>Ga0193715_1000045_pt1 | contig 33712 bp, 32 predicted proteins | sample U2m2metaG_FD_143040 | JGI IMG/M metagenome (GOLD analysis project Ga0193715, IMG submission 143040) | Soil microbial communities from a riparian zone of the East river system, Colorado, United States - U2m2 | ecosystem: Environmental > Terrestrial > Soil > Riparian zone | place: USA: East River... | reverse complement strand
GATATTCGGCTGCACGACGATCTGCTTAACGTAGCCGCCGTAAGCGTTGGCCTCAGCGACGCCAGGAACGGTACGCAGTTGAGGTTTGATTATGTATTCCTGTATTTCCCACAGCGCCATCAGTTGTGCCTCGCGCGTGGGCGGAGCGTTTGGCGTGTTCGGCGCGTAGTCGACGCTGTAATAAAATACTTCACCGAGTCCGGTCGTAATTGGAATGAGTTTTGGCGTTACGCCAGCCGGCAGCGAGTCAGCCGCGCTTTGCAGGCGCTCGGTAACGAGCTGGCGGGCACGATAAATATCGCTCTTATCGGTAAATTGAAGTGTGATCTGCGCCAGACCGAAGCGCGACAGCGAGCGCATCTCGGTTACACCGGCGACTCCACCGAGCGCCATTTCAAGCGGCACCGTCACGAGCTTTTCAACTTCATCCGGCGCAAGCGCTGGCACTGTGGTGTTCACTTGCACTTGCACTCCGGTAATGTCCGGAATCGCGTCCATGGGCAGTTTCGTTGCCGACCAGAGGCCAACGAAAAGGAGCCCTAGAGCGCCCATCAGCACGAGAGCTCGCTGGCGAACAGAGAACTCCAGAATTTTGTCGATCATCGCTCCTGCTCCTGTCGATAGAGCTTTTGGCCGGTCAAAATCTCCAGCGACTGTGCGGCTTCGAGCGCGTCCTTCTGTGCATCATTCAATGCAGGGATGGCCTCGAGATATTGTTTTTGAATCTCCACGTAAGTGGTCAGCGGTACCGCGCCCAGGCGATAGTTACGGTCCGCCGACTCTGAGGCCTCGCGCAACCCCGCCATCGCGCCAGACTTCCACGTTTCAATCTCCGCTCGCTTTGATTCCAGTGCGGCGGCGGTTTGCGTCACGCGTCTTTCCACTTCCCGTTCCGCCAGAGCCAGGGAGGCCTCAGCTTGTCGTTGACGCGCTTTACTAGTCGCGATGTTCCCAACGTTGCGGTCCCACAAGGGCAGCGGTAACGAAATACCGAGGCCAACTCGCTGCTCTCGATCAATTGCATTTTCCAGCGAGTAAAACGGCCCCACCGCTATGGCCGGAAACCGCTCGTTCTTCGACAAGGCGACCTTGAAGCCCTGCTGAGCGAGCTCGGCCTGTCGAATGCGAATGTCGAACGAATTTGAGCGGGCCACCTTCACGAGGCCTGGCACGGAGACCGCCATGAAAATGATCGGACTCGCGCTCACTGTTAGCGTTGCATCGGCAGATCGGCCGCACAACTGATTCAATTCTGCTGCAATCGTTTTCTCGGCTAACGTCGATTCACGTTCCTGGCGCTGAAACGTCAGCAAATTCGCACTGATAATCCGGACTTCCAATTGCGGTGCGACCCCTGCGAGGGGCCGCTGTTTCAGCAGATCATTGAGCGCTCGAGTTCGCGCGGTGACTTCCTGCACCGCTTTCGTTCTTTCGTCAGCGCTGCTTAGTGCGTAAGCCAGCGAGCGAACACGCGCGGCCAGTGTGAGGCGGAACTGTTGCAGATGTAGTTCGGCAACCGCGCGATCGTGGTTCGCAATCGCTTTGCGCAGCGCAATTCGACCGGGATACTCGAAGGTTTGGCTGAATGAGAAAGCCAATATCGCCCCATCGCCGCTGGCTCCTCCTGAATTTTCGCGCGAATTCTTGTAGCCAAGTTCTGTGCTTAATTCGGGGTTGCGAAAGGTGCCTGCAGTTTGCACCGCTCCCTTCGCCGCAGCGATCTCTGCGATAAAGAAGTTTAATTCCGGATTGCGCTGGAGCGCCTCTTTGACCAGGGCCTCCGGCGTTTCGGCAAACGCACTCGCGCACACGAGCAGCATGGCACTCGCTGTAAAGGATTTGGTTTGTGTATAAATCGACATCGGTTAGGAAAAAGAATTGGAGAACCCCACAGCGCGTCTGCGTTGTGGCGTTGAATGAAACCTGAGCGAAGAAGCTGCGCGGACACACCACGCCTGCGCTCGGTTGTTAGGCCAGGTGAGGGGGATGATCGATCGCGGCGGGCAATCCATCCGGTACGGATTGCTCGGTGGTCGAAACGAAAACAGATGCTCGAAAAGCGGCGCTGATATCCATCGCGACGGTGGAAGCGATAACATTGCCGTTATGCAGCGCGCATGAGCAATGCGCGCAAGGCGCCTTGTCGTGTTGTGAACCCGGCTGCGAATCCTGTGACACACAGTGATCGCCTCGCAAATCAGCAATGGAATCGGCAATTATGTCGCCAGTAAACACACACAAGCCGATAAGGCTAGTCAGTGCGAGCAACCGGGATCTGCCAGCGAAACGCATCGGCTTCACCTGTTAACGTCCGTGATTGCAAGTGTCAAACGAAAGCGGCTCAGTTTACAGGGGCGTTTTGCGAAGTCGCAGTGCGTTGGCTATCACAGAAACCGAGCTGAAGCTCATCGCAGCGCCGGCAATCATCGGACTCAGGAGTAAACCAAAGAATGGATAAAGCGCACCGGCGGCAATCGGTATACCCAGCGCGTTGTAGATAAACGCGAAAAATAAATTTTGCCGGATATTTCGCATCACGGCGCGACTGACATGGATCGCTTTGACGATTCCCATCAGGTCACCTTTTACAAGCGTGATGCCGGCGCTCTCGATCGCCACGTCGGTCCCTGTCCCCATCGCAATTCCGACATCCGCCGCTGCAAGTGCTGGCGCGTCGTTGATCCCGTCCCCAGCCATGGCAACAATCGCGCCTTTGGATTTAAGATCTTGAACGATTTCGATCTTTTCATCCGGCATTACTTCAGCCTTGAACTCATCGATGCCCAACTCATGCGCAACAGATTCAGCCGTTCGCTGATTGTCGCCTGTGCACATGATGATCTTCAGGTCCATAGCGTGAAGCTCACGGACGGCCTCTTTTGTTGTGGGCTTAATTGGATCCGCGATACCCAGAACGCCCACTGCGTCTCCGTTTACCGCGAGCCAGACTGTGGTTTGCGCTTTTTCCTGCAAGCGCCGAGCCTCTTTCGTTAGTTCCTCAGGAAATCTAACATTCGAATCGGTGAGAAATTTTTCTTTACCGATAAGGATTGTTTTACCGTCGAGTTTGCCGAAGACGCCGCCACCAGTGGTGGACTGAAAATCGGTTATGCCGCGCACTTCAATTTTTTCCTGTTTTGCACTTTCTACGATTGCTCGCGCAAGCGGGTGCTCGCTCTGGGATTCCACTGATGCCGCAATCTGCAAGAGATCGCGTTCACTTACGGTGTCTGCGACGATCCGGCTGACCACCTCCGGTTTACCGGCTGTTAGCGTGCCAGTTTTGTCTGTAACCAAGTGCGTGACTTTTTCAGTGACCTCGATCGCCTGCGCGTTTTTTACCAGGATTCCGGCTTGGGCAGCACGTCCGACGCCGACCATGATCGACATCGGCGTGGCCAGTCCGAGCGCGCACGGGCAGGCAATGATCAGGACTGAGACGGCGTTTACCAGCGCATACGCCATCGCGGGCGCAGGTCCGACGATCGACCACACAACAAAGGTAATGATCGCAATGCCGATCACCGCTGGAACAAAATAACCGGACACCGTGTCGGCGAGTTTTTGAATAGGGGCCCGACTGCGCTGTGCGTCGGCCACCATTTGCACGATTTGCGCGAGTACGGTCTCTGAACCGACGCGCTCTGCGCGCATCAAAAATGACCCGGTTTGATTCACGGTCGCGCCAATCACTCTCTCGCCCGGTTGCTTGGCCACCGGCATTGGTTCACCAGTGATCATCGATTCGTCGACGTTACTTTTGCCATCGATGACTACGCCGTCGATTGGGACCTTCTCGCCCGGCCGTACGCGGAGCACGTCGCCTTTCTGAATTTCGTCCACCGCAATTTCCTCTTCCTTGCCATCGCGAACGCGGTGCGCAGTTTTCGCCGCAAGACCCAGTAGTGCTTTGATTGCATGCCCGGTGCGGCTTCGCGCTCGAGCCTCGATCAATTGTCCCAGCAGGATCAAGGCTGTAATCACCGCGGCTGCTTCAAAATAAAGCTCGACTTCTCCATGACGCCGGAAGGAAACGGGAAAAATGCCAGGCACGATTACTGCAACGGCGCTGTAGAAGTAAGCTGCGCCAACACCCACAGCGATGAGCGTAAACATGTTGAGGCTGCGATTAACAATCGACTGCCACGCGCGCGTGAAGAAAAAGCCGCCAGCCCAGAAAACAACCGGTGTCGTTAAGACAAACTCAATCCATTTTTCGATTCGCTTTGGGACGATTGAATCGATGTGCAAACCAGGAATGGCATGACCCATCGCCAGGAATAGCACCGGGATCGTAAGAACCAGCGCGATCCAGAATTTTCGTGATAACGATCGCGCTTCTCCGTGCTCGTGTTCCTCATCCCCGATGGTCTTCGGCTCCAGCGTCATTCCGCATTTCGGGCATGCTCCCGGAGGATCTTGCTCGACCTCCGGATGCATTGGGCACGTGTAGATCATGGAAACGCCAATGAGTGTTCGTTAGGACCGCGTTGTGACGATACTCTTCGGAGTATCACACTGCGATGTCTATAAAATGACGAAGCAGAAAAGACGAAGGAATGACGAAACGGGTAGCCAGTGAACCGGCGAGCCGGCCGTGTCGCCGTTTCCCCTTTGCGCCGTTTCGTCGATTCGTCGCGTGTTATGCCGCCTTTGCGGTTTCCATATCTTCGGTGTATTTACCGAAGCGCGCTTTGCTGTTGCACCAGGCGCGATGGTGGAACGCCTCTTGTGCCTTGGCCACATTCGCTTGTTCGCCTTTCCAGGCTTTAAGCACAGGGGCCTGTAACGCGCGGCCGTATGAGAAGCTTAATTGCCAGGGCAAGCCAGGCAGCTGATTCATCGCATTGAGATGTTCTGTGGCTTGCTGATCAGTCTGCCCACCAGAGAGAAAAACTATACCGGGGACAGCGGCAGGAACCACGCGTTTCAAGCAGCTGACCGTAGCCTTTGCTACTTCCTGTACCGAAGCTTGTTGCGGACAATCTTTACCTGAAAGAACCATATTCGGTTTCAGCAGCATCCCTTCGAGCGAAACCCGATGCTCGTACAGAGCGTGAAACACGCGTTCCAGTGTCTGCTGTGTGACTTCGAAATAGCGTTCAATCGTGTGCGTGCCATCCATAAGTACCTCCGGTTCGACAATCGGAACCAAGTCGCCTTCCTGGCAAAGCGCTGCATAGCGTGCCAAGGCTTCCGCGTTCGCGTCGATGCATGTTTGCGTAGGAATGTTATCGCCGATCGCGATCACGGCGCGCCATTTTGCAAAACGCGCGCCAAGTTTTCGATATTCCGCTAGTCGCTCACGCAGCCCATCAAGACCCTCCGTAATTTTTTCGCCTGGAAAATTCGCCATCGCCTTCGCGCCCTTGTCCACTTTGATGCCGGGAATGATCCCCTGCTCTTCCAGCGCCTTCACGAATGTGCGTCCGTCGCTAGCCTTCTGCCGAATCGTTTCGTCGAAGAGAATTACGCCGCTGATAAATTCCCCCGCGCCGGCTGTAGTGAACATGACTTCACGATATGCCCTGCGATTTTCCTCGGTGGAAGGAACGCTAATGCTCTTCAATCGCTTCTCGATCGTCCCTGAGCTTTCATCCGCTGCCAAAATCCCCTTCCCCGGTGCAACGAGCTTTGCCGCTATAGATTCTAAGTTTTCGGTTTTCATGACTTTCTCCTGATTAGCTGTGGATATCGATCATATTTTTAGTTTTTCGGAATATTTGCAAAGAATTTTTGACAAAGTCGAGGCCGTCGAATTTGTCTGTTGGGGATCTAGAATCTCCTTTGGAAAGTTCTGAGAGGTGATAAACTATGGCCAATGAAACTGCCAGCGCGATTTTTCCTGGCGGTGCTTACCTTAAGTATTGGTGTTCTCACACCGATCGCAGCACCTCCAGTCTCTCTGGCAGATTCGAACGTCTCAGATTGCTGCGTGAAGGTTGACGCAGGCAGGTGTCACGGTTGCCCTACGAACATGACCGAGACGACTTCAACTTTTGGGCCGTCATGCTGCACGACTCAGTCGACATGCTGCCTACTATATTTTACGAGAGTGACGCCATTCTCTGCACGGATGCAGTTGATCGGAACGGTTGGCGTTAATGACGAACACGCAACGACGCGCACTCGGCGTCCGCCAGTTCCCCCGCCGCGTGGCTCGTTCTCCTAAGCGCCGGCTCGGCGCGACTGAAAGTCGTAGCCGAGTTCCCAGACAAAACTCAACAGAAGGATCTTATGAAATATCTTCTTATGATTGCGACTTTTGCGGCGTTCATTAGCACGGCGACAGCAACGTCGCCTGCGGCTGATTGCTGCAAGGGCAAAGCAAAATGTTGCCCGAGCGAGTGCTGTAAAAAGTAGTCGCTTAAACTAAAATCAACGAGACCCTCGTCGGAGAAATCCGGCGAGGGTTTTCGTTTGCGCATCTCGAAAGACGACCGGACGATATGGAATCCAACACTCCTGGCAGTTTGCCAGCCACTCTCCTCTATCTACACCGCTGCGGCTGCGACAATTTCCATTGCTGCTAGGTGTAGTCGAAAAGCGTCATGAAACCGTAATCCATGTGCAATTGTTGGTGGCAGTGGAAGAGAGTGAGGCCAGGATTATCAGCGACAAAGTCAATGTCGTACTGCTGATAGCCACCCAGCATGACTACGTCTTTCATGATTCCAGCTGTTGTCGCTCCCGCGAGATTAGTAAGCTCAAAGCTGTGGCGATGAAGATGAATGGGATGAATATCGTCGCTGGCGTTGCGCATCCGAATGCGATAGCGCTTGCCTTGCTTCAAGTGGAATGAAGCAGGGACCATTTCGTTGCTCATGGGATATGCAATGCCATTAATTGTCCATCGGTTGAAGCCTTCTTCAGCGGCGTTGTCTTTGGCAAAAGTCATGTCGAAAGTTTCATCAGGCGCAGCAGCGGACGCGCCGGGTTTGGCAAAATGAGCGTAGTTCCATCGAAAAGGCGCGGGCTTCGACCATTGCGGCTTGCCGGACCGATGTGCATACTCGACAACGATGCCCATGCCGTGACGGCGGTCGTCGTCCGCGAGATCGCCCAATATCCAAACACCAGGATGATTCATTTCTACGACGACTGAAATACGCTCCGCAGTGCCGAGCCATAAAACCGGAATGTTCGCAGGATTCGGGACAGGATTTCCATCGAGCGCGATGACTTGGAAGGAGTGGCCGGGCATGGCGAGGCTGCGAATTTCCGTGGCACTGCCGTTCAAAATGTGAAAGAGAACGCGCTCGCCCTGTTTGACTCGAATCGGCTCGCCGTGACCAAGCATGCGACCGTTGATGGTAAAAAATTTGTAGCCAACTTCGTAACCATGCGGCATGCCTTCAGCGAGAGAAGCTTTCATGGCGCCTTCGCCGGTTTCCTTGATGGCTTTGTCAGTTTTGGACGGCGACAGAAAATCCTGAGCCATGTCGCCACCGCGGCTCAGAGTCGGTTCGAACTCTTTCAGGACCAGAAAAACTTCGCGATCATATCGACCTGCATTTTCTTTTGGCTCGATATAAACCGGTCCAACCTGGCCGCTGTATTGGCCAGCCGAAAGATTGGCTCCCGCGCGGTTATGAGTGTGATAGAAACGTAAACCCGACGGATTAGGGGTGAACGTGACACGGCGTTTGCCATGCGCAGGAACGTAGGGCGTGCCTTCCTCGGCGGCGCCATCCACGTCAGTCGACACCTTTTGGCCATGCCAATGCAACTGCTCAGGCGTATCGGTATCGTCAAAAATATCCACCGTCACCTGACGGCCCTCTTGCAACCGGATGAGCGGACCGGGGAACTGGCCCTTATAGGTGACAGTCGAGAGGATTTGGTTAGGCGCAATTTCAATGGGAGCAGCCTTGATATGCACAGTGTAATCGGCAACAACTTCGTTTCCGGCGGCGAAAAGATGTTTTGGAGAAAACAGGAGCGCGCTGGCGGCCAAGCCGGAGGTCCGGAGGAACGCGCGCCTCGATTCAGCAACTCCTTTCATTGGGTTCTCCTTATGTGACTTGTTGTTCGCTGAGACCGGTGTCCGTGCGGGGGTTTAACGCCGAATCGCATACTGTCTCCACTACGGAAGCGCCTGCGATCAGCAGCCAAAACTGCGCGAACTGTTCAACGAATTAGAATACGCAATTGAAACCACTCGAAACTCGTGAATGTGTCATGATGACTTGACCTATATACCTGTATGAGGATATACTTTCAGCATGAAATACGCAGCCCTAAGAAGAGCCCTCGAACGATATCCGACGACATTACCCAGATTTATTTTACCGAGTGGCGACTACATCCCTGCCCATGCGCACGTCACTGAGGTTGGACATGTAGTCAGGAACTTTATCGATTGCGGCGGACTGACCGGAAAAGAAGAGAAAGCCTTGCTGCAAACACACGTCGGCAATGACACCGATCATCGGCTTCAATCGGACCGCTTTGCGAAAATCCTGGAACTAGGAAACCGCGTGATTCCGAGTGCAGACCTGGATGTAGATGTAGAATATGACTGCTGTGTTGTAGCGCAGTATCCAATTGCCGAAGCCAGACCAGACGGCGAGCACCTGAACGTGATCTTGCGCCGCGGCCGGACGCAATGCCGGGCGCAGGAGCGTCGCCAGAGCGAAACGGCAGCGCCCTGTTGCGCAACTTCCGCGACTTGTTGCTAGTCGTCATGGACCTCATCGAGATCTATCAGTGCTTTTGCGATCGCACGCGATTGCGCATTCTCAATCTTCTTACAAGATCCCCGCTTTGCGTCTGTCATTTTCAGGACATTCTTGGCGAACCGCAGGTCAAGATTTCCAAGCACCTCGCTTACTTGCGTAGTAAAGGCATGGTGACCACCAAACGCGAACAGAACTGGATCATCTATTCCCTGCCCGGACAACGGGCGGAGGAATTGGAACGGAATCTAAAGTGTTTGCAGGACTGCGTTCAAGCTGATGCGGTGTTCAAACGCGATATGGAGAAGCTTTCCAAACTTGCAAAGAGCTGTTGTAAACCACGCAGCGTATTCAGGCGCGGTGTGAACGGAAGGAAGACAAATGCAAAAACAAAAAGTTCTGTTTATTCGCGCTCATAATAGTGCCCGCAGCCAAATTGCGGCAGCATTGTTGAATGAGACGTGCGGCGAATTCTTTGAAGCGCACAGCGCGGGATTAGAGCCAGGTACAATCAATCCGCTGGCCGTGGAGGTGCTTCGGGAGTTCGGAGTCGATATTTCTAAGAACACGACGCAGCGCGTTTTCGATGTTTGGATATCCGGACAGATATTCCAATTTGTCGTGACGGTGTGTAGCGAGGCCGAGGCTGAAGGTTGTCCAATTTTTGCCGGTGTCACAACCCGGTTGCACTGGCCGTTCGACGATCCCTCCAAACTCACGGGCACGCACGAGCAACGGTTGAGAGAAACACGTCGCATCCGCGATCAGATTCGCGCCAAGATCGATTCCTTCTGCGAAGAACACTGCGTTGCGAGCAAAGTGTGAAGAAACTCGCCGCGGAATTCATCGGGACATTCGCTCTCGTGTTCGCCGGCACAGGCGCGATTGTGATTGATGAAACAACTGGCGGTACAGTCACGCACGTTGGCGTTGCGCTGACCTTTGGTCTGATCGTGCTCGCAATGATTTACACAGTCGGTGACATTTCGGGCGCGCACCTGAATCCTGCGGTAAGTCTGGGGTTTTTTGCCGCACGATGCTTTCCACTTCGCCAAGCCGTCCCATATATCGCGGTTCAGTGCTGCGGAGCCTTGGCAGCCAGTGGAGTATTGCGCCTTCTCTTTCGGCAAAACGAGATGCTGGGCACGACAAATCCCGCCGGCTCAGCAATCCAGTCATTTGTTCTCGAGCTAATTTTGACTGCGATTTTGATGTTTGTGATCCTTAGCGTCTCAACCGGAGCAGCTGAGAAAGGTATCACAGCAGGAATCGTCGTTGGTGCAGTGATCGGGTTAGAAGCGATGTTCGCTGGTCCAATTTGTGGAGCATCGATGAACCCGGCGCGATCACTTGGACCCGCCCTGATGTCGGGCCATTTCCAATATCTGTGGATTTACCTTCTCGCTCCCGTGATCGGCGCTTTTATTGGTGTGCTGGGCTGCCGTTGTGTGCGGGAATCCGGATGCTGTTCAGGCAGAAATTCCCATCCCACCAAGGGTGCGTGTGCTTCGGCAACTCCATGCTGAAAGCCAACAGCTAGGTCAATCTTGAGGTTGGCGGGCCACGTCACGCCGCCAAGGCAATTTTCCTTCGATTTCCAATTGCAGAGACAAACTCAGGAATGTGCGTATGAGCACGATCATTCCCAGCACCACCACATTTTGCAGGGTCGGCGCGACAACGACAGTCCGAATAATGTCGCCGGCAATCAGAAACTCGAGACCGAGCAGGATCGCGCGTCCCACATCCTGTCGGTAAAGCGAATAATAGTTGCCGGTCCCATGGGCGCGATCCCGCAGGCGCAAGACCAGTCGGATTGTGGCAGCCACCATGCCGGCGGCCACAATAAAAACACCCACGCCATCCACACTCGTGCCGACCACTTCCATGATATGCCGAAAGTATTCCATGGGTGCGTTCATAACCGGAAAGCGCGCCAACTTTCAATGCTGTTTTCCCGGGTGCGGACTCTTGCGCAGTGGATCGGCTTCTCTGAAGACGATGCCAGATGTAGCGCCGAAGGCACTAATTCAGGCGGCGCTGCCGCACTTGTTCTGCCAATGCGTTGAGGAGTCGCCGCGGCGACCGTTCCACCTTCGCGTTAGGGCTTGGACGGCGGCGCGCGCAACTGACAATCGGGCCATGTCGGCGAGTCCGGCGCGTTTAGCGGGCTCATCGGTGCGGGAAATGGCGCCGCTGGATCTGCCACGCCGATGCGCTTATTCACCCAGAGCGCCTGATACGCCCACGCGGGAAGCGGCGCGGCCCTAGGCGTGCACGACCAGTTGTTGAAGTGAAGATTCACGAGATAGAAGTTCCGGTTTAGTTTCCGCAACACCTCGACAATTTTCGGATTGTCGAACCCGTGCATCTCCATCGCAATCTGCGGGATCGACGCAAACAGCTCGTTGGGGGCTGCGAGCAGTGAATCCCATTCCGCGCCTTCGATGTCCATTTTGATGATCAGACGCCGACCGCTATCGCCATTCTTGTTGATTTGGTTTTCCAGCGTGTCGAAGAAATGCGACTCCCTATCACCTTCCCGATCGCCGACGCATTCGTTGTGAAACACGAATGTGCCACCATTGCAGGTTGGCCGCGCGGGATCAAAACAATCGTACTGATGCACCGGGACGTGATACCGGCGCGACATCTCGCATCCCCAATCATCATTCCTGCCAACGCCGTACGAGTACGCTGCATCGAGCGGCTCAATCAGATTCTCGCACATTAGGTATCCGCCATCGTTGGCACTGCCGAAGCGCTTCAACGTACAATTTTTCAAGGCGACTGGCTGGAGTTCCGCAAGAATCGCCTTACGGAACTTGCGTGCCGAGGACCGGTGCGCGATATCGCCAATCGCAACGGCGCCGGCTGCGAGAGCGACGATGACAAACGCGATGCGGATGGCATGTCGTCTCATGAAGGTGCCTTGGGTCGATCGCGGCCTTTTAAAAGCATTGTCACGCTGTGATCCTTCTGACCATCTATCCGGCTAAGAAGGTGTGCCTTCCAGAACCACACAGGCAATGGCGTGGTGCTCCGTATGGCTGAGCGTCACGAGTGCGGCAGTGATGCCGCGTTGTGTCGCGAGTTCCTTGGCCGGCCCAGAGAAAACTAGGAATGGTTCGCCACTCGGTTTTTTCTGGATATCGATGTCGCGCCAACCCATCGCTTTACCGATGCCGGTGCCGAATGCTTTCGAAACAGCCTCTTTTGCTGCGAAACGCGCGGCCAAGTGACGCGCGGGGAATTTCATCGACATCGAATATTCAATCTCGCCATCGGTAAAAACTCGATGGAGAAAACGATCGCCAAATCGATCGATGGAACGCTGAATGCGGGCGCACTCGACAAGATCGAGACCAGTACCAATCACACTCATTGGAGAATTGTAGGGCGTTTCTGTGAAACGCCTTGGCTTGGCGTTCGCCGCGGCGAACGCCCTACAAATGCGGTCGGATTCATCCCGGGTACTTTGCCATCGCAGCGATCATTTCTTTTACGGCAGTATCAAGCCCAACCCAAACAGCGCGCGATACGATGGCGTGACCAATGTTGAGCTCCGTCAAACACGGAATTTGGTTGATCAACTCGATATTTCTGTAGTTGATCCCATGGCCGGCGTTGACCTGGAGATTTGATTCCGATGCGCCGCGCGCGGCGGCCCGCAATTGTTCCAGCTCTTCTTTCTGAATTTTTTCTGTGAACGCGTTGGCCAGTTTGCCTGTATGCAGCTCAACCATTTCGACGCCGAGCTCTGCTGCGGCGTCGACTTGTTCCAATGTGGGATCGATAAACAGGCTGATTCGAATGCCGGATGTGTGCAATCGTTTGATTGTCGGTTCCAATGTCTTGCGATTTGCAATCACATCGAGTCCGCCTTCGGTAGTGATTTCCTCGCGTTTCTCCGGGACAAGGCAGACTTCATCCGGCACGATGCGTAGCGCCACATCGAGAATCTCCGGTGTGTTGCCCATTTCCAGATTCAATTTTGTCATAATGTTTTCGCGCAGCCGTTCGATGTCCCGGTCCTGGATATGCCGGCGATCGCTGCGCAAATGGGCGACGATTCCCTGCGCACCTGCGCGTTCGCACATTCGCGCTGCAATAATGAGGTCTGGTTCTGCATTCTTGGATTCTGGCATCGTGGCATAGCGTGCCTGCCGTAGCGTTGCTACGTGATCGATGTTGACTCCCAGGCGCAGGCCGCTCATTGACTCAGAAACTTTCGCGAATTGATCGCGCCAAATAGGGCTCAGTCAATGACTCTCAGCAAGTGGGAAACAAACAAAATCACAAACTGAGGTTGCCATTCTGAGCGAAGCGAAGAATCTCTGGATATTTCCGCTTCGGTGCAAACAGACGACAGCCAGAGATGTTTCGCTTCGCTCAACAGGACAGGAAAGCCGATGAGCGAAAATTCCTCAATGCAGTCTCCACGCAGCTCGATTTTAGCGATCGGTGGGACTGGGCGTATTAGGCGCCTGATTTGTCGATTGTTGACCGCTGGTTTCTTCCTTCGTCTTGTTCAGCGCTTTTTTGGATTTTTGATGGACTGTTTTGGCGCTTTCCTTTGTTTTCTCGCCTACGGTTTCAGCTGTTTCCTTGGTCTTTCTGCCGACTGTTTGGGCAGTCTCCTTGGTTTTGTGTCCGACGGTTTCAGCGGTCTCTTTTGTTTTTTGTCCAACAGTTTGGGCGGCTTCTTTGGTCTTCTTGCCTGCGGTTTCAAGTCCGTCCTTGACCGTCTCTCCCGCTTTTTTTGCTCCGTGCTTTACGTTTTCTACTGCGCCTTCCTGGCCGAAGGCGGCGAGAGCCGTGACGGTTACCACAGCAATAGTAAGGATCGATATTTTCATGACTGCCTCCTTTTCATTTGCTTTCCCTGTACAAAGAAAACGGATGCAGCGAGCCTGGCGCGTGCATTGTCCCGCGTCGGCGCGGCCACGTCACCCTAGAAGTCCGTGCTACATCGCTTGCAACACGTACGTTTGTAAATCGACGCGAGTTTTTTCAGTGGGATGCCGAGGACATAAAGCGCTGCAATAAATCCATAAGCCAAAGTTAGACGAACCGGTCCGATTGTTTTATAACGTCGCGGACTCGCCAGGATCCGTTTTTGGCTGCATGTCACGCGACCGCGTCGTTGGAGTCGGCGGAAAAATTCCACGTCTTCCATCAGCGGGACTTCCGGAAATCCGCCAACATCAACGAAGACAGTTCGCCGGCAGAATATCCCGTGGTCGCCACATCGCATTCGCAACAAAATCCCGGCGTAGTGCGCAAAACTATCCGTCAACCGGTAAACCAGGTTTTGTGCCAGGCGAATTCGAAAAAAACCGCCTGCGACTTTCGGATCATCCATGATGCGTTCGATCTCCGCCAAACAACCCCACGGAACTTCCGCATCGACATGGACAAACCAAAGGGTGTCGCCGTGTGCGGCGCGTGCACCGGTATTCATTTGTATCGCCCGACTGCGTTCACTCACGACAAGCTGGTCGCAAGAATCGCGCACAAGTTCAACCGTGCCATCAGAGCTTCCACCATCTGCAACGACAATCTCTGCGCCCGTGGCCCGTTCCCGTAGATGCGCGAGAAATGACCGTAGCAGCGGCGCTTCGTTCAGAACAGGAACAATGATCGAGACCGACATTCGATTAGTTTCCACTGAATCTAGAGCTATCTAATCCAGGAACGAAACCGGTGAGCGACGCGTAGTGCCTTAGTTTTCTTGCCGACAATTTTTGATCGCATATGTAATCAAGCTTTGTCCCGCCAGACGCGGTGCGTTGCCTGTGCACATGAGGAGATGATAAAATTAGGGGGAGTCGTATCCGTACAGCGCTAATGCCGAAAATTCCTTTAATGAATTATGTTGGGAGGCCACTGCTAGCCTGCTTATTCCTCGCATTGCTCTGCCTGCAGTGGCGTTTTCCACTGCGTCGCCAGCATTTTCGCCTGTTGCATCGGCTCGTACGCAATTTCGTGCTCTCGATTCCCAGCTTCGCCGTTGTGCGTCTGGCTATGTTGCCAATCCCGATTGCAGTCGCGATGTGGGCACAGGAGGAACATATTGGTTTGTTAAACTGGCTTGCCTTGCCGTTTTGGATTGCTGGAATCGCCACCTTCGTACTGATGGATTACGCCTATTGGTGGTGGCATTGGGCGAACCATATGATTCCAATCTTCTGGCGATTTCATAACGTGCATCACACCGATCTTGATCTCGATGTCAGCACTGCGGCGCGATTCCACTTTGGCGAGATGATTTTTTCCATTGGATTTCTCTCGCTGGCAGTGACTGTGTTCGGCATCTCACCTGTCATGCTGGTCTCTTTCTTCATCGCTTTGGAAGCCGCAACACTTTTTCATCATTCGAACTGGCGTCTGCCGATTAAGGTCGAGAGGATTTTGAACCGGATCATCGTCACTCCTCGCATGCACGGGATTCATCATTCAATCGTGCAGCGCGAGACCAATTCGAATTGGGGCACGATCTTTTGCTGGTGGGACCAACTTCATCGTACCCTGCGCCGCGACGTGCCGCAGGATGCCATAACAATCGGGGTGGCTGCGTATCGTGACGAACATGAACTCACGCTTGGAAAACTCCTGGCGCTGCCATTTCACAAACAACGTCCGTGGCGATTGCCGAACGGCGAGCTTCCGGACCGTACAATTCAGCCCGCAGATCGGCTCGCCGAATGACTTCCGACTATCAAGCGCACTAATTCGCGGTTGCGAAATGCCGCAAATCTACAGCCTTTTCAGGACGAAGCCGTTCGCTACATTTTTAATCAGGACGATCGGCCCTTAGAAAAACACAGGGGGTTGGCCGGCAATGCAACTGATGAATCGTTTCGCCGAGAAACTGGGTGTGCATTCTCTCTCGCTCCGTCGCGCGCGTCCGGAGATCCTTCAGGTGAATGTGGGCAAGCTTTGCAATCTCACTTGCATCCATTGTCACGTGAACGCGGGGCCGAAGCGGAAAGAAATCATGACACGCGACACCATCGATCGAATTATTGATTGGCTGGCCAAAGCGGATATTCCGATCGTCGATCTGACCGGTGGTGCGCCCGAGATGATTCCCGATTTTCGCCATTTCATCATGCAAATCGGTGCGCTCCAGTTACCGCGACACATAATCGACCGTTGCAATCTCACGATTTTGCTTGAGCCCGGCTACGAGGATCTGAGCGAATTCCTGGCGAATAACAAGGTCGAGATCATTGCATCAATGCCATGTTATTCGGCCGAAAACGTAAACGCTCAGCGTGGCGAAGGTGTTTTTGAAGGGAGTATCGCTGCTCTGCAGTTGCTTAATTCGTTAGGCTACGGAATCGATCCGCATCTGCCGCTTCATTTGGTTTACAATCCCGTGGGCGCGTTTCTGCCGCCGTCGCAGGATGAACTTGAGGTCGATTACAAGCGCGAACTGAAAAAGCATTTCGGAATCGAGTTTAATAAACTGTATGCGCTCTCGAATCTCCCAATAGGCCGCTTTGCGAGCTACCTGCGGCATAAGGGTAAACTGGAGGAATACATGGAGCTCCTCGTTCACGCGTTCAATCCCGCAACGGTCAGCGGATTGATGTGCCGCAACACGATCAGTGTCGGCTGGCGCGGCGAAGTGTACGATTGCGACTTTAATCAGCAGCTCGGATTGCAATGGATGGGTAGGGACGGACCGCCGGGCCGTCCGGACGCCGCGGCGCGACGTCCCTACCATGACAATAGCAAGCCGCTTTTTCTTTGGGATATCGATCCAAATTCGCTCGAAGAGCGTGAGATCATGACCGGTGATCATTGTTTTGGTTGTACCGCCGGCGCCGGTTCAAGTTGTGGCGGCGCGATCAGTCCACTCTCCTGAAAATACTATTGTCGCGCCGCTTGCCTGCGCACTGAAGAACCGCGCTTCAGCTGCGGCCGACCAGCCCTGCGCTTCCGAATTCTACGTTCCAGTGATCGCTATCGGCGATCAGCACCCGAGCGGCGCATGGGCCAGACGCGCCCGTCAACTGCCACCGGTTGTTAGCTGGCCCGTTCAGCGAATACCGTCTCGGCCGCCATCGCTTCGAAGCACAGGTTGACCGTCCGCCGACTCCCCGAGTGCGATGAACCGTCCCAGCGGGAACGACTACACTCTGCCAGGGTCCGAGGCTCAGCGTGGGAGCGTCGGGCAGCTCGATCTCCAGCCTGCCCTCGAGCACCAGAAAGAGCTCATCAGACCGGGGATGCTGGTGCCAAGGATAGTTGCCAGTCAGTACGCCCAGTCGTAGACAACTGGTGTTCATCTGGCAGAGGACCTGGTTTCGATATTCTTCGGTCACCGCAGCCGCCTCAGTCGAGAGATCCATCACTACGAGTGGTGGATAGCGTACCGGCTCGCTGGCGTAGGCTTCCGCAGATGGGATTGTCTGTGTCATCGGCGACCTTAGCGAACTCTCGCGAAACGTTCAAATCGTACGCGCCCACCTAGCAGGACAGAAGATCAGCGACCTCGGGCCCGCTGCAACTAGCCACGCAGGCAAAGGGTGGGTGGCAAATACGCAAACCGTACATCGCAGGCTTGCTCGCGGTTCGCTGCATCGCCTGCTTAGGTATTGCGGCACAAGAGGACATTGAGGTCGCGCTCTAATTGTGCGGCGTCACGAAACAATAAGGCCTGCCACCCAGCGGCCTTAGCGGAGTCCACGTTTAGCGGCGAGTCATCGACAAGCAGGCACTGCGACATCGCGATATTTAGAGCATTCGCTACGAACAAGAAAGATTCCTTCTCCGGCTTCGCGCACTTGATGAGGCAAGAAGCGAAGATGTGGTCGAAAAGTGCGAACGATGGATACTCGCTGACCAAGCTTAGCTTCTCCCAATGAAGGGCGATAGTGTTGGATAGCACGCAGCAGATATAGCCGGCTCGTTTGAGCTTCCTGACTACCGCGAATACGTTTGTTCGCTCGCGCCCTACGACCGAGAGTCGATTGAGTCTGAGCCCGTCCAGATCCTTGACGCTGCATTCGTTCAAAAACGCATCCAAGTATTCGGCCGTTCCGACTCGGCCGATCATTGCCAACTCGGTGATGCTTTTCGGACCCGATACAAAAGACGAGCGAGTAAGCCCTGCAAAGGTCTCCGATGGAAACCCATATTTTTCGGTTAGTTCGCGGCCAGCGACTTCGGAGTGCAAATCAATCAATACGCCGCCAACATCGAAAACGATGGCCTTAGTGAGCTGACGCTGCGCATCGCGTAGTTTGGTCATTTTGAGGTCACTTAAACAACAGGGTGCGCTCGAACATCTAACAGGGAAGAGATAAGGCACGGCGCGGTGGCGCGGCAAGCACACTGAACTTGCTTCGAAAGTGGACCCTTTGCTTCATCGATCAGTTAGATTGTTTTTCGCCCATTTCTCAATCGAGCGCCTGTAACCGACCGGGAGCCTGAGCTCGGATAAGCGCTCAACCGGCCAGAGACAGTGTTCGGTGTGTTCGCGACTAATCGCAGGTCGAAACTCGCTTAGCAACGTGCACCCATACGTAACGATAAAAACGTGGCGTCCGGGAATCACCTCGAACAGGTACGAATCTATTGGCGCGCTCGCCGCAACTTCGATGGATAACTCTTCTGCGAATTCACGTACCAGAGTTTGGGCATGTTCTTCCCCTGGGTCGATACGGCCGCCGGGCAACTCCCATTCATCGCGCGCGTTTTTGACGAGAAGAACGTGTCCCTCGATCAGCAACACTCCTTTAATGGAGGTGGGATGTGGCATCTGATACGACCTAACGGATCAAGCGAGTGGTCGCGTCGCAGAGGCAGCAGGCAGCAATCGTGCCAGACCAAACTCGGCGTGGATCAATTGCGCAGCGCGTTCAGCGTCTTTTTCATCGATGATGACTGCAATCTTGATCTCCGAGGTAGAAACCAGCTGGATGTTGATCCCATTTTTCCCCAGGCATTCGAACATTCGTGCTGCTACTCCCGAGTGCGATCGCATTCCGATTCCAACTACGCTCAGCTTGGCCATGCCAGCTGCGGTGTTTAAGCGCTTTGCACCAATTTGCCCGATTACGGGCATCAGGATTGTGCGCGCGTTTTCCAGTTCATCCTCATGAATCGTAAATGAGACGTCAGTCGTTCCGCCGATCGAAGAGTTTTGGACGATCATGTCGACGATGATGTGCGCTGCAGCGATGTTCGAAAAAATCCGAGCAGCCATTCCCGGCTCGTCACGCACGCCTGCGATGCTGAGTTTTGCCTGGTGTCTGTCGAGACTGATCCCCCGAACCACAACGTCTTCCATGCTGGGAGTCTCTTCTTTGGCAATTGTCCCGCGTCGTTTGGTAAAGCTTGACCGCACTTCGAATTCGACGCCGAATTTCTTAGCAAATTCTACCGCGCGCGATTGCATTACCTTTGCGCCGCTGCCCGCCATCTCGAGCATTTCATCATAGGCGATCTCACTAACTTTCTTCGCGTCGAGAACTATGCGCGGATCGCATGTGAACACGCCATCGACATCGGTAAAAATCTGGCAGGCATCCGCGTTCAATGCGCCGGCCAGCGCAATCGCGGTCAAATCTCCGGCGCCCCGGCCAAGCGTGGTCGTATCTCCCTCCGGGGTCTGCCCCTGAAAACCAGCCACAATCACAATGTAGTCCTCCGATAGAATCTCATGAATCTGCTTGGGACTGATGTTCGCGATCCGCGCCTTGGTATGATGGCGGTCCGTTAAAATTCCTGCCTCCGCGCCGGTCAGCGAGATCGCTGTTCCACCGAGCGCGTTCACGGCCATGGCTGTCAAGGCGGTGGAGGCGCGCTCACCAGTGGCAAGCAGGATATCGAGTTCTCGCTCCGTCGGGTGCGGCGAGACAGCTTTTGCAAGCTTGATTAACTGATCGGTGACCCCCGCCATTGCCGAGATAACCGCGACCACGCGACAGCCTTTGCGTTGCGTCTCAAGAATTCGGCGGGCCACTTTACAAATTCGCTCAGGAGTCCCAACGGACGTGCCGCCATATTTTTGAACAATCAGCTGCATGGCTTGAATAGATTACGGAACAGGAATGAGAAGTTCCAAAACAAACTAAGACTGGTTTTGTGTCGTAATGCTGATAGTGCGCGTCAGCAGCTAGAGTCCAACCGCGCGTCGCACATCATTCAGCGTCGCCGGAACAGATTTTAGTTTCTTCATCTGCGTAGTGATTACATCGGGGTCCTTCAATCCATGTCCAGTGACCGTACAAACAATCTGGCTCTCCTCCGGAATCTTCTGAAATGAGTATGCCGCCTCTTTCGAGTTGAGACATTTGAAAAGCCCCGCGACAGACGCCGCACTTGCCGGTTCAACAAAAATTCCTTCGTGCTGCGCCAGCCAGGCCTGCGCTGCAAGAATCTCTTCGTCACTAACAAGATCAATCGCGCCATGTGATTCGCCGATCGCTGCGCGAGCCTGTTTCCAACTTGCCGGATTGCCAATTCGAATCGCCGACGCCACCGTTTCAGGTTTTTCGACGATGCGATTGTAAAAAATTGGTGCAGCACGCGCGGCCTGAAAGCCAATCATTGCTGGCAGCTTCGTCGACCTTCCGTGCACGTGATATTCTCGGTAGCCGGCCCAATACGCGGTGATGTTTCCAGCATTGCCTACAGGCAACAAATGAAAATCGGGCGCGTCGCCAAGGTCATCGATAATTTCAAACGCGGCCGTCTTCTGCCCGGCGATACGGTCCGGATTAATCGAATTTACAACGGCGAGATCATGCTGTTCACCAATCTCCCGAACGATGCGGAGCGCGTCGTCGAAGTTGCCTTCCAAAGCGACGATTTTCGCTCCGCAGACGAAAGCTTGCAGCAATTTACCAATTGCGATTTTGCCAACAGGCAGGACCACAGCGCACATGATCCCCGCTTTCGCGGCATAAGCTGCCGCCGAAGCCGACGTGTTTCCTGTTGAGGCGCAAATGAGAGCTTTTGCGTTACGCTCCATCGCTTTCGATACAGCGACGGTCATGCCGCGATCCTTGAACGAGCCCGTTGGATTTATTCCTTCGTTTTTGACGAAAACCGTGCGGCCGACGCGTTCGCTCAGTCGCGGACAAAACACCAGCGGCGTAGTCCCCTCGCCCAGGGAAACAATCGGCGTCGATTCAGCAACCGGAAGATATTCCCGGTAGCGCGCGATCACTCCCAATTTTGATGTTGTCGTTTCGGCGTGCATTTTCTATTCGAAACAAATTCGCGTGATTGTCGATCTGTAACTGCCGTGTAAGATCATGCCGTTATGCCTTCGCTGAGCAAGGAAGATAAACTGCGACTCCTAACCACAATCCTGGAGAGTCGGCATGCGGACCTGCGCGAGCAGAATCTGAATCGTCAGGGCAAGGGACATTTTCATGTTTCCGGAATGGGCCACGAGGCACTCGCCGCGGTCTCGGTCCAGATGGAACCGGACGATTACATTGTTTCGTATTATCGCGACCGCGGTCTTGTTCTTGGGCGCGGAATGACAACGCGCCAACTCGGTCTGGAATATTTCGCGAAGCGCAACACCGGGAGTGGCGGCCGGCAAATGCCGTCGCACTACAGCAATGCGGAGTTGCACATCTGGAGCGTGCCGACGCCAACCGGGTCGCAGTTGCTCCCCGCCTGTGGCATCGCATGGGGCATTCAGCTGGACGGCAAAAAAAATCTCGTTGTCACGACCATTGGTGATGCCGCGACGCGCCAGGGAGATTTTTTTGAGGCGCTCTGTTTCGCCAAGGAGAGGAACCTTCCCATGCTCTTCCTTGTCGAAGACAACGGTTACGGTATCAGCATGCCGACGCGGAAGAATAATCCGCTCGCGCTCAATGTTCTCGAACCTGACAACTGGCTTCACCTCGAAGGACAAAACGTGCAGCAGATTTATGACGCAACGGCAGAGGCGTTCGAGAAAATTCGCGCGGGAGGCGGACCGTTCTTTTTCTGGATCAGAATGGAACGCCTTTCCAGTCACACCAGCTCTGATGATCAGAAACTATATCGCAGCGCCGAGGAGTTGCAGGCGCTGGAAAAATCCGATCCGCTCAAATACTGGAAAGATCAACTGGTTCAGGAAAGCGTGATCACTGTCGAGGAATTCGCCAGGCTCGATAATGAAGTTAAAGAGCGGATTCGCCGCGAGTATGCCGAGGCAGAAAAGGCCGAGGATCCCTCGCCTGACGAGTTACTTGCTAATGTTGGCAAATTGCCTGCAAAACTTAGCAAGGAGGTTCTCCCGCCCGGGAAATATCGCATCGGCGACACAGTGAATAAGACGTTGCGGGTCGGTTTGGAGGAAGATCCGCGACGCGTGATCTTTGGTGAAGATATTGAAGACCCGAAAGGCGGTGTGTTTCGTCTCACTCAAAGGCTCTCAACCGAGTTTCCGAAACAGGTGTTCAATTCGCCTCTTGCTGAATCGACGATTCTCGGCGTCGCGTGCGGTCTGGCGGCGTACGGCAAACGTCCCGTGTTCGAAATGCAATTTATTGATTTTATTTATCCGGGGTTCAACCAGCTCGTCACAAACATCTCGAATTTGCGCTGGCGATCATTTGGCAACTGGAAGTGCCCGGCGGTGATTTATGCGCCCTATGGGGCTTATCTGCCCGGCGGAAGCTTGTGGCACAGCCAGGCAAACGAAGCGACGCTCGCTCATTATCCAGGCCTGAACGTTGTAATCCCAAGCTCACCGGCTGATGCCGCCGGATTGCTCTGGTCCGCGATGCATGGTGAAGATCCCGTTATCTTTTTGATACCCAAACATCTGCTTTGGGCGGAGCACGAATATTCGGAGCCCATTCGCGCGGTTCCGTTGGGCGAGGCGCACAAGTTGCGTGATGGCTCTGATGTCACTCTTGTTGCGTGGGGTAACACAGTCGAGAAATCCCTCGAAGCGTTACAGAAGATCGACAATGAAATCAGCGTCGAACTAATTGATCTGCGTTCGATTGTTCCGTGGGATAAAGCCGCAATCGAAGAATCGGTGCGCAAGACTCACCGGCTGGTCGTCGTTCAGGAGGACACCGAAAATTGCAGTGTTGGGCAGATGATGATTTCTCACATCGCGAGCGTTCGCGATCTCTGGAATGGAATGATCAGCCCGCCAATCCTGGTCAGTAAGGCAAACGTCATGATCGGTTACAATCCGATCTATGAGTACGCGGCGTTGCCAGATGTGGAGCGGATCGTCTCCGCAATTCAGCGATCGGTTCAGACCAGACAGGAACGCGTTGCTGTAGCCGCGGGCGTTGACCGCGCCGGCACATCGCAAGAAACGGAAATTGTTTCGCCGAGGTCAGCGCCCTCGGCTACAGTGGAAGCCGGCGAAAAACGGATACAAAGGATCACTGTCCCAGTGATGGGTGAAGGCATTCGAAACGCCAAAGTTGTTTCGCTCTTGAAAAATCCCGGCGACACCATCGCGCTCGACGATGAGCTCTGCGAAGTAGAGACCGATAAAGCCGTTTATCCCATTCAGTCGTCGTTTGCCGGTGTCCTGGGTGAATGGAAAACAAAAGTTGGCGACACCGTCGAGATCGGTCAGGAGCTTGGCACGATCCTGACCGCCGACCAGTTTGAAGAAGCAGCTGAAGAATCGGTGGCTGGTGCTGTAGCCGCGGGCGCTGACCGCGGCCGCTCGGTGTCCCCACGCGAGATCACGCGGCCGGGGTCAGCCACCCCTGCTACAGCTATCGAACCTGCGCTGGCACCGACAATCACGCGCAAGCTCCTTCACGTGATCCCCGCCAACTTGCAGATCGACACGCGATGGGAGGCAATTCGCAACGCGCGCGATGCAGCAAAAACGAAAAATGGGAAACACTCCCCTTCTCCTTCAGTGATGATCGCGTGGGCGGTGGTGCGAGCCATGGAAGAGCATCCACCTTTCCGCCGCCTCATTTTGGAAGACGACCGGATCGTTGAGAATGAAAATTTCGATCTCGGTATTGCAGTGGCGCTGGAAGGCGATCGCCTCGCGACCGCCGTGATTGTTGAGGCGAATACGAAGAACTGGCCCGAATTCGTTAAGACTTATAACGAAACAGTCGATGCTACTCGCGGCGGCCGTGTTGACGCGATGAACGCCCCGGTTGTGATTACCAGTCTGGGCGCATTTGGCGTAAAGGCTGGCGCGCCTATCGTGGTGCCGCCGTCAGTTGGAACGTTATTCGTCGGCACCGCTCATCGAGAGTTGATTCCAAACGGAAAGAAAAACGAAAGCGCGGAGGTCATTACGCTTTCGCTTACATTCGATCATCGCGTCGTAAACGGCGCTGGCGCAGCCAGCTTCGCAAACAAAATCAAGAAACAGATCGAAGGATTTAGGATCCCTGCAGCTAAGACGGACGCAATTAGGACCTAACGCCTACAGGTCTGCTGTACTTCCGGTCTCCGAATTTGTTTGATCGCAAGCAGGACGCTTGCGTTACATTTCTCGAATGACCACGGCCAACAAGATCACCATCGTCCGGATTCTGATGATTCCGGCTTTTGTGACGATGGCTATCTATTATGGCGAGAGCATTAAACGCGGCGATCCGCTGGAGTGGCAGCGGTTCACGGCGATCATCATCTTTATTCTTGCTGCCGTAAGCGATGGGCTGGACGGCTATGTTGCGCGCCGTTACAACCAACGCAGCGCGCTGGGAGCGTATCTCGACCCAATCGCGGACAAAGGTTTGCTTTTGAGCGGCATCATCACGTTAAGCATCAGCAACTGGAGCCAATCCGATCCTGAATACGGAAGTTTTCCTGTGTGGTTCCCGGTGCTTGTAATCTCGCGTGATGCCGTGATTCTAGTGGGCACAATGATCCTGTATTTGCTTAACGGCAAAGTACATGTAAAGCCAAACTGGACCGGCAAAGTAGCGACCGTTCTACAGATGATCGCCATTGGATGGGTGATGCTGCAGCTTCGATTTATTCCCCTGCTCTACGTGGTAGTTGCAGCCGGCGTGTTCACACTGATTTCAGGAATCGTTTACGTGACAGATGGCGTGCGCCAGCTGCAGGCAGAAGGGCATGCGCACCCGCAGCGGGGTTAACATAGAGTTCTAAAAGCGATGAACGGCCTAACGAATATGCCGAACGTCGCAATTGTTGGCCGGCCGAATGTGGGCAAGTCTGCGCTGTTTAATCGTCTGATTGGCCGCAAAATTGCCATCGTCCACGACCAACCCGGAATTACACGCGACAGGATTTCCGCAATTTGTACACACGGTACACGGCCTTTCGTTGTATGGGATACCGGCGGGATTTTCGGCGCTGTCGAAGCGGAACTGGGAGCGCAGGTACGCGGCGCCGCCGAGGAAGCATTACGCGCGAGCGATCTTCTGCTTTTCGTCGTCGATGCCAAAGAAGGCTTGTCCCCGATCGATGAAGAGCTCGCGCGTGTCCTGCGTAAATCTCAAAAACCCGTGGTCCTGGTCATCAACAAGATCGACACTGAAAAACATGAGGCACTTGCAGCAGAGTTCGACGCGTTGGGCTTCAAATCGAGTATAGCGATCAGCGCAGAACATGGTCGCAGCATCTCAGACTTGCTAGACGCAATCGATCGATTTCTCCCCTCGCCCGCTGGCGATTCACAAGCCACAAGTCACAATTCTTTAGCGATCGCAATTCTTGGTCGACCTAATGTTGGGAAATCTTCTTTTATCAATTCCATCGTCCGCAGCGAACGCGTCATTGTAAGCGAACTGGCAGGAACCACGCGTGATGCCATCGATATCCTCTACCAACGCGACAGCTGCAATTTCGTTTTCATCGACACAGCGGGAATCCGTCGGCACGGTAAACAGTCGACTTCGGTTGAAGTCTTCAGTGCCATGCGTGCGGAACGGAGTATTCGCCGGGCCGACCTTTGCGTCCTGATTGTCGATCTCACAGCTGGCGTAACCGCACAGGACAAACGAATCGCCGGTTTGATCCAGGCCGCGCGGAAACCGGCGATCGTTATTTTAAATAAGTGGGACCTCGTTAAACCAAGACGCAACCAAAAGGAGGCCATCGCCCGATTGGTGGCGATCACGCGCGAGCGAATCTTCTTTCTGGATTATGCGCCGGTATTGATTACATCGTCGTCAACTGGAGAACATGTTAGTAAATTGTTTGGGTTGATCGAAAAGGTCCAACGGGCAGCGCAGCAGCGCCTCGGCACCGGAGTTCTAAACCGATTGCTGCGGCAGGCATTTGAAGTAAGCCCACCACCGACCATAAGGTCACGGCGCCTCAAACTGTTTTATGCTGCCCAATCGAAAGGGAAAGAAGATCAACAGCTGCAGCCCCCGGAATTCGTTCTTTTCGTGAATGATCCACGTTTGTTGAGCCAAACGTACAAACGCTACCTCGAATCTCGCATTCGCGACGCGCAGCCTTTTCCCGGGTTGCCGATCATTCTGACGCTTCGTCCTCGCGCGACAAGTGCGACGGCAGCGTCACGACGCACAAGAAAGAAGTAAACTGTTACTCCGGTTCCTGGCGATAAGGAAGGTTGTGACGGAGAGAGGCAAGAAGACTTTCAGTTAGCTTGACAGCATCGTTGTCCCCGGAGCCGCGGGCGCGATTGAGCGCTTCCTCGGCCACGCTGATTGCGCGCGGAAAATCTCCGGTTTCAGCGTAAGCCGCAGCCAGTGTATCAAGAAGAGCTGGAACTCGGCGCTCCGTCAGATCGCAAGCGCGTTCGGTCAGACGAACTGCTTCGGTTCCATCGCGTGATTTTGAATCAGGATACGTAGCGAGTAACCACGCCAATTCGTCTAGCATTCGTGGTGAGTCCGGGGCATTTGCCGCGATCTCGCGCAATCGCTGCAACCCGTCCGGCTCCCTGGCCAACGAAAGCAGGATCTGGCGCAGATCCGCATGCGCTTGCTCGTATTTTGGCCGCAACATCATTACGTAGCCGACGTGTCGGGCCGCCGATACAAGATCGCCGTTTTGAACCATGGCAACGCCAAGTGCTGAATGAACAGCTTCATCATAGGGCGACACAAACAGCCATTCACGTCCGAGCTCGATGCATTCGTTGTATCGATCCGATTCGAAAAGAAAATTCATCAGCAGTTGGTACGCCGAAGAATTTTCTGGACCGACGTCGATGGCACGGCGGGCTTCTGCGATTGCGTGCTGCGTGTCACTTCGCTTTGCCGAAATGGCCAGATCCAAGTGGGCAGCAGAGTCATCCGGGTTCAATTCAATCGCGCGCTCTGCTTCCTTGATGGCTTCCTCGTCACGACCCAGCGCATTTAATGCCAATGAGTGAAAGCCTCGCGCCGCTGCGCTCGAGGGATCGGCTTCTACCGCCTTGATCGCTTCGGCCGCGGCACGGTCAATCTTGCCCTGGGGGCCCAAGGTTTTTGCGGCATATAGATGCTGCGGCACCGAAGGAACAACCCAGTAAGTGGCGAAACTGTTCATGGCCCAAACGACTAAAAGTGCACTAAGGGCCAGCTGGAAACGCGCGCGCCTGTGTGTCAATGTTTCCCAACCGAGCGTGCCAAAGAAACAAAGCGGCGTAACAGCGGACAACGCGTAGAACGCTTTCACTTGCGCGTAGGAGGGAACCTTCAGCGTCATGAAAATGAGGCCAAGCGCAATGACCGTGCAAAATCCTATCAATAGAAACAATTCGCTCGAAGGCTTTCGAATGAATTGCACGATCGCAACGACCGCGCCGACGAGAATCAGCGCCGTCGGGATTACCGCCCACAAATAACCGGCTGCCATCAGCTGCTGATTCCAGGCGACGTTCATGCTTGCTGTGCCGCCGCACAAGCCGTCACCCCACAGCGTTGAATAAATTCCGTCGGCAAATCCCGCGAATCCGCAGAAGAACGGATTGAGTAGTGAACGACCGAAACGGAGATAATCAGCCGCCGTGTGATAACCAGGGTCCTGCCACCACGGAAAACCGCTAATCACATCCCAGTTACCCACCAGCGGCGTGCCGAACGTCAGCCAGATATGCGCATAATGCCAGCCGCACACGGCGAAACAAATTGCGAGCAGCAGCCCAAGGTTGCGTAACGAGATTGCGATTGGCGCTCGCGCGTAAGCGAGCTTACCGGCGATTGCAGCGATTATGATTGGCAGTAGCAGAACGCTGGTCACCTTCGCCAACATGGCTCCGCCAAGCGTCAATCCGAGCCAGGCAAATTGCGATGCGCGCGGCGTATCGCTCTTAAGCAGACGCAAACAGAGATAAAGCGTCGCTGTCGCCAGAGAGGCAGCCAGCATTTCGTTCGTTACGTAATGCGCCAGGTACAATTGCATCGGCAGACAAACTGCCAGTAAAAGTCCGACCAACGCGGTCCGTGCAGGAAACAGGAATCGCAAACTGAAAAACACCAACACGAATTGGACGATCCCAGATAAAAATCCCAAGGAACGCAAAACGAAGATCGACGCCGAATCGCCAGTAGAGAGTTTGCATGCTGTAAGGCTTGCGGCGGCGATCAAATAATAGAGGGGCGGCTGATACATTTCCCAGCCTTCGCTCGGTAATGGCAACGCCCGGTGTTCCTGGATATAGCTGATGTATTGGAGGTGCTCCGTAGAATCGAAACCGGCGTTGAAAGGTAACAGGCGGGCATTATTCCAGAATAACAGTGACCACAATGCTGCGAAGACGAACAGGAGCATTCGCTCCAGTCGCGTTGTCGTGCACTCCTTGAAGATGACGCGCCACAGAAGGGCGCCGCCGCCGGCGATCACAATCATAACAATCCATAATGGCCATAGTTTTTTCAGTGCATCGAACGTTTGCGCGCCGCCAGCCATGGAATTGCCGGGTCCGGGAGTTTTCGCCCAGGAGCCCAGTGCGGCGTGACGCCAGGAAGAACCGGCAAGCGATACTTCCCAACTTTCGTCACTTCGCAAACGCAGGCGATCGGTAGTTAAGGTTAACCAGAGTGTCGGGGGTCCATTGTGATTGAAAACTCGCGTCTCGATGACGTTAGTGCCGGTGTGTAACTGCTCAGCTACGTCTGCGCTGACAATCCTTTTCCAATTCCGCGTCGGTGGAAAGCGAACGGAAGTGCCGTTGATTTTCACTTCGGCGCGGCGCATTGCGCGAACGCTCAAGCGCGCTGTTGACAGCCGTTCCGTCAAGACGAATTCGCGCCGGAATGTTGCGTCGAGGCCTGTAAACCAATGCCCGTGGGCGTTAACCGCAACGGGGAAAACAATCCACTCCGCACGGCTATCACGCGGTAAAAAATTGATTGCCGGATCATTTCGCGCGATCCATACGAGTACAGACACAGCGACACCGGCAAAAACGGCTATCCAAATCGCTCGATGCAACGGCTTGAGAACGAACATTGCGATCTAACGTTTAGCATCATTCTGCGATGTGCTCTCGCGCGAAGACCGGGAGTAAGCAGTGGATTTGCGAGCGAAATGGGCAGAAAGTCAGCAAGTTGCGGCACGTTTGATCGAACATTATCCCTGGCATACGTGTCTCACGAGACCGTATGAAATCTACCCAGGAAATTACACAGGAAGTTCGGGAGCTGGGCCAATGGATTCCGGGACTCCGCCAGCAGATCGGTCACGTTGTCATAGGCCAGAAATATTTGGTGGATCGACTGCTGCTGGGCCTTCTCGCGAATGGTCATCTCCTGCTCGAGGGCGTTCCCGGCTTAGCCAAAACGCTCACAGTGAAAACAATGGCCGCTTGCATCCAGACCGGTTTCCAAAGATTGCAATTTACGCCCGATCTTCTGCCCGCCGATTTAGTTGGCACCCTTATTTACAATCCGCGGACCGGAGAGTTTACCACCAAGCTTGGTCCAATCTTTTCAAATCTGATCTTGGCCGACGAAATAAACCGCGCACCGGCGAAGGTACAAAGCGCGCTGCTTGAGGCGATGCAGGAGCGGCAGGTCACCATCGGCGAGCAAACTTATCCCCTCTCCGATCCATTTCTTGTTTTAGCAACCCAGAATCCGATTGAACAGGAAGGGACGTATCAACTGCCGGAAGCACAGCTCGACCGTTTCATGCTCAAACTAAATATTGGATATCCCCAAAAATCCGAGGAGCGAAATATTCTCGACTTGATGGCAACTTCGAGACCCGATTTGCGAGTTGATCCGGTGGTTGATCCAAAGCAAATCATCGCCGCACGCGACGTAGTCAACAGCATTTACATCGATGACCGCGTGAAGGATTACATCGTGGACGTCGTCTGGGCCACGCGCGAGCCTGAGACCTACAATTTGCGACTCGAAGGACTTATTCGTTACGGGGCCTCACCACGCGCAACGATTTATCTGGCGCTTGGCGCTCGGGCCCATGCGTTTCTGAACGGCCGCGGCTACGTCACGCCGCAAGACGTAAAGAGCATCGGTCCCGACGTGTTGCGGCACCGCATCATTGTCAGTTACGAAGCCGAGGCGGAAGCAGTCTCGAGCGAGACCATTATCGAGCGGATTTTCGCGGGATTGCCGGTGCCGTGACGCCCGTCGAAGTGATCAGTGACCGGTGAACAGTGATCAGAGATGGAGCCTGCGAAGTCGTTTCGAGATCTGAGAGTATATCAAGCCGCGCGAGAAGCATCGCGATCGGTTTTTGAGCTCTCGAAGGGTTTCCCGCTTGAGGAGAGATATTCGCTCATAGATCAGATCCGAAGAAGTTCTCGCGCAATCAAAGCGATGATCGCTGAAGCGTGGGCTCGTCGGCGATACAAAGCAGCATTTGTGAATAAGATCGATGAAGCTCTCGGAGAAGCCTATGAATCGCAGTCTTGGCTGGATGATGCGCTCGACAGTGGATACCTATCAAGACAGGCGTTTGAGGAGCTAGATAGGCGATACGATGCAATCGGTGGGATGCTTTCAAGGATGATCGATCGCGCCGACGATTTTTGTAAACACGCGCCAGCAACCGATTACCGCGATATCGTGCGCGAAGAAGACGAGTCACCCTTCACGGATCACTGATCACCGATCACGTATGGACCCAGCCGAGATCCTTAAGAAGATTCGAACCCTCGAGATCAAAACCCGCGGCCTCGTTGAGACCGCGTTCGCTGGCGATTATCACAGCGTTTTCAAAGGGCGCGGAATGAATTTTGAAGACGTACGCGAGTATCAGCCAGGCGACGAGATTCGCGCGATTGACTGGAATGTCACTGCGCGGATGGGCAACGCGTTCGTGAAAAAATTTACCGAAGAACGCGAGCTAACGGTGATGCTGGTGGTGGATGTCAGCGCATCTGGAAATTTCGGGAGTACCACGCAATCAAAACGGGAATTGGCCGCGGAAGTCGCGTGCTTGCTCGCTTTCAGCGCGATTAGGAATAATGACAAGGTCGGGCTCATCCTCTTTACCGATTGCGTTGAACTTTTTATCCCCCCGAAGAAAGGCCGCTCCCACACGCTGCGACTCATCCGAGAGATCCTGTTTTTCGAACCAAAGGGACGCGGCACGGATCCAGCGCTGGCACTCGACTATTTGAACAAAATCGTCACGCGACGCGCAGTCGTTTTCTTCATTTCGGATTTTCAGGCGCCCGATTTTTCGCGATCGCTGGCGGTGAGTGGCCGGCGGCACGATTTCGTGGCGATCCACATTCACGATGAACGGGAAAGGGTGTTGCCAAACATCGGCATCATAACGCTGGAAGACGCCGAGACCGGCGATCAAATTGAGATCAACACGGCCGATCGCACGACGCGAGCGCGTTTTAGCGGTCTCATGGACGAGCGAGAACAGGAACTTGCGCGGGTGCTGCGCCGGAACAATATCGATGCGATCGCCCTGCAAACCGGCAAGGATTATTTGCCGCAATTGCGCTCCTTTTTTAAACAACGCGAGCGCCGCATTCGTGTTCGATGAGGGCGGGTTGGAGTAATAGAGCGATGGAGTGCTGGAGTAGTGAAATGAGATTGAAGGCCACCACTCCATTACTCCACTACTCCATTACTCCCCTGGTGTTGGCTGAGGAGTTCCACGATATTGCGCCGCCGATCGATTATTCGCTGATCTCGCCGTGGTTAATATTTCTCGGAGTGTTTGTCGCGCTCACGGTTATCGGTCTCATCATATGGTTTGTTGCGAAATCTCTTCGACGCCCCACGCCGCCGCAACCGCCACGTGAGCGCGCACTGGCGTTGCTCGAGCAAATACGGACGCAGATCACGGCGATTGATCCATATCGCTTCAGCATTCGGGTGTCGGACATTCTCAGGCGTTACGTAACAGAACAGTTTGGGTTACCCGTTACCCGGCAAACCTCCGTCGAGTTTCTGAATGGACTTAGAGGTTCGTCACCGTTCTCCGAGGACGAAAAGTCGCTACTCGAAGATTTCTTAAACCGCTGCGACCTGATCAAGTTTGCACGATACGAGGCAACAACGTCGGACAGCGAACTGTTACTGGAAGAAGCGATCCGTTTTGTGAAAGGAGGTCAACCATGTTTGATTGGTTCACAGGAAACAGTGCGTTGACTTTCGCGCATCCGTGGCTGCTCCTACTGCTCCTGGCAGTTCCGTTGCTCGCGTATTTGCGTGGAAAACGAGGCCCGGCCGCTGCGCTGACTTTTTCATCCACAGCAAGCCTTCGGGCGATCGGAAAACAAAGCGCCGCGCGTGCAGGGAAAATTCTGCGATCGCTATTGCTGGCTTCGATTGCGATCTTCGTGGTCGCGCTCGCGCGTCCGCAACTGGGCAAAAGTCTCACTCAGATCGAAGCCAGTGGAATCGACATTATTCTCGCGCTGGACGTATCCGGATCGATGCTGACCAAGGATTTTGCGATCGGCGGACAGGAAGCGACGCGTGTCGATGCGATTCGCGAAGTGACACGAAAATTCATAGAAGGCCGGCCGAACGATCGAATCGGCATCATCGCATTCGCAGGTCGTCCGTATGTCGTTAGCCCAATGACACTGGATCACGATTGGCTTTTACAAAACCTGGATCGCGTGCGGATCGGGCTCGTCGAAGATGGCACTGCCATCGGGTCAGCCATGGCCGCAGCGGCCAACCGGCTAAACGACAAACGTTCAAAGAGCCACGTGCTCGTCCTCTTAACCGACGGAGAAAATAACGCCGGTAAAATTCCACCGAACACTGCGGCCGAGGCAGTCAAAGCGTTAAAAATTCATCTCTATGCGATCGGCGCCGGAATTAATGGCGTCGCCCCGGCGCCCATCTTCACTCCCAGAGGACCGTTAACCGACGCTTTAGGTAACATTCTCTACGAAAACCAGCGTGTGGAATTTAACGAAGCTGGTCTAAGAGAAGTGGCTAAAATTGCGGACGGCAAATTCTTCCGAGCGACCGATACGCAATCGCTGGAGCAAATTTACAACGACATAGACAAACTGGAGAAATCGACAGTTAGCGTGAAAAAATATCAACAATACCGTGACTTGTTTCCGTTGTGCCTGATGAGCGGTTGCGGGGTTCTGCTCGCTCAATTGATCTTATCACAGACCGTATGGAAAAAGTTACCGTGAGCGTCTTCTATTCAACGATTTAGCGATTTAACGAACACATGACTTTCGGCGTGTCACAATGGCTTTGGGGATTGCTTCTGATCCCGGTTCTGATCGCGTTATTTGTTCGCTCAGAGCAGCGCGGGCTCAAGCGATTGCAGGAGTTCGTTTCGGCGCGGCTGCTGCCCCAGCTCGCTGGAACGGTGAATCGGCCCCGGCGGATGATAAGATTTGCGCTGCAGCTGCTCGGCCTCGCTTTGGCCATTGTCAGTCTGGCCCAGCCGCGCTGGGGTTACACGTTTGAAGACGTAAAACGTAAGGGCCTTGATTTGCTCATCGCGGTGGACACATCGCGCAGCATGCTATCCAATGACGTTCAACCGAACCGACTCGATCGCGTCAAGCTCGCGATTCAGGATTTAATCGGTCAATTGCAGGGCGATCGTGTTGGGTTGATAGCTTTTGCCGGTCGCGCATTTTTGCAGGCGCCTCTGACGATTGATTACGATGCCGTCGTTGAGGCTCTGAGCGATTTGGATACCAAGACGATTCCCGAAGGCGG
>Ga0193715_1000042_pt1 | contig 34042 bp, 34 predicted proteins | sample U2m2metaG_FD_143040 | JGI IMG/M metagenome (GOLD analysis project Ga0193715, IMG submission 143040) | Soil microbial communities from a riparian zone of the East river system, Colorado, United States - U2m2 | ecosystem: Environmental > Terrestrial > Soil > Riparian zone | place: USA: East River... | reverse complement strand
GAAGGCCTGGGAGGATTGCTCAACGCCACTTTCGGAAATGCCGCGGAACTGATCATCGCCGGCATCGCCCTTTCCAAAGGTCTGACCAATGTGGTGAAAGCCTCCATTACGGGATCGATCATCGGTAACGTGCTGCTCGTGCTCGGCCTCTCCATTCTAATGGGCGGCACTAAATACAAAGAACAGCGTTTCAACCGCACCGCAGCGCGCACTTCCGTCATCTCGCTGTCGCTGGCTGCGATTGGTCTCATCATCCCGACGGTCTTTCATATGGCCGCCGACGCCAGTCCCGACGGCTGGAGCCCCTTGATCGAGCAGAAGCTCTCCCTGGCCATTGCGGTTGTCTTGTTCCTTACCTATTTCTGCATGCTCACTTTCTCGCTCCGGACCCACAAGCATTTCTTCCAAGGTGCTCACGCACATGCCGATGAAGGCGGCGAGCAATGGTCGCGCGGCAAGGCCATTACTATCCTGCTCATCTCTACCGCTGTGGTCGCACTGCTCTCAGAGTTTCTCGTCGGCACGATCGAAAATGTCCGGGACTCCGTCGGCCTGACCGAGGTCTTTGTCGGTGTGATCGTGGTGGCGATCGTGGGTAACGCGGCCGAGCACTCGAGCGCCATCCTCATGGCGATGAAAAACAAGATGGACCTTAGCGTCGGCATCGCGATCGGCTCCAGCTTGCAAATCGCGCTTTTCGTCGCGCCCGTGCTGATTTTTCTTTCCTACCTTTTCGGGCGACCGATGAACCTGGAATTCACGATGCCGGAAGTGGTCGCGGTCGTGGCCTCGGTTTACATCCTGTTTCAGATCAGCGGCGACGGCGAGACCAACTGGATCGAAGGCATCCAACTTCTTTCGGTCTATGTGATTCTCGGGATTCTCTTTTTCTATCTGCCGGAGCCGCAACACGGCGCACCCTAGGCTTCGCGCGATTTAACTTGTCAGTGCGGACACGCTTAGTAGAGCTTTAGTAGTTGCTTGTCCACCTAACGAGATAACCAATTATGGCGCGTAAGTGTAATGCACCTGGATGTGGGTTCCATCTTCCGGATAAATATCCGCTAGACAAATGTCCCTGGCACATGGCACCCGGCCAGGGGCCAGTTAAGATCGCGGCTGCACTTGCAATTGCTGCTGCCGGTTTGGGCGGCGGTTTTGCTTATAAAAAGTTCAGGACTTATTTGAGCGAGAAGAAGCTGCGCAAGGAACGTGAACAAAAAGCCAGATCCGTTGCGCGCAAACGGAGCGTGAAATCTCAAAAGCGGACGCGCACGCGGAAAACGGCCAAGTCGAAGCGAAAACAGGCTGGATCGAAAACTAGCCAGGACTTGTCCTGATTTTTTCAAGTCCGATCGGCTTTTACTGCCGATGTTCTATTAAGCAGCAAAAGGAAGCGCAGGCTACTTTATGCAAGCAGGCTCCGAAACAGCAGGCGGCAAAAGCGATTCAAGTGGCGGAGGAGCGGATCCGCAAAAGGAAGCCACTTATTGGCGCGAACAACATTCAAAACAACCGTACCCGAAAGGCGGTTCTTACGAACAATTCGAGCACGCGTATAAGACCGGTTACAATTCGTTCTTCAAGTATCCCGGGCAAAACTTCGCCGATGTCGAAGATGACGTTGCGCTCGGTTACGAGGAGGCAAAACCCGGTGCAGCGTTACCATGGGACACGGTGCGTCCCGCGGTGAACGCGATGTGGGCCAGACTGGGCGGCATCATTAGCCCGCGCGATCCAAGTCGCGGCGTGCGCGAGTGGCTCTAAGTCGACGCTTGCTACGTTTAATTGGCGCCCTGTGGTCCGTGACGCGCGATGTGGATCCGCACTCCAACAGAATAGACGAGATAATAGCCGATTAATCCGGCCGCGACTGCCAGAGAAAGCTGCGTTCCGAGGCCGTCACCAGCCAATACTGATCGCCGGAGCGGCTGTTACCGGAATGCGTTGCGCGCCACCAGCCGTACGCAAAACGTGCCGCAATTACCAGGATAACCAGAAGTGCGAGCCAACGGCTCGGCGTGTAGAAAAGTCCTTCCGATCGTTTTTCCCAACGGGTTATCGCCAGACCGAGCAAGCCAAGAATCCCTCCACAACTCATACCAATCAGCGCAAATCGAAGGGCGGAGCCGACCCAGAAAGAAATCGCCAACGTAAAGCAGAGAAAAAAAAGCGCAGAGAAGCTGGTAAGCCAGACATTGAGGCTGGCAACCCAGCGGCGACCTTGCCGGCGAGCGGTGCCGGCGCGGTAGCGAGAGCAAGGGAAAGCAAGACAACGCTGCCGAAAGAGAAAAGAACAAAAACCAGCAGCGCAAAAACGATGATTGGCACAGCTGCGATGGTAGCACGAACCGCTGTACATCCGCTTTGGGAAATCGCACCGCAAATACAGTCAACTTCCGCGCTGTCGCTTAGAGAAACCGCCGCGCCGCTCGCCAAATGCGATGCTCCCAACTCGCGCAAGAGCGGGCGTTGTTCGGCATTCGATACCCTAATGTGACAACGCGTTTTGTTATTTTGTGCATTGTGGTTGGGCTCGCAGTTGTCGCGGCGGTCTCAATGTACCGCTCCTATGGGACGACACAGAGCTCCGGTGACGCACCCCACGCGGAAGCATCCTCGGACGGCTGGGCTGACGACAACGTACGCGAGGTGCAGGAGAAATTGCGCGAGGGCGGTTTCTTCTTGGGGGAGATCGACGGCGCATACAGCACTGAATTGGCGGCGGCGCTGGGCCGTTATCAGATACGCAACGGATTGCCAATCACCGGCCAGCTGGATCTCGAGACGAGCAATGCCCTGAGCGTGAAGCCGGCCGTGACAGCAAACGCAACAAGTCGCGAGAGGAGTTCAGAAACATGGCGGCAACTACGCAAAGGAGAACACCAAAAGCGAAACGACACGCGGGTCGCGCGATCGGCTGGCACCAATGAAACAATATCAAGCCGGACGGGAATGCCGCCGCAAGAATCCTCTTCGCTCCCTGCGCCGATCCCCAATGCGAAACCGGCATCAGCGCCACCGGCTCCAGCCCACAGTTCTTCGGCGAATGACATTGGTACAGAACGGGTGCGCGATTATGTCGGTGCCTTTGTGCTCGCGGGACTGGATCCGCAAGTTGGCGCGGAGGCGGAATTCTTTGCTGATCGCGTTCAGTATTACGACGAGGGCACCATCGGTCGTGAAAATATCCGCCGGGATTTGCAGCGGTACGCCGCGCGCTGGCCGGAACGGCGCTTTTGGCTCGCCGGCGATATCAGGGTCGAGCCGCAGAACGGCAACCGAGTGCGAGTGACGTTTCCGCTCCGATACGAATTGCGCAACGGCAGGAAACATTCCTCGGGCAAGATTGCCAAGACGATTGTGTTGGAACCGACCGGCGACGATTTGGAAATCGTCGCGGTTAATGAACGAAAAGCCAACTAGGGAGATGACTGATGATCACCCTCCTGCAATTTAATAGGACCGTCGTTGCTCGTGGCGCGTGACTCGTAGACTGACTCCAATGCAGTAGACCAGGTAATAGCCTATCAATCCCCCGGCGACTGCCAGGGAAAGCTGAGTTCCGGAAGCCGTGATCAGCCAATGCTGATCGCCGGGAGCGCCGCCTCCGGAATGCGTGGCGTGCCACCACGCATACATAAATCGTGCGGCTATCGCCAACGTGACGATAAGAGTGAGCCAGCGGCTCGGAGTGTAGAAAAGTCCTTCGGGTTGTTTTTCCCAACGGGTCATTGCCAAACCGAGCAATCCAAGAATCGCTCCAAACCCCATACCTATCAGCGCAAATCGAGAGGCTGACTCGATCCAGACGGAGACCAGCAAGGTGAACGACAGAAACAAAACGGCCGAGAAGCTGGTCATCCAGACATTTAGACCGGCAGTCCAGCGTCGGCCTTGTCGGCGAGCGGTGCCGGCGCGGTAACGCAAAGCAAGGGAAAGCAAAACAATGCCACCCACCGAGAGGAGAACAAAAAAGAGCAGTGCAACAAGGATGATCGGCACAGCTGATGGTAGCACGAAGCGCCCGGCATGTTTCGGCCAAGATTCGCTGCTGCTGTAGCTGTAGCCGGGGCAGCTGACCCCGGCCGGGGCCTGGGGGCCCGCCTAAGCCTCATCATTACACACATTTGCCGCGGTCAGCGACACGCGACTACAGCGTCATCTGACTCGGGTTTGGATTTGCGCGTCCTCATGAACCGCCAATAAGCTCCTGCGTGCGCGGCCTCCTGTGTTCTGTCTTGCTGATGGCGACCGGCGCGGTTTTGCTACTGGTCGATCTCGGCGGCTGCGCCAAGCATCGGCTGCCGGGCGGTCTATCAAAGTTGAAGCCGTGCCGGTTAGATGGAATCGATGAACAATTGTTTTGCGGGAAGGTGACGGTTTTTGAAAACCGCGAAACGCGCACCGGTCGAACGATCGATCTAAACGTCGTCGTGCTGCCTGCGGTTAATCAAAAAAACAAAGCCGAGCCGTTGTTCGATCTGGCGGGCGGTCCGGGGGCATCGTCTGTAGACGCAGCAGGATTCTATGTCAGGGAAGGCAAAGATTATCGCCGCCGGCACGATGTGGTGTGCGTCGACCAGCGCGGCACCGGAAAATCAAATCGCCTTGCTATCTGGCGTGAGAAAACGCCGAGCTATTACCTGAGCGAGATGTTTCCAGTCGATTACGTCCAGAAAATGCGTCACGAGCTCGAGAAACGCGCGGACCTGACGAAATACACAACTTCCATCGCGATGGATGATCTCGACGATGTCCGAGCATGGCTCGGCTATGACAGGATCAATCTTTTCGGCGGGTCGTACGGAACTCGCGCGGTGCTGGTTTACATGCGGCGACATCCTGAGCACGTGCGCAGCGCGATCCTGCTGGCCGTCGCCCCAACTGATTTGAAAATGCCGTTACACCATTCCGAGTCCGCAGCGCGCGCAATGGATCTGCTGTTGGGCGAATGCAAACGAGACACGAGATGTAACGCAGCTTTCCCGCAAATTCGCGATGACTGGAAAAAAGTGCTGGAGCAGTTGGAAAAACAGCCGGCGCGCGTGGAATATTCTCCGCCCGGCAAGTCTGCGCCGACAACAGTCGAAATTCACCGCGGAGTGTTCGCGGAAAAAATCAGGACCTGGATGTACGACCGCGATAAAGCGGCGCGGATTCCCTTGATCGTTCATCATGCGGCAAATGGCGATTTCGCGCCTTTTCTCCAGCAAGCAGTTGCCCCTTCCATCCCTGATTTCGTGGCGGATGGAATGTATTTGTCGGTGACGTGCGCGGAAGACATCCCGTTTATTGATCAGGAGGAGGCGACCAAGCTGACTGCGGGTAATGCCTTCGGGAACTATCGCGTGTTCCAACAAATGCGGGCCTGCGGGATATGGCCGCGCGGTGAGATTCCACCCGATTTTCTCGAATCTGTTCAGTGCGATGCGCCGGTGCTGATTTTTTCCGGCAACATGGACCCGGTAACACCGCCAAAGTTCGGCGAACAGGTTGCCCGGCATTTGCCGAATAGCAGACATGTCGTCATTCCCGAGGCCGCCCATGGCGTTGACGGCCTGACGGACCCTGACTGTTTTGATCGGATCGCGATCGAGTTTCTGGATAAAGGAGACGCGAAAAATCTCGATGTGGGCTGCGTTGAGCAAATGGCGCCGCCGCCGTTCGCAACCAAGTAGTGCCTGTAGCCGGGGGCGCTGACCGCGGCGGTGAGATCTAATCGCGCGGATGCCGGGGTCAACGCCAGCCGTACGGCTGGCTACAGCACTTGCGTTAGAGTCTAGTGCCTGTAGCCACGGACCTGTGGGCCGTTCTGCCTGGCGTGAAATTGGTGGCGATGTGAACCTGCCACAGGCCGGTGGCTACACAATTTGTTCAGATTGCGGCTGACATCCGCCTTAGCCGGACCGCTACACCACTATGTGCGCCAGTGGCGAAGCACGCGATGGCGCGAAGTGGCGGTCGCGTGATTACGGGTGGTCACGATTAATTCGCGGCTGCGCAATGTTGCTAGGGCGATCTGGATGGCGCTTTTGGAAAGGCCCGTTGCGTCGGCGAGCATTCGTAAACTGGCGACGACTGGTTTCCATTTCTTCCGCGCGGCCTGGCCGTAAAGATACAGGTAAACCAGATACGCAGCAGGCTGTTGATCGTGACCGATCAGATCGCGCATCAGGACGTCGAGAACGTAGTCGTCGATGGGAATGGTTTGTTTGAAGCGAGGCACGGGGACAGTGAAAGGTGAGAAGTGAGAGGTAAGAAGTAAAAAGGATGAACTATCATCTATACCTTTAAAGGGACAGCACTTTCTAGGGTTGCAAGCAGCTCGCTTCTGGACGCGAACGAGGCGGTCACATTAGGTTCGGCGCATCATGATCAAGCAAATCAAATTCATCAGTATTCCGGTCGCCGATCAAAATCGCGCGCTCGATTTTTATACCGACAAGCTTGGGTTCACAATCATCACCGATCAGCCCTTTGACGAGAAGCAGCGCTGGATCGAATTGCGAATTCCGAAAGCAGAGACGCGGGTGGTGTTGTTCACATCGGAAGGCGAGGAAAAACGAATCGGCTCATTCATGAACATGTCGTACCTGTGCGATGACATCGACAAGACATATGCCGACCTGCAGAAGCGCGGTGTGGAATTTGAAAGCTCGCCACAAATGCAACCCTGGGGCAGGTACGCCATGTTCAAGGACAGCGAAGGCAATCGGTTCGTTCTCTCATCGGACTGAAAAGCAATGGCGCATTGCAGCAGAGAGCAGCCGCCGATACAAATGCTGTCATGCGCGCGACCAGGTTCGAGTTCGAAAAACGGTTCTGGATCATCTGCACGACTTATTTCGTAGGATTTTTGCTTTCTGTTTTTGACCGGGTTTCGTTCATCGCCGCGCTGCGCCATTTGATTGCGCCGTCGGCGATTCCAGGAAGTTCGGAGGCTGAAGCGTTTGCGCGATTAGTAATCTTTTTTGGTTCCCTGCTTGTTTTTCTCGCGGCCGCGCTACGCACCTGGGGCGCGGCGTATTTGCGAACCGAAGTCGTACACGACACCGCGCAACATTCGGAAGCGCTGGTAGCTGACGGGCCTTTTCGTTACACCCGCAATCCGCTTTATCTGGCGAACCTTCCGATGGCGGCTGGAATCGGCGTACTGGCCAGCCGTTCCGGATTTATTTTTCTGGTGCTGGCAAACTGGATTTTCGTTTATCGGCTGATTTCTCGCGAAGAGGAATCACTGCTTAGAACTCAAGGTGAATCGTATCGCGCCTATTGCCGGGCGGTTCCTCGTTTCTGGCCCGCGCTAAAACCGCGCGTTCCGTCCGGAAATCTCCGGCCGCAATGGTCGCAGGCGTTGGGCGGCGAGAGTTTTGTGTGGCTATTTGGGCTGGCTGAATTGCTGGTCGCGATCACGCTGCGGCCACTCGCGGCGCTGATCGCATTTCCGCTAGGATTCCTGGCGCATTTTCTAATCACGCGACGGATCCAAAAACGGCGAAGCGCGTAGAGACCAAAGCAAGTTGTTTTGCGGCCGCCATCGCTGCATGCCGACCTGATGAAATGCAAAAGAGTCACGACATTGACTGTCGTGACTCTCGCATGAACGGAACTAAGCTGCTATTTCTTGCCGGCGCGGGTGTAGTTGATCTCCATCGTTTTCACTTCCTGGCCGCCACGGTTTTCGTACCACTCGAAGGTGTGATGGTTGTTGTCAGTGACCTTGATGACTTCGCGGATCTGCTGCTTCATGCCGGGAATGGCTTCGACCTCGCTGGTGTAGGTGAAAGTTTTGGTTGCGGGATCGTAAGCGCCTTCAGAGAACATGATGCCCGTGCCCATGTTATCGACCCAGCTGCCAACGAATTTCTTTTTCACATTGTCGTAGCCGTCGATTCCATGCCCTTTGAACGTCATCTCCTTTTTCTGACCATCCGGTCCGGGCATTTCCATTTTCCCGGTCACATCGAGTGTTGAGTAACGGCCATCCATCATCGATTTCCTGACGGCAGTGCCCTTTGATTCTTGCGGCTTGGCGTTTGGATCCGGATTCATCCAGAACTTGATGGTGTACGTCCAGTTGCCGTCGAGGTCGGTAAGAAGTTTGTGGTTTTCATTTAACTTCGACAGCTCCATCATTTGTTTCATCATCTCCTCCGGATTCGGCTGGCCGCTTGAAGCTGCCGAAGAGCCTGTGGAGGTAGCGGGCGATGAGGCGGTAGTTTGCGCAAATGAGGGAGCTGCGATCAACGTCGCTAACAGAATTGTAGCTAGTGGGATAGATATTTTCATGGCGCGGATTTTGCCAGTGCCGGGTGACAGGTGGCAAGTGACAAGTTTGAAAATCGACAAGAGGAAATGTTCGCATGACCAGGCCTTCCGCATCAGACTCCCGAGATGAAACGAGAAAATCCTACGATTGAAATTTGCCCCGGCATCACGCGGCGGACTGTTTCCCATGGCAAGACGATGTATCAGATGATGGCTACATTGGCCGCCGGGAGCATCATGCCTGCGCATTCGCATCCGCAGGAGCAGATCGTGCATATTCTCGAAGGCCAGATGCGACTCATTGTTGAAGGCGTGCCGCACGAGCTTTCAACGGGCGATTCCTTTTATCTCGCCAGCAATGTTCCCCATGGCGTGGAAACCTTGTTGCCAACGCGCGTGCTCGATACCTTTAGTCCGCCACGAAAGGATTATCTGGCGATCGACGAAAAGGTTCGCCACGGCGCGTTGTAGGGTTTGAGCGGAACAATTAAAACAATCCGCAGCTGACATGCGCCTTTAGGCCGACCTCTACACCCGCTTCGCGGAGCGTTTGTTCCTATTCCTTTTGGCGATAACGCGCCTGTTTCTCGTTCCTGATTTGGCGTGCCCGGCGGTCGCGCTGGAGAAGCCGCGAACCATCGCTTCACGAATGAGCGCTTCTTCGACCGGATCCGTGGCGTTGACCATTCGTTCTGCGAGTTGAGCCAATTCTTTGCCGGTCAGCCGTCGTTCAGCATCCAACTGATAAGCAAAACGGATCACACCCAACTGTGCTTTCCGGTCGAGCCGCTTGATCTCAACGATGATCTCGCTGGCAGTCATACGAAAAGCCTATTGCAGACAGCAAAAACAAGCAATCGCATACGAACAGCTACTTCCGTTGATCGATAAAGATTTCCCAGCGCTTTACGCTATCCAGTTTCAGGATGCCGTGCTCGGTCCATGGGTCATTCTTCAATTTTTTTCTGACTTCATTCTCATCGTCAGCATTGAAGACCAACAGCGAGCCGCCTTCATCGACCAAAGGGCCGCCCATCAAAATGAAACCGTCGTCAACGAGCTGATCGATGAACTTCGCGTGCTCGTCCCAAAAGGGCTGCTCGCGAGTGCTTTTCGAGAAATCTCGATTCGGACCGGCCGATGAAATTGCCACGAATAGATTTTTCATGACAGACGAATTTCAAACGCCCGCGCCTAACGTCAACCTTTCGGGTCGTCTGCGATCCGCAGCACAACTTTTCCGCGCGTGTGATGTGTCGCGGCCTGTTGCTGGGCCGCAATGGCTTGGCTCAGCGGGAGAACCTGCGTCACCATTGGTTTGATTTTACCGGCGTCGATCAGTTGCGCGATCTCTGCCAGGTCTTGCGCATCCGAATGGGAAGAGATACCGGCTCCACGTATCTCATGTTTCTTGAGCTCGACCGGGTCCGGACGCGCAACCAACGACATAACAATGCCGCCTTTCTTCACCACTCCATAAGAACGCGCGAGCGTTTCTTTGCCGACGGGATCGAGTACGACGTTCACATCCTTGGCGACATCTTCAAATTTGGTTTTCGTATAATCCACGGCGACGTCTGCGCCGAGCTGCTTCAAGAGATCCTGGTTGGCCGTCGACGCAGTCGCTATGACGCGTGCGCCGCGCGCTTTGGCGATTTGGATCGCAAAGCTCCCTACTCCGCCTGAACCGCCGTGAATGAGAACGGTTTGTCCCGGTTGCAGTTTCGCCACGTCCACGAGCGCCTGCCATGCGGTCAAGGCGCCCATCGGTACCGCAGCGGATTCTACAAAATTCAGGGACTTTGGCTTTGCAGCCACTTCCGATTCCTTGACCGTGACGTAATCGGCCCATCCGCCGCCGAAAGTTGGGTACCCGTAAACAGCGTCGCCGACTTTAAGCTTCGTGACGCTGGCGCCTGTCTTCTCTACGACACCTGCGATGTCGTAGCCCGGGATGAGCGGCAGATGCGTCCCAAATTCGCGTGCGTATTTGCCGCTAAGCGTCAGCGGATCAGCCGGATTAACGCTGCTCGCGACCACACGCACAAGCGCTTCGTCTTCGTTTGGCTCGGGCCGTTGCACTTCTTCAAATTTCAGCACTTCAGGTGCGCCATACTCATGCGCTACTACGGCCTTCATCATTGGCTTTTCGTCAGCCCTTGCCGAACAGATGAAGAGCAAAAGTGCATTCGCAAGCCCTAACACAGGCATGTGCAGGGATCTTTGCATAGCGTAGCTTCGCGTGCGATTGCCTGCGGCGCGAATCAGAATTCAGCTTTCAATTGAACCCCGCTGCGCTAGGTGCACAGTAATCGGAACCAGGTGAAAACCGTTGCCACTGCCCAGAGTTCCGGTGCGAGAAGAATAATCACCGTTCTCGCTGTGATGACAACGGTCTGCGTTGTGTCGCTAATCATCGCTGGCGTTGCGAGCCTGGTTTCGCTGGCCGACAGAATCCATCCAATTGCGGGCACAATCGTTTTTTGGGCCGTCTGCCTGACTGCTGGATTGCTGGCCCTCTACTATGCGATCGCATACACGAGGCTTCCTGCTGCGCTTGGTCCACCCGAGGAAGAGTCTGGCCCTAAGTATGACGCCTATTTACAGACTCTCCGCGCACGTCTCGCTGCAAACCCACGGACACGGGATCTGCCTGTCGTTACGAAGGATGAAATCGAAAAGGCGATTGGGCATCTTTCAACTCAAGCGGATTTAGTAGTCCGCAGAACGGCAAGCACAGTGTTTCTTAGCACGGCCCTGATGCAAAATGGCCGGCTCGACGGTCTGATTGTCCTGTTCACTCAAATTCAAATGGTCGGCCGGATTGCGCGGATTTATGTGCAGCGTCCGTCTCCTCGCGAATTCGTGCGATTGTACGCGAATGTTGCCGGCACAGCTTTTGTCGCGAGTGGAATGGAATCGCTTGACCTTGGAGAGATGGTCGCGCCGCTTGCTGTCTCTGTCGTTCCGGCGCTTAAAGGCGGAATCCCCGGCTTAAGCGGCGTCTCGGCTCTCCTGGTGAAATGCGTTTCCAATGGAGCCGCGAATGCGTTCCTGACACTTCGCGTGGGAGAAGTCGCGCGGCGCTACTGCGAACTGACTTCAAAATGTCCGCCTGAACTGATCCGCAAATCCGCTACGGCTGCGGCGGTTCAGCATCTTGGTCGAATCGTGCGCGAAAACGGCGCGCTGGTCGTGAAGAAGATTTGGGCAAGCACCGGACGCGCGCTCATCGACAGCGGCGTATCGAAGGCCGAAGACATTGCAGGCGCGACACGGGATCTTTTTGGCAAAATCTCGCCATGGCGAGTTAAGGAAGAAGATCCGGCAAGCCGTTTTTAAAGACGCAGGCTCGCTCCTGTTACCTATTATATCTGATTTTTTGCCCAGAAAACTGCAGCGGCTAAAGGAGAATGAGCCATGTCAGTTCCATCCGATAAGTTTACTTTCTTTTGCCTGTTCTTCGCCACTTGTCTCGGCGAATTGCGAGCAGGCGCGGAATCAAACACGGCGTCATCGCACAGCGTGGAAGTTGGTGACGGCGTCTCCTTGCGCATGATTGAAGCGGGTAAGCCTGGCGACGTACCTGCGCTAGTTTTTATTCCTGGCTGGAGCACAGGCGGGGATATTTGGCAGCATCAAATCGACACATTCGCAAAAACCCATCGTGTCATCACGTTCGATCCGCGTTCTCAAGGCGAATCGACGCAGACCACGAAGGGAAACACCCCGGAAATTCGTGCGCAAGATTTGCATACGTTGCTGGAACGCCTGGGCGTGCGACACCCAATTCTCATTGGATGGTCGCAAGGGGTTCAGGACATCGCTGCGTTTGTTGAGCGCTACGGCACCAAGGATCTCGCGGGAATTCTGCTGGTGGATGCGGCAGTTTCTGATGGCGCCGACGGCATGGTCGCGCGAGCCCAGGAAACGGCGGAGCAATTCAAAATGTTCGCCGTTTATCAGGCGCATCAGAAGGAATATTTGGCGGGTATGATGCAAGCGATTATCAGCAAACCGCAGAGCAACGGTGTCATGGAACGACTGGTCAGCACCGGGATGAAAACGCCGTCTGACATTGGCGTAGGCATGCTCGTTGCCGATATGTTTGGCGTGAATCGGACACCAGCGCTGAAGAAGATTGAATGTCCAACGCTGATCATCGCTTCGACGAAATCGTTCGAGTTGCCCCGGCAGCAGGCAGCTACGAAGCAAATTCCGCACGCGCGTTTCGAAAAAATCGACGATGCTGCGCACGCGGTTTTTCTCGATCAGCCGGATCGCTTTGGTGAGTTGCTCAAGAGCTTCCTAGCCGACGTGGCGACAAACCACAATTAGGTGCGCGTAAACGCGAATCGGCGCGCCCGGCGGTCGCGCCCTACCCTTCGGTTGCGAGCGCCTGGCATCTTTTTAAATCGAGCTTGCCCGAGGCGAGGACCGGAATTGCTTCAACGCGCTGGACCTGTTTGGGAATCCACAAGTTTGGCACGCCGGCTTCGTGAAGCTTGCTGCGCAACTCCGCAAGATCGATATCGACAGCACTGAGCACGACCAGCGCTTCGCCTTTCGCCTCGTCCTGGATACCCATGACGGCCAGCGGACGTTCGTCTCTTCCGGACAAACCGAGAAGATCGACAATTTTGCTCTCAATCGTTTCGTGCGGCACCATTTCGCCGCCGATCTTTGAAAAGCGCGAAAGGCGCCCTTCGATGTAGAGGAATCCATCCTCGTCAAACCGGCCGATGTCGCCTGTCTTCAGCCAGCCCTGGCAAAGAACTTCTGCGGTTTGCCTGGGATCGTGCAGGTAACCTTCGAAAATGTTCGGCCCCCGCAGCCAAAGCATCCCGGTTTCGTACAGCGAGAGGTTTCGGTCCGTTTCCGGCTCGCGAATTTCTGCGGCCATTCCCGGCGCCAATCTGCCAACCGACCCCAGACGGCTGGATGATTGCACATGTTCTCCAGGCTTTTTCGGTTCCGGGTCGGGCAGATTTGTGCTGACGACTGGCGCCGTCTCGGTGAGCCCGTAGCCCTCATAGACTTTTTTGTCGAAACGCTTTTCAAAATGGCTGGCGAGATCGAGCGGCAACTTTTCGGCGCCGGTGATGATGAGGCGCAAGCTACGAAGCTGATGTGGTTCGGTCTTGCGCAGGTACATCCGCAGAAAAGTGGGCGTCACCAGAAGGAAAGTTAGTTTGTATCGCTCGATCAACTCTGCATTCTTTCCGGCTTCCAGAGGATTGGGATACGTCACAATGCGCACACCTTCGATGAGCGGATACCAGAGTGTGACAGTCGATCCGAACGTGTGGAAAAACGGCAGTGACGCCAGGATCGCGTCGGTCTCTCGTGCGTCCAGCAGTTGCCGGAACTGCGAGACATTTCCGACGACATTACGGTGGCTGATTACAACGCCCTTTGGTTCTCCAGTGGTTCCGCTCGTAAACAGCAAGACCGCTTCCCTGTGGCCGCCTTTCTTTGGAATTTGCAAAAGGCGTAGGAGCAAACGTGCCGGAACGAGAATCGACACGATCCACCAGAAAACGATCTGGCGTTTCAATCGCGGCATCAGTTCTTCCAATTTCAAGACGCGTTCCGGCCATGGAAAATCTTTAAGGCGTTCCATGAATTGCGTTGCTGAAATTGCGACGCGCAGGTTGGCGCGTTTGCAGCAAGATTCATTCGCTGCGCGTCCAACGGTAAAATTAAGGTCCACGGGAACCTTGTCCGCCAGTGTGACCGCCAGGTTTGCGAGCATCGAAGCTTTACTGGCAGGCAAAACGATTGCGATTCGTTCGTCTGGAAATTCTTTCCGAAGATAGCGACTCAATGCCGCCGCCGCGCCGAGCAATTTTGCCCGGCTCAGCTGGCTTTGATCGGTCCCGTCAATCACGGCCGTCGCGAACCGTCTGCGCTTCAGTCCGCGCACGCATTCTTCGGCAAGATGTCGATCCAATGATGGACGGCGACTGAAACAAAATTCGCCGAGCTTGAGCAACTCCTCACGGACCGTCGCGTTGTCGGCGGCTTCTGCTTGGAGCGGTTTACCAAATGCAATCGTTACTGGATACGGAATACGCCTGGGGAATTTCGTGAAAAATCGTCCGCCCTGGAATGAGAAGATCGAGCCCCAGAGTTGATCGAGCCAAACCGGAACGACCTTCGCATTTGCGTGGCGCGCGATCAATTCGTAACCCCGTTGCAAACGCAAAAGGACTCCTGTCCGTTCCAATTGCCCCTCGGGAAAAAGACAGACGATCTCGCCCTCGGCAATTTTTTCCGCCGCAGCGCGAATGGCGGAACGCGAATTGCGAGTATTGATCGGGATGCAACCCAACGTGCGCAGAACCGGGTGCAAAATCGGTTTATAATAATGTTCCTGATCGATGACGTACCGGATCGGGCGCGAGCAAGCGAGCTGCAGGACGATGGCGTCAATCCACGTGATGTGGTTAGGCAAAAGTAAAAAACCGCCTGCGGGAATGTTTTCCAAGCCCAACGCAGTGACCCCATAAAAGCAACGCACCAGCAGCCGTCCGAAAAAATAAAGCGCGCGTTCAGCCGCAGACATCGGACTCATCGTTTATCATTTACAAGTGGCGGGCGGCAAACTGCAATCACAACTGCCAATGGATTCTGCGTGGAAGAAACCGATGAGCGGCGCGCACACCGCACTGTTTCTGCTCCTGGCCATCAATCTTTTCAATTACATCGACCGGCAAGTTCTGGCCGCACTCGAGCCTGATATTCGTGCAACTTTCTTTTCGGCCAACGACGTGAACGCGATGACCAAGACCGGTCTTCTCGGCGACGCGTTTTTTGTGACTTACATGGTTAGTGCGCCGATTCTCGGCTTCCTCGCGGACCGATTCTCGCGCTGGATCATTATCGGTTCAGCAGCAATTTTGTGGAGCCTGGCCACCGGCGCCTCTGGTCTGGCCGCGACATTCGCGATTCTCTTTGCAACACGCATATGCGTTGGAATTGGCGAGGGCGGCTATGGCCCGGCGGCGCCGACGATCTTGTCCGATCTCTTCCCAATCGAAAAACGAGGTCGCGTTATGGCCGTTTTTTGCGCAGCGATTCCGGTTGGGAGCGCGCTCGGATACGTGATCGGTGGACTGATCGGTGCGCACATCGGCTGGCGCTGGGCGTTTTATCTGGTTGCCCCGCCGGGTTTACTGCTGGGTCTGCTGTGCTTCTGGCAACGCGATCCGCGCGTCGCTGCGGATCAGCTGGGACAGAAATCACCGCGCCGCAGTCTGCGTGACTACCTCAATTTGTTCCGCACACGCTCCTATCTCATCAACTGCGTCGCCCAAACGTTGATGACTTTTGTAGTCGGCGGTTTGGGATTTTGGGCGCCTGCTTATCTGCGCTTTCGCCATCAAAGTCCCGAAGTAGGCATGACGATCTTTGGCCTGATCACTGTGGTCGCGGGTTTGGTCTCGACGCTTTTGGGAGGCGTCATCGCCGATAGACTGCGTTCGCGATTCCCTGGTTCCTACTTCTGGGTATCGGGAATCGGAATGCTCGTCGCATGTCCGTTTTTCGTTGCGACACTTTACATTCCGTTCCCGGCAGCATGGATCACAATGTTCCTTGCGATCTTTTTCTTGTTTCTGAACACAGGCCCCTCAAACACTGCTCTCGCCAACGTGTCGTTGCCTTCAGTGCGTGCGACGGCGTTTGCCGCAAACATTTTTGTCATCCACGCGTTGGGCGACGTGCAGGCATTCTGGCTCCTCGGATACATAGGAGGTCACACAAATATGCATGTGGCATTTCTGTTTGTGTCCGGGATAATTCTCCTCTCCGGCGTGGCCTGGCTGATTGGTACGAAATATCTACCGGCAGACACAGCTGCAGTAGAAACTGGCGGAACCGGTTGAGCGGCTACCGACCCAACCCTGTATCCATAACGCTGTGCCGCCGTGGCGAGACGACTACAAAATTAAGCGCCGCCGAAGCTTCATGTTCGTTGCTTGATTCCTTATGAAATTTAGAGTGAGGGCTGGGTTCCTTATTGCTGTTCGCCGGAGCCGTCCGGAGGGGGTGTGTTACCTTCAGGTCTTTCTGGCTTCCTGTGAGGCCGCTTTGATGTTCCTTCCCGGGTTCTTTCACTGGGACTTGCTGCTTCGGGCGCAGATTCCCGATCCGCCTGAGAAGGTTCTCTCTGAAGTTCAGCGCCACCCCTCGGCGATTCAGTTTCCTCCGGTCTACCCCTTGTGCCCCGCTCCTCTCCAGATCTGCTGCTCGGGGATTCTGTTTCCCCTGGCCTGCCTCTCCTACCGCGCTCTTCTCTAGTCGATGGGCTCGCACCCTCACGTTCACGCGATGATGCCGTAGCGTGCGGTCTTGCTGGTGTGTCGCGTGGACTCGGCGACGCTCTGTCGGCTGGTGAGGCTGCCTGGCCAGGCGATCTTTCGGCGGCAGGCGAAGTGGGGGCCGCAGGTGAGACGTTCCCAGCAGGTTGCGAGCCAGCCGCGCCTGCACCGCTGGTTGCTCCCGTGGAGACGCCCGTTGTGCTCGTCCGGGAAACTCCAGCGCCAATTTCAGCCCCCGGACTTACGCCATAGTAACTGTAGACGTTGGTAATATAATCGGGCCTGGAATATTCATCGATGCGGGCATAATCGAACACGGGCGCGCTATAGATTCGCTCCCGATCAACTGTGACAGTGAGAGCGCTTAGGTCAGACGTAGGGGAATAAACCGCCCACGGAACTGCAACCAATTTACCACCGCCGGCGGCACGCCCTCCGCCTTCGCCGGCCGACAGAACGGTATATGCCATGCATCCTGTGCTGCGGTCGATCATGACATCTTTGACCACGCCAATTTCTTCGCCCTGCGAGGATTTGACTTTCGTGCCGACGAGCTTGCTGACTTGAACGGTCGTGCTCTGAGTCTGTGCTGACATCGGAACAATCACCGCGCACAGAACGGCAAGAGTTACTCCGGACAATAGGGATGTTTTCATAAGCGATGAGAATTGCGGGTTAAAACTAATGGACCCGCAGCTAACGAATCGTCGCCCACCTTTAATGCAGATGTGAAAACAGTGGCGAAGCCGTGAAAATGCGTTCCTTTCTTATGCCAATTTCGCGGTACGTTGCCCTGTTCCTGCTAATAATGGCTTGCGGTTATGCGCATGCGGATGGTGTGCCGGACGACTGCACGCAACTCATCGTCGGTATGGCGCCCACTTGGAATTCCATGCGCGGCGAGATGCGGCTCTTTGAACGCGCGCGGGGCGGTGATTGGAGTACGGTGGCCGGACCATTTCCGGTGTTGTTTGGAAAAAACGGCCTCGCCTGGGGGATCGGGCTGGCGGCGCAAAACGAGCCCGGTCTTCGAAAGAAAGAACGCGATGGTCGCGCGCCTGCAGGCGTTTTCGAGATTGGTCAAGTTTTTGGATACGAAGGGCATTTGCCGGCCGGCGGCGACTATCCATACCACCAGGTGACGGAGGCTGATATTTGGAGCGATGACCCGCGCTCCCCTAACTACAACCGGCATATCGTGATCGATCCGAAGAATCCGCCAGACAATTACACACACGAAAAAATGCGTTCGGGCGATTTCGCTTATCATTGGCTCGTGGAGATTCGCCACAATTCCGATCCGCCGGTGCCTGGCGCAGGCAGCGCGATTTTTTTTCATATCCGGCGGGGGGTGAATCGGGCCACCACGGGATGCACCACCATGGCCCAGGACAATCTGGTGAAGCTGATCACCTGGCTTCGAGCAAAACGCCATCCTTGCTACGCATTATTGCCATCGGACGAATACGATAAGAAATGGCGCTCCTGGAACCTGCCCTCTCCCGAGACCTTGGGCACTGCGTCCGGGCGCCAACAACGTTGATGCTGTAGAGTCCGCTGCCCTCAGCGGATCAAAGTCGGCGCGACATCGTTTTCCTGTGCGCTGAGGAAAGCGCACCCCTACAGCCATCTCGCGCGCCTCATTCGATCACCGCGCATTGAATCCGCGGATTATTCAGTTAGTTTCGATTCATGCGAAGACGTCCTAATCCCAATTCGGAGGCGAACATTCGCCGCATCGACACAAAAGCGCGCGCCAAGAAACAGACGCATGGTTTTCAAGTCCACTTTCTTCGCGGAGATAAAATCGTAACCAAAATGTTTAGCGACAGCGTCTATGGCGGCAAGCTGAAGGCGAGACGTGCCGCGCGAAAATTCAAGCAAGCGGCTCTGCGACGTTTGCCTCGAAGAAAGTTTGTCGGATTTAAATAAGCGCGCCGGAATTGTCGCAGTTTTTCCGACGATAAACTTTCCAGCATTCGATAAATCCTGGCGCAAAATCTTCCGGTCGCGCCGCGGCCCAACCATCGACGATCGTCTCAGGAAAGAACGCGCCTGTTTCAATCTCCGCTCGATTTGGCGACAAATTACCACCAACCTCGCCTCGATAAAGCCACACGAACTCCCGGTCAGTACGTTCTGAAGCAGGAAGCTTGGAAATTTTCTCAAGACGAACACTGATTCCTAATTCTTCCTCCAGTTCGCGCCGGGCTGTTTCATCGTAGCTTTCCGTAGCGCCTACATGACCGGCAGCGCTCGAGTCCCATTTCAGAGGATGCCGATCTTTCCACCGCGAGCGTTGCTGCAAATAAACTTCGCCCGCTGAGTTGAAAATCAGGATGTGAACGGCCCGATGGCGCAAGTTATTCCCATGCACATTGGAGCGGCTGGCGGCCCGCAAAACTTTGTCGTTTTGATCGACGACTGGAAAACGCTCGTCGTTCACTAGCCCGGTATCCGGACACGGTGGCGGCGTGATGAAATTCGTCAGGGCGATCCATTGAAGTAACGAGAGCTCTTCCGCCCGAACCTTGGGATCGATGTTGAGATGCCCTGAAATTGCATCCCAGTCGTCGACTCGCTCCCGAAGCAATTTTTTCAGTTGCTTCCTCCTCTGTGAAAAACCAACACGAATCAATTTTAGGAGCAACTCTTCATCGTGCGGAGGCAATTCCTGCGGGTCTCGCGGCAAGAGGCGCAGCACTGCTGAATCCACGTCAGGTCGCGGGAAGAACACCGATGCTGCAACGGTGCGGAGATATTTTACGTGATGCCGCAATTGGATGCGCAACGTGAGAGCCCCGTAATCATGGGTAGATGGTTTCGCAGAAAGACGCATCGCCATCTCTTTTTGTAATGTAAACAACCATAGCGAGATAGGACTCGGATATTCAATGAACTTTAAGATCAATGCGCTCGAAATATTATAAGGAAGATTGCCAAGTAATTTCACGCGTTGATGCGAAAACAAGGTGCGAGCATCGAATTTGAGCGCGTCGATGTTCAGCACTTCCAGGCGCTCGCGACTGAAACGCTCGCGCAAGAAATTGGCGAGGCGTGCATCCTTTTCGATTGCGAGAACGCGCGCGCCTTTCTCAAGAAGGAATTTTGTCAACGCTCCCAAACCGGGACCGATTTCGAGCACGTAATCGTCCGAAGTAATCTGCGCCTGATCGACGATCCATCGCGAAAAGTTTTGGTCGTGCAGGAAATTTTGACCAAGCGTTTTGACCGGCGAAACGTGTATTTCTTGAAGCGTCGCCCGTATGTCGGAGAGCCTCATGGGAAGGTTAGCAAAGATACAGCGAGCCCGGCGAAATCCGTCTTTTGTCTACAAAATTGTGTAAACAAAATATGCAGGAACCACGAATTTTATTCACAAGTTATTCACGGGAGATTTACTAGGGATATGCCTGATGTAATGGGTCCGTCGAGAGACTACGCCATACGTCCGCTCACTCAGCTTCTTCCAATTCCCGGCGCCGGCGTTTTTTCCGGCTCTTGAGATACGTGCGACGCGCATCCTTTAGTGAGACACCTTCAATAAAGTACGCAGTCGCCGCGCGACCAATAGCGTACGTGCCCGAGCCTGCGACCAGGCCACACACGACGTTCCCCCAGCCCGGAAAGAATTTCAGGACTGCCCGGGCGCCTTCGCGCAGAAGCATGGCTGCACCCACATTTGCTCCGAGGGCGCCGGCGAATTCTGCGGAAGCACGCAGGCTGCGTTCCCGCCCGCTAACATACATGATCCCTGAAACCATCGTCAGTTGCAGGCTGGTCAGAATCGGCAGATCAGCGAGCGGAATCGGTTGCGCGCCGATGGCCGTACAGACTGCGGTTGTCGATTTTACCAAAAGCTGCGCCACTTCCCGCTGGGCTTCGCGATCTCGCGATATCCGGATCATTTCCATCCGCGCTTCATTCGGCAATTCACGTGCGAGGATCGACATCAGACGCCGCGCTTCCGCAGGGGGCAGTTCAAATGCCCGACCGTTATCCACAGGAACCAGCCGCAACGTTTCCAAAAACGCGCCGTGTCTCGCGAGACTTGATCGGGCGACGCCGTTGTCGCGTGCCGCACCAAAGGCGTTGTGATCGCGCGGAGCGATCATCTCCAGCGGCGGAACGACGATCTCGATTATCTTGCGATCCGATTCCAATGTCTCATTCCAGTTAAGATAACTATTTAAGTCAGCGAATTCCCGGCCCTCCTGCGCGATTTGCTCGTCGCGAATTAAAAAAATGACATCTGCAGCGCGATATTTGAGTTCGTCCCGGGCGTGAATGGCCGCGGAATCGACAATCCCACGAACATCAATGATCGATATCTTTCCTCTCTCGGGAAAGTCGACCTCGAACCATCGGGAAAGTGGAGCAGCAGCATCCGGCGCCGCGAATTCAGTAGAACCAAAGAGGGCCGAGACGATTTTCCCGGCAGGCACGTTCGCCGAGCCGGCAAAAAGAAAACGCGGTGGGCGCTGCTGGAGAAATAATTGCTTCAGCGGCGTGAGCTCGCTGAGAACGGCGTTCCGGATTCTGGAAGGCAACCTGCCCGCGAGACGTTCGAGCCTCTCGACAACCTGGAGCAATGATGGCGTCTTCACGGTTGAAATCGTCCTCCCATCTTCACATTAACCAGCGTCCAATAGCTCGGCGGTGGAAAATACATTGTCGAACGCAAATGTTCGGCCATATAGAGATTCACGTCTTTTAATCTTTAAACGGAAATTAAAAATCTTCCTTCCTTTTCCATGAGTCTAAATATCAAAATTCTCTCTGAGGCGGCGGACCAGGCACGTGGTTTGTGCATGGACGCTGTAGAAGCTTCGAAATCTGGTCACCTTGGACTTCCACTCGGCTGCGCCGAAATCGGGGCCGTGCTTTATGGGCATGCGCTAAAGTACAATCCGGATAAACCGCGCTGGATCAATCGCGATATCTTCGTTCTCTCGGGCGGGCATGGCAGCATGTTCTTGTACGCCTGGCTGCACATGAGCGGTTACGATTTGCCGATATCGGAGATCAAACGATTCCGGCAATTGCATTCCAAAACGCCCGGTCACCCCGAATTCGGCGAGACGCCCGGTGTGGAATGCACAACGGGGCCGTTGGGCCAGGGAGTCGGCAACTCAGTGGGCATTTCTGTCGCGACAAAAATGGCGGCGGCGCGATTCAACACTGACGAGCACAAGATTTTCGATCAGCACGTGATCTGTTTATGCAGCGACGGCGACATGCAGGAAGGCGTCGCGTCTGAGGCTTGCGCGCTGGCCGGTCATTGGGGCCTCGATAATTTGATCTTCATCTACGATTCGAACGCCGTCACGCTGGACGCCGCGGCGAAGGAAACGCAGAGCGAAGATACCGGCAAGCGGATGGAAGCATACGGCTTCGATGTCCAGGAGATCGAAGGTCAGGACATGCAACAGTTTCTCGATGCGTTGAACGTGGCGAAAAGGCGCGACAACGGAAAACCGCAATTCATCATCGCGCATACGCTTATTGGCAAAGGCATCCCGGAAATAGAAGGAACGTACAAAGCCCATGGGGAAGCGGGCGCGAAATATGTCGATGCTGCGCGCAAGGCGCTCGGATTGCCCGACGAACATTATTTCGTCTCGAAGGAGGTGTACGACTACTTTGCCGAACACAAAAAAAAGCTCATCGCCGACTACGAAAAGTGGGAACAAACCTACAACGCGTGGCGCACGAAAAATCCTGACAAGGCGAAAATCCTCGATGACGGAGTGGAGCGGACGGTTCCCGTCGATCTTTTATCGAAGATTCCTGACTTTCCAAAGGATGCCAAGCTGGCGACGCGAAAAGCTGGTGGCGAAGTATTGCAGCCCATTGCGCAAGCGATGCCGTTGCTCATGAGTGGCAGTGCAGATCTGTACGGATCGACAATGAACTACATCGAAGGCGGCGGCGATTTCAATCGCGATAATCCCGGCGGGCGCAATGTACGGTTCGGTATTCGCGAACATGGGATGTGCGCGATTCTAAACGGCATCTCGTATCACGGACTGTTCCGCGCATCTGGCGCAACCTTTGTTGTTTTCACCGATTATTGCCGTCCTTCCATTCGGCTGGCCGCGCTGGCAAAGCTCCCCAATACTTACATTTTCACTCATGACTCAATCGGCGTCGGTGAAGACGGTCCCACTCATGAACCCGTGGAGACGGTGAGCTCAGTCCGCTTAATACCGAACATTGACGTGATTCGCCCCGCCGACCCGGAAGAGACGGCAGGCGCGTTTGCGGCAGCCATGCAACGAATCGATGGGCCCACGTTTCTGGCGCTCACACGCCAGGCGGTTCCGATGTTAAACGATATCGAGGTGAAATTGCGTCGCGAGGGCGTGTTGCGCGGCGGTTACATTGCGCGAAAGGAGAAAGGAAAACTCGACCTGATCATCATGTCCTGCGGGAGCGAACTGCAGCTCGCTCTTGCGGCGGCGCAGCAGCTCGGCGACAGCGTACGTGTTGTCTCCATGCCTTGCTTCGAACGTTTTAACCGCCAGCCGCAAGAATACCGGGAGGAGACTTTGCCTAACGAATGTCGTAAACGCGTCGCAATCGAAGCCGGCGTCACGGAGATTTGGTATCAATACGTCGGCCTCGATGGAAAGGTGATCGGGCTACATCAGTTCGGTTTGAGTGCGCCTGGCCCCGAGGTAATGAAAGAGCGCGGGATCGACGCACAGCATGTGATCGATGCGGCAAAGAGTCTTGGGTAGCGCGCCTAAAACGCTTCTGCGGACTCCTCCATCTTGCGCGCGCGAGTTTCGAAGCGAGTGAACTCTTTCAGGAACGTCAGCGGGATCTCGCCGACCGGGCCATTGCGCTGTTTGGCAATGATCAATTCGGCTTCACCCGCCTTTTCCGCGCGCGCTTCTTCGTCTTCCTCGTAAATCTCCGGTCTGACAAGTAATCCGACCAGGTCCGCATCCTGTTCGATGGAGCCGGATTCGCGCAGATCGCTCAAGCGCGGTTTGCCCCCGGTGCGTTGCTCGGGTTGTCGATTCAACTGTGCCACTACGATGATCGGAATCTTCAGTTCCTTGGCCAGGCCTTTAAGCCCAGCGGAAATTTCGGAGATTTCCAACTGCCGATTGTCCTGAGCACGGCGCGATGTCGATCTCAGCAGTTGCAAATAATCGACAATGATGAGTCGCACGTCCTGTTGTGCCTTGAGACGGCGCGCCTTCGCACGCATTTCAAGGATTGTCAGGCTCGCGCTGTCGTCGATAAAAATTTTTGATTCCGCCAGTTTTGAAGCAGCGGCGGTCAAACTCGGGAAATCGCGCTCGCCGAGAAATCCGTCACGGACTTTCTGCAGATTCACACGCGCTCGCGAACAAAGCAGCCGTTGCACCAGCTGCTGGCTGCTCATCTCCAGGCTAAAGACGCCGACCGGGAGCTTCTCGTTGATGGCGACGTGTTCGGCAATATTCATGGCAAGCGCTGTTTTCCCCATGCTCGGGCGCGCCGCTATCACAACCATTTCCGAAGGATGCAACCCACTCGTCATCCGATCGAATTCGACGAAGCCGCTGGAGATGCCCGTGATGCCGCCTTTGCGCTCGTAGAGCTTCTCGATCGCTTCGATGGCTTCCATTACCTGGTCTTTCATCGAGAGCATCTGGCCTTTGAAACGGTCTTCGCCCACGGCGAAAATGCTCTGTTCCACTTCGTCGAGAAGATTGTTTACTTCGTCCTGCTCCTCGTAGGCCCGCCGGACACTCTCGGTGGCGGTCGAAATGATCTGGCGCAGAATGTACTTCTCGCGAACGATCTCCAGGTAGTACTCAAGATTCGCCGCCGTCGGGACGAACGTGAACAAACTGGTGACAAATGCCGCACCGCCCACGCTTTCGAGCAGGTTTCGATCGCGCAAGACTTGCGTGAACGTGATCAGGTCAATTGCCTGTCCGGCATTCCAAAGATCGACGAGGACATTGTAGATCGTCTGGTGGGCCGGGACGTAAAAATATTCCTCATTAATTTTTTCAACACATTCGGCAATGGCTTGCCGCGGCGAAAGCAGCATCGACCCGAGGACGCCTTGTTCCGCCTCAACGCTATGCGGCGGTGTTCGGTGAATATCCTGCGCAGAACCTGTGTGCGAAATGGGAACAACCTTTTCGCCGCTTCGCGCCGCTGAACCTCGGCCAGCGCCATTTCCCGCTTTGCGAGGCTTCTCTCCTGTCCATGCGGACGATTGAGGCGCCATTTATTCGGTTTCTTTTTTCTCTTCCTTTTTCCTGTGGAAAAATCGATGCTTCTTTTTCTTTTCAGATTCTTCGGCCGCAGCGTTGTCGGCTTCGGCCCCGCGTTCGCGAGGTTCTTCTGCAGATTTCACCTGAAAAACAAGCTGCGCAGTCACGTCGTGATACAATTTGATCCCGACCTCGTGTTCGCCGGTGTCTTTGATCGGGCGCTCAAGGAGAATTTTATGCCGGTCAATTTCGGCACCGAGTTCGTTTTTGACGCGGTTCACAATATCCTGCGCGGTAACGGATCCAAATGCCCTGCCAGTCTCGCCAGTCTCCAGAGTAAAGATGAACCGAGACTTACCGATTCGGCGCGCCAATTCTTCTGCTTCGTTCAACTCACGGGCTTCGCGCTCGGCGCGCTTCTGCTTCAGTGAATCGAGCTGACGCAATGTACCCGCAGTGACTTCATGTGCTTTTCCGTGCGGCAGGAGATAATTGCGCGCATAGCCGCGACGCACCTTGACTACGTCCGCCTCGGCGCCCAAGCCGGGAATGTTTTCAGTCAAGATAAGTTTAGTCAAAGGCATATTGCTTTTCAGTAAGTGCGCTCAGAAATTTTTCAACTCTGATGCGTTTCCGGGGATGCCGAGTGTAAAATTCAAGCGGGCATTGTCAATGCGAGAATAAAAAATGCCACAAAAAAAATTCAAAATAGCTCGGTCTGTCATGTTGAGCCCTTCGACTTCGCTCAGGACAGGCTTCGCGAAATATCTCTGGCTGATCTTGCGGCGCTGCCCAACCAAATAATCAGAGATTCTTCGCTTCGCTCAGAATGACAGAAGAGTACGGCCTCAGATCATTCCGAGCTTCATCCGGCCCGCTTCGCTGATCATGTTTTGATTCCATGGCGGATCCCACACGAGCTGGACATCCGCTTCATCCACGCCGTCGATCGATAAAATCTTGCTCTGAGCGTCGTGTGCGATCGCTGGTCCCATCCCGCAGCCAGGCGCAGTGAGCGTCATTTTCACTTCTACGCGCGTGCCGCCTTCGTCCTTTTTGATCAAACGGCAATCGTAAACCAGACCAAGATCAACAATATTGACCGGGATTTCGGGATCGTAGCACTGCCGAAGCTGATTCCAGACGTCTTCATCCGAGACCTCGCCGTTCGTTGCGCGTACAGGCTTTTGAGTTGCTTGTGCCTTAGGTTTTTCAAGACCCAGAGCATCGAGATCGTTCTCGGCGATTCGCGCCAGGCCCTGATACGTCGCGATCGTATAACTGCCACCCAGGCTTTGCGTGATCACTCCCTGAGTGCCAGCAGGGATCGTTGTCTTTTGCCCGCTCGGAATCTGGATCGCCTCGCAATCGCGACTCAATGTGAATTCGGTGTTCTCGTACATGGGCTTAAAGTTGTTCCCTTATTATGCCACAAAAGAAGAAAATGACGAATGACTGGGCGACCTTCGCCACGTTAAAGAGTTGAACCGTTGAATCGGGAAATCACGCCGAAGTTAATACACATCGCGCTTGTAACGCTTATCGCTCTTGAGCTTCTCAACGTATTCGTTGGCCTGATCGAGACTCTTGCCACCCTGCTCTTGTACGATTTTGCGCAGCATCGCATCGACATCTTTCGCCATTCGCTTCGCGTCGCCGCACACGAAAAAATGGGCACCCTCGGCGTCGAGCCATTTCCAAATCTCAGCGGCATTCTCCCCCATCCGATGCTGGACATAAATCTTCTGGGCTTGATCGCGTGACCAGGCACAATCGAGCCGCGCGAGGAGCCCTTCCTTCTTAAATGCCTCGAATTCTTCGCCGTAAGCAAAATCGCACCTTTGATGCTGCGATCCGAAAAAAAGCCAGTTCTTCCCGTTTGATCCGATCGCCTTGCGTTCCTGCAAATACGCGCGGAACGGCGCTACTCCAGTTCCGGGGCCCACCATGATAATTGGAACGTCGGGATCCTCCGGTAAATGAAAATGCTTCGCTATGCTGGGGAAAACCGGCACCGGTGCGTCATCAGCACGTTCCGCAAGAAAAGATGAGCAAACTCCCTTTCGTATGCGGCCGTGACTTTCGTAGCGGACCACGTCCACGATAAAGTGAACCTGTTCTGGATAAGCCTTCAGACTCGAGGCCACTGAATAAAGGCGCGGCTGCAGTTTCGTCAGCAAACCGACAAATTCCTCCGGTCTGAAACGGGCCGAGGGATGCTCGGTTAGAAAATCAATTACTTCCATGCCCCAAAGATATGTTGTGAGGTCCTGCCTGCGCTCAGGAGCGAGAAGATCGCCGAGTAGCGGCGCAGCATTCGCACGATGGGCGATGGCCTTCAAGAACTTGGGAGTTGGCTGCGTGATGCTGTAATCACGGAGCAACGCTTCGCGGAATGTTGTCGGTAATCCCTTCGGTCGAGGGACCTCCTCCTTGCCGGTGGCGCCAAGCGCGTGAATGATTTCGTCCACGAGCTGCGGATCGTTTGTCGCGTAAACCGCAAGCGAATCACCGACCTCAAAGCTCAATCCCCATCCGGTCAGGTCGAGTTCGAAATGGCGCGTATCCTTTGCCGAGTCCGGCCCGCTCAGGCGCCGATTGACCAGAAGTTTGGCGGGAAACGGGTTTGCCCGCGAATACGGAGGAGCGGCAACAGGAGCTTCAGCATGCATAACGGTTTTGTAGCGGCGATCATTGGTCGCCGCAAATTTTCACTGCGCGCGAGAAGTAATCCTGGATGCTCCCCTGCTACGGCGGGGTTTTTCGGACACTTCGGATGCAAGGGCAATTGCGAAATCCACCTGACGTTTGAAAGTGTCAACACGGACAACAAACACAGATAATTCATCGCCTACCTTAAAGCGTTTACGCGACCGTCTTCCGATAAGCTGCCGTCGAGCCGGCTCAAACACATAAAAGTCGTCCATCAACGAAGAGATGTGGACTAAACCAGTCACGAGTGCCTCCGGCAGTTCCACCATCAATCCGTAGTTACGGACATCGACAATGCTGGCGCGGAATATCTGTGGCTTGCGCTCATCGAGTTGCCGCTGAAAAAATTCAAGTTTCTTCATCTGGACCGCGTCACCTTCCGCTTCCGCCGCAGTGCGTTCGGTAGTTGAAATGTGCTCGGCGATTGATGTGATCTCGGCCATGTCGGGTTGGTAGCGCGCGCCACTCCGTGACCGCCGTTCCGTGCTTCGAGGGGCGGACGGCAGCGGAGTGCCGTCCCTACCAAGCGCACGATGCACAACCAAGTCCGCATAACGCCGAATGGGACTGGTAAAATGCAAGTAGTTTGCCTTGGCCAACCCGTAATGTCCGAGGGGCTGCGGAGAGTAACGGGCGCGTTTTAAACTTTTAAGCAAAGCGACCTTGAGCGCCTGCTCTTCCGGTTTTCCACGGAATGACGCAAGCAATCGCTGGAGCTCAGCGCGATGAGTGAGATCGCCAACCTGGTAATCAAAGCCGAGTACGAATTCGCGAAACTCTGCTAATTTGTCCGGGTCTGGATTTTCGTGGATTCGGTAGACGGTCGGAATCGCGCGCTTTTTCAGTTCGCGCGCAACAGCCTCATTCGCGACCAGCATGAATTCTTCGATCAACTGGTGTGATTCATCGTTCTCGACACGCTCCAATTTTACGGGATGCCCATCTCTATCGACCCAGACTTTCACCTCCGGAAAATCAAGGTCCAGAGCGCCATGCTCAAATCGATTCTTTCGGAGTACGGCGGCGAGTTCCCAGGCAAGATGCAGTCGTTCGCCCAATTGGTCGGCAGGTGGCGCGTTCAAAATTGCGAAAGCCTGTTTGTACGTGAGCCGGTGCGCGCTTCGAATCACGCTGCGGGTAAACCGCGCGCTCTTCGCGGATCCGCGTTTGTCGAAATGAATAAAGACCGAGTGCGTGAGGCGATCGACGCCAGGTTTGAGACTACAGACACCGTTGCTCAATCGCTCCGGTAACATCGGAATCACGCGATCGGGGAGATAAACACTATTTCCGCGCCGGCGCGCTTCTCTCTCCAGCGGGCTGCCGGGCTCCACATAAGCGGCGACATCGGCGATGTGTACACCGAGTCGCCAACCGCTTCCGGTCTTTTCAACTTGAATTGCGTCGTCGAAATCGCGCGCGTCATCGGGATCAATCGTGACGATAAATTCTCCGCGTAAATCTTCGCGTCCCTCCAATTGCCGAGCACCAACCGTCTCCGGAATTCCCTTCGCCTGGTCCAGAACATCTCTGGGAAATTCGGTTGGCAGATGATATTTCCGGATGATCGACAGCATGTCGATGCCCGGAGCCGATGCGGGGCCAAGCACTTCGACGATTTCACCCTCGGGATTAACGTGGCGCGATTCCCACGCCTCCAGGCGAACTACGACTTTATCACCAACCTGTGGCACAACTTTGGAAGTTGCGAGAGGCCGGCCCGCCACGGCTGGTTCGCCCTGTGGCGCATTCGTAACTTGCCCTACGTAAACGTCATGAACGATGCGCGGGTCATCCGGGACTACGTAATAAAAGTTCCGCGAGCGTTGGAGGGTGCCAACAATTGTATCGTGGGCGCGTTCCAGGATTCGAATCACCCGCCCTTCGCGCCGTCCTTTGATGCGGCGATAAGGTTCATCGCGCGATATTCGCGCAACCACACGGTCGCCGTGCATCGCTGTTCCGATGTTTTCCGCCGCAATGAAAACGTCCGTTCCGCCCGGCGCTTCTAGCGCGAGAAAACCGTAGCCGACTTGATGAATCGACAGTTTGCCAGTCACCAGGTCAGCCTCGGCAGGCAGAACATATCGGTTCTTCCGGATGCGCGCGATCTCGCCCGCGCGCTCGAGCTCGCGCAAGCTTTTGCGTAACGCTACTTTTCCCGCTGCCGTTAACCCGAGCTTGCGGGCGATGTCGCTCGGGTTGAGCGGACGATAGTCCTTCCGCGCCAGCAGCCCCAGGATTTGTTCTCGAATGTTACGTCCGTTCGAAGCCATGTAAGCGAAACAATACCGCCACGTTTATCGATTTAACGCGATTTCAATCCGAGGTCGAATAATGACAAAAGCAATCAATGCCGGCGCACTGGCGATTGCCTTGGTGGCGCTCGCCTCATTAGCCGCAGGAGGAGCCAAGATGAAGATCACAAGTTCTGCTTTTCAAGAAGGCGGGAACATTCCGTCAAAATTCACATGTGACGGCGGCGACCGCAGCCCACCTTTGCAGATTGCAGAGATTCCTTCGAGCGCGAAAAGCCTGGCCCTGATTGTGGATGACCCGGATGCGCCGAGTGGCCTGTTTACGCATTGGATAGTCTGGAACATCTCTCCCCAGACCAATGGGATCGCGGAAGGAAGCGCGCCCAAAGGCGTGCAGGGAACAAGCGACTTCGGCAAATCGGGTTACGGAGGACCGTGTCCACCCTCTGGTACGCATCGCTATTACTTTAAGGTTTTTGCGCTCGATCGAGAGCTGAACCTGCCCTCTGATTCGAAGCGGAATCAGCTGGACGCAGCAATAAAAGGGCACGTTGTTGCGCAGGGGGAGTTGATGGGGCGGTACTCAAGGAAATAACTGTAGCCGCCTCGGTGTGCGAAGCGCGACCCTGACATGAATGGCCCGCGCGTGCCGCGTGGCCCAGAAGTCGACGTCTACAGCTTCGAATAAAGTATCTGGTGTGATAGTCTCATTCCATGATGCGTGGGAGACTTTGGAAAATCGGCGACCGCATCTTCGATCTCTCCCGGCACGGGCTGATCATGGGTGTATTGAATGTCACTCCGGATTCATTCTCCGATGGCGGCGAGTTTTTCGCGGTGGACAGGGCAGTGGAGCACGGTCTGAGGATGGCAGCCGAAGGTGCGCACATCGTCGATGTCGGGGGCGAATCCACGCGACCGGGAGCAGAAGCTGTCAGCGCGGAGGAAGAACTGCGCCGTGTGATTCCCGTGATCGAACAATTGCGAAGAAAGAGCGACGTCATTATTTCGATTGATACTGCGAAAGCGGAGGTGGCGCGCGCGGCGGTTCGAGCGGGAGCTTCGATCGTAAACGACGTTACCGCAGGACGAGGCGACGGGGAAATGATGCCGCTGATTGCCGAAACCAAATCGGCTTTCATCATCATGCATATGCAGGGCACTCCGCAGACCATGCAGATTGCGCCCCAATACGCGAACGTTGTCTCAGAAATTTCCGATTTTTTTCGACAACAATATGAGCGCGCCATAGTTTATAGTATTGACCCCATGGCGATTGCGTTTGATCCGGGCATTGGTTTCGGGAAAACGCTTGAGCACAATCTCGAGTTGCTCGCGCAGCTTGAGCGGCTCCGCACATGTGATCGACCAATCGTGATTGGCGTTTCCCGAAAATCTTTCCTGGGCAAACTGATCAATTCAGCACAGGTCAGTGATCGGCTGGCGCCTGCGGTGGCGTTGACCTCGCTCCTGCGAACCTGGGGCGCAGACGTGCTACGCGTTCATGATGTCAAAGAAAACGTAAATGCCTTAAAGGTAACAGAAGCAATTCTTCAGAGGGCAAAATGATTCATCAGCTCATCGATCTCTGGTTTCGAGGATGGCGCAGTCTGATTGAAATCCTTCTGCTGAGTGCGGCGATCTATTACGGTTACCTTTATTTCCGGGGAACACGCGGCGCGAAGGTGCTTACCGGGCTGGCGATCGTCTTTTTGACGCTGACCCTGATTTCCACGCTGCTCAATTTGGTTGTGATCGGCTGGATCGTTCGAAGCTTCTCAGTTTTCCTCGCCGTCGCGCTGGTGGTGATTTTTCAGCCGGAGCTAAGACGTGGACTGGCCGCGCTTGGCGGTCACCCCATTTTCTCGCTGACGAGCGAAAAGCGCGAAACAGTTCATGATCTGGCCGAGGCAGTCATGCAACTGGCAAATAAGCAATTCGGCGCGCTCATCGCCATCGAGCGTGACACATCGATTCGTGTTTACGAGGAAACCGGCGTAACGATCGACGGAGATTTTTCTGTCGAACTCCTCCTGACCATCTTTCATCCAAAGGCCGCGCTGCACGATGGCGGAGTGATCATTCGCAACGGACGCGTGGCGGCCGCGGCCTGTATTTTTCCAGTGAGCCAGCGTGAGACGCTCGACCGCAGCCTGGGATTACGTCACCGCGCGGGGCTCGGGATTACTGAGGAATCGGACGCCGTGGCGGTAGTCGTCTCCGAAGAAACGGGCGCTATTTCCATTTGTCATCGGCGACGAATTGAGCGCAATTTCACTCCGGAGACCTTCCGCCAACGCATTGCGGAGATCTTGTTGCACAGCAAATATGAAGACACTGATTCTGAAAAACTGGCGCGCGAAGTTGATCTCTCTCCTGCTCGCGACAACGCTTTGGTACCTGATCAAAAAGAACGTAGCGACGACGCCCTCGCCGTCTGAGAGAGTGTCGCCGCCGCCGATCACGGAAACCCGCTGATTTTGGAAGACCAAGGCTGGGGGTTTGATGTCCAATCTTCTCAGCGCAAAAAACGCGACAGATTTTCCTCTTCCCAACGACGGGCGCGCCGATACGCCGGGAATACGCGCTCACGACGGTTGAATTCTTCCGTGTGAACCCGCCGGCGACCGCGGGAGAGTGGTTCGTCGGGCACGACTGAGTGCAGCATCTCGTGATAAAGCACGTATCGCAGAAACCATGACGGCACAAATGGCTGGTCCAGCGCCCGATTGATTCGAATAACCCGATCCTGCTCCTGAATAGTGCCAAAAATGAAATATTCCTTGGGACGATGCTTTCGCCGCCGGCCCCACATCACTTGGTAATTACGAAGACGCCCGCGAAAATACCGCTTGTTCAAGTCGTTAAACATCGGACGCAGGTCAAAATGCGTCCCCTCGTGAAGTAGATTCAACTGTCCTTGCATCGGCAGTTTAGGGTGCGCGAGCTTTCGTTTTGTCTTTTTCTTTGTCTTTTTGCTCTTAGCCATGTGTGTCTTTCCTCCGAAAAAATCGAGATAGCCCAAAGTAGTTTAATGGTCTTCAAATCTAGAGACAAGCGAAGCGCCAATATTTGCAGAAAAATTCTTAACTTGCTAAGAGCCAACTAGTTAAATTGATCAACCTGGAACAAATGAGCCGGCCAACGTAATCCCTAGATCATCTGGCCTTTATCAGAAAACCGCCCGCAATTTGTTCACATTCCTCCCAATCCTGCCGCGTTTCTGGACTGAATTCCGAGGCACTGTTCGGGGCGCCGTTAAACCGCACGTTGAAAAAAGCTGCGCCACAATTTTTTGCGAAGTTTGTAATGCACGTGTAATTGTCCTCAATTCCCGGCGGATGTGCGGGAGACCTAATCGAGTTCAAATCGAATGACGCCGTTTCTTCGAAAGTTGTTCGGCCAAAACTGGCTTCTGCTGCTAATCATGCTCTCTCTCGCGGTCTTTGGAGTCGTGGCGATTTACAGCGCCACTTCCACGCGCGCAGACTCGTATGCGGCCGACTTCTGGCGAAAGCAGGCAAACTGGGTGGCCGTCGGTGTCTTCGTCTTTATGCTGACGAGTTTGATCCATTACCGCTGGATTCGCTGGGGCGCACTGCCGATGTATCTGGCCGGCATCGTCTTTCTGATCCTGACGAAGTTCATAGGCACGAAGGTTTACGGGGCGCGCAGTTGGTTGCATTTAGGGCCGATCAATTTTCAGCCGGCACAGCTTGCGGTTGTTGCCGGGATAATGGTTTTGGCGCTGTTCCTGACGCAATTTCGCGAAATGCACCCGATGCTCCGGTTACTGCTCTGCGGAGCGATTGCCGCGGCGCCGTGCTTGCTTATCCTAATGCAACCTGATCTGGGGGAGGTTATCATTTGGGTACCGGTGCTTCTGGCACTGCTATTCGTCGGGGGTCTTCCGTTGAGGTACTTGATTTGCGTGATCCTGATCGGAGTCGCCTTTATCCCCATTGCTATCAATTTCGGTCTAAAACCGTATCAGCAGCAACGGATCACCGCGTTTACGCATCCGGATATCGACAAACAGGGCTCGGCGTGGGCCATTAATCAATCCCTCATCGCCATCGGCTCAGGTGGCTGGTCTGGCAAGGGGTTCAAGGCACCAAACACGCAAATCGAGCTTGGGTTTCTGCCCGCTACTGCCGTACACAATGACTACATTTTCTCCGCTATCGGCGAGCAATGGGGATTTATTGGAGGAATGCTTCTTATTGGCGGTTTCGCTCTGCTCCTGATGACA
>Ga0193715_1000041_pt1 | contig 34422 bp, 37 predicted proteins | sample U2m2metaG_FD_143040 | JGI IMG/M metagenome (GOLD analysis project Ga0193715, IMG submission 143040) | Soil microbial communities from a riparian zone of the East river system, Colorado, United States - U2m2 | ecosystem: Environmental > Terrestrial > Soil > Riparian zone | place: USA: East River... | reverse complement strand
TCAAACACGTGACTTTAAGAATCCTTTCCCTGATAACTATTATGATCAGAGTTTTAAGATAATAAAAGACGGTGGAATGAACCATGTCAGGTATGTGTATTATTGGGAATCTTATGTGAAGAATCCTACTGCGTTTATAAATGAATTGAAATTTGCAGCGACTCTTGCTGACAAATATGGTCTGAAAATAATATATGATAATCACCAGTTCCATACCTCATCCTGGCTTAATCCTCAAAGAGGAACAGGATTTCCAAATTTCTTGTTTCAAAATAATTCAGATTACGCCTACGGCAGCGGAGGAGGACCTAAATATCCATCAGCGGTAGCGTGGTGGACACACTGGTGGAATAAAGAGATTACGGATGTAAATGGTACTGATGGATGGACTCTGCAAGCTCAATTCTTAAAGAAAGTTGTCAGTACGGTTGATAGCCACCCCAGTACTGTAGGATATGAACTATTGAGTGAACCACAGGTGCATAGTGTAGACCAGTGGGATAAAGTAGGAAAATATAATACATTTTTAGCTGATGAATTGAGAAAGGTAACAAAAAAAGAGATAGTATACAGCATGAGTATTCCTGTTGATCTTAAAAGTAACATCGGAGTTAACGCAACAAATCTTGCAAAAATGACACCTGCAAATAAGACAAATACTGTATTCAAATTTAGTATATACGGACTGCCATCACCAGGAAGTTACCAAGAAGAAAGGCTCAACATGTTCGTTGCAGCCGGCAACCTTTCCGGAGTTCCTGTTTACATTGGAGAGTGGAATAACGTGGACAGAGATAAAGTAATAAACGAAGAAGGAGACTTTGTCTATGAGATAAATCCAGAACATAGTGATATCACCCCAGCAGACACTACGGCGATTTTAAAGAAATTCAATGAAATTGATCCGTTTGGATGGGCTTTTTGGTATTGGAATTTTAGGCCACATAGAGTAGAGAACTTTAATCTAGTGACAAGTGATCCCAGCGGGACTTTAATCCCCACGAAATATTTTGATATTCTCAAAAACGCTGTACAATCGGTCAATTCTGGCAAGGGTTCGAAATAAACTAATGTGTTTGTGAGAATCAAACCTCTTCTTCATGGTAACATGAAGGCACAAACAGACAAAAAAAGTACAGAGAAAGAAAAATAACGTTTTGAAATACCGACTAACTTTTGACTGAGTGGATGAGTCAGTTAGAGCAGTATCCATAAGGTTTAATTCATGCATAAGCGCCATAGTTAACGATAAAGAAGCTAATTGAATTTGCAATTACAATTAAGAGAAGGAACCAAACTGCGGTCGCTGATATTTATCCTTATTCCTTTGGTTATTTCTTCTTACACTCACCTTTGGAATCCTACAGGATTTCCCTCATTACATACGGATGAGGGCCATTACCTAAGAAAGGCAATTTCAACCGAAACAGGCCAGGGTTTGCAACCTCAGGACAGATATCGTGCCCCATATTTTGGGCAGATGTTCCTTGCAGGTATTTTCAGCATTATTAATTACCCAAACGGAGAAGTGATGGGCAATAGTAACCCTGTTGAACAACTATACTTGGTTCCCCGTGTAATTATGGGGATTTTGGCTGTATTTGATACTTTTCTGCTTTATAGAATCACAGAATATAGATATGGCAGGAATGTTGCGATTATTGCCTCCGTATTGTTTGCCGTCATGCCATTTACCTGGCTAACCCGGAGAATATTTCTCGAGTCAATTCAGCTGCCCTTTATTTTAACGTCAATATTGCTTATTCTGAATCTTGGACGAGGGCGCCAACAGTTAATGCAGCAGGATTACCAGCAAGAGAATCAGCATCATCAGAGCCACCAGAAACTACAATCTCAACTGCAGCAGCATGACCAGCAGCAGCAAGCTCACGTACAACAAATACAACCAGAAAAAAACAAGCCTGGCGATAACCATCCAGGGCTCCAATATGCCAAGTTTACGCTCATTATCTCTGGAATTTTTCTGGGACTGGCTATTTTTACAAAGATACCTGCCTTTACTATAATTCCACTGGGAATTATTATGATATATGTAATTACCAGAAAAAAGAGATACATTTTAGTCTGGTTAATTCCCGTCCTTTTGGTTCCAATGATGTGGCCGCTTCACGCCATGCTTAGTGGAGATTTGGATAATTGGATAAATGGTGTTCGTTACCAAGTTAGTAGAGACAAGCCATTGATTAATACGATAAATACATTTTTCGAGATAGACCCTGTCCTGTTCATTTTGGGAATGGGCGGTCTGGTCTATGCCGCCATAAAAAAGGACTACTTTGTTCTGATGTGGGCACTTCCTGTTTTTGTCTTCCTTCAAGCAATAGGATATGTTTCTTCATTTCATTTGATTCTATTACTACCTCCGTTTTGCGTCGCAGGAGCAAATATGATTGAAAAAATCGGCAAGAATATTTCCAATATCAGAATGAAAAACATGCTACCGTACATTAGAATAGCAGTTATCGGAATATTTGGTATCTGCAGCATAACCATGTTGATTACTTTGAACATAAATACAACTTATTATCAGGCACTTGCCTTTGTTCTCTCCAATTTACCTGATAGCAATACCAATTCTTCTGCGACAAACCCTGCAGACAAGGTAACATTAATTGGGAATCCTCAGTATTTCTGGATTCCAGAATTTGTTTTCAATAAAACGTTTGACACTAAAAACTTCTACAGCAAGACTCCGTTCAAGACAGACAAATACATGATGATAATTGATAGTGGGTTTGTCAGAATTTTAAACAATGATAATACTTCAAGATTAAATTTGGCCTACAACGCCACCCATAATCTAGCAAGATTTGAGCAAAACTTTACGGGAGGAATTGACCTCAATAAATATCCGTTTACCAATTTAAGATTGAGCCCTGAAACACGCTTCATCGAACTTAGATCCAACTATTAGTTCTTAATGCAGATTTCTTCCCAAACATTTTATTTGAGCTTTTAGGTTTAGTTCACGTCATTAAATGCGTATACTTTTGTTACACTCTGATTTTATAGAATACCAACCGATTTCCAAGGAAATAGAGTCAGCAGAAGAAATCCATTCAACATCAAGTAAAAAAATTAATGATGTCATAGTGGCATTAATTGCAGTTGAAAAAGACGATGATGAGTCGATAATTGATGATGTTTGCAAGGAACTAAAAACTTACAGCGAGATGATAAAATGCGATAACATTCTAGTATATCCATATGCTCACCTCAGCTCAGACTTGGCTAACCCCCTAACGGCTCAAGCGCTTTTAATTTCCGTCGAAAAAAAGGCCAAAAATCTATTTGGCACAGTAAATAGGGCTCCATTTGGTTGGACAAAATCATTTAATGTAAAAATAAAGGGTCATCCTTTAGCAGAACACGCAAAAACAATTCAAAAAAATGCTGATGGAGCCAAGAATAAGACGGGAAGCGCAGACACTGAATCAATTGCATTAAAATCAGAAGATACTCTTAACTCGACATGGTATGTGTTGACAACTGAAGGAAACATGATCCCAATAGGCGAATATAGTTTTGATAAAAAAAATGCCTTTAGCAAACTAGCCGATTATGAGTTATCAAAAAAGAGAACAGTATCTGAAATACCACCTCACGTAAGGCTAATGAAAAGACTGGCACTGGCCGATTATGAACCTTCTTCAGACGGAGGAAATATGCGATACTATCCGAAAGGACGTTTAATGAAATCATTGATAGAGACATATGTTACTAAAATGATACACGAATACGGTGGAATTGAAGTTGAAACTCCGGTAATGTATGATTCCAATCATCCTTCTATTCACAGTTATTTCAACAGATTTCCAGCCAGACAATATAATATACAGTCAGACAACAAACAACTTTTTCTAAGGTTTGCGGCATGTTTTGGTCAGTTTCTAATGGCCAAAGATTTTCAAATTTCTTACAAGCAATTACCATTAAAGCTCTATGAGTTGACGAGATATTCATTTAGGAGAGAGAAGAGCGGAGAACTTGTAGGTCTCAGAAGACTCAGGGCGTTTAGCATGCCAGATTGCCATGCTTTTTGTAAAGATATTGATCAGGCAAAAGAAGAGTTTGTAAAGAGATTTGAGTTGTCATTAAAAGTTATAGAAGGCCTTGGTATTTCGCCAAATGACGATGTGGATATGGTTATTCGTTTTACTTCAGATTTTTATGAACAAAATAAAGAATTTATTAAAGAATTTGCGGCTAGAATGAAGAAACCAATTCTTGTAGAGATTTGGAAAGAAAGATTCTTTTATTTTATTGTAAAATGGGAATTTAATTTCGTAGACAGTATGGGAAAAGCTGCTGCATTATCGACCGACCAAATAGACGTTGAAAATGGCGAAAGATACAACATTGAGTTTGTTGATTCTGATGGTGAGAAAAAATATCCGATTATTTTGCATAACTCTCCGAGTGGAGCTGTTGAGCGTGTGATGTTTGCATTGCTGGAAAAATCGGACATGGATGCTACCAGGGGCAAAGTTCAGGTCTTGCCATTATGGTTGTCACACACACAGGTGAGAATTATTCCGGTTGCGTCAAAACATTTAGAATTTAGCCAGAAAATTTTAGGTGAATTGGACAGGAATAATATCAGGGCAGACATTGACGATAGAGAGCTTTCTGTGGCGAAAAAAATCAGAGAAGCCGAATCAGAGTGGATTCATTTAATTATTGTCATCGGAGATAAAGAAGTAGAGGGAGGAGAATTGATGATAAGAGAAAGATTATCCAAGTCTCAGTATGGTATCAACCTCGAAAATTTGATAAAAAACATCAAGTTACAAGTTTCAGACAAGCCATATCTACCACTAAATTTGCCTAGCTATCTGTCCAAACGACCAATAATTATGGCTTGATTCGACGTAATAATCGCGTGGTAGGCCGGGCTTTTCAATCTAATGTTTTTATATTTCGTAACTAGATCCCCTTTCAAATGGGAAGAGTCGATAAAGGAGTAAACTGCAGCGTGAGTGGTTGCGAAAATCCAGCAGAAAGATCCATAAGTGGAAGTAAGGCGAGCATGGCTTCAGATTTGCAAGTTAATACGTCAGACAAGAGAGTCTATTTATGCAGACCACATTACAAAGAATGGAAAAAGGCAACCAAGGAAGATAGAGAAAACGAAAGAGCTAGATGGGGCTAATTAATAAGGCAAAGGCAAAGGCAAACAAATGAGAAATTGAAAATTTAAAGCTACATCTGTTTAAAAATAAACCGAACTAAACCAAACTAGACGTATTTTCTAGGAATTATTCTCAGAAGTGTTTGTGTTGCAAGTGCTCCCTCTCTGAAATCACCATTTTTGAGTGAAACTTCCACAAGGTCCATTCCCACCAAATTTGCTGAATCGTCAATACTTTTAATTATCTTTAGTATTTCAAAGGGATCCAATCCAAATGGTTCCGGAGTTCCTGTGCAGGGAACATAAGGCAAGTCGTAAACATCAATGTCAAATGATATGTAGACGTTTCTATTGGAAGTAACCTTAGTTATATATTTAGTTACATTATCTATATTATTTTTTATTTCCCATGGATCAAAAGTAACAATACCATTTTTTTCTGCAAAGTTATTTTCCTCCTTGTCGGTCTGTCTGATACCTATTTGTATCATATTTTTACCCTTGATGTATCCCTCATCTAAGAGTCTATAAAACGGAGTAGTATGGCAGAGTTTCAAACCTTCATATTCAGGTTTTAAATCGCGATGCGCATCAAAGTGAATCAACAGAGGCTGACTTTCAGAAAGACCTTTGAAACAAAAATACGTGATGGTATGTTCACCTCCAAGCATAAACGGTTTCTTTTTTGTCCTTTCAAGCTCTCTCACCAGGGCTGGAATTTTCTCATTTAAAAATGCAAAGACAGAATCTACTTTACCTTCAACATTATGCGGAATCTTAATGTCCCCTAGATCAAAGATTTTTGCAACATCCCTGATATCTTTTTTTTCATCATAAACATATGTTTCAATTTGACGAGCAGAAGTACTCCTAATGGCTTCAGGGCCTCGACTAGTTCCTTTTCCAAATGATGTTGTAAGCTCTAGTGGAATACCAAAAAACACAATATTTGCCTCATTAAATGTAGTTTTCGCATCGATATCACCAAAGGAACATCCAGCTTCGGTCCTCTCTGGAGTAGTAAAGAAAGAATCTAAAAGATCTAAAATATTTGTCAATTTGCCTAAATAAATGATTGAATCTTATTATATTTATTTTTAAAGTAAACTGATGATGATAACAATTCTAATTTGACCAGAACAATTCATCCAAGTTGCTCTGTCTTGGTTTACCAATTATGGATTTGAAATTTACGTCCAAGGCTGTCAAAAGTTGGTCAAAAGTTGTTTCCATCGCCTCCAAGTATTTATCAGTATCTATTTCTTTATGGGTTGCTAGTTCAACTGGCTTGACCCCTTCAGCAGTCTTTGTTTTTACATAAGAGATTATGTCGCCTGCCTTAATTTCTCTACCATTATCGGAGAACTGCATTGCAGCCTTTATGTGCTGAGGAATCCCCTTGATTGAATTTGTATGGGAATCACGGCCGTCTATTGATGTTGTTCTAACAGTTTCATTTGTTTTTTTACCATATTTATCCGGAGATTTGTTTATCATGACATTAAAAGAAAGTTCCTCCAAAGGATATTTGTCTGTCTCTAATTTTTTTGCACTGTCTTTAATAAGTTCCTTAATTTTCTCTCTAGCAGTATCAAAGTCCTTTTCTGTATTGACTTTACCCAATATTTCTAGCGTACTGTAAAATGTTTTTCTAATAAAATTCGGAGTGTGAGACTTTTTGCCAGTCAGGCCCTTTACATCAACCGTTCCGTCCTTCAAGACCCCTAGGTAATTTTTCTTGAGGTTGTTAAATACGACATATCGATACTCTTTGTCCAGTTCAAGATCTACTCCTTCATTGGCTTTTGCCCATTTTGAAATTTCTTCTACCTTTCCTTCAGAAGGATTTCGTAAAAACAATGAATCGGTATCTCCGTACACAACTTCTATATCAGATTCTTTGCATTTCTGTATTGTTTTGGTAATAATATTTCTTCCAATAGCTGCAGTGGCATCGGCAACTGGCAGACAGTACAGCGGAAATATTTCAGCTCCCATTACACCATAGCTTGCATTGAGAATAACTTTAATTGCCTGACTAACAACTGTGTATAGTTGGCGTTCCTCTGGTGAGATTGTTTTATCTTTTGAAAGTTGTTTATAGTAGTTAACTCGAAGATCTCTAAGTGACCCTATTAGAAGAGAGGTTATGCCTTTCTTCTGATTGCATGTCCAGTAATCAGTGTCAGAAATTTTTTGTTTGGGATCTTGCCTGCATGACTCATGGGGACAGTTTACTGTTTCATACGATAAATTATGGACCTTTATAATGCTAGGATACAGACTGGCAAAGTCAAGCACTGATACATTGAAGTGGATTCCTGGTGTGGGTTCCACTACAAGTCCTCCTCTGTACTTTTTTTCTTTGATGATTGCTGACGAAGAAGCCTGTCCTTTGAACCGGAGCTCTTCACTCTGAGGAATCAACGCGTTAATCTTTCTGTGTTCATAATAGAGCATTCCCCTTATCCATTGATTGACACCCACTCGAGAGAGATCCTCAACAGAAAGTCGAGATATTCTGGCAATTACAAACAGTAGTTTGAGTAAGAGATTGTCATTGAAACTTGTAAGTCTAAAAGTCAACTCAGTGTCTTTAAGGCAGTATTGAGCCAACTTCTGAATAGGAAGATCGCTTATGTTTCCGTCAAATTCGATTTTGCTATCATTGAGAAGTGCTTCTGATATTGCATTAAGCCTAAATTCCGAATATTTGTGACTAAAGGCGTAAATTTGAATCGACCTATTTTGAAATGTTCTAAATAAATCAATATGAACTCCGTGTTTTAGCTGAACTGGTTCTGTCTGGATTCCTTTCTTTACGAATGAATCCCTCTTTACCACTATTGGGATTTCTTCTTTTGGTATTATGCTATGGTTTACGGGATCAATTTCGGGATCTTGAGACCTTTCATAAAGATATGGTAGATCAAAATCATCACCATTAAAGGTAACTAATACGCTATATGACTTTAATACCTCGAACGTTTTTTCTAAAAGCTCTTTTTCAGTCTTGCACATTTCTGCTTCTGGGATTAATTGTGTTCCGTCGTTGGGATTTTTGTCTTGAACAAGAAGAAATACTTTTCGGAATTCATCATTTGAGACGATACCAACTGCAGTAATTTTTCTGTCGTGTTCTCTAGGAACAGGCATTCGTCCCTCTTCTGAATCTACTTCAATATCAAGGGCTATTCTTTTCATCTCAGGTATGGGTTGGTTCAGCAAATCTGCCCACTCCCTCACGTATTCACGATACTTGTCATTTCTTGCCTCTTTGCTTTCGAGGATTTTGTCCCACAGAAAATTTTTAAGGGCATTGTGTACTATTTCGGACATTTTATACGGGTCTTGTATTATTTGGTCTCCTTTCCTCGTATAGTATGAACCTGGAATTAACCCGGTATCATAGAGGTAGTTTTCATGATATTTGATGTTGGCTTCCCAAACATTGAGTTTGTCTCTAATGCCACCCTTTCCACCTATTGATAGAGGGTCAGGAGCAATTATTTTTATTGCTTGGATTTCTTTGTCTAGCATTAGATCTAATTTTGGTATTATTTTTAACTGGAATTTCTTTTCAACCGCTGCGATTTCTTCAGCCTTTTCCTTGTTTTCTAATTTAGTATAACAATAAGGTTTATGATCCGTTTTATCTTGCCAAAAGTATATCACGTGCAAAGTAGGGTCGTAAAATTTCAGTTGAACTTTTTGGTTTTCACCAGAATAAATTGCTGATATTAACATGACACGAGTATTTTCTGGAAGCTCCTTCCAATAGCTGAGATTCTGTTTATCATTTTGAAGAAGGGGCGATTGATCCATATGATTCACTGCGGATAGTGTCAAATATGAAAAAAGGATAATTATCTTTTGCTACTGATTACCAAAATTTGTAAGCTAAAATGAGGTTTGCAGTAGGGCTAGATAGTTATCATGTTGCTGTCTTTTTCTTTTCTTTTAATTGCAAAAATGCCTACAGCGTATAGGGCAATCATAGGTAGAGCAACAAACCACATTGTTACACCGCTTCCATCTGGTGTTATTATAGCGCCAAAGATTGTAATGATTATTATTGCATATCTAAAGTTTTTTTGCCAGAACCTTGAATCTGTCAGACCGCTCAGAGATAGTGCATACATTAATACTGGAAGCTGAAAAGCTATGCCAAAACCTAATACGAATTGGAGTACAAATGTTATAAAATCATTGACCGTCAGAAATGTTTCGGCGCCAATTGATTCTCCATATTTGTAGAGAAAGTTGAGTGTAAATGGGATTACAAGAATGTAGGAGAATACAACACCGAATATGAATAAGAGAAATATTGGCAGGATTATTTTGAGGATGTTTATTTTTGAAAATGGCGATCTGATTTTTTTGCCTTGTTCTGCTATGGATTCCTCATAATTTTGTATACCATCATTAGAATCTTGTTTGCCTGATGCTGCCCCACCTTTAGCTTTAGTTTTTCTATTGCTTAACACTTGATCAAATGCGGGGGAAAAGAACCCAAATATTTCCCTGATTACGACGGGAAGAGAACAAATTAAGCCTATTAGCAAGGAAATGTGAACCTGTGCGAAGAACACTTGACCGGGGGCCGTTTGGATAAGCTTTACCTCCGGCGGAAGTAACGTATCCTTCATAAAAGCTGTCAGCTGGAGGGCTACGTTGTCAAACGGATCTGGATACGGATAGAATATCATTAAATTATTTTGCTGTCCTCCTGCATCCAGCGATGGAAGTTCGATTGGTAGGACTACCGCCTTTATACCAAAACTCATTGAAAAGATAGTGATTATAGCGATGCAAATTACGATATGAATCATTCTAATTCGTAATTCATCGATATGTTCAGATATTGACATTCCAGATGAAGACATTACAATGTTCGCAATTAGGCAGTCAGGATATAATAATTATGTTGATGCGAGTATGTGTTAATGTTTACCGCACGTACTGAATCAACTTGTTAGGAGACCAATTGGTTCCATAATTTCATATCTAAATCCTTTTAGAAGGTGAAAACCAATAACAGTTCATGCAATATCACAAGGCTTCTATTCTTGGTCATGAACGATCTAAAAAGGCGCAGCTAAAGCTGTTTGATTACACTGGATATGCCATGTTAACGTACACCACAAAACAAGATGTCAAAGGGTTTGCTCCTGTTGGCGAAGAAATGCTAGTAGCTAAAATGGAAAGGGAAGCTGAGGTTATGGTGTTTCTGTGTGATAATGATGGTTACGCCAAGGCGCAATCAAAACCGTTACCAAAAGAAAAAGCCGAAGAAGCATATAAAAAAATGTTAAATGATGGCATTCCGGAATTTAAGGGTCAGATAAAGACAGTTTCATAGTTTCGTAGGTCGTAATTGCTGACGCACGTTGCGAGGCAGATGAATTTTCGAAACGAAAATTCGATTGCATATTATGCTCTGAATCTAAAACATGAGCGTTACTCTTTAGAATAACCTTTAAAACAAACTATTTCGGTTATTGCAGCAAGTTACGAGCGCCACTAATAGCGAAACCTAGAGAATTTTATACAAAACTAAGCAGTAATCTTTGTTCCACTTTGACTATTTTTCATTACAAGGTTCCTAATGACTTTGGGGTCTGATTTTATGACCCATGTAGGAATTTTGGATCTCTCTATTACCTTTAATGCAACGATATCCATAAGATCGTAACTTCCTGCCTGAGTGCTCTCGGTGTTCAAGAGGGTCATGCATTTTTTTATCGTAATTTCATTGAACATTTTTGCTTTAGGATTCTTGTTTGGATCAGAATCATAAATTCCGTCAACATCTGTTGCATTCAGGAATCTATCAGCTTTAATTTTTTCGCAAATAAGGGCGGCTGTAGCGTTTGTACTCTGACCTGGATGAAGACCACCACTGACTACTATTTTTCCTGATTCACAGGCAATACTGATTTCTTCAAGGCTGCTAGGAATAACTGGATAAACAGAATCTCCTAGGGCTGCAGACAGTAACATTGCATTTAGTCTTGATATTTCAATACCCATTATGTCAAGACTACTTTCATCAGAACCCAATGATCTTGCCAAGTTAACATAATGCCTGGCAATTATTCCACCTCCAGATATTACAACTGGTTGCACTTTGGTTTGCATTTCAAGTAAAAGTCGAGCGTATTGCTTTATCGATTGCGACGTAGTCTTGAAATTAAAAACGCTGCCACTTAATTTTATAACTAGAATTTTCTTTTTTTGTTTTAATGTTTGGGAAATTTTCATTGCTTTTCGGGTAACTCCTTATCTAACACATCTTTTGATATTTTTGTAATCCTTTTTCGATCCTTATGGTTGGTATATACCCTAATCATATCAAGATAACCTGTTATTGAGTTTACCAAAGGCAGATTAGAAACTGGTTGTTTAAAGAATTCGTCCTCGCTAACAAGAAGAATTGATTTCATTTCTTGCTTGTTTGGCGCAAGTGGCACTAGTGAAATACCATACGTATCAAGAAAAATTTTTTTCTCATCAATATTAGCCAATCTTGCAATTTCCAATCTCAATTCTTCAATTTTATCTCTATTTAACTTTGTATAATTGTCTCGTTTTCGAATAAATCTCTCATAAACACATTTTAGTAATCTCCTGTCCAAATAATTGGATATCATTTCTTGTGCAACTTTGTTATTTTGTGAAGATGAGATGCTGCAAATTATGCTTTCATCTGTCAGCTTAAGATAATCAGTCAACCCTAATCCTCTTAGATTCAATATATCACTTGAGAGCAAGATAGAGTGCAGTAGCATTACTTCAGCAGATCGAACTGTCTTGTGGAAATAGACTGCCCGGAACATCTCAAAACGGGAAATTATCATTGATTCAAAGGAGTAAAAGGATGAGATGTCCAAAGCTAGGCTTTTTCTATCAGTTACCCTGAATGAATTAATAATCCTGTTATAATCAACTTTTCCGTACTCCACTCCCGTAAAGAATCCATCTCGAGGAAGATAATCCATCAGGTCTGACGAAAGACTTCCTGAAATTATTTCATTTTTGAATTTTACTTTTGAATTACCAAAAGAAATCTCACTTATCGCTTGTGGAGAAAAGCCATAATCAGAAAGAATATCACCTAATTCAGTCTTACATATTATTTTGGCCCCAAGTGTTTCATGATTACTGTTGCCTGTAACCTTTAGTGCCTCTTCAAAGAGATGGGAAAAAGGTCCATGACCAATATCGTGTAGTAGAGATGCTACACGCAGCTCCTGAATTGATTCTTTGTCGATTACCCCCATAGAAAATAGATGTTCTCCTGCCAAGCCTGCTACATGCATAGTTCCCAAACAGTGTTCAAACCGTGAGTGTTGGGCTCCAGGATATACCAGATGAGCGCCTGCCAATTGTTTAATTCTTCTCAATCGTTGAAAAACGCTTGAATCAATTATCTTTTTTTCGAGCTCTGTAAACCTGATAAACTTGTGAATGGGATCGGTTATTTCTCCAACGAATTTCATGTGGTGTAATTAGAATTGAACACTACATTGAATTAAATTTTCACAGTATTTCTTACTATTCTAAGTACCTGACTATGAACATCGTCGACTGATTTTTCTCCGTCAATGACATACCACTTGAATTTTTTTGCAAGAACCCGGTATGTCTTTTTTACTTTGCGAATTAACTCGCGGTCTTTTTCAAAGGTATCAATGACACTGTTTTTAGATCTAGTAACCAGGGTATCTGTTTTGATATCTATGACTATTACAAGATCAGCTTTTGGTAATCCTTCATCTAACGCAACAAGCCAGTGTAATTTCAATCCCTTTGAGACTCCATAGACCAGATTGGATTGAGAGTATCTGTTCATGATAATTGTGGTTCCTTTGGCAATTACTCTGTCTATTTTGGTCTTTTTCTCCCATCTGTTTGCAGAAAGAAGCATCATTTTCACCTGATCGGAGTAAACTCTTTTACCATCAAGAAATTGCTTTATCTCTTTACCAATTGGAGTAGTATAATCGGGGAAATCAAATTTGACACACTTGCTCTTTAATTTCTTTAACAATAAATTTGCCTGTGTTGTTTTGCCTGCTTTGTCAATTCCTTCTATAACGATGATCTTACCCTTACGCAAACACTTTGTTTGAAATGAGTCATAAATAAAAAGTATGTTAAAATCAATCAAGAAACAATGGCAATATAAGGCTGCCCTGGCCTGTGCAAGTTAATTGTATTAATTTGTAATAGTCTTGTCCCTGCGTTCATCCCATCAAATCTTAAAGCTTTTCTTTTATCTGATTGCCTCATTCACTCATTGTAAAGTAAAGCAGTTAGGCTTGAGCTTTTATCCACAGTCAATATTACCTTCGAAAGCTCCTTTCCAACCTGTGTCAGCTCGAACTTGGATTTTTCCCTTATTTCCGCAGTCGCCATGGATTGAAATATTTGCCTTTTCATCCAATCCACAAATATTACTTGTCGTCTCTTTACCCTCTAAATCATAGTTTTTCTTGTCTATTTTTCCAGAATCAAGGTAGCCGCCATTGCTTGTCTTGTCGTCAGAAGAGGCATCCAAAACTACTTCCCAACTTCCAAAGATAGGCAAATCTTTCAAAAATGCACTGAATGATAGTTCGCCCTTTTCTGACTTGCCACCAGGACAACTAATGGTGCCATCACCATTTCCTGATGTCTCTAGTCCATGAGCCACATGAGCCACAGTAGCAGCAGAAAACAAGGTAATCATGAAAAGTAATAATACTTTCACTCTAACTCCACCTCCAAATTCATCATTCTGTCTGGAATTCAAAATAATTTATATATTATGTAGAGTGGTTCCAGATCATAAATAGGAAAAAAAATGACATGAATCATTTAACACTTGACAATGTCCTAATAAAGTTTATCATCGATGATTATCAGTAGCGATTATCTTTTGATTGGCCTATAATTACTATGTATGTGTTGAAACCAGTAGAATAATTGGCAAATGTATGCACTTATAATACAAATTTTACATTGTATCTTCTAGTTTCTATATCTTCAAGTTATTATAAAGGATCAATGAATAACGAGTGAACTAAAATGGCACAGATGCCGACTCTAATTCCAAAAGAAGTAGAAATCCAAAGATTAAAGAAAATCTACATTATGGTCATTATGCTGGGTTCAATCGCAGCATCCGTAGAAGTAGATAACTTTGTTGATGGTTCTCTTCATCAAACCGCAATTAGAGACAGCGCATTTACACCAGCTCATTGGTGGTTATACAGTCACTTTATTGCCCTTCCATTAGGATGGGGATTTGTGGCAATGTATGACAGAAGGGTACCTGTACTAAGGGGTCCTGGAAACTCAATGAACACCGGTCTAAAGATAACCATCATAGGCTATCTTGCAACCATGTTTACAATTGGTGTAAATGAATTGTGGCACTTTTGGTTTGTGGAAGAAATTTTCTCAGTTCCAAACCACTGGATGTTTAACATGGGAGTCGTAGTGGCTTTCATGGGTGCTCTTGCATACGTAGTAAGAGTATACGCACGTCTAGTAGAATTGGGTGCTGAAACTCCTGGAAAGAATCCATACGTGGCCGAAATGTACAAGCTTGCACTTGAAGGAAAGCTGTACAGCAGATCTATTCCATAAGCTAAATGTCACACTGTCGATAAAAGCAGGAAAACGACGACCTTTTTTTTCTTTTTTTAACAAATAACTCCGAGTGGATAGTATAGCCTTTTGACAAAGTTTGGTATTTGTACTTGCATCCATACCTCACAATGAGAAATGCAATTTAAAGTCCAACTATATTTGAAAATATTCTTATATAGAAATATGCATTAAACAATTGATGGCTGATGATAATTCTGGATTTCCTTTAAAAGTTCTTGAAAACGAAATACAAGATAAAGATAGAAACATCGTAAGAATTGATCCGGAAATAATGCATATGCTAAACATAACTGAGGGCGGCCTTGTTAATATCATTGGTCCTAAAAATAGCACTAATATTATTTGTCTTTCATTGCAACCTACTGATGAGATCAAAGATAATATAAATAAGAAGTACAATAAAAATAGCAACAAAAATACTACTGATAAAATAATTCGAATTGATGCCAAAACAAGAGATTCTATTGGTACCAATATAGGGGATTATGTCTATATCAAGAAAATTGTTCTGGCTGAAAATGATAAAAGACCTGGGAAGATGAACAATGAATCAACTAACGATACTGCAAATTCCATAATAATAACTGGGTCTTGTATTAATTTTGATAAAGAACGCCCAAAGATAATGGAATTCCTGGGAACTCTTCAAAAAGAAGTACATATGGACAGTATCTATTGCAAGTGTTACGCTAATGGCAAAAAAACTCTAGGATGGGATTTTTTTCATGTTGCCCTAGACTTGAGACTGGTACAAAGATTGATTGAAGTACACCCTGAAATTAACAAGCAGGAAGCAGCAAGTCCTGAAGAACGATTCGTGCTGTGGTTATATGCAAAATTTAGAAAAAGAAAACTTGATTATCACATGAAAGTTAGCGAAATCCCTTATGAATCAGTAACCGGGTTTCGACTAAACCCAAATGATTTCAGGAATATTGAAGATATGGAAAGTATGCGTTAGCTTTACCTTATCATAAGACCTTTTTCAAAATGAAGATACCAGACGAAATTCAACATTATCTAACCGAAAACCATAATTCGGAAATGGCTCTAGTAGGTTGCAGGGCCGATTCTCCCGATGTATCTTATGACTGCTGTGAGTATGATATTGCTATATTTGGAAATAATGAGCCATACCCTCAAAATAAGATAGTAAAACTTGGAAAGAATATTTTGGAATTTCAAGGGTTTCCAAAGCAGAGTAATGACATTTTACTTTTCAAAATGATACCATTAAAAACTGGCGATTTGTTGATTTCACCGCCACACTATTCTGAGATAGACATTAAAAGATCGTTTAAGGCTGCCGGCAAGAGGAGAATCGTTGATTCACTGTTTAATGTATCTAAAAATAGTATCAATAAAGCAGAACAACTAAATTCTCCTTTAAATCTCAAGATAGCCGCTTATGGTCTGCTTGAAGGCATCCTACTGATGTCGGAGGTAAGGCCAATGCCCATTCATGAATTAAACCAATTGCGCCAGCTTGAAGTAAAAAAAGATATCGTAAATGAAGCTATTCAAACCTGTATTGAATGTCTGGGAATAGAAAGGGCCACAAGGACAATACTGAATCGATCGTTTCGAGCTCTAAAAGAGATTCTCAAGGAAAGATATGACGTCGAATTATTATCATCAAAAATTGAGTTTTTACTATATCATAAACTTTTAGCTGATTGCTATTACTATATTGGAAGACTGGTATGCAGTCATCTTGAGCAAAAGGATAATTCATCACAAATGAACTACTACAAGCTTAACGGCATAGCTTTGGACCTTACAAGTGATTATGAAAACATAAAGAAAATGTCTGCGTTGATAAAACGCGATTGCAAAAATTTACTGAAAAATTAAGTAACGGGAGCAGCAACCAATATTGGTTCAATCTGCGTTACCCTGCGTGCCCTTAGTTTAGCCTTATATTTCAGGTTTCTTGGCTTTGTTCTCAGTCTGTAACCACAGCATGGGCACCATAATCCATCCCATTTTATGAAAATTTCGCATATCTGGCATCTTTTTTGACCGCTAACATACCTTCCTGAACCGACGGGCTTTTGGGCTTTATGTCGTATACATATTCCTTTGCAAGTCATCTTCCTTCCATATATAAAAAACGACTCAACTATATAAATATGAACATTAATTATACAATATTTTGAAAAATGGTAATTTATTTTATTGATTTTTTACATGTTTTAGAGAAATAAAATAAAAAAAATAAGTCTTTCTTTTAACTTACGTTTATAGATTTTGTCTGAAAGGCTTCATTCATTGTAAGATATTCATCTAATCTCATCTTGATGTCGTCTGGCTTAGTATCATCCATACCTGAAAATCCAGCGTTAAATGAAATCTTGCTTCCAGACACCGACACATTATCAATTTCCATGTCTGCATAGATATTGCCCAACTCTTCTACCCATACCTTTCCTTCATCTTGGTTTATTCCGCTAGCATCTATTGTTACTTTATACATCTTTGTCATTCAAATACACCTAAACAAAAGTTGGATTGGATACTAATAAAGTTGACGCATTTATTTTGAAAGCTTTGCATATGGATTTAAACCTTAATCGTCCATTAGCTATTCCAAACTAATTTTGTGGGCTAAGCTTCTCCAAATCCCCAAGATTTTATCAATTCCTTTTCGAACTTTGAGAATTGATCATTGCTTAAAGGGTCTCCGCAATTTTTGTGAGACGGAACAACTTTCATTCCATATAGCTTAAAATCAACTTCATAGAAATGAACGCTGGGACAATTACACATTTGCTAATTCTGATTTACGCATCTCTTATTAGTTTATCTAAATTATTAGACGACTACAAAGCTAGCAGCTTGTTATGGATGCACTATGCTAAAAGTTTATGAGTGCGAATGCCAATTTAACAAAACTATGGGCAACTTTCAATTGTCATTAGGCAAACCAATTATTGTGTTTGCGTTATTTTCAAGCCTATTACTAATTTCGCAATCTAGTTTGAACAAGGGAATGGCACAGGCAGGAAATTTATGGTACGTCGGTGATGGAGCAAAAAAAGATATGTATGTAACGTACAGAGTACAAGAACAGGATACAAACGCTGGCCGACCTTTTGAATTGACAATTTATTTTAAAAACTTTAACAGTACTGGTAATTATTGGGATGCCCCAACTTTCGTTGTTGACCAAGGACGAGTCTATAATGGAACTTTCCATCTAAGCGATCTTGATTTAACTGCACTTGGCAGTTCTCAAATTCCTCCAGAGATGGCCAAGTATAGAAGCGGATATACCAGTTCTTTAAAATGGCTTTCTTCGTTTGTTTCAAAACCCGGGGAATCTCTAACTGCACAGTATTGGGGCAAAATAGCATCAATTGGTGGCTCACCAATTTCTCCGTCAGGCAAAGCTACTATTACCACACCTGCAGGAACTTTTGATACCACCACAATTGTATTTCACAAGGGAGTTGACAATACCATTTGGATTAAGGATGGATTTCCTTATCCCATAAAGGCACAGACATATGCAGATACTACCACGGGGAATCCTCCAATCCAGTATGCGTTTGAATTGCTCGCAACAGGCCAGGGTCAACCCAAGATACCTGAAAGCCGAGAGGAGATACCAGTACCACCACTTGAGCAGAGGACAGAGCGTGGGAGCTACGTTATTAAACTGATATGGGAACCTGCTACGATAAAGGCCGGCAATAATACGAAATTTGGAGTTATATTCATGGATGACAAGAAAAACGTGATTCCCGAAGTTGGATATAATTTTGCCGTCGTAGATGCTAAAGGACAACTAATTTACGGAAAAGATAACCAGCTTGCAAGTGACGGAACTGCGGTACAAAATGTCGTCTTCCAAACACCAGGGGAAGTTACTGTAAAGGTACTGATAACAACTGCCGGATCAGGTGCACCTAGCAATTTCGTTGAATCAGGTCAGTTTGGCTTGGTTGTCCAGTAATCTTTTTTCATTTTTATTTATTTTTAAGTATTTTTACAGTAGCGATAATTAGAGTTGAGTCCGAAAAAAACAATCTTTGTAGCTACAGGAATCTTTGCAGGAATTGGGATTTTAGTAAGCGTAGTAATAATTGCTATTAACGGAGGATTTTCGGGTGCTGGCCCTTCTATATTCAATCCCCCAACATCAAAAGACCTGTGGACACTGGGTAGTAACATAGAAGATGGAATGAATTTAACTTATTCAGTAACAAGCAGTGCTGAAGATGGCAAGGCAAATCTCATTGATTCTATAGTGTCCATTAGATTTCATAACATGGGAAAGAAATGGAACATTGATTTTAAAATACAAAACGGCAGTAACAATAACAACAATGTCAGCGAAATTCATGCAAATTATTCTAAAGATCAACTCTTAAGGATGGGTTCTATTACCGAACAAGATAACAAGTTTCTCCAACCTGTTGAGGCCTCAGTACTGGCAATTCGTGACATTGCCAGAGAGCCAAAGTATCTCGTCGTTGGAGCCGTTTGGGACAGGATATTTACAGGCTCAAATGCAATAGATGCAAAAATTGGAAGTAAAGATACGGTCTCTACTCCTGCTGGTACGTACTATGTTTATTCACTGCAATACAAGGTAGGAAATTCATTAAGCACAATTTACATCAATAAGGATTTGCCACTTCCTATAAAGGCGCAAGTATATGGCGATAATGGTAAACTGTTGTACGAATATGAATTGCAGAGCATATCAACATGAATCTAAATTGAATTTCAAACAATGTCAGATAACAATTTATTATGCTAGCGTAGTGACCATTACCAAATGATTGAAACGCTGAAAACTGCATGCCTGGAGGTCAGAAAAGCTGTCAAAGGCCTAGTTGGAACGCCTGAAGGTAACACAAAAATGGGTCAGGGAGCTGGAGGAGATATTTCAAGAAAAATAGACTTGGTAGCTGAAGAAAAAGTTATAGAAACTATAAAAAAGTCTGGTACAAATCCCACAATAATTGGGGAAGAATGTGGTACCATGCCCGGTAACGATAAAGGATATATAATTATGGATGCAATTGACGGAACAACTAATGTTACAAGGTCCATTCCCTTTAATTGCTGTTCTCTAGCCTATGCCACTGATACGATGCTGAGCTCTGTCGTAGACGCTGCCATAGTAGATATTACAACAGGAGATCTTTATTACGCGTCAAAAGGTAATGGCGCGTTTTTGAATGGCAACAAGATGACAGTTAGAAAATCTGATAAAATAAAGCAAGATGAAATCATTGCTGGTATTAATATATCTGGAGTTTCCCAGGAATTATTACATTCAATAGGTCCATTTATCTCAAAACTAAATCACATCAGGGTCTTTGGAGCAAATGCGCTGGAACTATGTTTTCTTGCCAGGGGATATCTCGACCTGTTTATGGATTTTAGGGCTAAGATTAGACCTACTGACATGGCTGCTGCCTTTCTAATAGTTAAGGAAGCAGGTGGACTTGTCCTTGATAAATACGGTAATACACTTGATTCTGACATATCGTCTGGCAATAGATTTTCGTTTATTGCACTGTCTGACTATGAAATTTACAAGATACTTTCGCAAGATCTTAATCTGTTCAAATAAAAAAGAGGCGCCCGGACCGGGATTCGAACCCGGGTCGAAGGAGTGACAGTCCCCCATACTAGACCGGACTTTATGCTTCAATATTTTACTATTGAAACTCTATACTATCCGGGCGCATTGAAAAATTTCCTACTCTACAATTAATATGTTTTCTTGAAGGGCTGTCTATGTAATCATCAATTTAGAAAAGTTGACCTCTGATGTGGCTAAACAATAAATATACTACGATATACGCTATTCAGAAATATGGGCCCGTAGCTCAGCCAGGTAGAGTACCGGACTTTTAGCATTTCGGAAGAAATCCGGCTGTCTCGGGTTCGAATCCCGACGGGCCCGTGACGCTATCAGTCTTAATATAGGGTTCTCACGTAATAAAGAGTGTAAAAATGATGGAAAATGAACCCTCATTAGAAGAAACTCCTTATTACTCATTCATTCTCGCTATGAGATCTACTGTAACGAGGGAGAAGTATCTAGGACGACTTTCGAAGTTTATGACTTACGTCGGTATCAATGAAGGGAACCTTGAAGAAAGATGTAATGCTCTGGGTAAAAAGATCAAAGGTGATCCAACTTGGTTAACCAGAGAAGTTGTTCGCTATTTACATATTCATAGGCAAAGAGCCGAAAAAAGAGAAATTTCTGGGCCATTGCTTACATTCTAGTCGTGTCTTGCCACTAGATTATATATGTGCCCCGTATGCGATATGACTCTATGTTCACATTCTGTTCCCTCAACTGGTTTTAACACATTAGCAGAGACGCAAGCAAAAAACAAATCTCCTTTTTTGATTGGACCAATTTCAGGCTCCTTGTCAAAAAGGAGTGGAACCTTTATTATATTGTCCTTTGATTTTTCTAGCAACCTTCGTGCATTTATTATCTTAGACTTAAATTCCCCTTTAATCATGGCAACCGCTTTGATATCCTTTAGATGTTTTTTACTAGCAAGATTTTTTATCCACACCACAATAGTTGGATCCTTTATTTCCGCCCCATTGACAGCTTTGAACGGCCCGGTAGACAACGTAACCACAGGCCCGGAACCTATTTTTACTGGATTTTTTCCAGTTGGATTTTCAATATTACCCTCAATGCAAGAATATGACTTCATCTCATTTGTTTGTGCATTTAGGTCGTAGGCACATACAAAATATTCATCCCTATGAACAACAGTAACAAGGTCATTCTTCTGATTAAATTGGAAAGAAACGGCAGCAGTATTTGAGTTCAGATCGTTACCTGTCAGATATTTTGTTTTGTTTTCGCCGTTAGAGTATGCTACAACCTTCAGTTTTTGAGGATTATTTAATTTTTTTATATTTATTTTAGGATCAATGGTAAATTTTCCTGCTGCAACTGCCTGATTGGGAAATACAATCACTGAAGAAGAGAAAAGAACCAGGGTTACAGAAACGAAGAATAAAGAAAATAGCACTTTGTTAATCACTTGAAATTTATACATTGTTTTTCCTTGTGCACAGTTACAATATTTAAGGTATTCTCCAAATTATTTTATTGAAGTAACAGACAAGAAAATAGAGAATTATTAAAGATAAAAAGTCTATAGAAAAACTATACAAATAGTGCTTTGAAAATGATTAGAAAAGATAGTATCTACCCGTTTACTATTCAGACAATCGTAATGCGATTATCAGAAAAGGAATTACCGATTATTTCTGAAAGATTAGCTAAAATAACATTTACCGATTCCTTGGTAGCCATTTATGAATTCAAAAAGCAATACAAAATCAATTGAAAAAATTAATGAATTACTTACCAGACAATAAGTTATCGAGTAATATGCAACCTTATTAAATGTCAGTAGACAAGTGAGATAGGTGAAATTAATATTTCAATTCGTATTACTGGCTGTGGCAGTCTCGTCTATCTTATCAATATCCACATTTGAACATGTTGCATATGCATTTGAACCTGTTCCATTTAATAAGATACCATCAGCCATAATTAACACTGAAGACGATAAGTATGAATTTACTGCAGATTATTCACTAGATTTCGGAGATGAAACAAAAATTAAACATGACGATCACAGTCAGCTAGCCAGTAATATGAAACTAGATAAAGATGATGATACCTTATCTGTTGAAGTAACATGTGATAGTAACGATATTTGTGACGATAGCTTATCTCCTGAGAATGTAAGAGTCTACTTGGTTGACAGAGGAATTAGAGACGGTAACATAGCGAGGAATTCTATCCCACTGTTGGAATTGGAAAAAAATGATTGTGGTTCTGAGTCTATAGAAGATTGCGCACATTTTGATTTTGATATACCAGAAGACATATTGACCAAAAAATACAAAATAGTTGTTGACATGGTTTTTGATGAAGCAGAATGGATATTTATCAATCCTGTCAGGATATTAAAGTAAAGTTCTCTCGTTAAAGAAATTAGAATTTCTAAATCCGACCCATCTGAAATTTCAGATTCATCCCTCTGGACCCGTTCCGATATTAGTTCTCATTATTAGTATCGGTTTAAGTTCTTCATAACTAGAATAAGGCATCTGAATTTAAATAACACCTCAAATTTGATTCCCAAAACGACAAAACCGATTTGTATGACATAATAAAGAAGGATTTTTATACCTTGGACGTCGACTTTGGCTTATTGAATAGTTCATATTTTCTCTCAGTTTTGTTCATTTTAGGTCTAACATTAAGCCTAACGGCAGCACCTTCATTAACATCGGCAGCAAAGAGTCAATTTGCATTTGCTCAACCAACAGCTACAGACGCTGGCGATAAACGTCCGAACATATTAGTCATGATGGGTGATGATTTTGGTTATTCAGATATTGGATCTTTTGGTAGTGAAATATCCACCCCTAATTTAGATGCATTAGCGAATGAAGGAAAGATCTTGACAAATTATCATACTAATCCTGTATGCTCTCCTGCTAGAGTATCATTCCTAACAGGTGTTGATAATCACATTGGCGGTATTGGTACAATGTACGAAAATATAGCACCAAATCAAGTTGGAAAACCAGGATATGAGACATACATAAACAACAAGGTGGTAACTGTTCAAGAGCTTTTGAAAGATTCAGGTTATCATACTATGATGTCAGGAAAGTGGCATCTTTCCGGACATGGAGTACCAAATGGTTCAAGTCCACATGATAGGGGATTCGAAGATGTTTTCACGCTACTTGCAGGTGGAGCTCAGCATTTTGATGGCGGTGCTGAAGAAGCAGGAGGACATCCACTCTTTATGCGTAACGACAAAATAGTCCCTAGACCTGATAACGGGACTTATTCTAATGACCTTTACACAAATATCATGCTTGATCAAATCAAAAAATATCATGCTGATGGCAAACCACTTTTTATGTATCTCTCATTCCAGGTAGCCCATAGCCCATTTCAAGCTCCTGAAGATGTCATCAAGAAATATGAGGATATTTACAATGTAGGTTATGATAAAATAACAGAACAGAGGTTTGAGAAACAAAAAGAATCAGGAATTTGGAACGCCGATATGAAGCTCCCACAAAGAATTCCTCCTGTTGAACCATGGGACAGTCTAACTCCAGATCAAAAGGCATACAGAGCTAAGGTTCTTGCAGTGCGTGCAGCCATGATTGAAGACATGGACAACAATATTGGAAGAGTGATTAAATATCTTAAAGATATCGGAGAATATGACAACACCCTCATTATGTTTACATCAGACAATGGAAGTTCAGAACCAGTTGAAATGAAAAGTCTCGCGCTTGGGACGGTAACAGCCGCTGAAGCTGAAGCATTTGTTAATACTTTTAACAATACTGTTTCAAATATTGGGAATGCAAACTCCCTAGTCAATTACGGTGCCTGGGGTACTATGCCTTCCGTATCTCCATTCTCTTACTATAAGACAAGTCAAGGAGAAGGAGGAATCAGAGCTCCTTTCGTAATCAAGTTACCTAGTGCTGGAAACCAAACAAATACAGAAATAGTAAATGTATTTGTACATGTGAACGACATGACTCCTACTTTCCTAGAATTTGCAGGAGTACAGCCTCCTAGTTCAACATACAAAGGTCATACAGTGCATGCAATAATGGGGAAATCCGTCAAATCACTTTTGGATGGTAAGGTTCAAGTCGTGCATTCAGATGATGAACCTATAGCTCAAGAAATGTTCAACAACACAGCAGTGTTTATGGGTGACTGGAAAGCAGTAAAGAATGAACCACCTACAAGCGATGGCAAGTGGCACTTATTCAATATAACGGCTGACATTGGAGAAAATACTGACCTTGCGAGCCAGCATCCAGAGATACTTGCGAAGCTGATGACAGACTATGATAAGTTCGCAAAAGATGTTGGAGTTATAGTACCAAGTGGTCAAGCTGAAGCCTTCCAGAATATAGGTAACGCTGCAGACTGAACCATTCGCAGAGCCAGGCATTCAATTCTTAAACTAATCAATAGCTTGGTTTAATACCACGCTTGAATAGGCAATTAACATGACTCAAATAGATACAACACTTAACGTTACTGTCAAAGAAGGAAGAAAAGAAGAATTTAAGAGATTAGGTGAAGAGATGAGCAAAGCAGTTGAGAATAACGAACCAGGTACTAAGAGATACCAGTTTTTCCTGAATGATGATCAAACACAATGCGTTGTGAACGAATCATATGTAAATTTAGAAGCTGCACTTGCTCATCTCAAAGGTGTCGCATCTCAAACAATACTCCCAAAGATTTTCGATGCTTGCAAGATAAATAGATTTGAAGTATTTGGTGAAATCAATGACGATTTGATGAAAGCATTAGCACAAATGGGTGGAGTGAATTACCATTTTCTAACAGGCTTTTCTAGGTGACAGCATATAGACGAAACATAAGACAGTATTAGTAACTATTTCGTTACTTACTTCAGAAATGTGAACTAAAGCTCAACAAATCTATTCCAGGACGCTTTGAGCATTTTTGTAGCCTGCATGATGCTTTTCTTTATCACTTTGTCAGCCATCTTATTTAATAATCACTGTCATCATAAATATTCAGATGCAACGGGGTTATCAAATTTTGATTGCAGGGGCTTTTCTAATCATTGGTGGCTTAATCCTTATACTTCCATCTGCTTATAATACATCTTCTTTACTTAATTCCATTTCTGCGAATGATATGGCCAAATTAATCGTAATTGATATGATAAACAAAACAGAAGAACAGTCTGTTTCAAAGGACTCCTCACTGTTTGACTTGCTAAAAATAAAATCAAAAAATCTCATTATTAAAGGATCTAAGTATCTCATTAATAATGATAATCAAACTTCTTCCGAAGAACTTTTAAGAAAACTTACTTATAACCTAGGATTAAATTTCTTTATCATTTTAATAGGAATAATATTGATAGTTAATGGATTAATTTCACTCATCGGCGGAACAATAATTTTTGTTCTTGATAGGAGAAAAACTCATCAGCCTAAGGTTTAAAAGTGCAGACATATTCCAGAACTATTATTCAGTGAATGTTCAATTTTACGGAACAAGCTAAGAGTAGGTAGTAGACCCCTAATACCTGGTTCGAATTCAATGAACCCTAAATAGAAGAAAAGCTTTAAAGCTTAGATTATTGTATAACAAGTTAACAAACCCTCTTATAGAACTGATATCGGTACGCATCCCTCTGGACCCGTTTGAAAAATCATACTTTTATACCGTAAATGGATTACATATGTGAATGCAAAAGCAACAATTTGAAACTTTGACACCTTATGACAACTTTGTTTATGCATTAAAATCAAAAGAATCAAAAAGACAATATCCACATAGACTTGACAAATTCATTTCCTTTTTAGAGCTAGAAGGAACGTTAGTAGAAAAATGCAACAAGCTATATGAACTTGGTAAAGATATCGATTTGTTGCATTCTCGTTTAATACAATTCATAAATGTTCAGAAGGAAAGAATTGACAGAAAAGAGCTGGCTGAACATGAACGTCCTGTGAAGTAAGGTTCTCTATGAAGAAACTAGAATTTTCTAACTTTGACTAATCTGAAAAACCAGATTTACCCCGACGAACAGGAATTTGCTATTGGGGAAAACTTTAAGGTTATGTAATCTGTATTATGTATCAGAATCCAGTAATAGTAACTAATTTTCAAATTATTGTAGGCATAAACTAGTGAAGCACCACTAACGTTATTAACTTAATACTTATGTTGAATTCTAGGAAACTTGGATTTACCATGGAATGATAATATATCAAATAAATTTATTACAAATGTAGGATTGATCACTAGCGATGGGCCTTACGGAGCAGATGTTATGGCATGTGAATGGACACATCACATATCCTATTCTCCTGGCTTAATAGCTGTGTGTATTCGTCCAGGCGATGCAACTCATGACAACGTAAAAGAAACAAAGGAATTTGGAGTAAATCTGTGTAATAGCGATCAATCGGTAATGTCTAGCATAGCGGGAGGTTATACTGGTGTCACGTATAACAAGGTAGATGCATTAAAAGAAATAGGATTCGAATTCTACAAAGCAAAGAAAATTCAAGCAATCATGATAAAAGGAGCTTCTGTCAATATTGAATGTAAATTAATTAAGGAAATTGTTCTTGGGGACCATACTACTTTCATAGGTGAAGTTGTTGAAGCTTCAAACAATCCCGAAAAAGCACCATTAGCTTATCATTCAGGAAAGTATTTCGTCATGAATACAACTGTGGCTAAGCCTTCTGATGAAGAGCGTGAACGGATAAGGAAAATTGTTGAAAAACACAAAAAAATAATCTGATCCGGTCCTTCTATTTTGTTATTTGATTTCAAATGTGGTCATAAGTATAGTTCCAACTAAAGGACTTTCTTTTACCCTTACTACAGGATACCCAATTTCGTTATTATAGTATATCATAGTCTATTTCTTATCCATAGAGATTAATTCCTTGTCAACGAATTGTTGGAAGGCAGGATCAAACCATTTTTCCATTTCTATTTTACTTTTCCAAATGTCCTTATCGTTCCTTGGTTAAAAGCGCTCTTCATCCGTCGCAACCACCCAGTCCATTCATTGTCGCTTAAGACCTTTCTTTTGCGCATATGAAGCACATGTGCAAAGGTGAATAATATATTATTTTTCAGATTATTTCTTGTGGCAATTTGAAAGTTTAAATCAAAACTGGAATGACAATTAGAGAATGAAAAGATATTCATAAGTAACTTGTTAACAGGAAAACAATAAGCGAAATGCAATTAATACACTGTTATACCCCCATGCCTAGACCAACGAACTTATGGAGAAAAACTTTAAAGCTTACTAACTCATTTTAGAACAAGAATCCTAATTTTGAACCGATAACGGCGCGGGTACCGACGGGCATAATGGTGCTGTTTCCAGACCTATAGTACATCGGTAGCTTCCGTTCTTCTGGTGAATACTTGGTTAACGGGGGTGCGCTTTCTCGCAGTAACGTTGGTAAACAATACTGTAGAGACTTTTCAACTTACTGGATTGAGGGTTGGTTAATAAGCGGAAGTCCGTTAACCTAAAAGATGGTAAGTAACAAAAGTGGGTTAAGAAAATTAAAACTACAGGTGCAAATGTCCATAGACGCCTGCATTGCAGGCCCTAATGGTGAAATGGACTGGATGGTTGGGTTGCAGGATGACAAAATCAACAAATACGTAAACGAACTAACGGAATCCTTTGGTACCATTCTCTTGGGACGAAAAATGGCTGATGGCTTTATTTCTTACTGGTCGGACGTGATAAACAAACCTAATGACCCTTGGTATGCGCTTGGCAAAAAAATGATAGAAATCCCAAAAGTTGTTTTCACCAAAACATTGAAGAAAACAAAGTGGATAAACACTGACATAGCGACCGGTGATATTACAGACGAAATCATGAGGTTAAAGCGCCAAGAAGGCAAAGACATGGTTGTTTATGGTGGTGCTTCATTTGATTCATCCTTAATTAAATTGAGACTAATTGATGAATTTCTTTTATTCATTAATCCTGTTGCAATTGGAAACGGCATGACTATATTTAAAGACTTGAATGAGATTCAAGAATTCAATTTGGTTAAATCAATAGCGTTTGACAGTGGGGAAGTATTACTTCACTATGAGACAAGGAAAGCCTGACAGCTTAACGTCCATGTGATGTGACAGTTACGTTTTAGGTCATTATCACAAATACTGTCAAATGATCAGAATCCTAATTTTGAACCGATAGCGTCATGGGTACCGACGGTTTCAGTCTTCAATCAGATTCTTTTATCCTATCACTTCTCATTAGACCAAGTTCCTCAAGATTTTAGTAGATCACTTTACATAGTTTAATAATGGAACCTGTCATTCGTTCCTTAAGAGAAGCTGATCTAAAAGAAGCAGATACCATTTTTAGACTATTGACCACATGACGTTCTTGGTCGCCAATTTCTTTTGTTCATCCTTACAAACCTGATAAAAAAGCCAATCCAGAATTCTTAGTTCACTATCTAAAGGATAGGCTTCAAAAATAGAATCTGTTTTGTTTATTTTATCTATAATTTCTCACCACCAATCCTATTTTTGTACCGAATTTTTGATTTCACGGAGTCAACTGAACGAGATTTAATCATATCCTTTTCTGTATTCGAGTATCCCTTATTAAGATCGTTACCATCTGACTCTTTTTTAATATCAGTAAACCCTGCTTCTACAAATGTGTAATTAGCCTCCCTCTCATCTATAATTTTTATTTCCTTTCTTTTTTTCATCAATTTTATAGCACTTTTCTATTTATTAAGTATTTTTTATTTAATATTGTAAGCCTTCAATGACAATCGAAGTCCATCAAGTAAATCATCATAACTTGTTTGTTCTTTATCAATGAATATTATTTAGGTGGGCCGTTCTTAATTGTATTATTCTATTATGGTTTTCTGGTACAGCAATCTGATTAAAATGAATAATATTCTATTTCTAAATTCAGATTTAATGTATTAAAGAAAAATCTGTTCTTTTTTCACCACTAGTTCTCACTCAATCCACTTATACTTTGTTTAGTATCATTTCACGATAACAAACTTGAACACAAAAAACGTGTTAATGTTCGTAGCACTGTCCTTAGGAATATTGACAGCGCTAACAGGAACAGGAATATCACAGGTAGCACCAGCATTTGCCGACGAGGAAGAGTGCGAAGACAATGATGACAATAACTGCAACGAGAGAACTCACAAAATAACACAGGAAGATAACTGTAAGGCAGTGACTGAAGCCGAGCACATTGGCTCTATGGGTAACAACCAACCCAACAATGACTTTACTTGCGACAACGACCTTACAAATACGGCTAACGGCGATGACAACGAATTCGGTGATAGTGCATTAGAGGATATAGAATAGCCCTGTTGAGCAATAGGTAACGATTGTCGTTACCTACAACACTTTTTTCTTTAATAACAGACAGTTGTTTGAGTAATTAAATTATTTAATATTATATACTTTTAAACTTAATCTTAATCCATCAAGTAAATCATCATAGGAAGTAATATCTTTCTTTAGGTTCAATTCTTCCAGCATTGCTTAGTCATACATTTTTCTATATAGAGTCAACTCAAACATCAGAAATTCATTTAATGAGATCCAATACTAAAGGTTGCAACCAATAGTCGTCGATTCGACTATTTCTTCGGATTGGATAGCACTAACATCTTATATTGCCTACCCATATTGAAGCAAGGTATTTTCTCTACGTTGCCAAAGTGGCTTGTCAACCGCTTGAAGTCGGTCTTGTAGTCGAAGAAAATTTCACCGAGTACTATGTACGACTTCGGCGTCATCCAATGCGCCAATCTCTCATAGGCGTTAAAACGCTTCCTTCCCAAATTATGGAAGACGAGATTGGAAACTAAAAGATCAAACTTCCCGTTGCTGTAGTCTGATGTAAAGACATCCCCTTTCTGAAATGTTATCCTCTCCGAGAATCCTAAGATCTTTGCATTGTTATTCGTTTTAGTTAGACTCGAGTCCTTGAGGCTCGCATGCTTGAATATATCAAAGCCTGTGATCCTTGCTTTCGGGTAATATTCAGCACACAGGCATGACAGAAATCCTAATCCACAACCTACGTCCAGTATTTTCAGGTTCTCGTCCCGATGGAATGGCAGGTTGCCAAAGATTCTCATAAATAGGATCTTGACATTTTCCCTTATCTTTTGTGAAGCTCGTGGCGTTGAGTGATGATATGTTCCAAAATCTGGTTGCTGATTGTTGCTTGCCTGTCCTCTCATTTTCGCGCTAGTGATTTTCTTCAGAGGTCTATCACTTCTCGTTATTCAGTATTTCAATTTAAGCATTGGCTAATGATTATTAAACAACAAAGTTGTCCTAATCGAGCTGGGGAAAAATAAGAATGGAGCAAATCTTGAAACCAATCGATTATTTGCAAAAGAGTCTGGATGATCCAGTATGTCGGTTCGGAAACTTTAAAGCTTAGTTGTTCATATCCATAGAAGAATCCTATTTTTGAACTGAAAGCGTCGTGGGTACCGACGCATTCGTAACTTTGCTTGATGCATAATATTATGTTGATATTGCAAAAAGTAACGCTATTCTAATAAACTAATAAACCATAATTTGTTATTAATAGAACACTTCCTTACTCATACGTCGATACGAAGCAATTATGGATCGAAGAATTTCTATTTGGATCAGGTGCTATTGGAACAGCATTCTCCAATTCTCAAACGGTTCATAATCATTATAGTTAAGTGTCACTATAAATAATAATAGTAAGAATTATAATAATACTTAACTTATTATTAAACGTGAAAATACAGGTATATGAAGAAAAGTATGAACCACCCGTAGAATTACAAAGAACGAATAAAATAATATTGACCCAAGAAGAATATGATAACTTGAAAACCGCATTCTGTAAAGGCAAGGGGCGGAGTCTGGATTATCCTCACACAGTTAATGTCCACTCTATAACTTTAAAAGGGAAATTATAAGTGGATGCCTACATCAGATGTCGAATTTAGTATTGAGATAGAGTAACAAAAGAAAGATGCAATAATAGAAGCAATTTCAGCTTTGATAATTCATACTCTACATGATCGAACCGTTTCTTTATGGATTGATCACAACTTGATATTAAAAAACATAATATCTGGTCGCTTAAAGGGCATTTGAAAGTTTTAAGGGAAACAAAAAACTAAATACCAAGTAGTAGAACCCTACTACATGTACGGTTCGAATCAATAACTTATCCCCAAATGATCTCTGTAAATAGAATCTAAATTTCCCATATAAATTAAACCAGCTGGTATCAGTCCGTAGCCAATAATGAAACCCGTCCCTACTAATAATACTTATTTGGGCCATATCAAATTAATCCCCGTTGACCGAGCTATTACAGGAAATACATAATGAATATCAGGATTATGCACTATTTCCAGTGGAATATAAAAAAAAGGTAGATTCAATATCAAATCTGTTTGGATTAACAAATAAAAATAGACTTAAAACAGACTATTGTCCCCTATTCGTAATTGGAAAATATCAAACTGCTCCAATTATCTTCTTTGGAGTAAATCCTGGCTATTCCTCAAAGAATAGTCCTATAGAAGAAAACGAAGCAAGTAAATCATGGGAACACTACCAAAGCCTCTATCTCAATTTTTTTCAATATTTTTCCCGTCATAAATTTGAATCACCCTTCTATACTGCTTTATGGTATCTGATTTCCGGACTGACTGGAACTGACTATCCCATAAAAAGGAAATGGGCATTATTTGATAAGTATCTCTGCAATTTGGAACTAATACCCTACCATTCAGAAGGGATTGCATTTCCAACCATACTCAAAGAGAAACAACTAGAATATCTGAAGAATCGTTTTACTATTAACATTGAATTCATTAAAGATTTCAATCCTAAACTGCTAATTTTTAATGGCAAGATTTGGAAGACTCTCTTGATCAACTATGATCTAACTGAACATTCTGTTAGGGCTCCAATCACGAATCAATTCACCATGTATTCTTTTGAGCTAGATGGCATTCCATCAGTGCTTTTTGATCGGTTTTTCCAAAGACACTTCCGGGGAATCACGAATGATGATAGGATGTTTACTATTCCAAAACTTATTCATGATAGATTTAATAACCTAAGGGAAAATCTGTCTGCCGTCTAAACTAATATCTCATAAATAGTCATTAACTCGAAGCTAAATCATCCTAGTTTTTGCTTGCGTTCATGCTGAAATTAATCATATCCATCAATAATTCCGGACTCATCCCTTACGGCCCAGACCAACGAACTTATGGAGTGAAAATCCTTAAAACTTAAAACTTAATTAATCAATATCGTATTGGGATATCGTTCTTCATAAAAAATATTAGATATAAAATCATGTCACCTTGCAATATATAACGGAATCCAGTAACAGGACTAATTTTATTGCTCATACCGACGTTTGCGAATCAAGTCTACCCAAGCCTAGGAGAGAGTGTGCCTTGTATACTAAGGCGCCGAGATCATTGGAATCTATCTCAAGTGCCTTACTATATAACAAATAGTTCCATCAGTATACGTTACATCATTAATTCCCAAAAGATATAACGAATCCAATATATTATTACACGACAAAGTTAGTTTCTCGTTACCAATAGGACGTATATCAATCTGGTCTTATCTCCATACCATATTTAGCTGCTAAACTAGGGAGCTTTTGTATTTGTTCATTGGTAAATGGCGGGGGCTTTACATTAATGTCCGACACTTCCACACCTATGTCTACGAAGAGTTGCTCCATTCCCGGTGGAGATAGTATAATTATTAGTTTTGCAATCGCATTAGTTTCGTTTTTGAAACTATGTAAAACATTTGGTGGAACATTAACAAATGTTCCGGGCTTGGCTTCAATTCTTTCTTTGTTTACCTTGAATGTTAGTTGTCCTTCAATTACATAAAACCCTTCATGTTCATGTGTTTGAATGTGTGGAACTGGGCCGCCTCCAGGAAAAACTTTAGCTTCAATAAAGCTATATGTCCCACCTGTATCTTCCTTTGATACAACAATGGTATTGATATCACCAGCTACAGCGATATGTTTTCCTTTGTTTGGTTCAACAATTTTTACTTTATTATTATTCATATTATTCAGAACTCTTCCAATCGTAACATTGAGATTTAAGCATTTAATATGACGAGTCGGAAATGTGAGCTCACTTCTAACCCACATGTCATGGCTTTAGAGGTAAATTAATAGAATTAAATTAGTCCAATTGTTGCGGCAACAAAAAGCTAAATACCAAACAATAGAACCCTAATACATGCAAGGTTCTAATCCCGATGAACCCTAGAATATTTTGTTCTTGCATTTCTAACAGCTAAATTTTTATTCGTGAGACCAAAAATAATATTAATTTCTGCACCGATATTATTATGGAGTAAAGTTCTTTATAAAGAAACTAGAAATTCTAAATTTGACTAATCTGAAAAATCAAATGCTTTGGTTTAAACCATTGAATAGTTAAAATTGAAGTTGTCTGCTAGGATATGGAGTCACGTGCTTTTTTTGTTTTCCGGGTAGACTCCAAGTTCTCTTAGAACGGTAATAACCGTTGGAATGTCCAAGTCAACTTGCATAGATATGAATTCGACATCTATGTTAGACGCGTACAAGTTCATAATGGCGTCCCTCTTATCTTGTGATATCACTTTCCCTATTGACATAATCTAAAGATCGTAACTCGCATCGAGTTCATCGTGCATACACTTAAGTCTTGCTTAAGTTAGATCATGAAATCTTATCCACTACCAAACAGATATGTTTGTCTACTCATAGAGACAAATGATTTCTTCTGGTGGGCCAACCCTCTTATCCATCAAAGTGTCCCATCAGTTTTAATTGTCTTATAGTTTGTTGGTCATGTCTTTGTATGGAAACTTTTCATACAGGTGAAAGAGCACCCTCTACAAGAATGTATACTTTTGTAGGACATATGGAAAGTAGCACATGTAGCCTCAGACAAGATGAAAAAGACGT
>Ga0193715_1000040_pt1 | contig 34549 bp, 33 predicted proteins | sample U2m2metaG_FD_143040 | JGI IMG/M metagenome (GOLD analysis project Ga0193715, IMG submission 143040) | Soil microbial communities from a riparian zone of the East river system, Colorado, United States - U2m2 | ecosystem: Environmental > Terrestrial > Soil > Riparian zone | place: USA: East River... | reverse complement strand
TTGACTAGGAGCAATACCATGTTCTTCTGTTTGTCCTTCTTGAAGACGTTGCTCTGCTGATTCTCCAGATTCATTATGTACTTGATTTTGTGTTGCCTCTTGATTCTCATTGTGAGGAGGTTCCCCAGTTTCCTCCTTTTGTCCTTCAACTACCTGCAATCCATGAGCTTCACTACTTTCAATTCTTTCACCAAATATTGCAACCAAAAAGTATAGAGCCGATGTAGACAGCATCAAGAATGCTATAATGTAAACTAAAAATGATTTCAATAAACGAGAATTATTAGGATTTATTCATAAACATTATGAGAAAAGCTAAATACCAAGTTAGTAGAACCCTACTACATGCAGGGTTCGAATCCCGACTCATTCGGACTTTAATTTTTAATTGGACTAACGTAAGGTTCTAGAATATTCATGATGCAGATTTTGTTTCGTTCTGACTGTTTTTTGTTATTAAGGAATATTCTTTGCTTTGAGCATTAATAGCTATTGATTTAATTTTCTCTGGATTATCTGTGTAGAAAGACAATTCGAATGGTGCTTTTTTATTGGGACTAATTATGTCTGGATTTGTATAAGTGTAATCAACATCCAACACTTTGTGGTCCTTGTCATAAAATATACCCGATATCCTCACTGAATTGGCACTAACTTGACCTTGATTTAATACTTCGCCAACGATTTTAAAACTCTTTGAATCTTTAGAGTTTTTGCCAACACTCAGTTGTAGACCCTCTGGCTTATCTTCATTTGATTTTTCAAACCTAGTTGTCAAGGTATATTTACTATTGCCAGGTAACCTTTCATCTAAGTAAATATCGAATCCAGATTTCATTCCTGGCTTTAGCTGATAATCACTAGTGTAAGTATCTCCCGTTGCAGCAATTACCCCATTCTTGTCATAGACACTCGCCGTTATGAGAACTGATTCAATAGGATATGTAAAGTTATTAAGCACTTCACCAACTATTGTGTCGGACTTTAATGCAGAATATAAAATATCAGGTTTTGGCTCGGTATCTTCGCCTACCGTTCCATTAAAATTTGGCGATGTGATATTCTTATCCGTAGGAATCTCAATCTGAGCATACGTTGAGTTGATAGACATAAAAGAAGAAATTAATCCTAAAACAGCTGCCAAGCTGCAGTAAGAAATAAACATTAAAAGAGATGAATGGAATGCAAAATTTTGCATTCTAGTTTTTCTCACTGGAGTATAACTAGCCAATAAAAGTTGCAATATTGAGTTATTCACTATGCTTATCTTACGAATACAAAATAAATAAATCTAATGTCTGAATGTAATCGTTCATTAACGGTTACAATACATGCAAATATCTGCTATTCTTTCAGATTATGATGGAACTTTATCTCCCACCAGTTTTTTTAATTCGGACGATAAAACTGTAAGAATTCCCAACTATCATAGTCAAAGGAAATTGGATAGGATATTATGGGAAATATCTAGCAAGAGAACTATAGCTATAGTTTCTACAAAAGATTTTAATTTTCTTCATGGTAGAACTAGGTTTGCAAAAATTCTTTCCTGTATGATGAGCATTGAAACTATTTTGCAACATATTGGCTCAGCTACGTGTTACAAGAATCGTTGTGTTCAAAAGTCAATGTTGAATGTAGATTTCAAGATTCTTAGTAAGAATTCCAAAAAACTGGAGTCGATAATTGACATGGTCTCTTTGAAATTTAAGGACCTGACTATTTCTAGAAAATTAACTTTTAGACGAAATTTGTTGGCAGGAGTTACTATAGATTGGCGTCACCTCGATGACTGGCATTCGATAAAAAAGAAAATAGAACGAAACGTGCTAAGAATTAGTAACGAAATAAATTATAGCTCTGAGTATCCATTATTTGTGCAGAGATACTCGAGTCATCCGTTTGTTGACATTTTTTCTACAATGTGCTCAAAAGGAATGGCGTATGACAATATTCGTAAAATAATCCACAATTCAAAAGATAATAAATTTAAGAATAAAAATATCTTGTATTTAGGGGATTCAGAGAATGACAATCCTGCATTTAGAAAAGCAGACTTATCCATAGGAGTTAAATCAGATGAGAGATTGAATCCAAAACTTGACTGTCAATATTTAATTGACTTTAGCCAGTTACCAAATTTCTTGATAAACCTCTCAAAAAACAACTTTAATTTTTCTGAAAAGCTTCTGGAGTAAAATATTTTATTATTATGAAGCTTTATGTCAGATAGTATCTACTTCATGAATGGTTACCAAACCGTTATCGTTTATCATCATTTTTAAATCAGGCAATAGTGGCTCTAGTTTTGTTTTTTCGTCAATAACTTCTATTATTAGTGGCATATTAATGGTAATGCCTTCTAGCTGAATTGCAGACCTTCTTCGTTTTCCAAATCCGTCAACACCAGTCCATACAGTAGAGCCTGCAATCTTGTTCTGTATCAAAAAATCAATTAATAATTTATGTAATCTTTTGCCATTCAACTCATCATTTCTCTTTATCCTAATTGTCACACACAACATCTTCATTCTCATATTATCATCAAATCCGGATTACTCCTAAAGTAACTGTTCTCCCTAGAAAGACAGCGGCTAACGAAAGACCCACATTTCCAAATACGTTTAAGACAAATAACACGAATTGCTTATTGTCTAAAAGATTAATTGATTCTAGAGCAAAAGCTGACATGGTCGTAAAAGAACCACAAAACCCTACCGCTAAAAATAATGAATATTTTGCATCAATATTGAAACTTGTAGATAAGATTGAGAACACTCCAAGAATAAAGCTTCCAATGACATTTACTACTAGAATGTTAACGGGTAGTGTTCCTATAACCATAGTAGATGAGACAAATTTGTATCTAAGGAATGCACCGGCCAGGGCTCCTATGCCCAACAATATAAATTCCAATCCTTTCATTTTTTCAAATCACATATTAACTCTACTGATAGGCATTATCAGCATTCTTATAGAAGCGGTTCTGGTTATTCCAAGGCTAATGCCATAGCCTAAAATGTAAACTGGAAAGTTAATATTTAAAGTTTTTTCATTCATTGAATCTTGAATTACAAGTGAACAATCCCAAACAATATTGCCCCTATCGATTTGTTCTCATAGAGTTATCCAATTCTTTTATGAAAAAAGAAAAAGCTAGCTACAAAGTTAGCAGAACCACGTTGGATGCGGAGATAAGTATTTGCATTTCCTGTTTTTGGTAAAATCAAAATCTATTTTGAGCCGCTTTTTAGGGTCAAATTTGATTCACAAACCTCCGAGCCCGTTCCGATATTAGCGCTTTTATAAGGGTCTCCTATGGTAAATGAATGTCTTTCTGTTTTGACATCGTCTTCATTATAGAAATGGACCGTCATCTTGTCACCCTTACTCACAACGAATGCGAGGACAGAGTTTCGGCACGTCAAATTCATGAATGAAGTTACTTTGCTTGTGGTAAGTTACCAGTTGTTGGTCTGTATTTAGAGTTGGGAAGACTTGGTGGTTGAGAAGAACTTTCATGAATGAGCAACGGCAAAGTAAGAATAATGGCTAAAAATATTAGACGTATTTGGAGTTCATTCAACATGCTTAACTTTGTCACAATTTGCACAATTTAAAATTTAAATATTTCAAGGCACAAATAAAATAGTGGAGTTTAAGCATTCTATTATGAATTTAATTTATCTATCTTCTATCTTGGTGATGTTTGCAATTATATTCAGCGTGGCGAACCTAAGTAGTCAGAAATTCGCTGCAGCCGCTAACAATGTAACAATGCAACAACATGCAAAACATATCACTGATAATCTTATTGTTTCGCAACACATACCATTGACGGGTAGTTTACTTAGCGGAGATTACATTTTACTAATGGATTTTACTCCCTTTGCGACAAGTGTAGAAGGACACAGCCATATTGCAGCGAAGATTCCATGCAATAAAGACGGAAGCCCTAAAGCGACAATAGTGGCGGGTATTGCACCACATTTGAAAACCTTGAATATAGGGCACGCAATCAATAATGGCACGCTGAATGGTAAAAGCCTAGATTTATCTAATGAAGGGAATTCTTGTCTCTATCATACCGAGTTAGCGACAGGGATTACCGATATTGCATTAGTCAACACATCTAATGAAACATTGAATTTTAATCGAGGCGGCTATTCTGTAACCATAACAGTTCATGGCTCTGCTATACAACATTTGGCATTAAATGAGACAGGAAAATAATTTGGGTGAAATAAAAAGGGACATGCTATAAGTCAGCACATCCTAATGGTTGTTTAGCCTGTACTGTTGCCTGTACTGTTACCCATTGACATATTTCCCATGGATTCGCCTGTACTGTTACCCATTGACATATTTCCCATGGATTCGCCTGTTGGTGTAAGTGGCGAGATTTCATCTACGCCTATCACAAGTGTTGCAGTTGGTCCAAATTTTACTTCCTTGTCTGTTGGGTTTTGTAGAGCTATGTCAGTAATCGGATTAACGCCTGACGGGCCTGATTTAACATCCACATGGTATATACACATTTTTCCTGGCGTAGATAATTCCTTAACTAATTCCAATTCTGCAGGTTTTAATGCGGGTGCTTGACCGATAAGCACATTCAAGGATGTTTTATTATTGCTGTCACATGGAAGCTTTGCAGCAATATGACCCAGCATTATTAGATACGGTGTCGTATCGTACACGTGGATGTAATCTTTTGCGGGAAGTGTCTTACCTTCAAGCAAAATCGTTTGTGAATCCCTTACCACGTTCTTTTCTTCTTGAGCATTTGAATATTGCAGATTTGCAAATAACATCGATGTTGATCCCACTGCCGCAATTAAGATTGCTGCCAGGGTGAGTGATGGCATTCTAGAGTTTTTCATTATGGGAGCAAGAAGGAGCCATCGTATTTATCCTTATAGTATATCCATTTATTTTAAGTGTTAATTGGTGCGTTTACCATTGAGTATCCCCTTCTCACTTTATCCATAGGTTTTTTTTGGCTAAAATGATTAATAATAATGATAATAGCAAAGCATTGATGGAATAGAACCTAATTAATGATACCGAACTTTGAACTAGGGTTACAAAATAGGAACGCTAGCGTTATCAGTCCTGCCGAAACCGATGCGAAATAAATTATTAAAAACAATTGGGTCTAAATATCATGCCGATTTTGATTCACAAACAACCATTCACATGTTTGGATAGTCTAATTCCATTTATTGCACTGATTAACAGCGACGTACCTGACAACTAAATGCCAAATTGCTTTTTCATGAACACTTCAAACTCCTTATCAGAATTATTACTTCTAACTTCTAATATTGACTTTGCATCATCTCCTACAATATTTCTAAATTCAGGATTATCAGATTTGATGGCATTGAGAATAACTTGCGCTACATCTTCGGGCGGTATAGCATTTTGATACACTTTTTCAAACGACTCTAACAGTCTCTGAATTCTTTGCCTATAAACAGAACCTTCAGTATTACCAGTTAACTTGATATTTTTCCAAAAATCAGACTTCACGGCTCCCGGCTCTATCAAAACTATTTTTACTCCAAAAGGTTCGATTTCATAACGTAATGATTCAGAAAGGCCTTCTACTGCAAACTTTGACGCATGATAATAAGAATCAAAAGGTATTGCAACTCTACCACCCATTGAAGTAATGTTGACTATTGTTCCTCCGTGTTGTTTTCTCATTATTGGTAAAACTGCTTTAATGACTCTCACCGTGCCAAAGAAGTTTGTTTCCAGCTGTGCTCTCCCATCTTGCGTACTTGATTCCTCAAAAGCTCCTGCCAATGAATATCCTGCGTTATTAACAACAACATCAATTCTGCCGTTATCGTTCATTATCTTTTGGATGGTATCAATTACAGATTTATCATCGTCTACATTCATTTGTAGAACTGTTAATGGTAAATCTTCCTCAGTTGATTTCGAAGTGATGCCAGAAGATTTATCCAAATTTCTCATAGTAGCATAGGTGCGATACCCATTCTTTGCTAATATCAATGATGTTTCTAGGCCAATCCCAGTAGAACTACCTGTCACAACAGCAACTGGCATTTGCTTCTCTTGGTAGCTCATTTTTCAATAATGATTACACACTGACTTTACTTAAAGATATATCAACATGCTGTCTTTAGGCATTAATTGCAATTAAATGAGTGCGGCCTGCTGAAGCATATACACATAAACTATAATTTCATCCGTCGCATGGTAATTCGAATTGCCGGGGTCGATAGGCTGATAGAGATGGAGTTATCCTGATTCTTTCTCGAATATTTGGGCGAAAATAGTGCTAATTCGCTAATACAAATTGCAGGAAGGCATCTTCTGTTGTTCCATTTTTACTAATGATGGGTCTATTAATTGTGTCAAATTTGAATCACTACTCCCTATGTCACAATTAGGTGGCAGTACGGTGAGTTGTTTATGTCATACTAGTTTTGTTTCCAATCTTAATGGGATTGGTTACATTCAAACTTTGAGAATTTGCCAATTCGATCTGTCCTCTTATCTCGCCTGTTGGATGTTTTTCAGTATCCACGCTTACATATGTATCTCCACTTTTCATTGATGCTACAAGATCTAAAATAGATTTACCTTGCATTGGACCTATCAGATCGGAGGCGTTGAAGCTTCCAGTTATAATCATATCAACTTTAGTCATCTGTTCTTTTGCCTGTTTCATAAGGTCGACTATTACCTCTCCATTCTTACCCATCTTCCCCACGTGGATCCCGATTCCATTGGGATGAACAATCCCACTAATGTTTAATTTGTAATTCATGGTTGAACCGTTGGGGTGTTTGAATGTTGCATGACCTATTGCATTTGTACTCACTGGTGGAACCACCTGATCTCCTGACAGCGACGCAATTTTCTTTGCAAATGCAACACCTGAGATCGAAATTACTCCTACTGTTGCTATTGAACTTAATACCAATAGTAACATGAAATATGAGGTCTTATATGATTTCAATAGCTGCACCTAAGATTATTTCAATATAAGTATTACTTATAATAGTTAAGTCGTATGCTCCGTCAATTAAGACAAATTCAAATTTTTCGGCTTTTAATCACATCTTTTTGTAGAAGAACAATCAAGATTGATGACTAATAATCCAGAATTTTGTGGCAAATGTGGTATGAAATAACAACTATGCATATCTTCTATGAGTCTATGGGAGATGTAATTCATATCATTCATATCATTACCATAAGATATAATGATTAAAAAAAAGAGTCTGTAATATAATTGCATCCTTACAGCATGCAGACTCGATTAGTACTTATTGGCTAATGCTTCGCGCTAGGGGTATTTAGAGCTGGCTAATGCTCTCATTCGTTATCCGAGTCGTGATTGTCGTTGTTACCATCCCCATGATCGCAGTTGTTGTTATTATCCCCATGGTCTCCGTCATTGTCTCCTGAGTCAGCATACAGAACGCCACTATTGAAGACTGGAATTGTTACTAAAAGAAAGGCAATTGCAGTACTCCTACGCCAAGCATTTTTGTTGTTTTTGATGACATCGTAAGTGTTGATAATGCATCATTATAATCCATTGATTAACCAAGTAAGTTTACACAGTTAGGCTACAAATAAAACTAAGACAATTGATAAGTCATGACACTGCCTAGCTATATGGTAAAGTAGAAGTGATTTTTTTGAGTGTTGAGATAGTTGCATCGATTGGACCATTGCTTCCTAAAACAAGCAAAGTCTGATTTGCCCCTCCTCCTGCAGTCTGTCTAAGGTCTTTGAATGAATATTGATCCAGGATATTTAGACTATTTTCATTGAATATTTTAGCATGTTTATTGATATCCTTTGTTGGTATCATAATAGCCGACAGAGTATCAAAATTGGATTTCAGTGAATTCTTGCTGATGTCAATACTAGAGTTAGGCTCAGGACCAGTCACGGTTACACTCCCCTTCATGACAAAATTTGGATCATCCTTATTTGCTTTGGTTTCAAAGTAAGTAAACTTACCACTTTGGTTAAAAGGGAGTGCCTTACTTGCAGAATTAAATTTTAAGATAGAATTAAAGATTTCATTCGAGTTTTCATCCTCCAGTATTACCTTGCGCATATGCCCCACATCTCCGGAAAACCAGACAATTTCAGTACCAGGATGGACAACTAAGTTCTGCGGTACATATGGTTGATTAATCAATCTCTGATCCTTTGGCAAGTCTGGAGATTCATGTGCCTCATTTGGAATTAAAATTAGAAAGTTCTTTACATTCTTTGGTACAACCAGCTCTTTATTATTAAAAATATTTGAAGCCAAATTTGAATCCGGAGTCTGACTAAAAGAATAACTAAATGTCGATGCTGTTAATAATATCATCATTGTGGCAAACATGACCGAATATATATATTTCATAATTTTCATGGCACTGGCTAGAAAATAAGTTAACTGGTACAAGTATATAAGTCGATGATTTTGGTTTAGCGGTGAACCGAATATATTGATTGAAATTTCCATAGATCAAGTTACTCTGGCTTATCTACTGTGAATGTCGATTATGTGTTTATGATAGTGATGGTACTGCATTTGCAGACCACAAAATTTACAGCTTATCTTTCCATACTGATTTTTATAGCACTCTTTACAATATTTCTCTTCAAAATGATTGCTGTTTGGTAGTAGTTTTTTTCCTGTCCACAGGAACTGCATATACCTATTTCAAACTCCATGTAATATTTCACCCTTAATAATTTAGATTGAGAGGGCTTTTCTCATACATCCTTTCGAGAGCGAGATTCATGTCGTAGGGAGAGACCAAGATCAATATCTCACAACATCATAATAGTCTTAAAAACTTATGATACAACTGTCTAAATGTTATGAGAACGCATATCAAATAAAATATGCGCCTCGAGTTGATTTATGAACCTACATATTTTATACAAATCATGCAGATGAACCAGCATTTTAATCACTAGTTAATTTTTAGGCATAAATTATTGTTATCTAAAATTATGTCTAGGTATTCCAAAAATTTCTTAATATAGTAACGAATTGCATGCACTATTCTTGAACAATTTTATTTATCATATAATATTTCAAAATAGTTCGTTTTCAAAATTGCAAATTTGCTTAGATACTTGTATCAAATTACTTAATTAATTAAAATAGTATAGAATTAAGGAATTAAAGTAGTGAAAAAAACGAAACTTGTCATACAATCGTTAATAGCCTTTGTATTAGTAATGGCGATAATAAGCAGTTTAAGTTCCTTCTCATCAGTAAATGCTGACAAAGATAAAGACTTATGTTATGATGAAGTTGGTGATGGTCATCCTTGTTTCGAAAAAGAATCAAGATGCGAGAAAGTTCAAAAACATGATGAAATAGCAGAAAGTCCGTGCTATAATCAAGATAAGAATTGAAATTGCTACTGTAGATTGTGATTAACCTGTTGATTAGACTTTTTTGTCACTGCCATGAAGAACAATACCAGAATTGCTAGTGAGGTAGATGGAATAATTATATCTGTAATGGGATTGTCAATCGAAAATATCAGTTCCAGGCTTTCATATATCAAAAAACCACAAAACAGGGAGAATGCCCCAATGGCATATTTCAATTTCTTCATATCACTTTTTGTATATGCAGAAATCGATAATGAAACCAAAATAAGGGAAAATGCAGCACCTGCCGCATAAAGAAGGATCTCCACTAGTTCATCTATTGGAATTTGTTGAATTAGCAAAAATGTAACCTCCATGTTTTACCTATCCTCCATATATGGCGAAAGAAGGTCATCTCAAGAATACACCGCTTATGCATAATTGGTTTTCAAATACCAAAACAATTATCGATCCAAGCATACAACTCATCATCTCTTTGTCTTTGAAATGGTGATATGATCCCGAGCCATGCCTGTGTTTTCATAAAATGTAAGCGATAATTTTGATCCATTATCTGTCACATCCACATTTAAAAAACCATGTAGCAGAAGTTGTTTTACTACGTAAGATGCCTGGCCTGTGAAATTATAAAACTCTGCCCCGCCAGTTCCTACTGTAATAAATATTTGTCCATTTTCAATATTATTATACGATTCAGTATTTTTGTCCGTTATTTTTGGATTGTATTGTTTGATAATATTGTATGAGAGAGGATATGTACGTTGATAATTGTGATTATGAGCCTGGAGTATAAGGTCTACATGGTATTTATCAAATAGTGGATGGTATAAATACTGCAGTTCATCCAAACCAGGATGAGTAGAATTTGAAGAATAAAATGGCCTAAATGAATAAACAATTATCCAATTAATGTTCTTGTTTTTACCTGCTTCCATAAGGTCTCTTTTTATAAATTGATACTGATCTGAGGTATCATTATATGGGATTAGTGTATTTTTTGGTGTTGCCATTGCTATGAAATGAACATTTTTGTAATCAAACGAATAGTAGGGTTTGGTAAGATTAAAATGTTTCAGATATTGGTTATAAGTAATATTACCATGGGAAACGTCATGTTCTCCAAAAGAAATCTTAAAATTGCTAATGTTCTCTAGCGGGGAGATCATATTAAACCAACAATCTGGTTTCTTTTTATATGCAAGATCCCCTAACGCTAATACTACTTCTGGTTTCTTACTCACCATAGCCTCTATAGTTTTTTTCGCCTCATCACCGCAGCCAAAATCTCCAGCAACGGCAAAATTAAACTCATTTAACTTTGAACCAACATCGCTGTTGTCGTACGCATATACATAGCCTAGCAGGCCACATGATGAAAATGAAAACAGGATGATGAAGCACAAAACTACACTGCGGGAAACCGAAAAGTCTTTTGGTAAAGGACTTAGCGTAGTGAGAATCTTAATTATTGATTGATACCAACTCAAAGGACTAGCGTTAACCAGTATTAACACTACCTATATTCAGTAAAAGTAACGGTACTTCTAACTTAATTGGGATAAACCTGAAATACCATTTCATTCAAGGGCAACAGTATGTATATTTGTCAGAATATATACAATGTGATACAAGCATCTAATTAATCCACTCTTGGACCCATCTCTAGACCAGACACTTAGTCGAATGTACCAGATCATTTATCTAAATTGATTCCAAGAAGTTAATAATCATTAATGCAAAGGACAGTACTTGTGATTTTTATTTTTACCAGCCTGACAATCTTTTTAGCCACTATAATCACTAATAGCAGCACAGGTTCAGAATCACCTCAAAAAAAGAATGAAAACACACAGATAGACTACTCGTTCATTAGGAAGTGGGGATCTAATGGTACAGGAGATGGGCAATTCGTAAGGCCACATGATATTGCTTTTGATTCGAAAGGATATGTCTATGTCAGTGATAGGGAATTGGACAACATACAGAAGTTTACTCACAATGGTAAGTTTGTTAAAAATTGGGGATCTAAAGGCACAGGTGATGGACAATTTAACGTTCCATATAGCATAGGCATTGATTCAAAAGATAAAATATACGTTGTAGATAGAGAGAATCATCGTATACAAAAATTTGATGCAAATGGTACATTTATAGCGAAAGGCGGTAACGGCAGAGGTAATTTGGACAATCAGATGAATAGGCCAGAAGACATAGTATTTTCCCCTTTCGGGATATTTGTTACGGATACAGGCAATGACAGAATATTAAAATTTAATAGCAGTTTTATAATAGTCGATAAATGGGGTTCTAAAGGCACAGGTGATGGGCAGTTTATTCATCCACATGCAATAGATGTTGATTCTAAGGGAAAAGTCTATGTAGGCGAATTGAATAAGCCTGGTGTGCAAGTGTTTGGTAATAATGGAACCTTCTTGAAGAGGTGGGGTTCAAATGGAACAGGTGACGGGCAATTATCACTCCCGCAAGAACACATAGCAATCGATTCTCAAGATCGAATCTATATAGTTGATGGAGCCTCAAATCCAAGAGTACAAATTTTTGATACCAATGGACATTTTCTCGACAAAATTGGTTCTCCTTGCAAGATGTCCACTCGAGAAGGCTGTATAGACCCTGACGGACACGGACCATTAAAAAAAGGTGATGGTCAATTCTCAAAGCCTGAACATGTCTCCATTGACTCTCAAGGCAATGTCTATGTAGTGGATAGAGGTAATGCAAGGATTCAGGTATTTGCTCCTATAAACAAGGAGGGAAATACATAGCTTTGGATACAGAATAAAGTTACGATGCTAGATATCTGACATCAGTAGACTATCTCCTCTACAATTCGACTAGTGTAAAATTCTACACTGGTCCCACCGAACTTGTACTAAATTGTTTAATCTACTGGATTCATAGTGTAAATAAAACCCATTCGACCAACCCCATGTTAATCTTTACATTTTATTTAGTCCCAATTCCAAAGATTATACTGGAGTTAAACAAATTACTAGCTGAAAATTTTGACGGTGTTAATAGTGCGTATAATATGTTCAAATATTCAGTAAGAAGTGAATTGACAAGAAAATATTATGAACGAAGGATAAGAAGGTTTTTTGATTCCAAAGTATTTTTATCTGGTCTCTTTTTGTCTATTATCTACTAGGATAACTAAAGCGGGATTCTATCCTGTCGTGCTGTTAGCTACATTTATTTGGTATTATTACCATAAATTAGTACACTTATTACCAATAATAAGGCAATAGCTATTTGTTTCTAAAAAAGAAAAAAAATGTGGGAGTATTTAGTTTCTGGATTTAATTGGAGTCTCCGCCGTCACTGTTACCACTGTCACCACTTTTGCCACTGTCACCACTTTTGCCACTGTCACCACTTTTGCCACTGTCACCACTTTTGCCACTGTCACCACTTTTGCCACTGTCACCACTATCTTTGTTCTTATTGCTATCATCTTTGTTCTTATTGCTATCATCTTTGTTCTTATTGCTATCATCTTTGTTCTTATTGCCATAGTCCTTGTTTTTATTGCCATCATCTTTGTTCTTATTGCCATCATCTTTGTTCTTATTGCCATAGTCCTTGTTTTTATCGCCATTACCATCTTTTCCGTAGCTGGAATCTTCTTCACACTTCTTTACTTCATAGCCAGCTAAGTTATCTCCTCTATCATGAGCATTTTCAAAACATTTTTTTGTATCTTTGTCTGCATCTTGATAAGTGTTTGATTCTTTGAATTTTTTCCAGTTTATATGATCGTCACCTGTATCATAGCCCCCGTTACCAGCATATACCCGAGCGTTACTGCTGGCAATACCAACCATCGCGACAGCAACGATTGTTCCTAGCAATAGTATTGTTTGCATTGATTGATTCTTGTTCATCAAAAAAAGCTCAAAACTAACGTAAATAAATCGATCCTTTGCGAATTTCTTACAATATGATGAGCTTTGTGCAGACATGTATAGCCGATTACCCAAATTTTTTAGATTTTAGTTTATGTTGATTATTTTTCTTCTGATATTATCTGAACTATATAGCTATTTGTATAGAATACTGCATTGATTGATGGGATTATTAAAATTATTGAATCATATGTCTTATCATTTTAGATTCTCTAGTCATATTTTTCAATTAAAAAGCATACAAACATCAACCATATTGTTGTAAGCTAATCCAAAGATAATCCATGATCAACAATTATGGTAGATGGTATTCAGATAAAAATCGCTCAGATACTAATGTGATTTTGATATTTGATTTTGATTCTTATTTGCATAAATTAATCTTCTAATCTTGCATGTTTAAGACTAAATTTGTGTCAAATTTGATTCACAAAGGAACTATTTGGATTCGCTTAGAATAATTACGAATAAAAAAAAACAGAAAAAAGAAAAAAGCCTTCAATTCTGCGATAGCTCAGTACCTTGAAGGCCATAAAGCATATCAAAAACGTTTATCTAATTTTTCATTTAGAAATTTGGATCTTTAAACTGACCTGATTTATTACCATATGACCCAAATTTTGTAATGAAATTACCCTCGCTATCAAACTTGAGAACACGAGGCTGCATACTGCATTCAGGATCTGATTGCGGATCTGTTACATACACATTATCATGTTTATCCATATCTATAAATTATGGATGAAGGACTTTTTGACAGTAGTCAATTGTATAGTAACGGAAACCTTATTATCATATTTAGTATTCTGATTGTAGGAATTTTTGTAATTCTATTAGACGGACAGTTTCCAGTTAAATATGGCGAATCGGTCCCGATTAATCGAACAACAAATAATAAAGTAGTGATTTTGAACTTTGATAATCGCAAGAGCCAATTTACTCAAGCCAAACCCATACTTGATAAGTATGGATTTAAGGCCACATTTTATGTTGTGTGTAATTATTTGGACAATAAAAAGGCATATATGAATTGGACAGAGTTAGAAACGTTATACAAAGAAGGGCACGACGTAGGATCTCATACAATGAATCATGATAATCTAAGTGATTCATCGACAAAGAGCCTCGAATATCAGATAGGAAGATCAAAGGAATGTCTTCAGGAACATGGAATTAACGCAACAAGTTTTGCATATCCGTTTGATAGAGGATGGGACAACAAAACTATAGTAAACATAGTATCCAAGTATTATGAGTTGGCTAGAACGGCGAGCAGTCCTCTTACTTTTCTACACTGCGATGGTTGGAAGGATAAATCGAATCAGAGTGACTGCAGAACATATACCAAAAATGGTAAACTCAATTACGCTAACAAATATTCCATTAGAGGCTGGAGTCACGACTTATCAAGAAAAGTAAATTCATATGATGATCCTGCATTGTATGACAGATTCATCCAGGTAGTAAACAGCCAATCCAATTATAATAAAAACGGAACAATAAAGGCTATTCCGATAATCATATATCACAGAGCAGGCGATCAAGTGGCTAATTACAATACTGAATTGGATTTATTTAAGAAGGAGATGAAATATTTACATGACAGCAATTTTACGGTTTTGACAATGGCTGATCTTGGGTACGATAATAAAAGTAATTATTTATACATAAAATAATCAATCTGAATATTCTATTCATATGAAAAAGGGTATGGCGGCCTTGCATTAAATTAAACCATTATATTATTTGTTGACCATAACTATGCATAAAACCGTAACAACGCTTCGTTCCTGGTGGGCCAACTTGAAGGTAAGTACCATTAGCATCTACCATTGGTCCACCTGTTTTTAATTTATAATTATTAATAGTGATCAGGGTCTTTCTATAATGTTGACCAAATACATGAGATGTTCATGTGGCAATAGAGATGTTATCAGTCCAAAATTTGGTGAGACTGTGGAACGTTTCATGGCTCGAAGACTTTGCCGTATTTGTAATACTAGAGGTAATTGGATGGAGGAAACTGAAGATGAGACACGACTCAACTAGCTCTTCAAATTCCTCAAAGCTCACGAGTTACTGGAAAGAGTGGCGGTCACCGGGAAAATAGTCTTTATATGCAATTCCTCATAGTTATTGCAATACCACTTACGACCAGAAGTAGTGTGAGAATTATTCTTTTATTTTTGGCTCCCATCAGTTTTCTATAACTATCACTTATATAATTTAATAGTTAATTGTTACGATTCAATTATGCGTCTGTAAGACTCAAATATTGTGCGCGAGTTATCCTGACCAAATATTTCACGATTGTTTACCACTCCAAGTAATAGCTAATCATATTATTTCATTTTACTCTAAAAGAAAAGAGCTATCCTATTCCATTTATTCTTAATGAGTCTAAAATTTGTTTAACCGTAGGTAAATAGGTATCAAATTTTGAGCTCTCCACACTGTACTGAAAAACATAAATCTTATTGCCTACTGCCGTCCACGAATGCATTATCTCAAATGAAACAGGGTTTCCCATATTCGGTAATGTTGAGAATACTACCTGGTACCCTGGACGTCCCGCAAGAGTAGTAGGACCTGAACTGGAGATCTTAATTTGGTTTGTTTGATTAAGTGAGGAAAGTGTAACATTAGTAAAGTCCTTGAGAGATACATTTTGTTGATAGCTCATTACACTGATAGTAAATCTCGCTGGAATTGGATCGGAAAGATTTTGTAGTGGAGCATAAAAACCAGCAACCTGAGTATACTCTGGTAGTCCACTAGTTGAGAATGTCCAGTTTGACGGGAACAATAGAAATATTCCATATTGTGGATTCCTATAAGCTATTTGGTCTGAAGATGTACGATTAGTAACATTCGATTCGAGTTGAAAACCATAGTTAGTCCCACTCATATTTGATAACGGTGTATCTATAGCAATAGCAGTTTCTGATTCAATTATCATTAGCAATAAGGCTGCCGTACAAATACAGGTACAAACCATTAAGGATCTTATGCTACTCTTCATACTAAGTATCGAGAAAGAGGCGAGTCCTTTAATTGTTTCCATTAATTTTATGCTAAATCAACCTTCATCCAAGAATTAGCCAATTAACCTCTGAGCTTTCACTGATTACATGGACTTTGAAAGAAAATGAGAACAGTAATTTTAGCGCACATAATTTTAGGCTTTTACTGGATACATTGTATAGAAGATTGAATTAGAAAAAAGTTGTCTAAGATGATAATAAAAACTATTTAAGTTATTTTGATCATATCTATACATTGGAAAGTATAAAATGTGACTATTGTAGAAAACATATCCATTCTTTAAATCCGTTTTTAGATTTGTTTGTCTGCAATACTTGTTATCATAGACTAATATCCCATTTGTTCTATCCAGGAAAAGTTAACGCCTGATAGTTAATGTGACCACTACTTACCACCGATAAAGCTGATCTTATTTGTTACTTCGATGTTTTCCTCTCAATGTTCCATTCTATGTTTTCCTCTCAATGTTCCATTCTATGTTTTCCTCTCAATGTTCCATTCTATGTTTTCCTCTCAATGTTCCATTCTATGTTTTCCTCTCAATGTTCCATTCTATGTCTAAGAAGCCGCTACTTTGCATGTAACCAGCTTAATTTTCTCTAATTTTTTGGACTATCTTCAAAACCAGTTCTCCTAATTTCTACGCCTAAAAGGTGCTAATACCCACAGTAACGCACATTCTAACAGCATAGCTCAAGTCGTAATATTTATTGTTCACCAATGTTAATCTTCAGGATGACATTAGCAATGTCATTTCCTCTTTCTATTCACTTCTGTCATAATAGGCAAGAAATTCTTTGATAATTCAATTTATAGTTTGTAGTCCAATAAATATAGGAATGAATATTGAACTCGAATTGTGTATCTTTAAGATACAATTGTAAATATTAACGATTGAATATGGCAGAATTAGAATTATCCCTTGCAAAGTATAACAAGAAAAGAGACTTTACCAAAACTCACGAGCCAAAGGGCAAGTTAAACCGTAAGTCTAAAGAGAAGAAATTAAAATCATTCGTTGTTCAAAAACATGATGCCTCAAGATTGCATTATGACTTTAGAATAGAATCTGAATCTGGAGCACTTATTTCGTGGGCGGTGCCCAAAGGACCATCGATGGATCCAAGCTACAAGCGTTTAGCAATTAAGGTAGAAGACCACCCTTTAGATTACTTGAATTTTGAAGGAGTTATTCCTCCTGGTAACTATGGTGCCGGAACGGTAATAGTATGGGATATTGGTACCTACGGAACCAAGGATAGTATCTCAAAACAGCTCCAAAATGGGAAGATCTCATTAAAACTGGAAGGAAAAAAGCTAAGAGGTGGATTCACCTTAATTAGAACGAGAAGTCAAAACCAATGGTTACTAATAAAAGCTAACGATGGCTTCGCCTCAAAGGAAGATTTGACTATTACACATCCCGGCTCTGTACTTCAAGATAATATTTCTTCAATCAAAAAATCAGAATCAAATCATTCAATGAAAGATACTAACAGTTACAGTAATAAAAGAGAGGACTTTTTTTCCAGAGTAGCGCCAATGCTGGCGTCTCCCGTCGATAACGCCTTCAATGATAACGAATGGGTTTTTGAAATTAAATGGGATGGGGTGAGAGCTATTTTATTTAAGGAAAATGACAAAATTAAGTTGCAATCGCGAAGTGGTAACGACATTACAGAAAAATATCCTGAAATAGTAACTTCAGCAAGAGAGTGCATAAAAGGATGTAAATCAACAATAATCGATGGTGAGATTGTGGTTCTTGATGAAAACGGTATTCCCAGCTTTCAGGCTCATCAACGCAGAATGAATGTGGGAAGTAAAAAAGAAATTCTGGTACTTTCATCCGAGATCCCGTGTACCTTCTATGCATTTGATGTTTTGTATCATGAGCATAAAGATTTGAAGAAATTAAGCTATCTTGATCGGAGAAGTATCCTATCCCAAATATTAGGACCAAATGATACCATTAAGATATCTGACTATATAGAAGAAAAAGGAATTGATATCCTTAAACATAGTAAAGAACTTGGTCTGGAAGGAATAATGGCAAAGCGTAAATCGAGTGTATATAGAGAAGAAGTAAGATCAAGAGATTGGTTAAAGATTAAAAATATTAAAACACAAGATTGTGTAGTTATTGGCTATACTAAAGGCATAGGTAATAGAATTAATCTCTTTGGTTCCCTACTATTAGCAGTATATTGCACAAAAGAAAGAAAGTTCAGATTCGTAGGACACACAGGTAGTGGTTTTGATTTCGAGTTACTTAACAAAGTGTATTCAAAGCTACAGGAAATAAGAATCGATTCAATGCCAATTGATCACTTGCCATATATGAATCGACAAACCACATGGGTAAAACCGCTCCTTGTTGCAGAGGTAAAGTTTAACGAGTGGACCAAAGATGGGATAATGCGGACACCAATCTTTTTGAGATTTAGAGAGGACAAGAAACCTATTGAATGCACAATGGAAGGTGATAATCCTACAGAAGAAAATTTAAAGAATAAAATCAAGGAACAGTCACAAAATACAACACAAGCTAAAATCTCAAATCCCAACAAAATTTATTGGCCTAAAACAAGAGACCATACGGAATTCACAAAAAAAGATCTAATCAAATACTACGAGTTGATAAGTCCACTGATTCTCCCGCATTTAAAGGACCGAGCCCTTTCCCTAAGTCGGTACCCCGATGGAATTTACGGAAAAACATTTTTTCACAAGAATTGGAATCAGTCAAAACCAGATTTTGTAATGACTGCCCAAGTTCAGTCCGAGCAAAGAAATGATAATATCAATTATTTAGTCTGTAACAATAGAGAAAGCCTACTTTGGATTGCGAACTTGGGTTGCATAGAAATGCATCCCTGGTATAGCAGGATAAATGAAATCGATAGCTGCAATAGTTCTTCATTATTGTATGAACAGAAGTGTGGTTTGAATTTTCCGGATTTCATAGTTTTTGATCTCGACCCATACATCTATTCTGGAAAGGAAAAAAAAGGACAAGAACCTGAGTACAACCGAGTGGGATTTAGTGCAACGGTAGAAGTTGCACTCGACCTGTATGACCTTTTAAGGGAATTGAAAATAAGTTCGTACGTAAAAACATCAGGAAAGTCAGGTTTACACGTTTACGTTCCTATTATTAATAACTATCCATACGAACAGACGAGAAATTTCTCCGAAATAATTGCAAAGATTATGATCTCGAAATTTCCTAAAAAAGTAACTACTGAATGGAGTACATCAAAAAGAAAAGGAAAAGTATTTTTCGATTATAACCAAAATTCTAGGGGAAAAACCTTAGCATCAGTTTACTCGTTGAGACCGACCGCAGCGGCAACTGTCTCAATGCCTATTAAGTGGAAAAAATTAGATTCGATTCTTCCTATTGACTTTACCATCTCAAGTGTACTACAGCTTGCATTAAAAAATAATGATATATGGGCTGGTGTTCTTACCAAAAAGCAAAATATTAGTGAAATAATATCAAGAGTAGAAGAAATTTAATTTCAGTTAATCCAATTAAATAACTAGGATAATTGTAAACATCGAAGGATTGTACGACGGAAACTAGTTATAGTAACGCTCTTCTGTACATGCCTAATAGAAAGAAGATTAGATTTTAATAATACTAGCAAATTTTGAATTTTTAGAATAAGAAGAACGATCATGATCTTGTATGTAACATGCTGCCAAAATTTCTATAGTTTTATTTAGTATTTTTAAGTGTGTATATCCCAATCGTGGGTATCTTTCTGGAATTCTTCTAGGCCCTTTTTGGTCACGGATACTTTGGTGCCGGTAATATTGATGTAACCTTTTTCCTTGGCATATTCTTTGGTGACAGAAATTTTATCATTCTCGGAAAATCCGTCCTTCAGAATTCCAAAATTAAAAAAATCCATAAAATTGAACTTGGTTGGCAAGTTATACTCTAATGCATTAAGATAATTCTCCCATAGTTCTTCCATAAAATTCCAAATGATAGTTCTTTTATCACTTTCCGAAATTTTAGCCAATGCCAAATCCAGCACTTACACTATTTGCACAATATTACATTTAGTAGTTATTTGAACAAAAAACAAGGCATTCAAATCATTATCATAGTTTCTCGTGTTCTATATTTACTCAAAAAATAATGTTCCAAAGCTATCAAATATTCATAATGTTCTAAAGGCGAATAATTTTACAAATTGCATGTTACGTAACTTGATGCATGAGGATTCAGAAGTCGAAAGTGGATGTGCATTTGTTCCTTAAAATGAGTTTTATGTTTAAAGATTTTGTTGCATGATTGACACTGGAAAAGTGATCTTATATGGACGAAATTAAATGATGAATTTACTCTGACGTGTTAAAGAATGCTATTCCACAGATTTTACAATGAGTTGCAGAACTCATTTTAGATTAGCTTATGAACTTCACATAAACTGACATTAAACCTAAGAGACAGACTCTTTGCTTATTTTCCATTTATCGCGAAAATAGGGTAACACCCTTTTAGAAAATAATCTAATAAATTCTATCTCATCTGGGCTAGTGCTATGTACATAGATTTGTGTAAATCCTGCTCGAAAATATTCTTCGATTGGAGATATTAGATCGTCTATCGAAGTAACTATTATTGTTGATTTCCTCTGTTCATCATCAGATACTTCTTGTTGAGCTTTTTGTTCTAAAATCCTTGGGTTACTTATATTAGTATTAAATGCATCGTCTATTTGCGTAGTGCGCCAGAACTCGCATGCCTTAAAAGCTTTGTCATAATCCTCGGAATAAGAAACCTTTGGTTTTGCTATTTTTTGAAGTGAATCTACATCCTTGTTTACCTCCTTAGCCGCATTATCAAAAATATCAAATACTGCATTGACCTCATCAGGTTTTGAAGTTGTAATTAGACCATCTGTATATTTAGCAGCAGCTTTAATTGCCTGTCGACCAGAGCCTGCCATATATAGGGGGATATTAGTAGAAGGAGGAGTATACAGTTTCGCATTTTTAATTTTAAAATATTTCCCTGTAAATGTTACAAAACCATCCTCATCTATACGATTATCTTCTTTAGCATTATTACAAGATGATCTTTCCGGATCTAGAGTACTCTTCTTATTTCTATTCCATAATTTATTTATGATTTGAATAGCTTCAATTGTTCTTTCAACCCTAATTTCCGCAGATGGCCAATCAAATCCCAAAGGCACTTCATTCATTGCCTCACCCGAACCCACACCAAGTCCAATACGCCCTGGATACAGTACATCCAATGATGCAAACGCTTGTGCAATTATTCCAGGATTATAACGATAGACAGCTGCGGTAACACCTGTTAAAAGTTTCATTTTCTTTGTTCTCTCGGCGACAGCTGAAATCCAGACCCATGTAAAGTTTCCATGTCCATTTGTGTGTGACCAAGGATGAAAATGATCACTTGTGAGGGTTTTTCCAAATCCTCCTTTTTCCGCTTCTTTTACAAAATCAATCAATTGTTGCATTGAATATTGTTCCTGTGATGCCCAATATCCGATTTCTGTCATATTTTATTAAGGCCAATAATATTTATAAACTAATTGCAAATTTACAATCTGAAATCGATAGGCAAGAAGTTAAATCTATAAACATTACCATACAAGGTAATTAGGATTAAATCTAGTATAAAAAATTTTATTAAATTAATAGTACCAAGCTATTGTCAGAAAATTATTATGCTCGATATTGATTTTGTAATAGTTAGCCAACTCCGGTCGGCTCTTCTTTATTCTGATGCTCCAATTTCATATGCTGTTCCTTCTCTTGTTGCGTTGCAAACGTTATGCCGCAAATATGACACTTTAAATCGGGATTTCCGGAGATTTCCTGTGACATTCAGCTACCGTCTCCATTATTCAAACCGCTACAGAACATATATTAAGATGCTACTACATCGCTTAAATTTGTTACTTAAAGCTCTTCGATTATTTTTTTCATAACGACAAACGATCTCTAATATTTTTCTTTCATCGTCTTCCACTGATAATCAGACCTGAATTATATCATATTAGGCACTTCGTAAACCTTATCTTTGACACTAGTACTTTTATTCATTCAAAAGCGTGGACTTGAGAATTCAGATAGTATTGGAAATCATTTTAAATTTTGTTGTGCACAATTAAGTGGTGAAACGCTTTCCGGTTTTGGTTCCGTTCACCGAAAGTACCGAAAACATAATCAACAATGGAAGAGATGCCAAACACGGGGCTGGCAACTCCCTTTTATATGATGTATTTTGCTTGAATCAAAAATAGGAATTACATTTTCTGGACGATTGCAGCAATATCTAGTGTAGAGTTACCAATAATAGTATCAAATTCACTCTTTACTTTGTTGGTTAGATTTTTTACCTCTGGAAGATTTCCAATTTTCTCTATACCCTTCTTCACGCCACCAAAAAATGTGCTCCAGCCCAACCCTACGAGAGCTAAAATAACTAGAACAGCTAATATAAGAACGATCCACCCTATCAATAAAAATTACTTCAGGTGATGTATGCTTTAAACTTTGAGTAGAATGTATTCTAATGTATCATAAATTTGTGAATAATTTAATTTCTGTTGAAATAAAAATTTGTTGATTTAATACGAGATGATACTGAGACGGTCACGGTAATGAATCCTGCAGGATGATAAAAAGAAATAATTTAACTTACGATACCAGTTATAGCTATTGATTGGTTGAAGATTAATGGTAAATATTAGATAAAAATACCTGCCGAGTGGTCCTTTTTACATACTATAGTGGATTCCAGTAATACAATTGCCCGACTCAACTGAATAACATACACAACTATCTCTTAGCATTACATTTTGAAATGATACTGGATAAGATATTCCTGAGGTATCCTTGTTTGGTATCAATGAATTATGAGGAACAAAAGTAATTGATTCAGGATCGTCCTTATCTAAAAATCCAAACATAAGTTGAGATACTTCTACCTTATATTTGATTGAGTAAGGAAAGTTACCCATCTTGTTCCACCACTCAATTCCTGTAAACTGATTTACTCCAACATAATCAAAGTCCATCCCATCAAGAGAAAAATCAAAGGTCTCTGAATGTGTTGTGGCTTGATCTGTGAGAGCATATCTAATTTGTTTATTTCTTTTGTTCATCACGATTATTCTCCTATACGAATGCCCTACGACTGGCAATACTTTCTTGAACCTATACCTGTTAACACCTTGAAATATTGCTTCAAAATAATCTTGATTATCAAACTGACAAATCAGATTCAGTTCAATAGGTATATTGTGAATATTAAATAATTCCAACAAATAGAGCATCCATGATTTATCTGGTATTTGGTTTCCAATATCGGCAGCTATGTTGATTATGTCAGATATAGCAGTCACACCTGCAGGAAATAATGGAGCGCTTTGTTTCTTATCCAATACACGACAAAAGGAGCCAACCCAATAATGCAATATGTTTAGAATTAAATACCTTATCTAATTAAGATTTACTGTACTATTCATGACAGAATCCAAATATATTCGCATTAATTTAGTATTCTCAAAAGGAACTCTACAGAATATCAGATCAGCAATATGATAAATGATCAAAGAACGAAATTATTACAATCTTATTCATTTGTATTATCAGTGCTGGTCCATGGAAACCATTTTCCAATAATCTTATTCCAATTTAATTTTACTAACAGGTACAATGTTACGATAATTCCAGTCATACTGAGAATTACGGCTATTATGATAGTGGATGGATTGTCCGTATTTGTAAATTCTGAAATAATGCGTTGAACAAATGGTCTACCTAAAAGTACTCCTATCCATACTATGAATTCATTATATAATAACTCGCCAGCAAATACAGCAACAGCAAACTTCCATGGATTGTATCTTGTAAGACCCAGTGTAATGTAGATGATGTTTCCGGAAAATGGCATTATTGTAGCAACAAAAGCTCCTATCCATCCATACTTACTCAGGAGCTTTTGAAGTGACATTGTTCTTCCCTTTGATTTTCTGGCTATGATATTATGTCCAGAATAAGCAAGATAAAATATGATCATCTTTGCTGCAACAGCACCAGCAGTACCAGAAAGGGCTATGAGAAGTGGATCCAAGTTTTTGTTAAATGCCGCTATGAGGGGAACTGGAAAATAGGGGATCGGCAGAAAGAATAGTATACTTATAATAAAGCTTACCAATAAAATTCCGGCATATCCAAAGTAATCGTACAACAAAACCAGCTCATCAAGAGTGACCAAGACAGGTAGACTAAGATCAAATAATATATTATTAAGTATTACAAAAGCCAGAATCATATTTCCAATGTATAATTCAGTAAAGAAGGGTTAGACAACTAGATTTGAATCGAAAAGTAGACACATTTTCAGTTTAAATTGGATTAACCTTTCAAGAACCATGAAAAATTGTATATAGAGCGGATATGCAAAATTAAGTACTGATTTGGAATTTGTTCTTTGACGGAATATCTGAACAATTGTTTGATGAAATACCAAAATCACCGCTTGTCAGATCTCATGTATTACTGAATATTGACAAGTTTGAAATTGGACAGAGTTATGTTACAGCTAAAATACAAAATAGATATGCTGAAAACGTTACGATTAACATACAGGGAGGTCGCCCTGGAATAGAACTTCAAGATAGTCTTTTTAAAATTAAAAATCTTGAAAATCAGGATTCTTTATATTATGCATACATAACTGCAAAATTGATTGAATCAGATAAAATATTTGTGAGAAAGCTTCCTGTTGTTGGTATAAGAGATTGGCTATTAATCTATGAGGATACATTGGTTGAACTCTCAGTAAAAGATGCTTATGACGAATTGGAAATTGTTGTGGTTTAAAAAATCAAAAAATTTTGATACCTGAAAAAGACCAAGTATATAAGATATGTTAAAAAAAAGTAGTTAGTGACCACCACAGCCACAGCCATGTTCGTCTCCATGATTATGAGTATTGGGGTTTTCAGAACATGTTGGGCAAAGTGGATTGTTATTTTCAGACATGAATGTAATTCCACAGGAAGTACACTTTGACTTTTGAACACCTTCCATAACTTGTAAAGTCCGATGACCATAATTAATGTCTTTCTTGGGCAATCTATCTTCACGTTCTCATGACCCATAATATTAATCGTCAATTTGCGTGATAAACAAATGAAAATCTCAAAGCAAGATGAAGCAAAAACAACGTAAGGTTATATTCCATTTAAATTATTTAGAAGTGATTGACACAATTTGTCGTTATTCCTAGATTTAATGAGAATACTACAGAAATAATGTACTTTGAACCAAGGATTGCTAAGATAGTCAAAGGTGAATCTATAACTTGGATTAATCGGGACACTAAAGTGCATAACATGACCTCTGGAGATGGGAACTCCTCATTACCAAGTCCTTTTTTTCAGACTGGTAGTATGTTGCCAGGAGAATCTACGACGGTTAAGATCGATAGTAATCAGCAAAGCATACCATACTATTGTTCGATGCACCCTTCTGAAAGGGGTGTGGTTGGAATATTTCCCACACCGGAAGACCAAATGACAGAATCTGAAAAATCCAAACTTTTAGATGATATCAATTTCTCCATATCTGACAACGCAAATCAAAAAATATTAACTCGGCTTCAGAGACAACTAGATCCAGCAATTATTGAATATCTGAATGACCCTTATGCGACACTAATCCAGAACAGACTAATGACCATTGTATTCTGGGATATAAGTAATTTTTCAAAGTTAACCGAAGTCTTTAAAGATCATCCAGAGCTAATTGCTGTATTTCTTAATGAATATCTCGGTGTCGCAGTCCCGATTATACATGAATATGGCGGGATTGTTGATAAATTCATTGGAGATGGTATACTTGCATATTTTGGATTCAAGGAACGAGATGATGATGGTTCAGTTGGAGCATCCAATTCAATTCTTGCTGCTCTAGAATTGAGGAAGTCATTCCAGATTTTTAAGCAAAACTGGCTAGGTATATGGAAATCGGTTACTAATTTTGATACAAATATAGACGTAAAATGCGGCATTAATACTGGCTCTGTGTTAGTTGGACTCATGGGAAGCGAGGAAAGGGATCAGTTCACTGTAATAGGAACTCATGTGAACTTGGCGAGTAGATTGGAAGGAATAGCCGAAGCTGATCAAATTGTTATATCACAATATTCAAAAGAAAAGGTTCTAGAAAAATTCAATTTAGAAACTATTCAAATAAAAGAAAAAATAAAAGCTTTTGAAGATATTACGGAATATTACATTGTTCAAAGTCAGAACTAAATTTTCTGATGGTTGAGTCGATATCTAGCTGTTTATTAGCATTAAGACAGTTTTACCATTAAATCAGAACATAAATTGGATCCATATAAGGTTGCGACTCTTTCCCTAATGCTTGCCAGAATTGTATATACAATTAATTGGTTTAACATTGCTTCTATCTTCTACCTTATAGCTTCGGACTTTGGAGAAAACATAGCCATGTTAGGAATAATTAGTGCTAGTTTTCTTATAGGAGTGGGTCTGTTTCAAGTACCTGCGGGGGTTATAGCTGCAAAACACGGTGCAAGAAAGATCGCTATTTATGGAATCATGATTGCATCATCTGCAGCATTCGTTACTGGATTGGCTAGTGATACGACACAAATCACTATATTGAGATTCTTAGTCGGCATCGGAATGGCATGTTTCTTTGGACCCAGTGTTATACTAGTTTCAAGATATTTAGGAAAAGAATCTGAAGGCCTAGGAATAGGATTACTAAATTCAGCTCATGCCTTGGGTGGAATTTTGGGATTGTTTGGTTGGGTGATACTAGCCGGAACACTAGGCTGGAGAGCCACGCTAATTTTGAGTGGTGGGTTGGGAATAGCTACGGCCATCATGCTAGGTATTGCATTGATAAAGGATGAGGATGAAATACAGAAAAAATTTAGAATCAAGATATCTCACGTGCTTGAGACTCTATTTAACAAGTCATTGATAATACTTGGATTCACGTTACTCGGATTTCAAGCAGGATCGAGCATGATTTTAACATTTGGTGTATTCTACTTTGTGGATCATCTGAAGATAAATCCACTGGAGGCAGGGCTAATAGGAAGTCTGAGTTTAATAGTTGCTCTTCTTTCATCTCCACTATTTGGAAGAATCTATGATAAAATTGGAAATGCAAAGAAGTTGTTGTTCATATCAGGTATTCTGAGCGCAGTTAGTATGATAGGCTTTGCTACCGACTCGCTATATGTAATAATAATTTCAGTCATCATAACAGGATTTTTCCTATCAGCAGGTTTCGTAATAGTGTACGCGAAAGCAAAGGAAATCAACAAATCTCAGCCCCATTATCAGACTCTTGCTGTAAGTTATGTTAATGGTATCTCATTATTTGGTGTGTTCTGGATCCCAGTTTTATTTTCAATTATCGTCAACCGGTTGGGATATGAAATAGCCTGGTTACTAGGAGGTCTAGCTGTGATTTTACTGGTGCTCCCAGTACTCAAGCTCAAATGAACAATTTATTCTAGTATCAAAATCAATAATTATAAACTATTAGACAATTAGAATAAATTCTCTATGTTCTATCGTTAATATATGTCCGGTTTGAATTAAAAGTTCAAATCATATTCTATGATTAAAAAGGTGGGTATCTGAATGAATTGGAATAAGAAAACAAGAGACTGTAGGAGTATTGTCATATTTATCGTAATTAGTGTATTTATTCTTCCAAGTACACAGCAATCAGTATTTGCAAATCATGGTAAGGAGATTGCTCTCAGTTCAAGCGATTCGCAGTTTATTTTACTTCCAGGCAAGAACGTCCAGCAAGTTAAATTAACTACTACATATTCGGTTTCTGATCCAGCTACAGTCGGTAAACAAATTAGTGGAACCATGAAAATATATACACCCAATGGGACTTTACTCAAAACAACTTCTATTCCAAACGGATTCAAAGTAGATAAAAGTGGTTTTCAGCAATTTGTTACCAGTTTACCAAATAGTACAATTCAATCAATTACCACCATTGTGTTGTTTACAGATTTGAACAAGACTGCTCCATTATCAAATTCCATAACTAACAAATTGGTTCTAAATAAAACACAATAATAGATTTGATTTTATTCCATCGTTCAGTAATAGAACAATAGAATAATTAAATCAAATATCAAGTTAGTGCTTGTCTCAAAAGATCAACTTCAATTTGGAGATAGATTTTTTCTTTTCTATAGAATAGCACACTCGAAAATTAGTAGAACTTAAATAATTTCTTACCGTGAATAAAGCTACACGATGATTACTGCAGAGATCAGTTTGGTTCCAGTCGGTACTGGTTCTGGAACAAGCATGAGTAAAGAAATAGCATTAGCTTTTGATGCAATTAGTGGAATCAAAGACCTCAAAGCAACGCTTACCCCTCTTGGAACTCAAATTCAGTCTAATAATATGGTAGACATTCTAAATGCAATAAATATTGCCCATGAAGCTGTAAAGTCTTCCGGAATCCAGAGGATTATTTCTATTGTGCATATAGACGAAAGATTGGATAAGGAACAAAATCTGGATCAGAAAGTTGATTCTGTCATGAATAGACTGAAGTGAGCAAATTCCCATTATGCTGAAAGATAAAATACTTTACTGAATACAATAATATCGTAAATCAAGTAACATTAATTACATTCATATCACTTGACAGCTGGTTATATTCTTCCTTCGAGAACATTTCTGTTTATATATTGCCTGAAAACTCAGGTAGATATTTTTAGATCATTTACCACTAAAATTTCGATAAAAAGTAAGTGACCGTAGCTATGGAGAATTTATTCCAATTGCCTTGTTACTTGGGTGAGAGCATCTACAAGTACGACTTGATGAACCATATTCTGAAAGCTTGTGGCGACATGTACGATAATCACATATCGCTTCCTCAGCTTCACCCACTACATTCACAAAGCGCCTGTGATAGCTAAGCATATTTTTTGTAAGACAACATAGCATAATACATTTTCTGAAATTATGACTTGTTCAATTCACCAAGTTAATTACTACTGTGAGATATCCTTTTCTACTACCGTTTTTGTTTCTACGAAAGGAGCGTGTATATTTTTTGCTCATGTCTGCACTATAATAATTGTCTATTTTAGGATTTAACTTTGAGATGATTATTGCCTTCTTTATTTATTCTGCTAAATTTTGAAAATTATTAAAGAAAAAAGTCATGTAAATCGAATCAAATTTAAATCCTTAAAAACAAGATAGAAGTTAATGTTCAAACGACTAGGCGCCGCAATTCTTTTAGTTGAGGATTTACAAAAATGTATGTCTTTTTATAGAGATACTCTTGAACTAAAAATAAAGAACCAGTCACCAGATTGGGTTGAATTCCAGAATGAAGGCCAAAGTGCCGTACTAGCATTGCATCCTGCACGCATCAAAAAGAAAGGATCTTCGAATATGTTAGTTGGATTTAATGTAAGTGATCTGGAATCTGTATGTAAAAAGCTCGAAGATAAGCATGTCAAATTCTATAAAAAGATTACCCAAGAATCATTCGGAAAGCATGCAATTATTGAGGATCCCGAAGGTCACCTAATATCCATTGCAGAGATTCCACCGAAGGATGAGTTGGGACAAATCCCATATTATCATGGCTTTGCTCCCGTTGAAGGTCTAATGTGATGTTCGATATTTTACCAATATCTATCTACTAATTTGATAAAGATTTAACCCAAATCAAAAAAATATTTTATTGGCTTAAAACTCTTTTTTGGCTAGATTAACTTCGGTTATCCATTCACATTTGACATTGGCTTTCGTATGATGTTTTTCAACAGATTCTTTATCTGGTGCATCGAGTAGGCAGAAACAAACATCAGCATCTTTGTTGTAGAAAAGATTAACGTGACTAACACCAAATTCATCTCTAGGAAGTGAACATAACTCTTTCAAATGTTGTTCAGCAAATGGAACTTTGTGAACATCTAAAAATACCGGCACAAATCAAATTATTTTCCTCTCTATTATAAATTGATTACCATTTGTATTAAATCAAACAAGTACAAACTCAAACGCCAATTGTAATTTTGTGCAAGGTAGAGTTCTCTACATATCTTTTATATCATAATCAATTCTGTAAATACATGTTAATTGTCACGTAATCGTTCTGCTGATAATGAGATTAATGTAGTGTCTGACTCGATTATCGATTTCACATTCCAAGCAATATCTAAGGCGACAATAGGCATTGACTGCTATCTTACTAGTGATTTTTCTGGCGTTATTGATCCTGAAAAGTTATCACCCAAATTACTTGATCTCAAACATAAAGGATTGAAATTAAGAATGATCTCAGACATAAGTATGAAGGATTCCCCAATCTATAGAGGTTATGTAAACTATTTTGATATAAGACATATAGATCAAATTGCATGTAATATTATACTTATTGATAGAACAGATTTTATGACGTTTCTCACTAATGCGAACAATAAGACAAGGTTATTAGCTGTATCTGATAAGACGTTTGTTTCAGCGCAACAGTTTTTATTTGATTCGTTGTGGAATATTGCGTTACCTTTCAAAGAGAAAATTAAAGAAATTGAATATGGTCGTGGAAAATCATTTACAAAAAATATCTCGAAATCTTTAGAGATACTTAGTATCATTAGAACATCAATCACATCGTCAATAGATGAGATACTGGTTCTATTCTCAGAATATGAAGTTTTGATTCGTTCAAAGAAATTAGGAATACTGAACTTATTACAAGAAGCTACACGGAGCGATATAAAAGTTAGGATAATAGTATATTGTGAAAATAATAATATTAAAGACGAATTAAAAGCCATGTTTATTGAGAATTTTCCTGATATCTCTGTTCAGTATTTACAAAAATCCTTACAAACAAAAATGACAACAATGATATTTGATAGAAGGACATTTCTTGACATTTCTACGGAAATCAATTCTAATGAAAATCTTGAAGGTATAATGGGATCCTGCGTCTATTCCAATAATGAAATAAAGCTCAACTCCCTAATATCCATCTTTGAATTTTTGTGGATTCAATCGGATATTGATAATCAAAAGATAATTAAGGAGGCATATTTCAAACTTTTTAAAGGATTTAATCTTCGAGATGAAACTTACAAGAGGGACTGGACTTTTGAAACTAACAGCCAGAAAAAGTAAATCGACACTAATAACTATTATCTAAATATCTAGTTAATCACAATTCAGTACCTGCATTTCTTATCTTTGATTAGAATCAGTGCTGGAGCCAAAACTAAGTGAATCAATAATAATAAGTCTGTTGTAATTATAATAGTAAGATGAGTGAATTTGCTTTCTTTCGCTTTAAAAGTGCAAACATGTTAACCGAAGACGAGGAACGGGATAAAGAGGAGATGATTAGTCTAACGGAGCAGGTTCTTGATTCAAAAGGCATAGAATGTGATGCTGGAATAGCAAAGATTTCCGAAGATCGATTAAGAGAAATACTAGAAGAAGTGAGAAAGCTACGAAGGAAAAAGAAAAAGAATAAGGAGATATCAGATGATGGTAGTTCGAATCAAGAATATACAGATATTCAAACTGATAATAAGGAGGCTCCGTACGTTAGCTAGATAGTGATTTAGATATGGTTATGGATAACCTCACAAATCGTTGGCTTGCTACCTTAGGTATAGGGGCATTGATTTTTGGACTGGCTTTGGTTGTTTTACGAGTTCCTGTTCGTACTATGATGATTTTCTTTGCAATTGGAATACCCGTGGTTTTTTTGTGGCTATATGCTGATGAAAGAGACCGGAAACAAAAGAAGGAAATTGAAGAGTTAAGCAAAATGCAACAGCAACCTTGTATCTGCTCTGTTTGTAAGCATGAACAAGCAGAGGTATGTATAGATCAAAAGTGTCCTTGTTGTATTATCTTGAAAGGCGATAGTATAATAGGACATTCTATCAACCCACTTCAATAGCGGAAAATAGTAAGCAACCTCCTGAACTAAGGTGGAAAAGAATTTTACTATTGGAATGTTACTATTGAACAATATATATGTATATATCTTCTATGGTGTCGCTATCCGACCAATGTGAAAAAAAGTTTTGAAATCGATAACACTAGTCTTTAACTTAGTAATCATTTGAATTCATTGTATTTGTATAAATTTAAATCAAAAAACGCCAGGGAATTAATCACCAGACTCTAAAATTTCAGGACTATCATTTTCATAAAATTTCTTGGCAATCCAAGTCTATCGATGTCGAATTGCATTTGGAATTCGTCTGACTAATTAATTTAATAATTAAAAATTTTTAGCAATACATAACCTGAATCATTTTGTCATTAAAATTTCAAAATTATATCTTACGTTTACTTCAACAACGTTTACTTCAACAACAAATACTTAAAAATAAATTAAGTTTAAAGTAAGATGTGATATTGTCGAGAGAAGATGACCTGTTTCAAAGGGGATTAATCTTAACAGATGACATAGCAATTGATCCAATTCTTGATTTCAACTTATATCGTAATGCCATAGTCAACATCGTAAAAACCTCTCATCCAAAATTTACTATTGGAATATTTGGCGAGTGGGGAGCTGGAAAGACCACTTTAATAAATTCTGTTGATAACGCGCTTCAAACTGATAAGAGTTTGATCAGAGTAAGGCTCGAAGCATGGCGGTATAAATGGGAACAATTTCCAATAGCTTCACTATTGAAAAGTATAGCATACGCGTTACCGGCTGAGAAACAATTCGAAGATTTAAAAAAGAAGTTAGAAACAAGCGCTATAAATTTTCTTAAAAATACTGCTGACATTCTTACATCTATAATATCAAAGTACGCATCAGAAGAGTATGAAATTTCACAAGAAATGTTTGATACCTTTAAGAAAGAGTTAAATTCAAAAATTCAACTGATTGCAGAATTGGATAGGGACACTGTCTACTTTGATGGTTTTGAAGAAATCAAGAAAGAAATAAAGAATCTACGTCTAGAAAATCCTGCGTTCAGGATTATTGTATATGTTGATGATCTGGATAAATGTTCTCCAAAGAAGGCTCATGAACTATTAGAAGTCATAAGAGTATTTCAAGATGTTGAGGGCTTTATTTATATTATTGGAATAAGTCACGACATCTTAATCAAGCTAGGCAACATTGAAAGTAATGAAAAAAGTAACGAAGGAGAACATTATGTAAAGAATTTGATTCAAGTACCTATAGCTTTACCTAAATGGAGTAATCAGGATACTGTAAAATTGGTGAGAGATTTTATAAAAAAAGGTATGATTCATGATAAATTCAAAGACGTTGTAGATAAGAATATAGAATTAATTTCTGTGGCAATAGATAACAATCCAAGAGAAATCAAAAGATTCTTGAACAACTTTATTGTAGCACATGAAATTTTTTCTGGTAAGAAAAGTTTTGAGAAAAGAGAATTGATTTTTTCTGGTAAGAAAAGTTTTGATGCAAAGGAACTGTTAGTAATACAAGCGATCCATTTACGATGGAAGAAATTTTATAATATATTAGTAAAATCAGATCAATCTTTCTTTAAGGGATTAGACAAATATCTCAAGATGGATGACGAAACACGTTTCAAGAGTCTGGATTTGTACGAAGGAAAAAAAGATGACGATGATATGAAGATATGGAAAGTTTTGCGTGATTTTAAAACAGATTCGGATTTATGGAATTTTTTGGTAAAAAATTCAGATACTATAAGGAACATACGGGATTGGAGTTTGTATAGACTGGCTATAGAAGCTGTTGTTGAACCAACTGCCTTACATAGAAAAACCATAAATTATGAAGCAGTAAGATTACTACAAAGTGGAAAGATCAGTGAATTCAATGATAAGAGGGCGATTGAATTTAAGATCTTATCTCTGCGGGATGCGGATTTGAGGGATGCGGATTTGAGGGATGCGGATTTGAGGGATGCGGATTTGAGGGATGCGGATTTGAGGGATGCGGATTTGAGGGATGCGGATTTTAGGGATGCGGATTTGAGGGATGCGGATTTGAGGGATGCGGATTTGAGGGATGCGGATTTGAGGGATGCGGATTTAATGGGTGCTAATTTAAGTAGGAGCGACCTTGATGGTGTGGATTTAATGGGT
>Ga0193715_1000039_pt1 | contig 35279 bp, 31 predicted proteins | sample U2m2metaG_FD_143040 | JGI IMG/M metagenome (GOLD analysis project Ga0193715, IMG submission 143040) | Soil microbial communities from a riparian zone of the East river system, Colorado, United States - U2m2 | ecosystem: Environmental > Terrestrial > Soil > Riparian zone | place: USA: East River... | reverse complement strand
TTGATGCGCGCGTTAATGCTTTCACCGGAGCTGTTGTTGCTCGATGAGCCGCTTGGCGCGCTGGACCCGCTGGTTCGGGCTGCTTTGCAAAAGGATCTTAAGGGAATCTTTGCGCAGTTAAAGCAAACCGCGCTCTTCGTCACCCATGATTTGGCTGAGGCGATCTATTTTGGCGATGAAATCGTGCTAATGAATGATGGCCGAATCGTGCAAAAAGGCTCAGTCACTGATCTGCGTGAGAGACCAGCTGACCCTTTCGTGTCGGAATTCATCAACGCTCAACGCGGAATCGTTCTCACATGAATTCAGTTCACCCTATGATGGTAGGGCGCGACCGCCGGGCGCGGCGCGCACGATCCAGCGCTCTCTTGCTGTCATTCTTGATTTCAGTTGCGGTGGCCATTCCCGCAATAGCGAACCCGATCACAATCGGTTCAAAAAAATTCACCGAATCCTATGTTCTAGGTGAAATCGCCCGGCGCGCGTTAAACGATACGGGCATTGGAGCCGAGCATCGCCAGGGAATGGGGGGCACGATCATTCTCTGGCAAGCGCTGCGCGGCGGACAAATCGATGCCTACCCGGAATATACAGGGACAATCGGGCAAGAAATTCTAAAAAACGGGCGCCAATTATCGTTTCAGGAAATTCGAGACGCGCTGGGAAAATTCGGCGTTGGCATGACTGAGCCTCTGGGGTTCAACAACACCTATGCACTGGTCATGCGGCGCAGCGAAGCGCAACGCCTGGGCGTTCGCACAATCAGCGATCTGCGAAAGCATCCGGAGCTTAGATTGGGGCTTACCCATGAGTTTCTTGACCGGCAGGATGGCTGGCGTCCTTTGCACGAGCGCTACGGGCTTCCTCAACAGAGCGTCGTTGGGATTGATCATGCGCTTGGTTACGCCGCGCTGGCTAATGGCTCAATTGACGTAAAAGACGCTTACTCGACCGATGCAAAGATTGAAGAAAACGATCTCGTGGTTCTCGAAGACGATCTTCGTTTTTTTCCAAAGTATGACTCCGTCTTCTTGTTTCGATCGTCCATGCCTCCGAATGCAATCGGTGCATTGCGCCGACTCGAGGGAACGCTAGACGAAAAACGCATGATTCACCTGAATATGGAGGCAGAACGCACGAAAAATTACACGTTCGCCGCAAACTTGTATTTTGAAGGCGGCGGAAGTTCGGCGAACTCCTTAGGTGAATCCTTTCCGCACAAGCTTGCGCGCTGGACGCTCCGCCATCTCGAGCTCGCAGGATTTTCGCTGTTGCTTTCAGTAATCATCGGAATTCCGCTCGGCATCGTGGCGAGCCGCGGTGGAGTGATTGGCCAGGGAATTCTTGGCTTTGCCAGCATTGTGCAAACGATCCCCGCTCTCGCCCTGTTGGCATTGCTTGTCCCTCTTCCCTTTTTCGGGATCAGCGTTCGTACGGCAATCACTGCCCTGTTCCTTTATGGATTATTGCCGATCGTGCGGAACACCGCGAGCGGCTTGCAGGATATTCCGCGATCGCTACGAGAATCGGCTATTGCACTAGGACTCAGTCCATTCACCCGGCTTTGGGAGATTTATCTGCCGATGGCGTCGCGCTCGATTCTTTCGGGAATCAAAACCAGCGCGGTGATCAATATCGGTACGGCGACGCTGGCGGCCTTAATCGGCGCTGGAGGTCTCGGCGAGCCGATCTTGAGCGGCCTCAATTTGAACGATCACGCAACGATCCTGCAGGGAGCTATTCCCGCTGCGTTGTTGGCGCTGCTCGTGCAATGGCTCTTCGACATCCTTGACCGTTTTCTGATTCCGAAAGGCCTGAGGCTGTAATACCGCAACGAATGTGGAGGGCGGAGCTCTGCGACGCCGGGCTCACGGAGTTCACCCCTCCATTAATTCTAAATGCGATGTAAATTACAAAGATGCCAATTGCTTCGATCAATCCGGCAACCGGTGAAAAGCTGAAGGAATTTTCTCCGTTCGACGATGCCGAAATCGAGAAACGTCTGAAGCGCGCCGAGAACACTTCCAGGAAATATCGGGGAACTGCCTTTAGCGAGCGCTCGGAACTCATGGCGGCCGTGGCTGAGTTGTTGTTGCTGGAAAAGGACAGGCTCGCCGAAATCATCACGCTCGAAATGGGAAAGTTGTTCAGTGCATCCTTGGAAGAGGTTCAGAAATGTGCGCGCGGCTGTCGGTTTTATGCCGATAATGCAGAGCGGTTCCTTGAAGACGAGCCTGCGCAGACGGACGCGGCCCGCAGCTATGTTCACTACGAGCCGCTCGGCCCGGTCCTCGCTATCATGCCGTGGAATTTCCCGTTCTGGCAGGTCTTCCGATTTGCCGCGCCAGCGCTTATGGCTGGGAACGTCGGTTTGCTGAAACATGCTTCGAACGTGCCGCAGTGCGCCCTTGCCATTGAACAAATATTTTGCCGCGCGGGATTCGATGACGGTGTTTTCCAAGCGCTTCTCATCGAACCAGAGCAGGTTGAAAAGATAATTGTCGACCCGCGTGTGAAAGCCGTGACTTTAACGGGGAGCGAAAAAGCTGGAAGTGCAGTAGCCAGCACGGCCGCACGTCAGATCAAAAAAAGTGTGCTTGAGCTCGGCGGCAGCGATGCATTCATCGTGATGCCAAGCGCGAATTTTGAAAGCGCGCTGAGCACCGCGGTCAAAGCTCGCACCATCAACTCCGGACAATCATGTATCGCGGCCAAGCGGCTCCTGATTGCAGACGAAATTTACAATGAGTTTCTTGACCAGTTCGTTGACCGGATGCGTGCATTGAAGGTTGGCGATCCCATGGAGTCGGCTACTGAAATTGGTCCCCTCGCGACGGAACAAATTCTGCAAGGTGTGCACGATCAGGTCCAAAAATCGATTGCGGCAGGCGCAAAATTATTGACCGGCGGAAATCGAATTCATGGCGCCGGATTCTTCTACGAACCGACGGTCCTTGTCGACGTGCCAAGGGAATCGCCTGCTTACCGCGAAGAAGTCTTCGGCCCGGTCGCATCTATTTTCCGCGTAAGCAATGCAGCCCAGGCGATTGAGGTGGCAAACGACAGTTCCTTCGGTCTTGCTGCCAGCGCGTGGACCAATAGTCCCGAGGAACAGGAGCTCTTTACGTCTGACTTGGAAACGGGAATGGTTTTCATCAATGCGATGGTCGCTTCCGATCCGCGTTTGCCATTCGGCGGTGTTAAGCGCTCCGGATTTGGCCGAGAGCTCGGCGCCGCGGGAGTTCGCGAGTTCACGAATACGAAGACGATTTGGATTTCCTGAGAAGCGGCACCGGAACGATTCACCAACTCCAGGAAACTCCGCCGTAAAAGGAACGCCCGTCGCCTGGATGAAAAATTTCCGGATTCGGTTCCGTGCGCGCGTCGGCGATCACGTCAATCGAGGATGCATAGCGCTGGTCCGTCAGGTTCCTGCAATCGATAAAGACCGAGAATCCGTTTGTCCGGCAAAATCCCGCACGGAAACCAAGTAACACATAACTATCCGCAAAGAGCGTGTTCGCCTCATCAACTGGATAACGCGAGAGGTTACATTGCAGGTTTGGCCCCGCATAGAAACCCAACGGACTTTGGTAAAGCAATTGCGCTTCATAAACATGAATCGGAACTCCCGCGATGCGATTGTCGCCGTAAACAGGGTTCTGATCGAATTGAAAATCGTTGAGCGTATAGCTCTGATCGAATGACAAACGATCGCCTGAAAGAGTCGGCTGTTTTGGCACCAAGATTTCCCGAAGCAATTCAACTTCTAGACTTGCCTCGATTCCTTGATGGTTTGTGCGCGGTACGTTTCTTGTCCCAATATCATTTCCGAAAGCGTCATTAATCTCGAGCAATTCATTACGAACCCACGATCGATAGAGCGATAACTCCCACTGAAACCGTGAGTACTCTCCACGAGTTCCGACTTCGATGGTCCAGGCGTGTTGCGGCTGCAATGGCGTGTAAACAACGCTGGAATTGGGACCTTGAGTAAAGTCGACCAGATTGTCCAACGAAGGCGGTTGCCAACTGCGACTGAAATTCATGAATGCCTGTGTCTTGCGATTGATTTCGTAAATCGCGCCCAGCTTGGGATTGAATCCCCAAAAATTTTGCCGATTTGATTGATTTCCTGCCGCGTCAGTCAAGAACTCGTCCTGGAAATGACGCTCCGCGAAAATCGCCTGCGCTCCGGCGACGATCGATAACCGCGGTGTCAGATATAACTGGTCCTCGAGATAAGCTGGAACGTTTGTCGAACTGCCTATGCCCCGCGCAGTCGTTACGCCCGGGTGCCCGAAAATATTTTCATAATTTTGAGTGGGCTCGTCTTCGTACTGCGGGCTTAGACCAATTGTAAGAATGTTTCGCCGGCCAAAGAGTTCGTGGCGGCTAACGAAACTCAGGCTCCCGCCAAAATTGTCCGAATAAAACTGCTCGATCCCTTCCCGAAAATTCGGTGAAAAGAATCCGCGGTCCTCGAGATCGCGATGGAACCAGAATGCACCGACATCAAGCTGAATCTCATCCGTTCGAATGCTTAGCTTGTCCGCCAGGTGTAGGTACGACCACTCCTTGTTCCAATCCTGGGCTATCGCGAGCGGATTAGCCTGCGTGGGCGAGTTCTCCATTTCTGACTTAGTCAAACCGCCAGGCAGGTTCCGATCGGTCTCGTTCAACGTAAGATAAAATCGATTCTCGACATGGTCGCTGAATTTGTAACCAAGATCAGCAAAAAGGATTTCTATGTTCTCGCGGCTATGCTCCCGAAAGCCCTCGCGCGCTCGGAACCCAATCGCGCCAAATTCATCGAACTGCCCGTCAACCGCGCCGCCGCTCATGTCTCCACGGAAGAAGCCGTAACTTCCCCCTTCAAGCCGGACTTGGAATGGTGCCGCATTGTATCCGGTAAACGGCACGAGATTGATTGCTCCGCCAAGGGTCAGCACACCGTATTTGAGTGCATCGGCGCCCCGAAAGATCTCTGCATGACTGAGCGCAGCGATATCAAAATCCCCGAGAACGCTTTCGCCGTCCCCCTGGTTGAAGTTCAAGCCGTCGAGTAAAAACATTACTCCAAGCGGCTCATCTTCAGATGTGATTCCGGATCCTCGAATCGAAATCTTGGAAACTTCCGCGCCGTTTTCCGATTGAAGGAAAACGCCGGGGGTTCGTTGCAGCAAATCTTCGAAGTTCGACGCTCGTCCGAGTTCCATGTCGTCGGTGGTCTTGACCGTGAAGGCTCCCGGAATTTGCGTTTTCTGCTTCGCAGATTCCTCCGGTGACACCGAAGTAAGCGAGCCGGTCGCTTCTCCTGTGACGGTTACTTCCGCCGTTTCGGCCGAGTTATTTGAAGTCTCGGCCGCCTGCGCAGTTTGAATTCCGAATACTGAAATTGCGGTGGTCGCAAGAACGCTCCAACGTCGCCACATCGAGTTCTGATCAATTACTCTCCGGAAGTTGTTTCACAAATCGCCACCCGTTTCGCTCGTAACCGAGCAACTCGTAAAACTTGTGCGCGTCTTCCCTGGTAAGCCGTGCATCCAGGGACATGCGCCGGATTCCTCTTTGAGCGAAATCTGTCTCCGCCGTTGCGACCAACGTACGGCCAATCCCGCGGCGGCGCACCGTGCTCGATGTCACCAAGGCAAGAATTCGCCCGGACGCATCGTTATGCTCATAGCTTGGATATGTGAGCGTGCCGATCATCCCGCAGACGTTGCCATCCATAATTGCGACCAATGTCTTGTAAGCAGGGTTCGACAAAATCAACTTCAGACGCGTTTCCATTTCTGCGCGCTTGGTTTCATAGCCGAGTTCGCACATCAGCACGGCAAGCTCCGGAGCGTCGTTCAACTTAGCGCCTCGAATTCGAAAATCATTTTTCTGTAGTGGTCCGCCTGAGGCAGATGTCGGCTGCGAATCTGATTGCCATGCAGGCGACACGCCTGCCTCTACAGAGTCGTTGATGCGACGACCACTACTCATTCGGTCGCGTCGTACTCTCTCAAACGCGGCAACAACTGTTCAAGAATTGTTGCAACAGATTCATCGACGGTCTGTTGATCGGTGCGCACGACAATCTCGGGGTCTTCCGGCGCTTCGTAAGGCGCGTCAATGCCGGTGAATTCGCGAATCTGACCGGCCCGCGCCTTTTTGTAGAGGTTCTTTGGATCACGCGCTTCGCAAACTTCCAGCGGTGCATCAACGAACACTTCGATGAACTCCGCGTTTCCTTCCAACGCGATCTCGCGCGCGCGGCTCCGATCCATCCGATAAGGCGAGATGAACGCAGTGATGACGACTGTCCCAGCGTCCGCCATGAGCTTGGCGACCTCGCTGACACGCCGAATGTTTTCTACCCGGTCGTCCGGCGCGAAACCAAGGTTTGAATTCAATCCGTGCCGGATGTTGTCGCCGTCGAGCACATAAGTGTGCATGCCGCGAAGGAATAGCTCGCGTTCGAGTGACTGAGCAACGGTCGATTTTCCGGCCCCGGAAAGGCCAGTCAACCAAACAACTGCTCCCCGATGGCCGCTCCGCACCGCTCGCGCGGTGGCGGTAATTTTTCCCTCGGTCCAAAAGATATTTTTGCTTTTTGTAACTGTGCGGTCTGTGTAAACGCCGCCGAAAATCGTTCCACCACCACAGATTTGTCCGTCATCTATGATTACAAACCGCCCCAGATTCGGTATACGATCGTGGTTATCGATGACGAGTCGTCCACGTGTTTGAATTGTGAGTCTGCCAATTTCGTTTCGCCCCAATTGTTCGCCTCCGTCGCCCTTGCTCTCGAGTGTCGAAGAATCCATGACTCGCTCGATTGATGTTACTTCGCATTTCACGTCCTGAGTCGCCAACCGCAGGTTGTACAAATGTCCAACGCGCAGCGGCTCGCGCACGATCCAGAAAAGGTCGGCATGAAAACGATTTGCCTCTATAGGGGTTTCATTTTCATGCGATGCGACATAGCCGCGCTCCACGAAAATCTGCTCACTGAGCGTGATTCCGATCGAATCTCCTGCGACAGCCGGCCCATTCTCCTGCACATTCCAACGCTCGATCGCAGCGACTACAGACGACTTGTTGGCCGGCGAGAACACCAGTTGGTCTCCTACTTTTAGCGTTCCGGTCTCGATTCGGCCTGCAATAATCCGCCGGCCGTCAAAGCGATAAACATCCTGAACACAAAAGCGAAGTGGAAGATCGACATCGCGCTGATGCGGCTTCAGCAAATCGAGTGCTTCAAGAACATTCGCAGCGCAGTACCATTTCATTTTCATGCTCGCGCGCGCGACGTTCTCGCCTTCTTTGGCCGACGCCGGGATGAATGTCCGTGCGTTCAACTCAAGCTCGCTAAGAAACTTCCGATATTCCTGCTCAATCTCGCGAAACCTCTTCTCAGAGTAGTCCACAAGATCCATCTTGTTTACGACGACAATGATATGCTTGATGCCAAGCATGCTTAGCAGGTAGGCATGACGTCGACTCTGCTCGCGCACCCCTTCGTCTGCGCTGATCACGAGGATCGCGGCATCCGCTCGGGACGCACCGGTAATCATGTTCTTCAAAAATTCCTTGTGTCCCGGCGCATCGATGATCGCGTAACGGCGCCTCGTGGTTCGAAAAGAAATTTCGGTCGTATCGATCGTGACATTTTGCTTTTGCTCCTCAAGAAGCGCATCGAGCAAAAACGCGAATTCAAATCCCATCCCCTCCGCGGTGCATGCCTTTTTTATTTCTTCCACCCTGCCCTCGGGTAAAGAACCCGTGTCATGCAAAATGCGGCCGATGAGCGTGGACTTTCCATGATCGACGTGGCCGACGAAAACCACGCGCAGTTTTGGCGCAACGTCTGAAGTTGAGTGTCCAGCGTTTCCCTTGTCGCTCACAGGAATCCTTTCGCCCTCAACTTCTGCATCGCATTCCGTTCGTAATGATCCTGGGCGCGGCCGGCGCGCTCAGTCGTTTTTGTTGCCTCGAGTTCGGCAATGATCTCCTCGATCGTGGAGGCATTGCTTCCGATCGGGTGCGTAATGGGACTGCAGCCTAACGACCGAAATCGTTTTCCGTTTCGAGTGAAATACATTTGCGGGATGGGTATGTTTTCTCGCTGGATGTAGCGCCAAATATCGACTTCAGTCCAATCGAGCAACGGTTGCACGCGCACGTGTTCGCCTTTGCTGACGCCGGTAACAAATTGACCCCAGAATTCTGGCGGCTGGTCCTTGTAATCCCATTCAAACTGAGCGTTGCGCGGCGAGAAATATCGCTCCTTCGCACGAGTTGGATCTTCGTCGCGTCGAATACCTGTGATCAGCGCGTCCCACTTGTACTCCGCGAGCACTTGCTGCAAGGCTACCGTCTTTAACTCGTGCGTGACCGTCACCGGATCATGCGTCTCGTAACCAATCCCGCGAGCGCGGGCTTCGGTATTGGTTTTAACGATGAGATTGAGGTTGTGATGTTTCGTCGCCCATTCGCGGAACTCCAGCATCTCTGGAAACTCGTAGGTTGTATCGATGTGCAAAACCGGAAAAGGAACGCGTCCCAAGAAAGCCTTGCGGGCAAGCCAGACCAGAACGTTTGAGTCTTTACCCATCGACCAGGGCATGCAGACATTCTTAAATGCGTGATACGCTTCACGGAAAATAAAGATGCTCTGGTTCTCGAGATCGTCGAGATGAGTGCGTTGGTCAGATGTCATCATTTCGATAAGGGCCGTTCTATACAATCGGGAAGCTCATGCTGCAACGAGCACGCATCCAAACTCCCCAAAATCCCAGACTACATCACAGGCCTCGCTCTGGAAACTACCTGCCATCTTCATGTCTCGATTCGGCTTGCGCGCTGCGAAGCGTATTTTAACCTTTAAATTATGCCTGAAACACGTGGCACTGCGTACGATTCGAAGATCGAAGGCAATGTCATTTTTACGCGCTTCGATGCTGCGCTCAACTGGGTGCGAAAAAACTCGCTTTGGCCGATGCCGATGGGCCTGGCCTGTTGCGCGATCGAGTTGATGGCCGCAGCTGCATCGCGCTTCGACATCGCGCGTTTTGGGGCGGAGGTGATGCGCTTTTCGCCGCGACAATGCGACGTGATGATTGTTGCCGGTACTGTTACCTACAAAATGGCGCTGGCAGTAAAGCGAATTTATGAGCAAATGCCGGAGCCGAAATGGGTGATTGCGATGGGTGCGTGCGCGTCTACGGGAGGCATGTATCGCTCGTACGCTGTTCTACAAGGAATCGACCAGCTTCTTCCGGTCGATGTTTATATTTCCGGTTGTCCGCCACGCCCGGAGGCGTTGCTCGCTGGTTTGATGAAATTGCAGGACAAAATTTCGCTGGAACGCTCGTTCAGAAATCAGAAACCAGAGTTAGCGGAGAGGCTTGAAGAGGCGCTCGCATGAACACGCGGGCCGGAATTTTTGATTGTAGCGCAAGCGCTTCGCTTGCATTCCCCATCGTCCTGGCAGGCGGAGCGCCTGCCCTACAACAATATCGCGAATGACTGACCCGGAGTTGTTCGACTTGTTAGGGGACAAGTTTGAACAGAAGATTCAGAACAAGACTGAGTTTCGCGGTGAGACGACTTACGAGATTGCCGCAAACAATCTTCATGAGATCGCAGCATTTTGCCACGACAAACTTTTGTTCGATTACCTGGTTGATATCACCAGCATCGACAATTTTGGCGAAGAACCCCGGTTCGAAATTATCTATCACCTTTACTCGTTGCCCCGCGCAGTTCATCTGCGCTTAAAATCAAAAGTTCCGGGTGAAGCAGGCGCTGTCGATACCGTTTCTGATATTTGGCCAACCGCAAATTGGCATGAGCGGGAGATTTACGACATGATGGGAATCAAATTCAACGGGCATCCCGATCTCCGTCGTATTTTAATGTGGGACGGCTATCCGTTCTTCCCGCTGCGAAAAGATTTCCCGCTGGAAGGTCTCCCGAGCGAAATGCCCGATGTCGCTTTCACAAAAGTAACACCTCTGGAAGGCGGTCCCTTTGTAACGGTTCCGAGCACTGCGACATCAAAAGACCGTGAACCTCGCGCCCGGCCTCCGGAATTGTAAGTGCAATGCTGCGTGCCTGGCGGTGGCACCCTAAGAACCCCTAGGCTGCTGAGACGGGTGGCGCGCTTTCGGGTTTGCGCGTCGCAATCATTACGTCCGGACGCAAAGCTTCGTCACGCGAAATGATTGTCGTGGTCTTTGAGCCAAGCTTTGGATACGCGATTCGGCTGTGCAGCATCATTAAAAGGGTGAAGCGGAAGCGTTCGGCGATGATTTTCAATTCGCCAAGAGTTAGATCGCAATCATCCAGTTGCCGGTCGCTGATGCGCTCCTCGATTATTTCGGTAACAAGTGTTTCGATTCTTTGAGGAGTTGGTTTCTCCAGGCTGCGCGACGCGCTTTCGATCGCGTCCGCCAGACTGACGATAGCGCTCTCTTTCGTCTGCGGTTTCGGTCCGCCATAGCGAAAACTCTCTTCCTTTACCTCTGGAATGTCGTCCTCGCGGAGCTTCATAATTTTCCCGCCTGCGCGGGCATCCTCATGCTGCTGAAGAGCGCGTTGATAAAAATAACGAACGAGCGATGTACCGTGATGCTCCTGAATGATATCGATGATGCGCTGATTGAGCTTGTATTTCAGAGCGAGATCAACGCCTTCTTTCACATGCGCGATGATGATCAATGCGCTCATTGTTGGCGCTAGATCATCGTGTGGGTTGCGCTCAAAGCTCATGTTTTCGGTGAAGTATTCCGGCTTCACCAGTTTGCCGACATCGTGGAAATACGAGCAGACACGGCAGAGCGTTGCGTTTGCACCGATTGCTTCCGCAGCAGATTCTGCCAGGTTGGCTACGACCAGGCTGTGATGATACGTCCCGGGGGCTTCGATGGTCATGCGGCGCAACAACGGATGGTTTAAATCAGATGCTTCCAGCCAGGAAATGTCCGTTGTGATTTCGAACAGGTTTTCAAGAATCGGAAGCGCACCGCCAACCAGAGTGGCAGTCAAAATTCCATTACCGACAGCGAGCGCGGTTTGCAATCCGATCATGCCCCAATCATTGGCCGTTGGATAAAACCAATTAATCGGCCCGATCAGGCCGAACGTTAGGGACAGTAACCAGATGGCGAGCCCGACCCAGAATCCGGCGCGGATCAAATTGCCGCGCCGCCGCACCTGTAAGGTGAGCGAGACCGCAGTAAATCCGCTGATCAAACTCGTCACGAGCAGCGGTGCATCAATCGGCCCAAACAACATGCTACTCCAAAGACTTACAAAAAATGCGGCGTAAAGCCCGTGATGACGGCCCAGCAACACGCTCAGCACAAGTGGCGCAAAAGCATAAGGCATGATCAACCCCGCCATTTCGGGCTTCAAAAATCGATAATTGCCGCTGTTACAAAGCACGAGCAACAGTTTCGTGACGGCCAGTTGGACCAGAATGAGGGCAAAGATGAGAAGGATGCGCGAGCTTCGTGAAAAGCTCTTGGGTTGGTTGATCCAAAGCTGCGTTATCGCGGTGGCCAGAACCAGCAGCGCAATGATAAAGTTCTTGGTTGGCTCCGGTTGCTGGCCGCTGAAGACAAGAAATGCGAGTCCACCGGCAAACACTGCGAAAATCACGACCTTGACGAAGGGCGAATATTCCAGGTTGCGCTTCAGTTCGCTGCGGCCCCGTCGGCGCCGCGTTTTTCGCGAGGCGAGGCCGCGTCTGATGAGTCTTCCGCGTTTGGAAAAATCGAACATTTCTTTTTTACTTGCGTGGCGCTGGCGCGGGCGATCGGTGCTGCTGGTAGGCGCCAATAATGGCGCGCACCAATTCATGCCGCACGACGTCGCGCTCGGTAAAATACACAGTAGCGATTCCCGGGACAGCCTTTAATGCCTGCAATGCCTCTACGACCCCGGAGCGCTTGTTCGGCGGCAGATCAATTTGCGTGACGTCACCGGTTACCACGCATTTGGAATTCAAGCCGATTCGCGTCAGCAGCATGAACATCTGCTCCGTCGTAGTGTTCTGCGCTTCATCCAGAATGACAAAAGCATTGCTCAACGTGCGCCCACGCATGTACGCCAGCGGAGCCACTTCGATGGTCTGCCGCGCAATGGCGCGCTCCATTTCCTCTGGCTCTAACATTTCACGCAAGGCATCGTTGAGCGGGCGCAGGTATGGCGTAATCTTTTGCTCGAGATCGCCCGGAAGAAAACCCAGCGCCTCGCCAGCTTCCACTGCGGGTCGCGTCAAAATAATGCGGGCTACCTGCTCTTTCTTAAGCGCCGCGACTGCCATGGCGACGGCAAGGTAAGTTTTCCCCGTGCCAGCAGGCCCAATTCCAAAAACGACGTCGTGCTTTTGAATTGCCTCGACATAAGCCCGCTGGTTTGCGCTTCGCGCAACGATCGGGGGCTTGCGGGATGAGGTAGTGATCCTGGTCGCTACAACATCGCCCAGATTCTCATTGCGTTCTTCGCTCACCGCCTTGAGCGCATAATTGAACTCATGTCTTTGAATATCCACGCCCTGCTGCCGCGCTTTTTCCAGCTGTTGAAATACCTGCTGCGCTTTATCGACGTGGCTCGAGTCTCCTTCCAGTTTCACCCAGCCTTCGCGAGTGGTCACTTTCACACCGAGTGAATCCTCAAGATTTTTCAAGAGTTTGATGTCATTAGCGTACAGCGACTGCAAAGCGCGCGGGCTCTCAAACTCAAGGGTGCGAGTTTCAGTCATCGTCAATTCGTGGCATCGGCATCCTTGCCGATTGCAATTTGGCCAAGAGGTAATGCCACGAACCGTGCCCTAACGGAAACCATACACCAGCGCCCAATGCGTGCGTTCCTCTGGCGATTCCTCCACGCTGACGATGATAAAGTAACTGCCGGTGGTCTTTGGAACGACGTGGGCAGCCGCAAAATGGCCTTTCTCCCAGCTGTCTGGTTCTTCCGCCAGCTTCCCATCCGAATCGTAAATATGAACGGACACCTTCGCCCGATCGACTTCGGTTCCCAGCCAGAACCAATATTCGTTCCCTTTGAATAATTGCTGCCGGACTGCTTTCTTTTCACCCGAAGCGAGGTCGCCTCCCCAGTAATCCTCACGCACCTGAAATCCTTGTTTTACATATGGTTCGGCTGCCTGAAGAGCAAACGACTGCGCATCATCCACCGATGCGCAGGCCGCACGCTGCATGACGATGACAGCCGTCAGCAGGAAGCTGACGCGCAAAAGAAGTTTCGCGAAACGGTTCATCGAAATTTCCTAATCCCTCGTGACGATGCCGGCGCCGAGCCGCGTCGTGATCTCGTTGACCTTCTTAACTGATTCGGCAGGAATGCCCTTGCCGCCGACATCAATGAGAGGCTTCACTTCGACCAGGGCGTCTTGAATTTGGTGAATGATCGGAAGATTAAACTCAGGCATTGCCTTCAATCTTGTCTGAAAATATGCCAGGAGATCGGGCTGATGCAGAAGCTCTGCGCCGTCGGAGGAAAAATGTTGCTTAACCACTGAGGTCAATACTTCCGTGCCACGCAGCCACCCGCCCAGACTAACGAGCTGCGATAATTTTTCATCGTGCACCTCGTTCATTGCCTGTTGCACGCTGTTTTGGGTGCGATCCAGTTCCTGCCGCACATTTTCCCAATTACGTTTATCTGCCGCCTCGATAATCGCCTTGGCATGTGGCGTGATCGAGTTTCCAACGCCAATTCCTTTCGCCAATGCCAGGACGCGTTGGCCAATGTCCTTTACGGCCGGCGCATCTTCCGCTTGCACCGCAATGAAGCCATCTGCGATCACCGCTCCCAACAACAGAGCGATGCGCGGCCGCTCGGTAAAATTTGGCCCCTTATCGCTGCGGACGTGTTCCTTCCAATTGACCCCACCGAGCTTGTTCAGTGCCCCGAAAATTTCGTTCGGCAACGGCACTACAACGTCCTCCACAGTCGTGGATAATTGGTTAATATTGATGTGCTGCGGAGCCTGCGCGCCATGCGCGCTCAGAGAAAGCCCCCCCGCTGCGGCTACAATTAACTTCAGATGTCTAGTAAACAGAATCATTGAAAGCTTCAAATGTTGATTTCGAGGTCGTATCTAGGATTTAATGAAGCGAACTTTAAGCAAAACCAGTGCTGTACACAAATCGCTGCTCAAACATTTTGAATCGCCTTAACCGAAACGCTTTATTCCCTGTGCGGCCCCGCCGTCTACGCTCTTTATGGATCTGACCCGGCTAGAGCAGATCCTCGACCGCGCATCTTCCAGGCGGATCACGGTAATCGGCGATCTGATGCTAGACGAATTTGTCTGGGGAAAAGTCGGGCGCATCTCGCCTGAGGCGCCAGTCCCCGTCGTAGAGGTAACCGGAGAATCATCCTACCCGGGAGGCGCGGCCAACGTCGCGCGCAACCTGCGCGAGTTCGTGGACCGCGTCGCGATCATCGGTCTGCTGGGCAAAGATCGCAGCGGCCAGCAGCTTCTGGAATTATTGTCGGAACAAAAGATCGATACCTCGAACGCCGTTGTAGAGGCAACTTTTCACACCATTGTTAAAACCCGCATCGTGGCGCGTCATCAACAGGTTGTTCGTGTGGATCGCGAAAGGTTTGTCGGCCCGGCGGCATCCCAAGTTGAAGAGGTCGTGGCTGCAGTCCGAAAGAATATTCCAGAGACCGACGCAATTATTTTCGAAGACTACGGCAAAGGCTTTTTATCGACCGAACTTGTTTCGCAGATCGCAGATGCTGCGCACTCGGCGGGCAAGATCGTGGCCGCGGATCCGAATCCCCGCAACCTGGTCGAGTGGCGCGGCCTGACAGTAATCAAGCCAAACCGCACTGAGGCTTTTTTCGCCGCAGGTGTTTCCAGCGGCGATTCGGAAACCGCTCCGTCCCAGGATCCGGATCTGAAGCGCGCTGGCGAAACGCTTCTTAAAAAATGGGAAACAGAAAATGTCCTCATCACTCTGGGCGAACAGGGCATGATGCTTTTCCAAAAGAAGCAAGCACCGCACTACATCCCCACGAAGGCGCGAGAGGTTTTCGACGTCTCGGGCGCGGGTGATACGGCCATCGCTCTCTTTACACTCGGTCTCGCCTGCGGAGCGACCTCGACCGAAGCGGCAGAAATCGCCAACTACGCGAGCGCGGTAGTTGTAAGCAAGCTGGGAACAGCAACCGTGACCCGGGAAGAATTGATGGCCAGTTTTCGAGAGGATTCCGAAAGTGGCTAACGAATTGTCGGCAGCCGTTTTTATCGATCGCGACGGCACGATCATCGAGGATGCGGATTACTGTTCCCACCCAAAACAGGTGAAGGTTTTCCCTGGCGTTCCCCAGGCATTACAGCGTTTAAAATCAAACGGATTCAAACTCATTGTTATTACGAACCAAAGCGGCATCGGCCGTGGCTTTTTCACCGTTGACGAATACCGCTCCGTCGAATTGGAAGTTTCCCGTCAACTGAGTGATGGCTTGATCACTGCAACTTATTTTTGCCCCGATGTCCCTGGTCAGCTTTCAAGTCATCGCAAGCCGTCGCCTGGAATGATTTTGCAAGCCAAGCGAGACCACCAAATCGATCTGACGCGTTCGTTTTTTATCGGTGACAAGGAGATCGACGTGGAGTGCGGCCGCAACGCCGGTGTACGGACAATCCGGGTTCAAACCGGATTTGACAGCGACATCACTGGGAGCGCTGCGGATTGGACCGCCAAAGACTTCCCCGCTGCAGCGCGGATAATTTTAGACCAACGGTCATGACCATCGATCTCGCACATGAGTAAAGCGGTTGGAATTATTCCCGCTCGGTGGGGTTCTACGCGATTTCCTGGAAAACCATTATATCCTATTAATGGAAAGCCACTTCTGAAACGGGTTTTCGAGCGATCTCTCCGCGCCAAAAGCTTAGATCTGGTTGTCATTGCGACTGACGATATGCGAATCGCCTCCGCGGCGTTTGAGTGGGGGGCAGAGGTCGCCCTGACTTCGTCCCGACACCTCAGCGGCACGAATCGAGTCGCTGAAGTGGCGAGTAAAACAAAGCAGTTCGCGTACGTAGTTAATATCCAAGGCGACGAACCGCTGATCGATCCGCGGTTGATCGACAGGCTTGTCGAAAAGCTGCGTTCCGATCGCAAAGTGGAAATCGTAACCGCAGCCCATCCATTCAAAAATCCGGCGGACGCTTTTTCTCCCCATCAAGTGAAGGTCGTTCTCGATCTTTTCGGCAACGCTCTTTATTTCTCCCGTGCGCCAATTCCATTCCAGCCTTCAGGAAGCGGCGGTCGCCGGCCCGGCGAGCGAGGAAATGGGCAAGCTAGACACCACGCCTCGTTCCGCCACCAGGGCATTTATGGATTCAGGCGCCAAACGCTGCTCCAATTTGTGAGATGGAAACCAAGTCCTCTGGAACGTAGTGAATCGCTCGAACAATTGCGCGCATTGGAAAATGGTGTAAAGGTTCATGTGCTCGTTACTGCTACAGGATCGCCTGGCATTGATACGCCGGAAGACGCAGCGGCACTGGAGCAAAAGCTCGCCCGCGCAAAGGGGAGAATGCCCTTGTGAAATATATTTTTATCACTGGCGGCGTGATTAGTTCCCTTGGCAAAGGATTGACCGCCGCATCGCTCGGAACACTCCTCGAAGCACGTGGTCTGCGCGTTGTTCTTCAAAAGTTTGATCCGTATCTGAATGTAGATCCCGGCACGATGAATCCCTTCCAGCACGGCGAGGTGTACGTGTTGGACGACGGCGCGGAAACCGATCTCGACCTCGGCCATTACGAGCGCTTCACCAATTGCGTCCTGACGCGGCACAACAATCTCACCAGCGGTCAGGTCTACGAGTCGGTCATTTTGAAGGAACGCCGCGGCGATTACCTCGGTAAAACCGTACAGGTAATTCCGCACGTCACCGATGAAATCAAAGGACGCATCCGTGAAATTTCAGACGAAAGCAAATACGATGTCGTCATTACGGAAATCGGCGGCACAACCGGTGACATCGAAGGACTCCCCTTTTTGGAAGCGATTCGCCAATTCATTCTCGAAGTAGGGGCGCCAAATGTGCTCAACATGCATGTCACGCTGGTTCCTTATATCAAGGCTGCGCACGAACTGAAGACGAAACCAACCCAGCAAAGCGTAGCCAAGTTGCGCGAAATCGGTTTGCAACCGCAGGTTTTGATTTGCCGGACAGAGCGGATGCTCGATCTCGATCTGCGGCAAAAACTCTCAATGTTCTGCAGCGTTGCGGAAAAAGCGGTAATCGAAGAACGCGACGTCGCGCACACAATTTACGAAGTGCCCTTGACGCTTCACGCCGAAGGGCTGGACCAGTTAGTGTGCGATCTTTTGGGCTTAAAAACCCGCCAGCCGGATCTCGCAGGATGGAAAAATTTTGTAAAGCGGGTCATCAGCCCCGCGAAACGAGTTAGAATTGCTGTTATCGGCAAATATTTCGATGTCCGGGACGCTTACAAGAGTATTTACGAATCGCTGACGCACGCTGCTGCGAGCGAAGATTGCGGAATCGAGCTCGAACTAATCGACTCGGAATCGCTGCAAGACGGCGTTAGCGGCCAGCTAAAAGATGTGTCCGGTGTTTTGATTCCCGGCGGTTTTGGTCTTCGCGGCGTTGAAGGAAAAATCAAAGCCGCGCGTTTTGCGCGAGAGCACCAGATTCCATTCCTTGGGCTTTGCCTGGGCATGCAGGTGGCAACGATTGAGTTTGCACAAAACGCGTGCGGCATCAAAGACGCCAACAGCACCGAGTTCGACAAAAACACAACAGAACCGGTGATCTCGTTGCTGGAAGAGCAGCGAGGCGTCAAGAACATGGGCGCCAGCATGCGTCTGGGCACATGGCCCACGAAAATCGCCAAAGGGACAATCGCGGAAAAAATTTATGCCAGCACCGAAGTGATGGAGCGCCATCGTCACCGATACGAGTTCAACATGAAATATCGTGATCAGATGAATGAAAAAGGCTTTGTCATTTCCGGTACGTCACCGGACGGAACGCTGGCCGAGCTGATTGAGCTTCGTGATCATCCCTATTTTGTCGGATGCCAATATCACCCTGAATTCCAAAGCAAACCGAACAACCCGCATCCGCTTTTCCAAGGATTCATTCAGGCGTGTCTCGAATATCAGAATCGTGCGACGCTCGCTCCAAGCGATCGAGAATCGCCGCGCCGAGTCCCTGAGCAGGAACTCGTTCTGCAACGATAAGGTCGTGATTTAGCTCGTCGAGCTCGCGCAGATAACGAAACAAATTGGCAGCGGCTTCACGTAAATCTTGACGCTCGCTGAGAGTTCGAACGGCTGCGAACCTGCCTTGTGGGATCGCCGTATTCCAGGCCAGCAATCCGACACGATAGTTTGCCGCCAGCACGAACGATTCAGCGTTGTCGATCAAGCGAAACGGAGTTTTCGGCGAGTAGTGAGATGGCAACTGTCCGGGTGCGGAGATTTTCTGCTGCGCGCCAAAGCAGTCGACCTTGCCAAACTCAGCGAGTTGTTCGGCAGTGATTGGCCCGCGGCGGAGGATGTGAATTTTGTTGTCGTGCACAGCGATAATGGTCGATTCGACGCCGTGCGTCGTCGGGCCAGCGTCAATAATCAGCGGGATGCGTCCACTTAGTTCATCAAAAGCGTGCTGAGCAGTTGTGGGACTAATCCGACCAAACCGATTTGCGCTTGGCGCGGCGAGCGGTTTCCCGAACGCGGAAATGATTTCAGCGAAAACCGGATGCGAACTCACGCGCACGGCGACTGTGTCGAGCCCGGCGGTGACGATATCTGGAACAATTGGATGTCGGGTGAGGATAAGCGTGAGCGGTCCAGGCCAGAATTGCGAGATCAGCTTCTCGATCTGCGCGCGAGAACGATTATCGATCTTCGCAACGCGCTCGAGCCAGTTTTCGCCGGGTAAATGCACAATTAGCGGATTGAAACGCGGCCGCTCTTTCGCGTCGAAAATTCTTGCCACCGCAACAGGATTGAGCGCATCAGCCGCGAGCCCGTACACGGTTTCCGTCGGAAGCGCGACAACTTCGCCTTTGCGCAACAGTTCAACCGCGTGCTGTTTGGCGGCAGTCTGGCTGCCACGCAGTAGCGTCGCCGCTACAGTTTCGGCTTTCACCTTGGCAGCTTGGCCGACAGGACCGCTTCGGATTGCTTCTTGCGAAAGGCTTCTAATTTTTTCCGAATCGCGTCGTCGGAACCAGCCAGAATAGCGGCGGCAAGAAGCGCAGCGTTTTTAGCGCCCGCTTCGCCGATAGCCAGCGTCCCCACCGGAATCCCACCAGGCATTTGTGCAGTCGAAAGAAGTGAATCGAGTCCCTGCAGTTTCGATTGAATTGGCACTCCTAAAACTGGGAGCAAGGTATGCGCGGCAATCACTCCAGCTAAATGTGCCGCACCACCTGCGCCTGCAATGACGACGCGCAATCCACGCGCTGCCGCATTGCGCGCAAACTCAGCGGTCGCGTCTGGCGTTCGGTGTGCGGAGAGAACGTGTGCCTCGTTAGGCACTCCCAGTTCATCGAGCGTTTCGACGGCATGACGCATCGTCTCCCAATCCGATTTGCTGCCCATGATGACAGCAACCAATGGCTTTGATTCGGGCATGGGAAGATTGTAGGAAGTTTTTTGCGAAACGCCAAGCAGCGATGGCAAATGGCCATGGCGTCAGACGCATCCGGCAGTTTCAGTAAAACCGTGTTTCAGCACCATTAATAGCGCACCTGGCGAAAACGAGGTCTTAATGAAATATTCCGCTATGGATCATCAAAGCCATCAATGCGCGTGATGCATTGTCTCGACAAATCGATCATCCTCATTGGCATGATGGGCGCTGGCAAATCCGCAGTCGGGCGTTGTTTGCAGCAGCGAACCGGCTTTACGCGCTTTGATACTGATGAGATGGTAAGCTCGAAATTTGGAATCCCGATTTCAAAAATTTTCTCGACATTCGGCGAGGATAAGTTCCGGGAAACGGAGACGGAAGTTCTCCGAAGGATATCCCCCGATCAACCTTCAATCATTGTGACCGGAGGCGGAATCATATTACGCGAAAAAAACGTCGGCCTTTTAAAGCGCCTAGGCGTACTGGTATGGCTGGTGGGAGAAGAAGGAACGCTCTTCAACCGGGCTTCGCGAACTGGCAATCGACCATTGCTGCAAGGGAAAAATCCGAGGAAAGCGTTTGCCGAAATGTTGCAAGCGCGCCTGCCGCTTTATGCAAAGATTGCCGATATCCGTGTCGATACATCGGCGCTTACCGACGAAGAAGCCGCGATCGCAATTTTGACCAAACTCAAAGGAGATTGTCGTAATTCAACATCAACATGACCAACGCCGGTTGCCGCGTGATGAACGAGATAGCGGCCTATCCAATTGATCGCGACAGCTCGCGACTGGACTTGAAGCAACGACTGCTCGCATTCGCGCGCGAGATTGGTTTTGACTCTTGCCGCGTCGCAGACTGCGGTTCTGCACCACACGCAGACCAATTCCGAAATTGGCTGGATGAAGGCGGACACGGTGAAATGAGTTACATGGAGCGCGGCGAAGAAAAACGCTGTGATCCGCAGAAGATATTTCCGGGCGTGCGCTCGATCGTTGTTTTGGCGCTGAATTATTTTCAGGGAAACCCGCAACCAGGCGACACGCATGCCGCTGCAGGCACAATCGCGCGATATGCATGGGGCGATGACTATCACGACCTGATTGCAAACAAGCTCCATAGAATCGACGAGTTTCTTCGCGCGTTCGGCGGCCAACAGAAATATTATGTTGATACCGGGCCTGTTTTGGAACGCGATCACGCGGCGCAGGCCGGCATCGGCTGGCATGGCAAGAGCACGATGCTAATCGACGAACGACTTGGAACCTGGTTTTTTCTGGCAGAAGTTTTGACGACTCTCGACCTGCCGGCGGATGAGCCTGTGCCAGATCGCTGCGGAACTTGTGAGCGCTGTATCAAGGCCTGTCCCACCGGTGCAATCACCGCCCCACATCGTCTGGATGCGCGTCGCTGCATTTCCTATCTGACAATCGAACTTAAAGGGTCCATCCCGCTGGATCTTCGACCGCTTATCGGAAACAGGATTTTCGGTTGCGACGATTGCCTTGAAGCCTGCCCGTGGAATCGTTTTGCCCAAGTATCGCGCGAAGCTGCATTCTTTGCGCGTCCCTCAACGAGGGGCGTACCGCTGCGCGATTATCTCAGTTTGAGCGATGATAACTTCCGCATGCTTTTCAAAAATTCGCCGATCAAACGGATCAAACGGCGCGGTTTTTTACGAAACGTTTGTGTCGCATTGGGCAATGTTGGAGATCCATCCGATTTAGCCGCGCTCGAGGGCGCCACAGCCGATCCCGAACCGTTAATCGCAGAGCACGCGAAATGGGCGATTCACCAGATTCGGTATCGACACGGAATCAGTCCATCCCATTGGGGACAACACCAACCAAATCCAGGGTGACCGCAATTGATTGAATCCAAGGCTGTTCCCCGGCGCATCGTAGAATTGTTATGAACGGGATTTCGTTTGCAAGAGTCAAACAAGCGACTAATTCTGACGCCTTCACCCCGAGAACCGCCGCTCCGATGCACCAAGCCGTAAGCACACCTGCGCCCGCGCCGTTGACGGTGAAACAGCGTCGGGTCCGTCGTAGAAAGCAAATCATCTACGGATTGATCGCCCTGGTCGTGCTCTGGATCGTCGGTTCGATTATCTGGGGCAAACGGGAGAAGCCGATTCCGGTCACAACAGAGACGGCGATTCGCAAAACCATCGTGCAAACGGTTTCGGCGACGGGGAAAATACAACCTGAAGTTGAAGTCAAGATTTCGCCCGAAGTTGCTGGCGAAATTATTGAATTGCCGGTCGACGACGGGATGCAGGTCAAGAAAGGCGACCTGCTGCTGAAAATTAAACCTGACTCCTACAAGGCGCTTGTTGAGCAACAGGAGGCGGCGATCAGCGCAGCGAAGGCCACTAATCTCCAGCAAAAAGCGACGATGATGAAAACGGAGCACGACCTCAAACGGGCCGAAGACTTGTTTACCAAAAAGCTGATCTCAGAGCAGGAATACAACGCCGGCCAAGCAGCTTACGACGTGGCCAAAAATACTTATGAAAGTTCGCTCCACGAAATCGAACGCGCGGAAGCAAGCTCGAGCCAAGCACGCGATCAACTCTCGAAGACCACGATTTATTCACCGCTGGACGGAACGATCACCATTTTAAACAGCAAACTCGGGGAACGTTTGGTTGCCACAGGGCAATTTGCCGGCACAGAAGTGATGCGCGTAGCGGACCTCACCCACATGCAGGCTATTGTCGATGTGAACGAGAATGATGTGGTGAACGTCAAACTCGGCGACAAAGCCAGCGTGAAAATCGACGCTTACGGCGATCGCAAGTTTAAAGGCGTGGTACAGCAAATCGCCAATACCGGAAAGACGACTGGTGCAGGCACGCAGGAGGAAGTGACAAATTTCGAGGTGAAAATTCGGATTGACGATCACGATGTGGCATTGCGTCCCGCGCTCAGTTGTACCGCGGACATCCAAACCAACGAGGCGAAAGATGTCGTGGCCGTGCCGATGCAGGCCGTAACCATTCGCACGGGTGAGAGCAATTTGAGTCCAGAAGAAATTCAGAAGAAAAAGCAGAAGGTCGCGCAGCGGGACAAAGGCGACAACAACGCAGAGTTCGTCGACGAGCGTGCGGAAAAGGCGGCGCAGAAGGAAGGGCGCGAGAAACTCGCCAAGGTTGTGTTCCTCAAAAAGGGCGGCAAGGCGGAGATGGCGAAAGTGACGACTGGCATTTCCGACGACACTTACACGGAAATTAAGAGTGGCATTCGGCCCGGCGACGAAGTGATCTCGGGAAGTTATAGCGTGATCAGCCGGAAGTTGAAGGAGGGCGCGAAGGTGATCCTCGACAAAGAAGGAATGAAATAGTCTCGGCGAGCGACTGTCGAGGTTGCGATGGAAACTCGAAATTCAATCAGACCGCCCGGCCCGGTCGTGATCGACATTGAGAACATCACCAAAGACTATGTCATGGGCGAGGAAACCGTGCGCGCCCTGCGCGGTGTGACCTTGCAGATACGCCGCAACGAATACCTTGCCATCATGGGGCCGAGCGGCAGCGGTAAGTCAACGCTGATGAACATGCTCGGTTGTCTCGATACCCCGACTTCTGGCCGCTACGAGTTCAACGGCAAGAATGTTGCCGAAATGGACGACGACGAGCTCGCAGCCGTTCGCAATCGGGAAATCGGCTTCGTGTTTCAAACCTTTAACCTTCTGCCGAGATCGACGTCGTTACGTAACGTCGAGCTGCCGCTCATCTATGCCGGGATCGATCCGGAACGGCGCGAAGCACGCGCGACGCAGGTGCTGGAAGATGTTGGCTTGGGCGATCGCATCCATCACAAACCCAATGAACTTTCGGGCGGTCAACGTCAGCGCGTGGCCATCGCCCGCGCGCTCGTCAATGGACCATCAATTATTCTTGCCGATGAGCCAACCGGTAATCTCGATTCCAAGACCGGAGACGAGATCATGGAGTTGTTGGAGAATTTATATCGGAGCGGCAACACAATTATCCTCGTCACGCATGAGCGAGACATCGCCGCCCACGCTCGTCGCACAGTGCACTTGCGCGACGGACTCATCGAGATGGACCACGTGGGATTTATTCCCGAGCTTGATCTGCCGGTTGCAGGATAATCCGACATGAAACGCTTCCTCTACGAGCTTAGTGAAAGCTGGAAAATCGCGGCCGCACAGATGCGATCGAATCTGACGCGTTCAACGCTCACGGCGCTCGGCGTGATTATCGGTATTATCGCCGTGACGCTAATGGGCACCGCGGTGAACGGTATATCGATAGGTTTCGATAAAAGCATGGCTGTACTCGGCGATGACGTTCTCTACGTTACGCAGTGGCCGTGGAAGCCGGTGGACGATTGGTGGAACTACCGCGATCGCAAAAAAATCAAAACGGAATACGCCGAGACCTTGAACCGCATGATCGCGGCGACTCCGAACTCGAACCTGATTGTCGCAGTGCCGACATCGAATTTGATGCGATCCGTGAAATATGGCGGTAATCAGGTGGACAACGTCTTCGTTCTCGGGACGACGTCCGATTTTATCGTAACATCGACAATCGATTGTACGGCCGGCCGATTCTTTAACGAACTCGAATCGCGTGGCGGCGCGAATGTTGTCGTGATCGGCTATGATGTGGCCGACGCTCTTTTTCCCTCCGAAAGCCCGATTGATAAATCTGTGTTGATCAACGGTCAGTTGTTCAAGGTCATTGGCGTAAACACGCGACAGGGCACCTTTCTCGGTTTGTTCAGTTGGGACTCGATGGTCGCGATGCCGCTGGGCGCGTTTAACAAATATTTTTCTGCTAAAAGCGAATCGGACGTACGTGTGAAAATTAAAGACAAAACCAAACTCGCCGAGGCCAAGGATGAGCTCACAGGTTTGATGCGGCGCGTTCGCGGATTGGCACCGGAAAAAAAGGACGACTTCTCGATCAACGAGCAACAGGCCTTCAAAAGCACGCTCGATCCGGTGAAGAACTCAATTGCGATTGCCGGACTGTTTATTACTGGCCTGTCGCTTTTTGTCGGTGCGATCGGAATCATGAATATCACGTTCGTTAGCGTTAAGGAACGCACCAAAGAAATCGGAACACGAAAAGCCCTGGGTGCACGCCGGCGAACAATCCTGCTGCAATTCCTGATCGAATCGACGGCACTTTGTCTCCTCGGCGGATTTATCGGGCTCGCGTTTGCTTATTTGATGTGCTTCGGGATTGGCAAAGCTTTCCCCTCTTTTCCGATTAATTTCTCGGTCGGCCTGGTGTTCGTCAGCATGATCGTTTCAATATTGACTGGCTTATTCTCGGGATTCGCGCCGGCTTGGACAGCATCACGCCTCGACCCAGTCACAGCGCTCAGATACGAGTAAAATCGAAATGTTATTTAGTGAGGTCATTAAGATGGCGTGGTCGTCCCTGGGGGCGAACAAGCTGCGCTCCGCGCTCACAATGCTCGGCATCACCATCGGCGTCTTTTCGGTGATTTCAGTCATGACCGCGATCGGCGCACTGCAATACTCGATTGAGAACGGCATTAGCTTTCTCGGGTCGAACATTTTTCAGTTTGGCAAATATCCGGCCAATATCAGTGCGAGCGGCGACGCGCAGGAGAAATTCCGCAACCGGCACAACATCACATATAAACAGGCGCTGCATTATTACCGGTTGATGGAGGGCGAAGCGCGCGAGATTTGCCTGAAAAGTTTTGGTTACGAAGTAAAAGGTCAGGCGGTTTACAACGGTGTAAAGACAACGCCGAGTCTTCTCATTGTCGGAACAAATAAAAGTTTCCTCACTGCGAATGCTCACACGCTTGGCTATGGCCGAAATTTGAATGATGAAGACGTCGACCTTTCACGACGCGTGATTGTCGTTGGCAAGATGGTCGAGAAAAGGCTGTTCCCGCATGAAACGCCGATCGGCAAAGTCGTTCGTGTGAGCGGACACACCTACACGATCATCGGCGTGCTCGCGGAAAAAGGGACAGCGTTCGGCCAAAGCGAGGATAACCTCTGCATCATGCCGATCACGCGCTTCTTCGAGGATTACGGCGAAGCGAAACGGACCGTCAACATTGCTACGCAAGCGTTCACGCAAGACACATACAATCGTACCTTCGATCGGGCGATCGGCGCCATGCGGATAGCGCGTGGTTTGCGCCCGGACCAACCGAACGATTTCGAGATTTACAGTAACGACTCGCTCAAGAGCGCGTTCACTAACGTCGCCGGATATGTTCGAGTGGGCGCATTCATCATAAGTTTGATCGCGCTGGTCGCGGCTGGAATTGGCATCATGAACATCATGCTGGTGAGCGTGACCGAACGCACAAAAGAAATCGGGGTTCGCAAGTCCATCGGTGCCCGCAGCCGCGACATCCTGCGTCAATTCTTGACCGAGGCGGTTTTCATTTCCGAGGCCGGCGGTATTCTGGGAATCATTCTCGGCATCATCGTCGGCGATTTGTTGGCGATGTGGCTAAAAGTGGACTTGATTTTCCCTTACGGCTGGGCCATTGCCGGTCTTCTTGTTTGCTCAGCGATCGGCATCGGCTTTGGTCTCTACCCGGCCTATCGGGCGGCCAATCTCGATCCAATCGAAGCGTTGCGATACGAATAACGATAGTTACCGAGGAGATTCGGGCGCAATCAGATCCACGGATTCCGTCACGGCCGTTTGCTTTCGACATGTAGCGCTTCGCTTCCTTCGGATCGTTTCGTCCGCACTGACAAAGGAAGCAGCAATCAAAGCCGGCAATAACAAAAATGTCGATTGCGTCCTGCCGGCCGCTTGGTCAATCTAGGCCGAGCGCCTTGAAGGTCGCATCGACGTGTTTGAAATGAATGTCGAGTGAGCAAAGCCGATCGATTTCCGACGCTGAAAGCCTCGAAGTAATCTCTGGTTCGCGTTTTGCGTTTTCGGCAAATGTCCCGTCACCTTTCCAGGTTTTCATTGCGGCACGCTGCACAGCTTCATATGCAGCTTTGCGTTCCGCGCCCGCGCTCGTGAGAGCGAGCAGGATCGACTGGCTAAAATACAGACCCTTTGTGAGGGCGAGATTTTGTTGCATCCGTTCGGGATAAACCTGCAATTTTTCGACAACGTCACGCAACTTCGTCAGCATGTAGTCGAGCAGGATGCATGAGTCCGGAAGAATAATTCGCTCGGCGCTTGAGTGACTAATGTCACGCTCGTGCCACAGCGCGACATTTTCCAACGCCACAACGGCGTTACCGCGAACAACGCGCGCCAGGCCGCTCAATCGTTCGTTAGTAATGGGATTGCGCTTGTGCGGCATCGCTGAACTGCCTTTTTGGCCTTCGCCGAAAAATTCTTCCACTTCGAGCACTTCGGTCCGCTGGAGATGACGGAATTCGGTGGCCCAGCGATCAATGCTTGAAGCGATCACGGCGAGCACGGTCATAAATTCCGCGTGCCGATCGCGTTGCACGATTTGTGTGGAAAGCGTTGCCGGTCTTAATCCGAGCTTTTCACATACCGTTCGCTCAATCTTTGGATCGATATGTGCGTGTGTGCCGACGGCGCCGCTGATTTTACCAACACGAATCCGCTCTCTAGTCTGGGCGAGACGTTCTTCCGCGCGGCCGAATTCATCGTACATCAGCGCAAGCTTCAGACCGAACGTGATTGGCTCGGCATGCACACCGTGGCTGCGCCCGATCATCGGGGTCATTTTGAACCGCCGCGCCTGCTTGGCGATCGCTGTTCGCAAAGATTTCAGATCGGCCAAGAGAAGGTCGCACGACTCATTTAACTGCACGGCCAGCGTCGTATCCAAAATGTCGGACGAGGTTAGCCCCTGATGAATCCACCGCGCTGCAGGCCCCACTGAGCCAGCGACATTTTCTAGAAAAGCAATGACGTCGTGATTGGTCCGCTGTTCGATCTCAAGGATTTCCGGAATTGAAAATCGCGCCCGTTTCCGAATCTCCAGGGCATCCTGCGTCGGAATTTGGCCGAGCTCCGCCATTGCCTCACAGGCAAGAACCTCGATATCCAGCCAAATCTGAAATTTGCGCTCGTCCGACCAGACTTTGCTCATCTCTGGCCGGGAATAACGATCGATCACCGGACGAACATAGAGTTTTCAGCGATGATTTCCAAAGTGAAATCGCAGGCTAATTGAAGAGGCAAACATGTTGTGCAATTCTCAACTGTCGCGGAAGACGTTGTAGGGCGAGCGCTCCGCCTGCAACCCGGAGGTTCCCCAATTTTATCCGCCTGAGGCGGACGCCCGCAAGCGGCGCGCTTGCCCTACAACGACTTCTTCTTAATTAGACGCCGTCTCCTCCGAAGACTGGGTACGGCTGTTGTTGCGCTAGCAAACCAAAACGATGCGGCCGACACCGATCTGGGGCGGCCATTGCAGAATTGGCGAACTAACAAACCCGGGCGCGCAAGGATCGTCCGTTGTCCTGCAGACGCACCCGACCACTGGCGAAAAGGTCTGCGACGGTCGCGACCGTCTCTCTGTTGCTACTCGTGCACGAACTGACTGCCAGGATAAGGTCGCCCAGTGACAGACCCGAAAATTTTCGAGGTTTCAAAATTTGTCGATTTCTTTTCATACGATTGCTTCCGTTATGGGAAGCAATTTCAATACCATTTCCATTTGTGAATATCTCATCCATAAGCCCTATGTAGTTATTCATCTCTTATGCACTGTATGACTGACCGCTTGCCGACACTTTTGTTCAATTTTCAAACACAAAATGTTGCATCGGCAGTACACACAGGGCGAGATTTAGGTAAGGCCCCTCGGTGAACGAAGACGGGCTTCGCATCCCAGTTCCGGCTTTCCGGTCGAGACGCGGACGGCTTTATGCGCCGGAGCGTGGCTTCATTAACCGCAGGGTCAACATGTACAAAGCCGCAAAAAGCGCGACCACGAGCAAAATGCCCCTGGATTGTCCGTGAATAAAACGGACCAGCGCATCCGGGCTCGTCAAAAGCTCCGGCTCGAGGCGGTAGGCTTTGTCGCCGAGATAAGCCAGAATCCAACACCAAAGCGCCGAGCCCGCGATCGTCATAAGACTGAAAAGGCCGAAATTCATTCGCACAATGCCTGCCGGAATCGAGATCAGATGTCGAACCACGGGAAGAAGCCGCGCGAAAAAGATTCCGCCTGCCTCGTAGCGAGACAACCATTGCTCGGCTTGCTCCAGTTTTTTGGGAGTCACCAGCACAAAACGGCCATACTTTACAATCAACGGCCGTCCAATTAATCGGGACGCCCAATAAGTGATAGCTGAACCAAGATACGATCCGAGCACACCTGCGAGCACCACGCCCGTGAAACTAAGTTTCCCTTGCGCTGCCAAAAATGCAGCCGGTGGAATGACGACCTCGCTGGGCACCGGAAAGATGGAACTTTCCATCGCCATCAACACGATGATGCCGATGTAGCCGCCGGTGAGCACCCAATGGAACCAGATTTCAAGAAGATGATGCATATTGTCATTGCGAGCGAAGTCGAGGAATCTCTCGATGTCGAGCCGCAATAAAGTTCGCCCTAGTTCAGTCTAAAAACGAAAATCTGCAATCCCAAATTGAGATGTCGATCTACCGGCGCGTTCTCCGTTACTACAGACCATTCCTGGGGCAAACGATCCTCGGATTGTTCCTGTCGCTGCTGGGAGTTGGCCTGAACCTGCTCAAACCATGGCCGTTCAAGCTGATTGTGGACGATTTTCTTCGTCCGGGCGCGGCGGTGCGTAGCGACTGGCGGACCTGGATTCCGTTGCTCTGTCTTTCTCTGGTCGTGATCCAGCTTATTTGGGGAACGATGAATTGGATCACCAACTATCTCTTTGTGAAAATCGGCCTGCAGGCATTGCTCAAATTGCGCACCGATCTCTATTCGTACTTGCAATCTCTCTCGCTCAAATTTCACGACGCCCGCCGTTCGAGCGATTCCAGTTTCCGCGTTGCGTACGACTCCCAATCAATCCAGACGATCTACAACAAAGGGTTCACCAACATCTTTGCATCCGTGATCACGTTGGTCGGAACCTTCCTCATCATGTTGCGTCTGGATTGGCAGCTTACTCTAGTTTCCCTTGCCATTGTTCCATTAGTTGTTGCCACTATTTATCTGTTTGCCAAGCGAATCCGTCGTGAATCGACATCCATCCAGGAACGGGAGAGCGCGGTCCTTACGCAAGCGCAGGAAGGTCTCAGCTCGATTCGAATGGTCCATGCATTTGGGCGGGAGGAATTCGAAGTACTCCAATTTCACCAACAAGCCCGCCAAAGTCTGCAAGCAAATCTGCGGCTTACTTTAACAAACGTAAACAGCGCGCTGGTGATCAGCACGTTGATGGTGATTGGCACGGCTGCTATGTATTACATCGGTTCGCTGCACGTTTTGGGCGGCACGCTCACGCTCGGGTCGCTGCTCGTTTTCAGTGCCTATTTGCTGATGCTCTATCAACCCCTGGAGTCCCTCACCTATACGGCCTGGGCGATGGAAGGCGCGACCGCCGGCGCAAAACGTTGTTTTGAAGTGTTGGACCGGGAAGATGGTGTGCGCGATTCACCGAATGCGGTTGCCATTTCCTCCGCCCGAGGCTCGATCGCATTTCAATCCGTGAATTTCGGTTACGCAGGCGACCGACACGTCTTGCGCGACATCGACCTGCGCATCGAACCAAATCAAATTGTTGGCCTGGTTGGCGGCACCGGCGCGGGCAAGAGCACGTTGATGAGTTTGGTGCCGCGGTTTTACGATCCTTCCACGGGGTTCGTCATGCTCGATGACCGTGATGTGCGGGAGATCACAAAAAAGAGTCTGCGCGCGCAAATCGCAATCGTCCTTCAGGATACGTTGCTTTTTTCCACAACCGTCCGGGAGAACATCGCGTATGGCCGGCCCGATGCGACAGAAGAAGAAATTATCGAGGCAGCACACCGGGCGCAGGCAGACGAGTTTATCCAACAGATGCCTGACGGCTATGGCAGCGCCGTAGGTGAGCGGGGAGGACACTTGAGCGTTGGGCAGCGTCAGCGCATCGGTATTGCCCGGGCGTTTTTGAAGAATGCGCCGGTCTTGCTGCTGGACGAACCCACTTCGGCACTCGATCCCACAACCGAAGCTGCGATCATGGAGACCATCCAGGAATTAATGCGCGGCCGGACAACTTTGATTGCGACCCATCGCCTCGCAACAATCCACGGCCTGGATCAAATTATCGTGCTCGAACACGGGCGCGTTGTAGAAAAAGGGCGCGGTCCGGAGTTGATCGCGCGTGGCGGGACTTACGCAAAACTGTATGCATCGGGGAAATTCCCGACATGACCACCTCTTCCTGTCATGTTGAGCGAACCGAAACATCTCTGATTTGTCATTCTAGTTTGCGAAAAAACTAACCAGAGATTCTTCGCTCCACTCAGAATGACAAGCTAATGAGAATATGAGCAACGTTAGGAAAGATCGATACGTCGAAGGCGACTGGTGGCCCGATCCGATTCCGCCAAACGTCGAGTTTGGCGAAGGATTTTATTGCGAGAGCGCGCAAATCTTTCGAAAACTGCGGAGCAAAACATCAGGCGCCATCATTATCGGCAGGCACGTTTCGTGTTATGCCGGGTGTTCGTTTTCTGTCGGCGAACACGGCCGATGCACGATCGGTGATTTCACGTTGCTCAACGGCGCGCTGATCATGGCTGATGACAAGATCGAGATCGGATCGTATTGCCTGGTTTCCTGGAACGTCGGCATCGCGGATTCCGATTTTCATCCGCTCGAGCCGGCCCAGCGTCTCATCGACGCACAAGCGCTTGCTCCCTATTTCAAGAACCAACCGGCACGACCCAAATTGAAGACCGCTCCTGTGAAAATCGCAAACAACGTCTGGATTGGCATGAACGCAGTGATTTTAAAAGGCGTCACAATCGGCGAAAATTCGGTCGTTGCCGCCGGATCAGTCGTCACCAAGAGCGTCGAACCCAACATGGTAGTCGCTGGGAATCCGGCAACTGTGGTTCGGCAATTGTGACCGGTGATCCGTGATCAGGCCGATGCATCGTCAACATTCACTCTGTTCACTGTTTACTGATCACCGTTCACCTGCTGCCATATGAAGCGAAAAAAAATCGGCGTAATGGGTTTCATGGGCTCAATGCCCATCGCGGGCGTGATCTGGCAGCACATCCATTACATCGTCGGACTACAACGACTCGGTCACGATGTCTATTACATCGAAGATTCAGCCCGCATTCCCTATAACCCGCAGACGTTTGAAGTCACCACTGAATTTGACTATACGGCGCGACTGTTGAATCGGTTGTCGCGCGAATTCGATTTCAGAAATCGCTGGGCATTTTGTGCCCGTTACTTGCCGGGTAATCCAACTGCTGGCCTGCGACTGAAACGGATTCGGCAGCTTTATCGCGAAGCGGACGCGATCCTGAACATCTGCGGCACACAAGAATTCAACGACGATCTTCTCGTTTCCGATCGCATTCTGTACATCGAGAGCGATCCCGGCGTCGAGCAAATCAAGGTCGATAAGGGCGTGAAATCGACAAAGCAATACCTGGGGCGACATCATGCCCTCTTTACCTTTGGCGAAAACATCGGCACCAAAAGCTTTCCGGTTCCGACCCACGGATTGAAGTGGCTGCCAACACGACAACCAGTGGTGACTGATCTCTGGCGAACAAGACGTTCCCCTTCTCGCGGTGCCATGTTTACGTCGGTGGCCAATTGGTCCACCAGTGGGCTGAAAGACATTACGTGGCGGGGCAAAAAATACCTCTGGAGCAAATCGCGCGAGTTTCTCCGTTTCATTAACGCTCCACAAAAAGCGAGGGAGACATTCGAACTGGCAACCAACATCGAGCACGGCGCTACCCGCGCAAGATTCGAGCGAAACCGGTGGCAACTGACTTCGCCCCTGCAAATGAGCGTCGATTATTGGCTCTATCGTGATTACGTCCAGCGCTCCAAGGGCGAGTTCACCGTCGCCAAGGATCAATACGTGCGCTTGAACACCGGGTGGTTCAGCGACAGGAGCACGTGTTATCTCGCAGCAGGCCGACCGGTTATAACTCAGGAAACTGGTTTCACGAAATTTTACGGCGGCGAAGCAGGCCTTTTATCCTTTCGAACCCTGGGTGAAATTGTCGAGGCAGTGAAGCGGATCAATACCGATTATGTGAAACATTCCAGAGCTGCTTACGCATTGGCTCGCGAGGTTTTTGAGGCAGAAAAGGTGCTGAAATCAATTCTCGACCGCGCCGGGGTTTGACGAGTGGCGGAAACTTTTTTTGCTTGATAAGAGATTTGAACGTAGAAACCGTCTATCGTGTCTGTTGTGTCCGAAAAGGCCACTTGCTAATGCAAATCCGAATCTTGGTTTTCGAGTACGCTATTTAAGTTGCAGCCTTTCCGCCCATGAAGCGTCTCCTTATTTTTATCTACGCCACTTTGCTGCTCGGCTCGGTTTTGCACGCGCAGGAAACCGAGCCCGCTCGCCCCCCCCTGGAGCAGCAAGGTCCACGGGGACCACAGGCACCGGGTCCGGGGAGATCTAGCCCACCTGCGCAAGAGGCAATTCCAATCCCGGTTCCAATGGCGCCACCAAAGCCTAATGGTCCCGTTCAAAAGAGTTTGGTTCGGATCACGGCGACTTCTCTGGACCCGGATTACAAAGCCCCTTGGAACGCCGGAGGGCTTGAGCGGGGAGTTGGCGCAGGTTTCGTCATAAGCGGCAATCGCATCATGACAAACGCACACGTTGTTGCGAACAGCCGCTACGTCACGGTCGAGCGCGACGGCGATCCTAACAAGTATCCAGCGAAAGTACAATTCATAGCGAACGATTGCGACCTGGCAGTGATCACAGTATCGGCTCCTGACTTTTTCAAGAACATGTTAGCATTGAAATTGGGCGAGATTCCTGCGCTGGAATCGACCGTCTCGGCGTACGGTTATCCAATCGGAGGCGAGCGGATGTCGGTCACGACCGGGATCGTTTCGCGGATTGATTTCCAACTCTACACGCACTCGTCGGTCGATCAGCATCTGGCGATCCAGATCAGCGCGCAGATAAACCCCGGAAATAGTGGCGGCCCGGTCATGCAAGACGGCAAAGTAGTCGGTGTAGCCTTCCAGGGTTACAGCGGTGATGTGGCCCAGGGCGTGGCGTACATGATTCCCACACCGGTGATAAAGCGGTTTCTGCAGGATATCAGCAACGGGCATTATGACGAATATCCCGACCTTGCAATCACCTACGCAAAATTACAAAATCCAGCCCAACGAAGATTTCTCGGACTAAAAGATGACGATCATGGCGTCCTGGTGAGTTCAGTCGTCGCGGCTGGGCCATCGGATGGCATTCTTTATCCAGGCGATGTTCTTCTAGCCATCGACGGTCATCCCATTGCCAGCGACGCGAATGTCGAACTGGAAGGTGAGCGGGCCCAGTTTGAGGAAGTCGTCGAGCGAAAGTTTAAGGGCGATTCGGTCAAAATGGACATTTTACGGAACAAGCGCCCGCTGACGGTGGAGCTTAAATTGTATAAGCCATGGCCCTACTCGGTCCAGGGTCACAGCTATGATGTGCGACCGCGTTACGTCCTTTACGGCGGGCTGCTTTTTCAACCTTTAAGCCTGGACATGCTGGAGGCATATCGAACAGCCGACCTGCGGGTGCGCCATTTCTTCGAATACTTCGTTCTCGACCAGCTTTATCTTCAGCATCCAGATGTCATTGTGCTGGCCAACATCCTGCCAGACCCAACAAACACCTATCTCTCTCCCTATCGCGGGGGGATCGTCAATGAGGTAAATGGGAAGAAAATTCGGACGCTTGACGAATTGGCGAGCGCTTTCGCCGAATCGCCGGAGCGGCTGGTTATTCGAATGATTGGAGACGGACCGCCGCTAGTTCTTAATCGAAGCCAGGTAGAAGCGGCACGCGAACGAATCAAGACGCGCTACAATGTGCTGAAGGAGCAAAATCTCGAGGAACAACCGGAAGCAAAAGGAACTGAACAAGCGAAAAAAACTTAAGATGACCAGGCATTCTTTTATCGCTTTTGGCCTAATCCTTTTCACGGTCAGCGGGGCGCTGGGCAAAAAGGAGTCCACCGTACCTTCCGCGCTGAACAAGCAAAAGCAGCTGGCACTTGTCCGCGTAAACGTGACCGGACAGTCGTACGATTACTTCCGACCGTGGCAAAAGAAAGCGCCGTTTTCAAAGCGCGCGCTTGGCGCGGTTTTGTCTAAAGGCCGGGTCCTTGTAACAGCCGACCTGGTTGCGAACCAAAATTATGTCGAGCTCGAGCGCGCTGAGTCCGGCGAAAAGACCGCGGCCACTGTCGAGGTGATTGATCACGAAGCCAATCTCGCGCTCCTTCAACCGGTGGAAAAAACGTTTCTCGATGGAATTACTCCGCTTGAAATCGCGCCCGACACGGTAGTCGGCGACCGGCTGGCTGCATGGCAATTGGAGCCTAGCGGGGCGTTACTCGCGACGGAGGGCTTGGTGACAACGGTCCAAATGATGCCCTATCCAATCGATGTTGGGGAATTTCTTACATACCGCATCAGCATCCCGATGCAGTATCGGGAGAACAG
>Ga0193715_1000038_pt1 | contig 35449 bp, 37 predicted proteins | sample U2m2metaG_FD_143040 | JGI IMG/M metagenome (GOLD analysis project Ga0193715, IMG submission 143040) | Soil microbial communities from a riparian zone of the East river system, Colorado, United States - U2m2 | ecosystem: Environmental > Terrestrial > Soil > Riparian zone | place: USA: East River... | reverse complement strand
AGTTTACCTAATGTTATTTAAAAAAGACGGCTCTAAAGAGAAAAAAAGGTTTTCTTATTGCTTGAAAGCCTGTTGTTGTGCAGTAGAGTATGAACCCCATGCTTTCACTGCATTGGTATTAAACTCTGTTATTGCATCAACGGTTCTGTTGTAGATTCTCAGATTCTCTCTTGCTGCGTTAATTGCATTGATTGCAAGGTGGTTGTTTATATCAGCTACCTTCGTTAGGTCGTTGATAACTTCAATTGCCTGTCTGGCAAATTGTTCCGTGTATGATGTCGCTGCGGTTGTTGTTGCTACTGGAACATTCCAGATACTTGCAAATTGTTTTTGAGCCGAAATCGCATTTTCAACAGTATTTTTTACAGTCTGGATGTAATCTAGCTGCAGATTAGAGATTGAATGTGCGTATTGTGGCTGAATTTTCTCAAAAGCGTCCACTCCTTTAATAATATTTTCTCTTATTGTGTCAGATATATCGTGTGATTCAGTTGTTCTTACCAATGTATCGTCTTTAGAAGATTTGTTGTCTACCATTTTTTATCATCAGTATTACTTACCGTTGCTGATATATAAGGCTTGGTAATAAACGGTAGTAATTACCATATAAAACCTTCAGGAAACATGGGTGGTCGGTCTCTTTATCATTGCTCGAGATTAATAAATTTGGATATTATTTCTAAATCGGATCATTATAAAAAGAAGAAAGTGGCTTAGCTATTAGCCATCTTCCTAAAAGAACCATCTTTAGCTGTAACAACACCAATTTCTACCAATGGTCTTTCTCCTAATGCTCTTTCTATTGCCTTATTGCTCAATTGAATGGCTTGCTCCATACTCATATCTGTGCTATATTCTTTTTGAATTACGTCAAGAGCAATATCTGAATACTGACCTATTGCTAGGCCAGCTCCTCGATAGAATGTTCCACTTGGGTCTACTTGGTATAGCTGAACCCCGGTTTGATCTATTCCTGCAATTATTATGGAGGCTGCCTGAGGTCTAACAGCATAAATTGTATAGTTGTGCAAGTATGAACCCAGATGTTTTGCAAGTGAATTTATATCAATTGGACTCTCATACGTAAGCCTATGTTTCTGTGCTGCTAACCTTATCTCATCAATTAATTGCAATATATCACCTATGTATCCGGAGCCTGTTGCACCTATGTGTTCATCAATTGTAAATATTTTTTCAGCAGGTTCTACCAAAGGCTTCGTCGGCTTAATATGGCTAGATATCAAAGCAAAGCTGGGTGTTTTTATTCCGATAGTAGTTGACCCTCTGTTTACTGCTTCTAACGCGCTATCTACTAATACTAGTCTACCTTCAGGACCATAATAGTAAGGATACCTGGTGCTACTAATACCCGCACCACCAGTTTCTGCCATTTCTAATGAGTCGCCTCCTTTTTCACTACCAAGAGGTTCGGAATCACCAGGACATCAATGCCATTCCCTGAACCTGGGTCTCGTTCCATTGCTGCTGCCACAGCCTTGGTGGCAATTTCTCTTGCTTGGTCATTTGTAATTTCCTTGTTATACACACTTTCAAGTACTCCATATGCAATAGGAGAACCTGAACCAGAAGATGCAAAGTCTTCACTGGTTATTGCACCGCTCATATCTGCCGAAAATATATGTCCACCTTCTTGGTCTACACCTGCCACCAATAATTCTACAAAGTATGGTTGATAGTTCTTAAGACCAGAATATGCCAGGTTTGCAATTAGCCTCGCAGATTCTTTTACAGTAAGCGGAAATCCGCGACGTAGCTCCATTAATCTCCTTTCAGCTTTTGCAACTTTAATCATATACTCTGCATCTGATAGCTGCCCGGCTATTGCTACTGCTAGAAAATCATCTATTTTTGCTATTTTTTGTGTTATTTTTGAGCCTATGAAAAAGCCTTTACTTGCTCTTCTATCTGAGCCAAGTACAACGCCTTCATTTGTTTTGATACCAACTATTGTTGTCATTACTTTTTTCTCTTCCTCTACTAGTATCTAGAAAGACAAAGCATAAATTGACTAGGACTTATAGAAGCAAGTCACATACAAGTGAAATCGATGAGTGAGCCTCAGTTCATAGATGTATTTGTCAGGTACTATACGGTAATAGTACCCTATCCCTAATGAAGTTTGCTCATATTCATAGATCACAGTATCTTTGTATAGGACTGGGTTAAAGGTGAATCTTGGAGTACTATCAATATATATCTTATATATCTTCAGAAGTATATGGCGGGTTCTGAGAAATACAAATGTGATATTTGTGGTATAGTATTTGTAAATGATACAGAACTGGCTAGGCATCAAAAATTTGTGCACGAAAATAAAATGTTTCAATGCCAAGCATGTAACAAGTTTTTTGACAAGAAGCAGGAATTTGAAAAACATGTCGAATTTCATATTAAACATCATCCGTCTAATTTCATTAATACTGACAAGAACAAGCGAGAAGAGAATACAGAAGAAATAGAATCGATCCTATTAAAACAAAGTGTTAAACAAAAGAAAGCTCGTAAAAGGACTCGCGGGCCATACAGGAAATCATCATCTTAATTGGTTATTTTTGCCAAATCCGTTTGACTTGTGAATGCCAAGAGCAACGAAAAGTTCAACGCGCGTCTAAAATGCTTTTCTGATTAGTAGTAGATTATTTTTCTTTTTCTTAAGCTAAACACTTTGTACATATATCAAGAAATATTAGTGTCTTCGGCAGTAGACAATCTTGGCTATTGACAACCACAAAGATGAAAATGTCTACCAGGAAAAAAGGTTTAGCCTAACGACAATAAAAATATTTAAAGATGATGACCTATAAACGATTGAGAATATGATTTGTTAAACTCAAACAACAATAACAACAACAGCATATCTTTATGGCTTCATAGAAATGAAGTCGTATTATTGGCATTGAGTATAATAAGCATGACGATTCTAATTCTTATCCAGACTTCAATTTTCGATATTATTAACAATGATAGTATGAATTCACATTCTTCAATCTCTGAAAATATCTTGGTAACTATATCAATTATTTTGATTGTACTGATATTTCTTCCTATAACGCATAAAGGACTTGCACCTATTGCAATAGCTGGTATAGGAGTACCTTTGCTACTTGCAGGTACTGCAATTCCATTTATGGCACACAATAACTATGCATATTTTCAAAATGAGAAAAATGGGACAATGATAATTAATGAGAAGAATAATAATATCTACTTTATCACTGAAGGATATTTCTTACTTGGGATATCAATGACTGTATTTAGCATGGTGACTGCATTTAAACCTAGATTACTGTATGTAAGAAACCGACCTGCGGAAGAATTAGATATGGTTTTGTGGTTCGATCATTATCCAATATGGGATGATTTTGGTAGTGGGGGTAATTTTAAGAGCGATAAGAATGAGAATAAGATGAGGGTTTCTGTAGATAGATACCATGACGTAGCGAGAATTCCTCTCAAGACTCTTATGAATGAACAAGAAAAGTACCTTTTATGGCGCTATGAATACATTCTTGTTGTAGTCCATGGTACTACCTATATGGCAAAACCTAATAGCTACGTTCCTCACACTTCCATAATCTTACGAGATAAAAATAAGAACAACAGAATGCTTGGAAAGGCAAAGTATAATGGTTACTTTGTGTAAAGTGAAAAGACTGCGTGTATCTGATGCCCACTAAAAGTTAGAAGAAAACGAAAAGGCTGCTAGAAGAGTATGAGAGAGGTGTTATTGGTAGTTTCTCAATGTAGTGCAGCAACAATGATAGAAAGCGAACTGAAAAATAAAGAGTAATAGCATTACCATTGAGATAACAAATTGATAGTTTTTTTAGATATCCATTTAATCTTTATTTATTAATTCAGATTAAACCTTTCTTTAAGATCCTTGATTCTGTTTCTTAGGGTTACTTCCGATATTCCAGCAGCATATGCGATATCAGCTTGACGTATATTCACACCAGTCCTAAGACATGCTATATACAGTACTGTTGCTGCAAGCCCCATAGGGTTTTTGCCAGCGGATATTTCACTCTTAGTAATTTTATTCATAACGTCTATTGCTTGACGTTTTGTCTTTTCATTAAGACTAGCCTTGTTACCTACTTTGACAATGCACTTTATAGGATCAATAATTGGTATTTTTATGTCAAGTTCAGAAGTCAAAATTCTATAACTTCTTGATAGTACTCTTCGTTTCATGTTACTAGCTACGGCGATTTCTCTTAATGATTTTGGGATCTGTAGCTCTCTACAAGCAATGTATACTGCAGAACCAATTGTAGCAGATATTGTTCTCCCACGGATTAATCCTATTTCTTGAGCTTTTCTATAGATATATGCACTCTTCTCAACTATAGCATCTGGTAATGCTAGTTTATCCTTTAATACGTGAAGTTCACTAAAGGCTTGTTGGCGGCTTCTATCATCAGAGGTCTGTGTTCTTAAATCCCATGTCCTTAATCTTTTCATTGTAGAAAGAGTTTGTGAATCAATTTTGCCTCCACTGGAATCCTTGTTGATTCTTCCAATAATAGTAGAAAGTCCCATATCATGTCGTGCCAATGAGATAGGCGTTCCTGTTCTGCTTTTATCATTTGTTTCTTCAAGGTTGAAAGCACGCCATTCTGGGCGATCTTCTTGAATCCTTTCTAACATAACAGCGCCACAGGCACTACAAATGATCTCGGCAGATTCAGGGTCGGTGATAACCACATGATCCTTGTTACATATCGAACATACAATTGAAGTTTGCATTATCGTAATAAAATGAGATAATTATACTATGACATTTCAGTAATATAAATACCACTAATTGCTGGCCGTACGAATGAACAAAGAACCCGTACTACCTTTTGTAAGCACCGAAAAAATGGCTAAATGCCAAGACAAGAACTCTATCTCGTCATTTACGCCCTCATTGAAAATATGGTTTCTTCTAGTATCCTACTTGTTTGTACTGTGCTCTAGATGGTCTGTGGGGAAGTGTCATTGAGAAGTTCAATTCTCATCCTGTACCTAGATGTTTATACAATTTAGTTGCCTTAATGCTATCTGGTGAAATGGGTTCGTATTTGATTATAAAACTTTGAATCTCGAACAAATATTAAAATGAATCCGGTAAGTCCATCAACACCCAACAAAGAGAAGGAAGGAATGAGAATTAATTTGCTCTCTGAAAGTCATTTACCTACCTATAGTGTGCCAGACTGGCAACTGGCTCTCCGGGTTTTGTTTCTCTTTGTGTCTTTATCTTTCTGACTGCATCTTCAAAATGTCGTAACGATACAAGTGCGTCTGATGAATGTTTTGCTGCATCTTCAGGTGTCGGATACTTTTGAAGGTACTCATGTAACACTAGAGAAATTGCAGTATTGGGAACTGCTGCTACATCTGCACCACTGAAACCTTCTGTCTGCTCTGCTATTTTGCTTAAATCTATGTCTCGACTAATAGGTTTACCTCTTGTATGTATCTCAAGGATTCTGACTCGAGTATTTCTGTCTGGATTTGGTACATAGACAATCCTATCAAATCTCCCGGGCCTCAGTAGTGCCGTATCAATCATATCGGCTCTGTTAGTTGCAGCTACTACCATTACCCCTTGCATTTCCTGTACACCATCCATCTCAGTCAATAATTGGGATAGCATCCTGCCTGCGCCACCATATCCACTAGCACCACTTCCTTCTATGTCTCCCATACCACCTCCTCTTGTAGCAGCAATAGAATCTATTTCGTCAAAGAATATTACACAGGGAGCTGCTTGCCTTGCTCTTCGGAATATTTCTCTAATTCCTCTCTCTGATTCACCTACCCACTTTGATATTAATTCAGGTCCCTTTACACTGATAAAGTTGGCTTCAGATTCTGTAGCAACTGCTTTTGCCAAAAGTGTCTTACCCGTACCAGAAGGTCCGTGTAATAGTATGCCCTTAGTAAGAGTATGGTTAAGCGTCTTATATAGATCAGGATATCTTAATGGCCATTCTATCGCTTCTTGTAAATCACGTTTTATCTCTTCTAGACCCCCTATATCTGTCCATCTAATGTCAGGTATTTCTAAATAGACTTCCCTCATTGCAGAAGGCATAACATCCTTTATTGCCAACTCAAAGTCATTCATAGTTATTACCAGTTTATCTAATGTTTCAGGTGATATCTTTTCATCTTCTAGATTAAGCTCCGGTAACAGTCTCCTTAAGCATCTCATAGCAGCCTCTTTGCATAAATATTCTAGATCTGCACCTACAAATCCATGTGTTACTGCTGCAATTTTTTCCTGATTGACATCTGATTCCAGAGGCATATTATGCGAATGGATCTGCAATATCTCCAATCGACCTCGCTTGTCAGGAACTTTGATTTCAATTTCTCTATCGAATCTACCTGGTCGTCTTAATGCAGGATCTATCGCGTTTGGTCTATTAGTGGCTGCAATTACGATAACCTTACCTCTTGATTCTAGACCATCCATCAATGATAATAGCTGTGAGACTACTCTTCTTTCAACTTCACCAGTTACTTCTTCTCTCTTTGGAGCAATCGAATCAATCTCATCTATGAATATAATAGAAGGAGCCTTTTCTCTAGACTCTTTAAATATTTCTCTTAATCGTGCCTCAGATTCTCCATAGAATTTACTCATTATTTCAGGACCAGAAATATTAATAAAATGAGCATTAGTCTCATTAGCTACTGCCTTTGCTAATAATGTCTTACCAGTTCCAGGTGGTCCATGAAGAAGAATGCCTTTTGGTGCTTCAATTCCAAGCTTTTCAAATATTTCAGGATGTCTTAATGGAAGCTCAATCATCTCCCTTACTTTTTGGATTTCTTCTTTTAACCCACCAATGTCTTCGTATGCAACATGTGTCATTCCTCTTAGTGTTTCGCTTTTTTCTGCAATATGGAACGTTGTCTTTTGAGTAACTAACACTGCACTAGCAGGGGTTACTTCAATAACTTGAAATGTAAGCCTTCCGCCAAAATACGGAACCATGACATTATCCCCTTTTATGAGGGGTACGCTCTCCAATGCATCAGCTAGATATCTTTCATCAATAGATGGTATTGCTTCTAATGGAGCAACCATTATCTTCTCAGCTGGTACTGCCTTGATTTTTGTTATTTCGACAGTATCTCCAATGGCTACACCAGCATTATTTCTTAAAAGGCCATCAACCCTGATAATACCTTTTCCTTCATCTGAAGGATAAAGAGGTAAACACTTGGCAACCGTTCTTCGTTTGCCTCCTTTAATCTCTATAACATCACCAGTAGATGCACTTAAAGAATCCATAGATTCGTAGTCTATACGAGATACTCCACGTCCAACATCCCTAGTGTAAGCTTCAAGAACCTTCAGAGTAAGAGTTTTAACCATGATTAATCTACCTTTTCAATCACTCTTTATACACTTTTGTATATTCAGTCTATCAACAGTCATTTATTATCATAAGACGTACGTAAGATTTATCTATAAACATATGTATGCCACCAAACAGGTCGCAAGGAGATTACCACTTTTATTGATATAAAGTATCTAATAGATGGAAATTAGCAATAGCACCAACTTGATTGAAATGGGATTTGATATTAGATGGCTTGAAAACATTGCATGTATTATTCCTAGCCAATTTTCACACCAAATTCTTTACGTGATCAAAAGGTGTAGCTACCTCGAGGGTGGCGTTGATGGTAACCATTATTGTATCGCCTCAGGATGATGTTGCTGCAATGCATTCAGGTACCTACGCCAAATCCAAACGCTTTCAATGGTCCAAACGTCCCAAAGTGGCCAAATGATCCATGCGAAAATCCTCCATCAAATCCACGAGCTCCTTTATGTCCAAACGGTCCAAACATTGGTGGATGTCCAAAGGAAGATATTGGCTGACCTTGTGATGTATACAGAACTTTACCATTTCCAGCATCGATGATTACTCTGTATGCGGTATCTTTGTTAGGATCCGCTATTAAATATGTATATGTTAGATAGCCTTGTGTTACTCCCAAATGACCTCCCAATATTGTGCCATTGCCAACCTGTTTTCCTGCTGTTTCAGCAGCTGCTGTGAATGAAATCTTAGTATTCTCTTTCAGGAGAATCTTTATATTTTCTCCAACATTTACTGAACCGTTGATTTTAGGTATTGTAGTGCTATATGCATTCATGTAGGTGTTATTGGTGTTCGTCACCATCTGCTGTTGCCGTTGCGCCGTTGTATATGCTACAGGGAAGATTAAGAAGATGGCTGATATTAATATTCCAATTCCTAAGATGGCCGGAATCAGAATCTTTTTGTTAGTAAATTTTGTCGACGTAGTCATAGAAGAAACGGTGACAATGGCTATATTATTCATTGTTCACCTATGATACGTAACTTAGTTACCTGAAGCCTTCTTTTATTCATGAAATTATGTATATAGAATAATGCTTGTACATCTAAAAAAGAAATTTGATAAAATGTCCATATTTTTTATATATCATTAACATAGTCAAAAATAATCCCACATTTATTACCTGTTAAAGGAGCTAAAAGTTTATTTCTCTGTAATACATTATATAGAATATCCGATTAGCCGAAAAAGTAGACTGATACATCACTCTGGCCACGGGTGTAAGTAAAGGCTTGCATTCGCTTCAGGAATGATGGATGCTGTCCTATGCAGTAGGTTAACCACCTCCTCAACAAAGGTGGGGAGTATGAGCTGGGGTTAGCATGGGAAAACCACGAGGCTATGTCCTAGCCTATCAAAGTAGTCTTGCAGGGGAAACCACATGTCTTCGAAAGCTAATCGGTTTCATATCTAAATGTTAATTGCGTCCAAATCAAAGAGTATTTGACTAGGACTTACCACTCACAGTATATGTTCTGCCCTTAGTGTTCTTATCCTGAAAAATTCTATGCTGCATAGGTCAATAATTAGGCCAACCCAGCCCTCTATACCACTGTAGTGGAAGAAATAGCATCACATAATTATATCCTATCGATTTTGCTCAATTAGTGTGACGTGGAGTAGAAAAAATTAGTATGAACTATCAGTTCTATCGCTATTACGGTCCACGTGCACTAATTATTAGACATGTAGGATTGTAAAAAGAAAGAGACCAAAAATAAGTAATGAAGGCTTCTTCTATTTGAAGGTCAGCGAAGGCTCATATCATGACAGATGCAAGACTAAGACTGCCCGCAGCTAGGTAATACTTCCATAGCTTGGAGCGGTACATCAGAACACCTTGTTATTAACGAAACAATTCCTAAGATAGGCTGTCCTGCAAAATGAGAGTTAGTTTGCTTGTCATTTAATGAAATAGTTATTGTTTTGCCATTATTAACGCTAATTGCACTATCGACGTTCTTCCATACAACGCGATGGTTTGTTCCTACATCCATTATTCCTTTCAGAGATATGGTGTTGCCTGGTTGTATTGTTATCCTCCCTTCAGTGGGTCTAAAGTTCAGAAATTCATGTGTATGTGTAGCGTTACCGCTCTTGTTAAACCACGTCATATTGGTTTGAAAGAATGTTAGTGCGCCATTGTTTGCATTCATGCTCCAATTGCCAGTTGCTATCCATTTATCACGTGGTGTACTGATAAGAGAGTTTATTGTTCCTTTAGTGTTAAAACCAGCGAGTGGCTGTTCTTGTCGAGATTTGAGATCTTGTTGGCTTGCTTTAAGACCTGTGACCGGGTGCTCTTGTCGAGATTTGAGATCTTGTTGGCTTGGCATAATATATGGAATTATTGCTGCAACTATTTCTGAAGTTTGTTGTTGTTGCTTCTGGGTTACTGCTGGTCTAGAGACGGTAATGTTTTCCCCAGCAGTATTCACGTCTTTCGGAACTAGATTTGCGAGTGGGATGGTTTTGAAAATTCGTGCATGACCTTCTTGTATCTGAGCAATAGTATTGCTATTGTCATTATATGCAACTCCGATCAGGAACAGTAAGCTCAATATAGATAATGCAATTATTGAATCTGTAGTTAGCATCAGACATCACAATGTTACTGGTGCTTTTATACTTTAATGCAGCCAAGCAGAAGAAGGATACTCACCGAAATTATTGGCTAGGAAGTCAAAGACTCAAATCAGATTCTGAGGTAGCTGCCTGGTTATCAATTAATGGCAAACAAACCGCGGTTATACGTGTTGAGTTAAGGAGGATCGTGAAACATTATTCACAAGTTTTAAGTGTGTTAGTAATGGTACAGCTTAAGTGTTGGCCTGCACTTCTCGTATTAGCAGTGGATATTCAGTCCTTTGCTAAGACACTTCGTTTCTAAGACTATGCCTCTTTCCGTTAGATTCAGGCTAGTTCTTTGGCACATCTAGTATCTTTACAAACCAGTCTATTGAGGGCTTCAACTCTAAATACGAAAGACATAGATAGATCACAAACTGTTTACTCAGAGTAAGGAAGTTATGTCATATGTTTACCGTATAAGAAATAAGTTAGGTTTATCTAGAGTATATTCATATTTACCGCATTATATATAGAGTATGAAATGTGCTTAATTTACTGTCGAGTTGCCAAATACATTATATACTATTATCAGAAATCGACATCATATCTTTGTAACTACCCCGTTCTAGATGGTATTTGTCTCGATGACAATTGAGCTACGTTGGTTCATGAGTATCGAGACAGGATTTACATAAGGAAGGACATTCTCCTGAAACTCTACGAATATGGAGAACTAAATCAAAGCAAACTCATGAGCTATTGTGGATTAAACAATGTGAAGCATAAAGATCTTCTTGATGACATGGTCAAAAAGGAGATGATAAACCGAACGGAAGAACCCTGGGGGAATAAAACAATAATGAAATACAAGGTTTCAGAGAAGGGAAGGGAGATTCTCAGGGAAATTCTAGAACCATACGAAGAGTTGTTTCCAAGGAGTGAGACAGATAAATCACCTTGACAGTAACAATGGTGATAATGATGATGATATCAGGTAACAAAGTTACTACATTTCTTATAATGCGGTGGAGGACAATCAGTTTATGACAGATGCAAACAAGGGAGACAATGACAACAATTCCAGAGAGAATCTTTTTAAAATAATGGATGGAATTATCGCCCAGCTAAACAAAACTAAGAAGCTGTTTATCATAATGATCCTTACTATTATGATCATTCCACCCATCGCTTTTTCCCTTACCTTTGCATTATTTGGACCACCATTTCCATTTGATAGTGCTAGAGGGCCGCATGACAGATCTGGTCCCGCGTTCGGTCCTCACTTTGGCATACCACGATTTGTTCCATTTCTGATCTCTATTGTATGGTTAGGAATAGGAATAAGACAATGGGTCGTTCTTTCAAAATGGACCAAGAAGTATGAGCGCTATAAAGAATTACAGAAGAAGATTGATAAGAAGTTGGATTATGATGATAATGATGAAGAGAACGAGAGACGCCAATAAGCAGTAAACTAGAATTGCCAGGGCTATGATCGAGCTAAGCAAAGAAAAATTAAAATTCTTTGTTAGGTATAACACTCTCTTTATGAAAATTAGAGACTCGAATTTTAGAGAACACCACAGTAAAGGGATACAATAACCAACTATACTCTTTGCGACTCTTGTTATTATTGCTGTCGCAGTGTCAGTAAGCGCTGTAATAGCTGCTGTCTTCAATCATCAAATTCCATCAGTAGCGTTCGCGCAGACGCAGCAACCAAGTATGATGATGACAGGCTCATCTTCTGCAAATGCAACTGCTACCCCCACGTTAGGTACTCCAGTTATAGATGAGAAAGGGATGGTAACAGGACAACGAGTTCTGGAGGTTTCACCATGGCCAAAGACGGAAGCATCGTTTATAGCAAATGATACACTGAGAGGAAATATTGCTGCCTCAGAAACTGGTACATATACATCAATAATGCGAGCTGATGGTTCTTCGTATGGGCAAGGAATATTCACTACGAAAGATGGGGATGTGGCAACATGGACAGGCCAAGGAATCGGACACTTCACGCAAGATGGTAAATTAAGGTTCCATGGATCTTTGTTTTATAGCACTCCTTCCACTGGCAAACTAGCTTTTTTGAATAACATGGTTGGTGTATTCAGTTATGAAGTAGATGCTACAGGAAAGACTACAGGAAAAGTTTGGGAATGGAAATAGTAACATAATATTCAACGCCCTGGGCAGATAAAGTAAATTACCAAGCAGGTTATCAACAGGATGAAATGATGCACAAAAAGGAATGAATGGTACTTTATGCTAAAATTTGTGTGCATTAAATAACAATTGATATTGTAATGAACTCAAACAATCACATAAGAATCAAATTGTAGATGAAACTAGTAGAGGGTATGGTCTTCTGTATCGATAGGTGTTGATTCTACATTATTTCTTCTCGTTTCATGGGGGTCAGTTCAAATGAACTGATCATTTTCTGCACTGTTGGAAGAAATGCATCGTATTTTACGGCCTCTGTACTGAACACAATATAGTAAACCTTGTTGTCGAATATCGTTCCCAGTTGTGTTGTTTTTGAATCGAAGCCGTTGTTCAAATGTTTGAATACAATTGCGTATGCTGGTCTACCTGCAAGGTTTGTTTGTGCTGTTGCAGAGATCAGTTTGAAATCTTGATCGGGCCGCCAGGAATTAATCGCATGGCGTGCTAATAGATCTATGCTTTTAGTTTTGCGATCGAGATCCCATGTACCTACGTATAAATAGGCTACAGCGTTTGGATCTGCGGCAATTGGAGGATATAAGTAAACTATAGCGATTACCGTATCCTTCTCCGTGCTCACTCCCTCTTCAAAGCTCCAGTCGGGTGGATATTGTATCTTTATTCCATAAGTGGAATTCTCATAGGTCAAAAAACTATCCTTTGGCATAACAGATATACTTATAAAATCAGTCAGACTCTCTTTTTAGAGTTTTCAATCTTGAAAGCATTATTCGAGTTAGCTTAATTGAAGATTGCACTCCTTATCCTTTGCACATTATCCAAGCCAGACGATAAGGTCTGTTGGGGGTCGAAGCATACTACACTTTTCTGCAGGTTTTGTTTATTAAATTCAGGAATTTATCTACCGTTTGTATGTTAAAATGCAAGCCTTCTGCTTGTCATTCATCAGTTTTAGTGCTTCTGGCCTCATGATAGCGGTTTCTGGCGTGCGTGAACACGAAAATGCCGTAATAGATAATATTTTTCAACCGGAGATGTTTATGTTGTGATAGGATATTATAACATGTTGAATTCAAAACCTACCGCGACGAAATCGTCATCACCAACGTCTTCACAGCCATCCCTATCATCACCACCAATAATTCCAGCAATTTCCTTACTAAAATTTCCATTTAAACTTACAAAGGATCAGATGGAGGCTGTCGATTCATGGACAACAAATGGCTTTAGAGGTTCGATTATATACAGTACTGGCACTGGCAAAACAGAAATTGCATTTGAATGTGCAAAAAGAGCATGTGAAGAAATAGTAATTAACGAGGGCAAGAATCCCGCTGATAATAACAATAAATCATTCAATATCCTCTTTCTCGTACCACGAATCGTCCTAGTACAGCAGAATATCAACAGACTAATTAGATATGGTATTCCTGAAGAGAGAATAGGAGCATACTTCGGAGAGCGCAAAGAAGTGGGTGAGATAACAATAAGCACATACCAGAGCTCAATTAACAATTTTGATCTTATTAATAGCTCGAACATGATCATATTTGATGAAGTACACCTGGTAAGTGACACGGCTACAACTTTGAGAAAGGTGTTTGATCTGGTAACTGCAGCAGATCCTGAAAAACCATTATTAGGCCTAACTGCAACAATAGATGAACAAGATCCCAGATACAACACAGTTCTGTCATTGCTGCCACCAGTCAGAAGGTATATGATAAAAGATGCTGTGAAAGACAAGAGATTAGCAAGGCCTGTTGTTATTCCAATAAAAATTGATCTAACTTATAATGAACAAAAAATCTATGACGAATGCTCTACTAAAATTAGAAATATCTCTGGTTATCTTCATACCTCGGATCCTAAATCAATGACATCTCTATTAAGAAGAGGAGGACGCACAGCCGGACTAGCAAGAGCATGGTTTGCAAACGTTAAGGAGAGAAAGAATGTGATTAATTGTGCTAAAAATAAATTATCAGCAGCAGTAGATATTATAGCTACAAAACATCATTCTGAAAGGATTATGGTGTTTAGTGAAACCATAGAATCCATTCAGAAACTAAAGGAGCTGTTACAAAATAAAGGAATAAAATCTATGATAATTGATAGCAAACTGAAATCAAAAGAGAGGCAAAAAATATTATCAGAGTGGGGAAAAGAATTCTTTCCACTGCTTTCAGTACATACGTTAGAAATAGGCTATGATGTACCTGAAGTTAGAGTGGCAATAATACTAGCAACAACATCTAATATGAACCAAATAGTCCAAAGAATAGGAAGAACAATAAGAAAGACTGAAGGAAAAGATACTGCGTTGATATACACGATGTATCTATCATATACTCATGATACGAGCACTCTGAGGATGGTAAGACAAGCGACAGATGTAGATATTGGAAAACACGAAAATAAGGACAAGAAAGATTTGAGAGCATCAAGTGTAACTTGTGATAACGCTAACCTAGATAGATACGTCATTTAATCCTATACCCTAAAAAACGGATTTTTATTGATCGGGCTTTTTTGATGGACATTGCTTATTGACACATAACTCCCATTGACGTTTCGCCTGACCGACAAAGTCAGCCTTAACTATCGGCCATCGACATAGTGGACAGGTCTTGCTCGTAGTTCTTACTGATCCTTTTTGTGGTAGTGGAGCGGTTGCGTTACATGTACCAGAAGAATAATTAGAACATCCTACGAACCTCTTTTTTGTTACGCCTGATCTTTTGATTTTTAGGAATCCGTCACTACACATAGGACAATTCCCTAGTATCCTCTGTTGTTGATTATTCAGAGTAATTACTGCCTCAGTTATTTGACTGCCTATTTCACTCTCCTTTTCCTTGAAAGAGATTATCGCTTCTTTTATTTTATTTATAGCATGGTCTATTACAAACGAACTCTTCAAATTGCCTGACTCAATACCTTCTAATTGTTCTTCCATAGATCTAGTAAGATCTGTAGATATTATACTTGGCATGTATTTGCGCATTGATTGGATTATTACAAATCCAATCTCTGTAGCCTCGATTCCTCCTCTTCCATATTTTTCTCTTTCGTGGGTAGCAGTACTAATATAATTTCTCTTCAAGAGTGTGCTGATAACCTCAGACCTTGTGGCTTTAGTACCTATCATCTCTTTTTCCATTTCTTCCAGTAAGCTAGATTGATTGAATCTAGAAGGAGGTTGGGTAAACATCTCATCCCTTCTTACAACTACATTTTTCAGTATGTCACCGTCATGTAGCTCTGGTATTTCAGTTCCAATGCCTGATCTATTGATATATGGTTTGTAATAATACATCCATCCTTCATAGAGCATTTTCCTTCCATCAGCTTTGAAAACGTAGTCATCATTAACAAGAATTGTGACTGATGTATGTCCGCTTATTGAGGGATCTCCAAAAGTTGCCAAAAACCTTCTGATTATGAGATCGAATAATTTGAGTTCAACGCCCTCCAGTTTACCTTTTGGTTCCTCCCCTGTTGGGTAGATCGCTGGATGTGCTGGATCAGTCTTGCTTCCTTCGTTCGGAGAAAGTTTCTCCTTTAATAACAGGCTCATAGTGAGGTTAGTATAGGTACCGCTACCTTCGCTACTTTCATTATCACCATCAACAGGAAACGCAATTTTTGAAAGGGCTGAAATAATTTTTTTATAGTTTATTGATTTAGGCAGCTTTTGGCTAGATGTCCTTGGATAAGAAATCAGTGCCTCAATGTATAATCTCTCTGCAATCGTTAGTGTGTAACTGGGAGAAAATTTGAATACTCTAAATGCTTCCCTCTGTAGATCACCTAAGTTAAAAGGAGTTGGAGCTTTGAGTGTGGCCTTTTGATGTTCAATTCCTCTAACCACACCATCTTCGTTTGCACAGGCACTAACTATTGAAGTGGCTTGAGATAGGGTGTTTATTTTTTGTTGATAGTAGTGTGCTTTAATTATATGTCCATTTTTTTCAAATTCTCCATATATAATCCAGTATGGTTCCGGGACATGTTTTCTGATCTCCATTTCTTTGTCCACTACAAAGGCAAGAGCCGGACCCTGAACCCTGCCTATGGACAGGTTACAATATCTTTTACCGTCGTTACTAACCTTAAAGGATTGTGTGAGTGCTCTAGAGAGGTTAACTCCATAAATAAAATCGATCATATGGCGAGATCTCCCGGCTTCAGCTAATCCTTTGCTTGGCTTTAACAGATTATCAAATGAATTTCTTATTTCCTCATCTGTAAGAGTTGAAAATTTAGCTCTTAGTGAACTTTGATATTTGTTCTTACATGCATATTCGAGAATGTTATAGCCTATTACCTCGCCTTCCTGATCATAATCACAAGCATGAACAAACCTTGTAGCTTGTTGGGAAAGCAAGGATATCGTTCGTATGATCTGGACTGCTCTTGTGGCTGTCTTTTTACCTTTTCCATTTCTCTGCTCTAAAATTGGCATCCATTTAACATCAAATATAGGATACTTACTTCGGTTTCCGTTAACATCCGCTAATCCGTACAAGTGGCCGAGGGCAGAGCATACTACAAAGTGTTGATTATTCCGGGTTTTTACAGAAAATACTGGCGGCAGATCTCTTCGCCCTCCCATCGTCTCTGAAGAGGCTCCCAAAGCTAGTGCTATCCTTCGTGCAGCAGCAGGTTTTTCACAAACTACAATAGTATAGGATGATTCAGCAATCCTGCTTAATTTCAAATCTGTTATTTAATTCTACTATAACTAATATAATTAGTAGGGTTTTTTAGAGAGCTTTTTAGTGAAGCCCTAGACCCTGTGTACAACAAAATGCCTCCATATCATCCGAACTTCGGAAGAATTGCCATAACGCTTCCCATGCATCCGAAACATTTTTCAAACTTAACGATACTACCATATTTATCGTGTTAGAAGAAAATGATGACCCAAGTTCTATGGAAGATGTTCTTAGAGAATTAGATAAAGAGAAAATTGAGATTGTTATTTCTAAAGTTATCAGGAGGTTTAACAAACCAGCAACTATAGTGCGCGGCCTACATGATAGAAAGGATGTAGAATCAATTACTAGGGACTTAAAGATGAAGATAGGAACAGGGGGGACTTACAAGGACAAACAGATAATCTTGCAGGGCGACCATCGAGAATCAGTTAAGACTATACTTCTTGCAAAGGGGTTTGAGGAGAAATCAATTGAGGTGTTATAGGTTGAACATCCTATCTACAAACAGCTAGTGTTCAAAATATGGCACAAAATACTTTTGCTTGATATGATGAGCTAATGATACTAAGAGTAAATCCAGCAATAACTATTACTAATTCTCCATTCAGACCGTAATCACATTAAGGAGCTTTTTTAGCTTTTTGTCAGAGCATACTGAATTCATAGCATCAAGAGCGGGAGTTTACTACAAAGATTAGTAGTGGCGAGTTCATACCATCGTCAGTCATTTATGAATAAGATGGGAGAAGTAGGTAGTTGCTCTAAATACCCGACTCGCCCGACTTAGCAAGAACGATTTTATAGAAGCAGAGATAAGGTAAGTGCATTTCAAAGTGAACGACATGATAGACGGAGGAGTAAGGTGCTACTATGAGCTATACTATCAAAAACCGTTGCGGCTTTTACACTAAGGAGAATAGGAATGTCTAGTAAATCAGTGGCAGGCAACTTGGCAGTTGTGACACTACATGATGCTGCACCTTCCTTCTCAAATAGGATATTCGAATTCACAGATGCATTTGAGAATTTAGGAATAAATTTCAATCTTGCCGTTGTCCCATTCTTTCATCATGAGGAAGACCTTCCTAGATTCCCAGAATTCGTTGAAAAAGTCAAGTCATACAAACGATGTGAAATAGTGTTACATGGCCTCTACCATGAAGACAGAAACGGTCAGATGGACGATTTTGATACGAAGCCGAAAGCAACTTCAGAAGAAGAAATAAGAGCCGCATTAGAAATATTTGAACAGGTAGGAATAAAGACCTCTGTATTTGTGCCACCACAATGGAAACTAAGCAGTGGTTCTATTGAGGTATTGACGATGTTAGGATTTGGTTTAGCAGAAATGCAGGAAGAATTCTTCCTGCTTTCACAGAAGCCAATTAGGAAAATAAAAGTTCCAAAGGTGTTAAGTTGGGACTTGACGGGACATCCAGAACAGAACGTTGTAAGAATTGGCACAGAGGAAAGACGTTTCGAACTATTAGACGATGTTCAAAAACGGAAGATGATCAGGATTGCTCCGCATCCGCGTGATCCGCACAAGGTATTTAAAGAACAAATTAACATGATACGTGAATTAAGAGATCAAGGCTATACAATTCCGCTATATCGGGATCTAGTGCAGAAATTGGAAGACGCTCCCTACACGATTATCTAATAGTCAATGGTAATAGGTCCAGTGCTTGCTTCTATGAAAAAATAAACCAAAGGTGTTGCGTTGCCGTTCAATTGTAAGTTAACTGTCGCTTCATTATCAAATGCTGCTATGATGCAGATAATGTATGTTATGACGCCAAGTTGAATGCTAAAAGCTGATCAAACTGGCCTAATTCTCTATATTTTATAAGATGGGCATAGAGGTCGATCAATGTGTATCTTACAGCCATACCTGTGGAATTCTTAGTGTCTATCGTATTCTCAATGTATTAACCATGTATAATTGTTATATACATAATTACCAAAATAAAACCATAGACTATGTGTCCTCCAAGGCTCGCAATTACAGGAAGATGACCTAAAGGGTGATTCCATGGAGAAAGTCCAGTTATAGGTTTGTGTATAGGTACAAGAGTGAGCATCCATAATACAAAACCATAAGATATCCCTAGCAAATATACGGGGATACTGCCGATATTTAAAAATTCAAATAATGAGATAATAAATGGATATGCCATACCCGCAAGTGCGCCATTTAGAAAATGAAGAAAAAAGACTGCTTTAAAATGAACTTTATTGCGATTTTGAATATTGAGGAACCGTCTACTTAGGATCTGGTTTTCATGCCATTCGAAAACTCCGTGAAGACCCCATTTCTTCCAAGATGGAATTTCAGTCAACGTCATTACGATAGTAGCGACAATACCACTTAGTAAACCAGTTAACACAAAATTCAGCAAATACAAATCTTTGAGATATCAGGTAAATTCTAACGGTGATTTATACTAAATGATATATTCGTTAAAACATCGAATTTTTGGTATAAGTTCCATTATCGTCTCTCTGTTCACCGTACTGATCTCCTTGTAATGCTCCTATCCTCTTTTAATTTCAGGATTAATAGGTGAGTATTCTGTTGTAAACCTGACAGCACTGTGATCTCCGGTAGGATTCGTTAATGGATTTATTTTCATCGGATAGCATCCTGTTATTGATGTTTGTATCCTTTCGCTCGAGTCCTTCTTTCGGTATCATCTATTATCTTATCTTTATTTTGTACCGATTTCTACGGCATTAATTGAGTTATTTTAAGTAGTACTACACATGATAATTTTCATACCAATGCAGCTCCATTACCTTAGCTTGCTCTGAATATTGGTGGGTATTATGTCCATTCTTCTCAGTTTTCCTGCAAAATACACATTATTTCCATCTGCAACAATGCATCCCTCCTCATACTCCTCATACTCCTCATAGTCTTCATTATTAATCATCATATGCAAATGGGCTCAACTTTATTTCTCATATAATGAAACATCTCCGTGGAACAATGTTAATTCTTCTAGCAGCTGCCACACCTAGAATATGCACCTAATCCCAATGTTTATATCAAAACTTGACATTTTACGTACATTGAAAGTCGTACAAGCTATTCCAAGTATGCCTAAACCTGTCACTGAGACAGAAGTTAATAACTTTCTTGAAAGCAAACTCAACATACAGATTGCCACGATCGACGAAGAAGGATATCCTGTGATCCATCCCACCTGGTTCGTTTACAACAAAGAATCTGGCAAATTATATACTGGCACCCAAAAAATGACAAAAAAAGTTCAGAATATCAGGAGAAATCCTGACAAGATATACTTTTCTATCGACGACGAGAATTTTCCCTATAAGGGAGTGAAGGGAAGGGCAGCAGCGAAGATATCTGAAGATATACAAAAGAACTTGCCAATCATGGAAGCGATAAATATGAAGTACCTAGGTACGCTTGAACATCCTCTTGCTAAGATGCTAATGGAAAATACTAGAAATGGGATTGAGGTTATGATTGAGATTACACCAAAATTCTTCTCAGCATGGGATTTTGGCAAGGCTATGTAACTCGCATGATTGCAAGGTTGCGGAGTGAGTCATAATACTTCAGTTGTACTTTTGGGCTAAGTAACTTTTCTTCATTCTTCTCTCAAGTCGTTCCACCTTTTCTTCTTTTTGTCGTCTTCCATTTGTTCTCTAATTTGATATAAATACAGCCATCATATCCAAGGTAACCCTACCACTGTTTCTGCAGCATCAAGTAACATTTCACGGTATTTGTCTTTGTCATACAATATTTTGTGTTCACTTCCAGTTCTCCTCCTCTGTGCTGTCCGGCTTTTGTCCAACTTGATATCCAATTAGTTGCAATCTCGTTCTGGGCCTCAGACAGGCTCATAGCGCCATTACATACTTGGTGATGAAGATAGTTTTCGAATCTATCTTTTATATGAAAGTTATACTGTCCATAGCCTGGTTCAGGAAATAGATTTTTTACATCAGTAGGGTGACCACCAATCTCAAGGGATATCAAATGGTCAAGTTCATAATTGGATGGAGAATCGGTAAATCCATATGAATGCATAAGTTTTCTTTTTAGTGGGGCAGTATAGCTCACAGAAGGTCTTACAGTTTTGGTATATCCTGAAACACAAATTGTATTTTTGATGTTGTTCTGAGTTATTGATGGATTTGTAGCTCCGGGTGTACAATTTGGATCTGGTAAGCTCCCGTTTACTATATGACATAAAGCTGGTACTATTGCTGGGGGAGGCGTTAATGAAGAGGATGTTTGTGAAGGAATACTATTAGATGATGATGACGTATTTTTTACATTATGCGGGTGCTTATTATTACTAGGATGTGGTTTTTGAAAAAATCCACCAAATAATTTGTTCAGCGCTCCATGTAGAGAAAAGGCACTTGCGTTCTGAAAATATGGAATTACCACATTTGTAATGACAACCCCTAATGTCATTACAGCTAATAGTATACTGACAAATGCTTTTGTCTTAACGCTCATTGGGTTAGTTATATATTGAGTCGGCCTTAAATCTAGCTTTATATAACCAAGCTCAATCAAAGTTTAATCCAAATAGATTGATAAATTTATCTCTTATTGGATCAGGTAAAAAATCTGATATCATCTTCGGCGCATTTTCCTTAGTCATTGTATTTACAATCTTATTAATAACTTCTTTGCCCCAGACAGAAGCTCTATCATCTACATCATAATTAATTTTCTTAAGTGCTTCTTCAACTGCAACGGCTTCATCATCTTCTACGGGCAACAAATAATAATCCATCAACTATTGTAACGAACTTCACATTATTATGATTATCAGTTATGACTGTACATGATGGGCAAAATGATTATAATTCCTTAGTCTGTCTTCTTCTACTACTCTCATCATACTCCAATCATATTTTCATCATTATCAGCAGTTTTGAATTTTGTTGTTTTTAGTGTACAAGAATATCGGTGCTTCGCATACAAAACGAATCGCATCTCTAACTACCGTAGGATTGCCAAGTAAATCCTGTTTTTTTATCTTCTTTATTTCAAATCAACATATTGTATATCTTAATAGCAGCAAACCACATTTTCTTTGTAGGTGTTATAGATCAGAGTATGTATCGATAAATCTTCTACAATAATAAACTATATATTCAATACACATTTTTGTTTTGAAACTCTCAATATTTTGGTAAGTTATTTGATAGAATCCAGCTACTATGTATAAAGACAACAGGCTAGTTTTATGTGTGGGACTAACCGTACCGTTAGTTTTGTTGTATTTATTCTATACTAGCCAGCAATCATACAATAATGCTGGCTTTGATAGCAACTGCTTTTTCTGTATAATGTTACTTGGTCTACTAATACTAATCTGCATAAAGAGAAAAAAAAGGATGCGAATAGCTATAGGGACAATACTTGGTTTAATGAGTTATTTAACTTGGTTTTCGATTGCGCCATTGACTGTATATAATAGTAACATACTTCCAGCCGAACAAAGAATTGCTGCAGTACTGTTATGGTGTTTTGCTCTTCTAGTATTAATTTCAAAATCTACTAAAGCCGGAAAGAGGAAACAATTCCCACAACTAGTTAAAAGAAAAGTCATCCACAAGCAAAAAAATAGATGTGCAACTTGCAAAAGAAAGCTAGGACCTTACGGCCAAGATTTTCATCATGCTAATGGCGATAGGTCAGATAACAGATATTCAAATTGTAGGGCATTATGTATTCCTTGTCATAGAAGAAAACACGCACACTAATCTCATATAGTTAGAAGGTCACTAGCACTAGATACCAGAGACAAATGAAGGGTGATGCCCATATCCCAGCTGTTAGATCAACTTGTGGCAGTAAGCGCTAGGTTACAGGAAAGTTGAAAGATTACAACAAGAAGTCTACACTATTTGCTTCTCCTACTGCTCTAAATTAAATCAGCTTACTGGCGAAAGAGTTAATGTCGTATTGGTTTCATAGTCGACCTTTTGGCCCATCAGTATTTTGTGCTCATTACTCTAATTCAATGGGAAATATTTTTTATCTGTCTGTTTTTCTATTAAAAGTAATTTCTAAGATGCCATTCCTATAGGTAGATCTCGCTGTATCAATATCTATATCAACTGGCATATGTATAATTCGATGATAACTTTTTGCATTCGGATTATTTATAATAGCAGCAGATGTTACCTCCACTGAATTATCTTCATAAGCTTTGACTCTAATATTCTCTTTAGTAATGTGAGGAATCTCCGCAATGACCTTGACCTGTGTGTCTGTTGTAATTACATCACACAATAGTTCTCTTGTTTCCCTTGGAGCTGTGAATGGTAAAGACATGGTAGTAGATCTATTGATTTTCCTTTTGCTACTGCTATTCCTATTTCTGACAATTATAAATGGCTTTGAATTTTTGAGCTCCTTTATTACCCGTTTGGAATGATTTGATTTTGTCTTACGAGATTTTCTTTTTAGTTTATTTTTTGATGATACTGTAGTAGTGGTAGTAATAGTCATTATTGACGTTGTTGCTAGCAAATCTTGCAAATCCTCCTCGAATAATTTGTGAAGTTTATCGAAATCGTCAAAAAATGTTTCTTCTTCAAAATCATCAAATTCTATCCAAGATTTCCTTGGCTCTGCTAGGAATGCAACAAACCACTTCTCCATATTTCTATTCCAAAAACTCATGACGAATGACCGTAAGTCGATTAAAAACAAAAGCTATATTAAAGATTTCGCAATGCGCTTTATCTAATGTTTGACTTTAACTGATGTTATTCAGTGTGCTCGTCTATTTGCATTGGCTATAAAACAACATGATTGATAGAAATAAGATGTAGACTTACACCATGAATAAATATATACATAACATTCTGATATTATTATGACTAAAGTAGAGATAAAATGTACCGAAAATGGGCCTAACTTGGTAGTGGTAGATGGTACCGTTTTTGCTGCTCTGTGTAGGTGTGGTGCATCTAATAGCAAGCCATACTGTGATGGGGCTCATGCAAAAATAAGATTCAAAGCGGAACCAAAAGAGATAAAAGTTTCAGAGTAGCAAGAGTATAATTGACACACGTAGGCAATGCCTTTCTTATTTTTCGTTTTGTCCTCGATCATGATCCTAGTTTCTTCTAGCTAGGTATATAGGATAAGTGTTCGGTTCTGTAGGTAATCATACCTTCAGAGGTTTCAGGTTACTGGATATACGATTGACTTGTTCTGTCAAAGTTCTTTATGATTTCGAAATTTCTTTCAAAAGTATCTTGTCTAAGTAAATTTAACTCCGGAAACAAGGTCGAAGGATCTTCCTTCGCTATTTTCGAGGCTAGGTGGTCTGTTCCAAATAGAAAACTACAAAGATCATATGTCATATTTCTTACTCGAAATTCATCTAATATACCAAAGCTATGAAGATATTCGTGAGCCAAGACCATGAATAAATAGGAGTTATATTCTTCTGAAGATTTGTATGCTTTTATGATACTCAGGATAGCGCGATTCATAACAATTACATTAGAGCCAAGAATATGATATGCTCCAAGACTACTTGGCAATCCCTGAAGTATCAAGCTTAATCCCGCTCTATGCATGCTAAATTTAGTATTAACTGACTCCTTGACCAGCTCAAAGACCTCATTAAAGTCCTTTAAGCCTGCTAGTCTAGCTTGATATTGATGTTGATCTTCTATTGAAACCAAATGCTGATTTATCTGTCTATACTATATGAGAATAGCGCTATAAACCTTCCACAATTTTTTGTTTTAATTGTGTTTTTGCTGCTTTCAACTTCCCTTCTATGTTCCCTGTAAGCTTCTCCCCATATATAGAAGGAGAGTCTAGATTATCTTCAGGTATGAGCTACGTCACCAGAATTATTACTGTTAGTAATAGGTGCAATAGTCAAATCCCAAAAGTTTTCATCTCTAAGTGAAAAGGATTCTGATTCACTTCCCTTTTTATTCAAATGTATTTTATATCCTAGGCTTTCCTCTTTAGTATCATTATCTATAATGTAGGGTTCGGTTTTTTCTTCCAGATAGGCAAAGTCTTTTTCACAATTTATGTTGAGATTGTTGCTTCGATTGTGAAATAGGTTATTCTTAATGTATTCTATTGTATCATGCCAGGTATAAGCTTTGATTCTGCCCACTGACTCACCTTTATCAAATCGGTTATTGTCACCGTAATATTTGTAGATGTCGAAATAATCAGCTTCTTTAATGCAATTATTGCAATAAACATTTTTTCCTTTCTTACTACAGCTATCACATTGTTGTATTATCATTATTGATCTAATATGGCTCGTTTGCACTATTTAATATTGATTCAACCACTCTTCCTCAAAATAAGTCAGATCAATCAAGGGCAAGTGTTGTTTTTGTAAGCGCTTTCGAAAGACAATAAGCCGTGGGTAGTATGCGTCTTATCTTAAAGTTCGAATTTGCTCAGAGTTAAGAATCATTCTGAAATTCTTCTAGGGATTATTACAATAATCTGTGCTTGTTATACCATCTTGATGACAATGATGATGAAAAAAGAAACAAGGATAGGTAATGAAAGCATTTTCTGTTTTATCGATGAAAGTCAATTAGTACCCATAATCAATAAAAACAAAGATAAACAATTGTAAATTCTAATAACCGTATAAATTTACATATTCTTGTCTACGCAGCTCCGGCAACGACAAAGAGATCTTGCTGATACTTTGGTAGGCTATCCAAAATCTTTGATTCAATTCCCAAAACAGCGGCTAGTACGTCATTTGAATATGCACCGAGGGAACCCGAGATACCGATGTCTTCGGGTCTCTCATGGTTAAAGAAGATTGCAAATTGCATATTATCCTCACTAATATTCTCTATATAATGAAAGTAAGCTGGAGGAATAAAAACAATCTCGCCAGGGCCTACTTCAAAAGTATCTACGTTATTACCGGGACTAAATATGGTCATGCGGGCCCTCCCGTTTATGACATAATCTAGTTCAGCTGCGTTCGGGTGCCAATGAGGTTCCCGAACACCTTTGCGTCTCAAGGTTAGAAGGTAGCAAGCAAGTCCATTAAGGATTCGGAAGCTATTCGCATCTCCAAGTGAGACATTCCCACCTTTGCTCTGTATCATGGGCTGAATGCCTTTGAGGTTGAATTTATGATAACTTGGAGTTTTCCCATTACCGTCTAATTTTGCAGGAGAGGATCTGGAAGCAATCAAAACATCTTCAGGAGCTCTCTTGAAGCGACTGAAAAGTTTCGCTGGATTTACAAACGTAGTATCGAGGACATGGTCAGGTACTGAGCCCAATGAACCAGATATACCAATATCTTCAGGTCTCTCATGGTTAAAAGCAATGGCAAATTTAGTCTGGCCTTCGCAGATATTCTCAATATGATGAAGATAGCCTTTAGGTACAAAGACAATTTCACCCGGATCTACAGTAAATGTATCGTGCGAAGCACCAGGACTAAAGATCGTCATAAGTGCTTTACCCGCTAAGCAGTAGCCAAGTTCAGATGCATTTGGATGCCAGTGAGGTTCTCTTACCCCTCCCTTGTCTAATTCAAGGAAGTAGAGCGCCATACCTTTTAGTATATGGAAGTTATCGACATTAGCCATGCTTCTAGTACCCCCCTTACATATCGCTTGTGGCTTTAAAGATTGAAGGTCAAAAGCATGAATTCGGTTCATCCTTAATTTAATCTCACTGCTTTTATTTGACGTTTTCGTAAGGAAGATACTGAAAAAGATCAGTTTGAACAATCTTGTATCAGTTAGTCTTTGAGTATGATAAATCACATCAGTCTAAACAAGTTTGTAGTGAAAGAGGACGCATTTCGGCTAAGAGCTTAGGAAAAAGGCAGGATAATTTAAGAGCCATCATTAAGTAATCTTTTATAACCAATCTTTTAGATACTCTCGTATGGCTCCTGGCAATATTTGTTATTATGCCAGCTATATTGAGTGAAGCGATAGCCTATGCAATACAAGGTCTCTCAAAGAGAATTATACTTCCAACAAGATTATTCATTCCCAAATTCACTCCCAGAACGACAATTTTATCTTTTAGCTTATAATAAATAAGATATGGAAACAGAGACGAAAAGTGTATTTGTAAAGGCTGGTGCAGCCTCAGTCTTCAGTGCGTTTGTAACATTTCTCCTGCTGCTGACAATCATACCAACAGAAGGTTATGCTGCCCTGTGCAGTGACCCAAATAAATCAACCGGCTATTTTAGTGGTTATCTGGCAGCTCAAAATGATTTCCATGCAGGTCATGCGAAGAATGAAAATGTAAACAATACCAATTCACAATATGGCCAGGATTATAAGCAAGGCTATAAAGATGGATGGAGTGATGCAGAATTTAACATAAATGTCATAGAACGCTCTCTGTGTTAAAGACTTAATATTCATATAGTTTGGTGAAGATGGATGTGTCATCATCATCCGTCGGTGGATAGGTCTACCTGTACCCGGCATTCTTCATTTGCATTGCACTATGTGTGATCTTAGTTCGTAATAACAGTCCCATTGTAGACCGGTAGACTGGTCCTCAACATGCATTAACTGTGTCGTATGAAAAACCATGACGAGTAGCAAGCGATTATACTCCACTATTTCTAATTTATAGTACACACTTTATAGAGAGCGCAAGAAGGCTCATATCAGTATCCAATCTCTTTCTGGGATAGCTAGAAGCTTCCTAGTAAATATCTAGAATCATGTGAGTTTTAGATCTAAAGTGATTTACAAAAATATATTAGCGAACTAGTATACAGCTATAGATGAATTGCCCAGTAGACATATCGTAAGTGCCACCTCTTATTTTGCCAGGATGAATAGAGGTAGAAAAGATGACGACTGGTTAACTGAAAGCCAGTTGTTAAAAGGGACAGAGGAATTCTTCAAATTAAACGACTATTCTAATATAGAATACGACATAAAATTCGATCAAGGAGCACGTACTATTTCTTCACCAATAGTAGGATATAGAAAATCAATGGATAGTAACGAAAACGAAGAAGAAAAAGACCATATAATTGTAAGTGCCTTAAGACCGAAGATAAAACAATACGACCTTGCCTTTTTTGGATATCTCGAATCAACCCTATTCGATATTATGGATAATTATGAATATACAAATTTGATGCTTGTAACAGATTCTCTATCTTATTTGTCGATTACCAAGAGCGAGGAAATAAATGTTGCAATTGAAAGCATGATGGAAGAAGGTTTATACCTATTATATATGAACCAGAGATTTTCTTATGGATTATTTGACAAATTCGCTGATATGACTAGTTCTATTCCTATTTACGAATAATTTAATCTGCGATATTTTAGGAGTTTGAACAAAATCTAATTTTTTGATCCTAATTCTTGATCTCGCTGTGTTGATCTGTCTGATTGTTTTCCTACAATTGTTTGGGATTAGATGACTAGAGCATACACCTTCGTCCTAAATTTTGATAATATATCATACCTATTATTCCAGTTTGTGCACAAAAGATGAGACAAGAACTGGATTTTGTTTACGAGGCAATGATAATTCATTCATGTTCTCTAACGATGGCCTTGTCACAAGCCCTGTGAACCTTCCATTATACTGCATTTGCAGCTGCAGCATTGAAACGATGTTCTATTAATACAATTGTTCAGTAAAATATTATAATGAAGCTATAAGGTCTTTCATATATCATGTCCATGCTAATTTTTGCAATATGGGGATGTGTACAAGAATTTACCAAAGACTGTCTAGATATGACAAACGCCTCAAGTACATATTTGGGTATAGTTATAGGCGCATTAATTGGTGGAGTAATAAGTTGGTGGATATATAATCGACAGAATAAGATTTCTCGTGAGCAAGACCATATTCTACAGCACATTAATAAACTAGAGCAAGATAATAAAAACAATTTTAATGCACTTGGAGGCGTACACGAAACATCATGACGAACTTTTGAACAGGATAGTTCTTCTAAATGAGAACATACTTGCAGTAGATAAGAAAATGCAATCTATGATTGAAAAACAGAAGTGATGGTCTTTGTCTTTTTTTCCAAGGATCAATGATACGGATCAGAGAGGGGCATTTGTATAATACTGCGGCCTGACATTAATAATAAGGACCATTACGAAAAAACCGAAGACAAATATACATTTGTTTTAACTATTTTTGTAGTTGTCTAGTATGAATAATAGTGCTTTTTTTCTATTCATATTCACATTTATAATTATCATAATCATAATTATCTTTAGACTTAGAAAGGTCAAGAAGGGAACAAAAGTAAGTGTAAAGAAGACGATTCTTTTTTCTGCCTATTTTGTTGCTATTGCTTCTTTTCTTGTTTACAATTCTTTCTTGGTTAGTGCAATCCCTATTGGATATCTTATTTCATATTTTGGTGTTGCTGTAGCTGCAACATATGGTTCTTATATTTATTCCAAAAGATCTCTTTCATTTTGGAGAGTACCCCCCAACAATATAGATGGTGATAGTTATTCATCAATTTACTCAAAAGGAGGGTTGGCTGTTTATCTGCTATATGTGTCAGCGTTAACCATACGTGTTGCAATTAATTTCTTCTTTATTGGTTCAGAGAAATTTTATTTTAATAACCAAACAATATTAGAAAATAGTAGTGCTGCTTTTATTATGCCTATGCTTCGCACAGATACAGCAACAACAATATTGGCTTTTGCAGCTACTGACTTTCTTCTTATGGTTAGTGTTGGTCTTGTCATAGGAAGAAACGCTAGAGTTCTAAGATATTATTACCAAATAAAAAAGAGAATATTATAAAATTAAATTTTACTGGTACTCCTACTATAACTGTAGATTGAAATATGAGGTACTATTACCTCAAGTTGCAATTATACGAGTCGATAGTACGTTATGAATTCCGTTGAATTTGCAGCAGAAACTTTTCAATATACACAGTGTATATCCCACCATTCTTCGATTCCAAAGTATTTAGTGTAAATATACATCTTAAGTGTAATCTAATTACTTGGTATCAGAAATACTTAAAGTGTAATTGATTCCATGAAAAGCATGAAAGTAGAACTCGGATTACCGTAGACAGAAAAAATTGTACTACTAGAAGGAATATTATTTATATCTCAAATCTCAAATCTCAAAAGAAGCTGGTTTCGATTCTATGGTTTTTAGACAGAATAATTTCGCTATTAGTCTGCAGAACCCATATCCATGAGTAGTAGTAGAATTTAAAGGGACAGCATTACAGTATTCCAGTCGGATCTAAACTTGAAGTATATTGTAGTAAATACTATTTCTGTCAAGTATTTATAGCATCAATTTACATTAATACGCAATGCCAGGATTTTTATCAGGACGAACCAGAACATTCTACGTTCTTTTTTCTGCTGGAGCAACGTTTATTATTATTGGGATAGCTTCAGCTGTCTACACTAACATTCCTGTAGACGTAAGGCTAAGCGGTAGTATTAAACCTGGCACAACCGATAATTTGACACCTAATATGAATATAGGCAATAGTGCAAATATTGTTATAACTGGCTCAAAGTTTAACGTCACTATTACAGATCCGGACCGACATATTATAAAGGCGGAAAGGGGAATTTCGATCTTTAATTATAATCTCGTGGCTGAAAAAGAAGGACAATACACTATCACAACAAAAAATACTGGCAATTCTGACTTGACATTGAATGGACACGCCCAAACTAAAGGTAGTGTAACCGCATTAACCGGGCAGATGATGTTAATAGTAACAGGTATCATCGTAACAGGACTAGGGCTTAGACTAAGAAACAAATAATAATTACAGTAATGCCAAAAACTGTTTTTTCCTGTCATAATTCATTTGTTCTTTTTGATTTTGCCAATCTTCCTATCTTTATACAATCTCTAATATCTGGAGATACTGCAATAGCTATTGCTCTAGCTTTAGATATCTCTTCTCTAACGTTCTACCTTGTAAGCAGCCGTACCGCATTATAGAACTGTTTGTATGTGTATGCACTATCATTAGATTATGTGGAAAAGAAAATTGAAATAATTAAAGAAGTAGTTTTATCTCCAAATGGCCTATTTATTATTAATCCTATTATGCATCCGCTAAATTCATGCATTTGGACCATCATTTCTTAAGCTAATGGAGGATCTGTTGGTTGTTGGTGTAGGTTATAATATGTCCAAAAGGTTCTGTGACTGAATTACATGTCTCTACAAGTAACTCTGTATATCGTGTTATATCATAAGTGGTTTTTTCGTTAATCAGTTCAATAGGGACAGCTCTCCTCCTAACCTTACCACTCCCGTGTTTCTGTGAGTAGTCGGTTATAATATATTGTAACATCTCTCCAGCTTTCGGGGATTTACCTTCAGATTCCAAAAGACGCAGTGCATTGTTTTCTATAGTATTCCTATTTTGATAATACTCATTTGAATTCTTTGAAAGTCGTTTTGTGAAAATTAGTTCTTGAAGAGGAACTCTTTTTTCCCTCAAGATTGCAATATAGCTTTGAAAGATATCCTTTACCTTTGTTAGTATAAGTGCTTTAACTTCATTAACAGTATTTCCAGCAGACATGATTTCCAAGATTTCATTTTGACATTTAGAAAAGAATGTAGGTGTATCATGTCTTCTTGCTTCCAATCCTCTTATCTTCAGGCTACCATCTTCAAATACTCCAAAATATCGGTTTGGCACTGGTAAAACATTGTTTCTCTTGGAATGAATAAAAGCAATCCACTTGTATATACCTTCAAATGATATTTTAAAACCTGTTTCCATCTCTATGAATTCTTTTAATTGTAAATAATCCGTTTTCTCTGTCTTAATACTACCGTTTTTATTCTTTAACCATAGGGAATCTACGATGCCATGCAATACACTAAATCCGCGAGCCTCAACAATCTTTGCTGCTCGTAAGAGGACCTGTCTATCAAAAGCGCATACTCCAATATGAGCATCAATCCTTCCAAACTTTGCATTGTTAAATCCTAAATATCCAAATGAAGTTACCAAAACCCACTTTAGTGAAGATTGCCTAGCATCATAGATTGATTTCAGCTCTTGATTGCCAGTGTTCGATTTCAATAATTGCTTATATTTAGCACGTTTTTCCAACAATATTTTTAATGAAGTTGGCACAATTCCAATTCTTTTTTGACATATGTGATAATCTAATTCAGGCACTCTTCTTAGTTTAGAATTATGAGAAAAATAGCAGCGGCAATCACATCCTATAGTTTCAGCTGAAAGATTCTGCTCTAACATGATATTAGGGTACAAGGATTCAAAGTCAAACTCTGCTACTTGCTCATTAACCCCAATTTCAGGTTCCAAAATACATCCACCTCTATCTGCGATAAGCAATTCTTCAAGTGTCTTAAAGTGTTCTGCAACTACAGGTTTCCATGGTATAAGAATTTGTTTTTTTGAAACAGCATAATAAAATTGTAAACTACTCAAGCACTTGCCTATCGAAGCTCTAGATGCTGTATGAAGGGGCATTCTGCAAACTCTAGCTATTTCATAAAGACCTTGCAGACCTGATTCATTCCATACAAATGAATTGGACTTGTCGAGATGTACTCTTCCATATAATCTAATAGTAGTTGGTCTGAAGTAGACACGACCATAAGAAAAATAAGAAATACCTTCTCTAGCAGGTTTCTTTAGTTTTATTGATTCTCTGCTTAGGATTAAGTCTATATCATTTTGTTCAGCTCTATAAATGAGATAAGGAAAAGTGAATGAATCACCATCTTCAGTAAATATGTAATCTGGATCAATGTTTGATATTTCAGTTTGAAGTTCTTTGACTGTGTCAGCTTCTGAAGCATCATTACATCTAATTTCAATATTTTCATTGTCTTGTTGTTTAATTGTTATTGACTGAATTTTATCAGAGTATCTAGGTATACGCCCTTCTTTTTTTATGTTGACTGTCATATGGATGGTCTTGAGGTCAGGTATTTTGTAATCTGTAGACCATACGTCCTCATTCTCCTTAACTATCCATTTCAGTTTTTGAGAATAGCCATCTTCATTGATAACTACTTTTACTTTAGAGAAAGCAAGTGGAAATATGTCATGTTCATAAAAATATGATTGTGCTGGTAGTAAATCTACATTGTATAATCTATACTTTCCAAACTTATTGTCACCTAGTGCTTCTATCCTTTTTGCTAAAGTTAATGCTTTTGTAGAATCTGATAATGTTAATTTTAAAACCTCAGATTCTTTCGTGTCTACAATTCTCTCATAACATGAGGTAAACTCATATTCTTTGATTAGAGAAATAATGTCATTTGCTTCCAATATCGATTTGAAGTCTGCTTTGTAATTCGACGCAACATAGATTGAATGGCTCCAATTATCTTGTAGTCTGATTGTATATCCCTTCTCTTGCTTTATCCAAATAATCATTCTGTCAGCTAATGGATAAATATCAAATAACCATCCGGATACTGTCACTGCTATTTCACTTCTTGTTTACAATGTGCATAGACATTAAAAAAACTCCTCAAGTGTGTTATGCTGTTGTTCAGATAACAGCAGCATAAGTAGGGATTCAAGATCCTGGTGTGACTCACTTACTTCCTTTAGTAGCATACTATACTCTGAGCTGAGGTATTGCAAAATCCTACCAAATTGCATGGGGACGGTATTGTTACCGTATATTACCTAATAAGAGTAAGATGAGTTACCGTGAGGGGGACATTGCAATGGTAGTAAAGCGTTAGATGTTTTACTCCGAGTGAGCGGTAAGATATATATAGATATAATATAACCACAACTTTTTCTACATCGTCTAATTTGTTAATCTTCTAGCATCAATAGTGATAATCCCAAGGTTTTAATTAGGATGTCACAACTGAAGCACATGCAAGGAATTCAAAAAATGAAATGTACCTCTTGCGGTGTAACGTTTATGTCTGAAAACGGAGCTAGTACTTGTCCCTCATGTGCATCAAATAGTAGTATTGGCCATGGGCATGATGATAGTAGCGGATGTGGTTGTGGACACAGCCACTAATAATTTTTCAGTTATTAATTATGTGACACTTAATAGAATCCTCTAGTAGGATTGAGAATGCTCCTTTTCTCATTGAGTGTTCATATCATGACAATACATGAAGATGAAACGAGAAAACTTTCGAGATACATAGAATATGTGCAAAAACTGTCTAAATGACTAAATATCTAAATAGAGCATTTATCTATACTAATGGTAGCAATTAATCTATATGAATAACTTAATTCTTGACGTTATTTTCCGATCTTGCATCCACCCAAATGGAGCCCTCTAAAGCAATGACAGTATGTGAAAAATGCACCAAAAATGAAGAATATCATACATGTTCAACATGTAACCAACATCTGTGCATGACCTGCTTTAATACGGTTCATTTTGGTATAAATGCTCCTAGAGCTGGTAAGTCAATGGTGTACAATAAGTGTATTTTTTGTGATGAAATATATGCAACTAATGCAAAAGGTAGCGTTTGCGATAAATGCACAATTATACTTAATTGGATATCAGGAATGAACTACCTTGCTGCGGTAAACAGGGTTTCAGAATTAATAAGGACAAATAAACTGGACTCCAAATTGAAAAATGAAAACTATTGTAAGACAAATTTTGGCAGCCATGCCACACAAGTAATAATGGATGCAATAGACAGCTCAAAGAGAAATTAATAAAAATATTTCACATTTGAACAAAAAGAGGCCCATTAGCTGTTGCAATAGATTCTTATTGTTACTATTACACATATACCGAACGCTACTTCTAGCTAATATAGGTGGGGCTACATGACGTATTTTCAACTAATTGTGAGCTGATACCATACTATATATCTCCTCACGCAGAATATATATAATAATTTTTAAGTTCGTTACACAAATAATTCAGATGGGATTTGAAAATGAACATACTGTCAGAAAATATTTGATGTCAAAGGGAGAGGAAGCGTTTCATCATAACTATGAGGAAGCGATAAATAATATCAAATTGGTATTTGGTAAAAAATATCCCATGATTATTGATGGCAAAATAGTTGAATCACCAGAGACTTTTGTTCATACTTCGCCTATAGATACTAGATTAAGATTAGGTTATTTTTCAAGGGCGACTACAGAACATGTACAAAGAGCTATTAAAGCAGCCAAAAGGGCATTCGAAGAGTGGAGAAGAACAGATTATAAATATCGTATAGGAATTTGCGTCTCTGCAGCAAATCTAATAGCCAAGCGGAAGTTTGAATTAGCAGCATGGATTTCTTATGAAAATGGCAAGAACAGATATGAGGCTATAGCTGATGTTGATGAAGCCATAGACTTTATCAAATACTATTCTGAAGAGATGGACAGGAATAAAGGTTTCCAAATTCAAACTAAAAAAGCAGATACAAATGAAAGAAGCAGGAGTGTAATGAAACCATTTGGTGTTTGTGGAGTGATTGGTCCTTTCAACTTTCCTTGTGCGATTTTGGTCGGTATGAGCATGGGGGCTTTGGTTACCGGGAATACTATAGTTCT
>Ga0193715_1000037_pt1 | contig 35459 bp, 33 predicted proteins | sample U2m2metaG_FD_143040 | JGI IMG/M metagenome (GOLD analysis project Ga0193715, IMG submission 143040) | Soil microbial communities from a riparian zone of the East river system, Colorado, United States - U2m2 | ecosystem: Environmental > Terrestrial > Soil > Riparian zone | place: USA: East River... | reverse complement strand
CAATAGGACACAAACCTCCAATAGGACACAAACCTCCAATAGGACACAAACCTCCGATAGAACAGGAACCACCAAGCCCTGTCATTATCACAAATACTGTTACCGCACCTTCTGTGAGTTCAAGTAGCAATGATAAGAATAATGATGATAAAGGAAATGAAGGTCCCACCAAATTTGCATTTGTGGATTCCTTCTTCACTGATCAGACCGCTCAAGGGTCGGTGATTGCAGAGACCTCTTCCGTTTCATCAGGCACACAAGACATACCTCCAGTTCCAAGACAAGAAGTTGGACCGGGGGAAGGAGATTCCATGCTCGCTATAGTTATTATTAACAGAGGCTTTTCAGATGTAACGAGTATAAGGGCATCGCTAGATTTTCCACCAGGATTTGCCGCCAATGTTTCTCCAAAAAATGTCGACAATGATACTGCATTAGCCACTTTCAATGGTCTAGTCAATGCGGGCCAAACCTTCACTCTCTACTTTCCAGTAACAATATCAAAGGATACTCTAGTTGGAAAAGAATATGCGGCTTCTCTCAAAATACAATATTTTAATGTTGCAGAACAAGACGAAGAGGATACAAGAGACAGGACGATTAAAATTCCATTTAAACTAAGCGGTAAAGTTATTTTGGACGCAATACCATTTTCGGTATCGGCTTCGTCGCAATCAATCAACAACACATTCCAAGATGGGAAATTGCCTTTCACAAGTGTTGTAAGTTTGACTCCAGGAGAACCCAATTTTGTGGAGACATTAATTAAGAATGAAGGATCTGCTTCTGCCACAGGAGTAATTGTAGAGGTATCATCTAGAGATCAGCGGGATCAATTTGACAATAATAATGTCATTCCAAGCTCAACAGGCAATACTTCAACAACAACAGTACAACAATCTACAGTAATTCCTTTAATAAACTCAGGAACCACGACCTTTAATGTGGGTGCGATTCCAGCAGGTGGAAGCGTAAAGATAAATCCTGTGATATTCGCTAGCGATTCTGTAGGTAGCATATTAGAGAATATACAACTAAAAATATCTTATAACGATGCGTACGGTAACAAGAAGGAGATAGATAGGCTAATGGGAGTTCATATTTTACCCTCATCTCCACAATCTGGATTAACTCTTTCGCCCACAGTTACTAATTCTGATACAATTCGAAGTGGTAATTCTTTATCAGATGTATCTATCCAAAGAAGTCAAGATAATTCGCCTGATAGGGGTAACAATAATAACGAACATAGAAATCAAACCTTTTCTTACCCATTGACTCAAGTTAGTGAATTCAATTTTAATGAAAATGGAATTATTCCAAACGAAATTGAGAATAATGATAATAATATTAATAATAGTGCTGGTATCAATTTGCCCTCAAATGCTAATGCAAATGCAAATAAAAGCATCATATCCTTGATAGCAGGCAGAGTAGATGATCTGAAGTTTAATATTACTAACACAAATACCAATACCATTACAGATGTAGTAATTTCTCTTAATACAGATTCTAGCGCTATGAAGATCCTTGGCGATTCAAAGTGGAATTTAAATAAAATAGACCCATCTTCTACTCAGGAATTCATTACATCTGTATTTGCTTCAAAATCCTTGATTAACAGCCCTGTATCCTTTAAAGTATCAATACAATACATATATAATAATCAAGTCAAATCTGATTCCTTAAACCTAGGAGCAAACGTAATAGGCGATATAACAGTAAATATCAATGATCTTGCAGTTAATTACATAGGTGGAAATCCAAATCTGGTGGGCAATATTTTGAACAAAGGGAATACACTGGCATTATTCACCACTTTAGAACTATTAAATCCATCGTCGACCATTAATGGTGAAAATCAATCACTCGCTAAGTCATCACTCCCGACGTCGAAGGATTTTGAAAATAAGAATGTCCTTGTTCCTGCTTCCTCTTTGCCGCAGTATCTTGGTGATCTTGAAGAAAATTCCCCACTCCCATTTAGTATACCCCTGGCTTTGAAAAATAGCTCTGCTTCGGGAATCTATCCAGTATCATTAAAGGTAACATATAGTGACGATCTTAGAAATGGTTACACAGTAATTACTAATGGAACCGTAGAATTTATTACTCCTGTAACAACAAGTAATCAAGGGCAAGCTTTTCTTGGTAATTATACAATGATATTTTTTGTAATGGTAGCCATTGTAGCAGTAATAATTGGTATTGTTATTCTTAGACGGTTCAGATCCAAAATAAAGACCAAGCCCCTAGAAGGGGAACTGAAAGATAATGAAGCAAATAGTTCTAAAAATGATAGTCAAGACGAAGAAGACATTGAAACACTACTAGGTGGGGAGGATGCTTCTCATGATGAGAATTTTAAAAAACAATAGTGAGATAAAATAGCCATGAACATAAAGGAAATCTTTGTTTTGTCTTTTGATGCACTGAAAGAAAGAAAGATGAAATCGATTTTAACAATTATTATGGTGATGGTTGGAAGTAGCTTAATGGTTGCTGTCGGTGGTATTAGTGCAGGATTTGGTGGATTTTTTAGTAAACAGCTAAGTAATCTTGCAGCAAATATTATTTTCATAAATCCTGCCCAAGTACAGCAAGGTGGAGGAGGACCTGCGGTAGGCCCTCCACCGACGCCAAAAATTACACTAAATGCCGCTGTGGAAAATAGACTAAAGTCTTTACCATTTGTAGAAGACGTTATTCCATCGTATCAAGCTCAAGTCATACTAGAATCTCAAGGTGATTCAAAAGAGTATCAAGTGTTTTCCATGGATCCGCAGAAATTAACTGTACTTTCACCTACGCTGGAATTTGTCGAAGGATCGACCGTACGACAAAATGATCCTTCTGCCATTATTGTTTCTAATGATTTGGCCAATCCTCCTGGGGAGGACGCTCCATTTCTAAGGTTATATCAAACTGTCAAGGCCACGTACACTTTTGTCGATCCCACTACTGGAAAAAGGGATTCAGATTCAAAGAGTTTCGTAGTAAGAGGAATAATCAAACAGACAGGAAATCCAAATATAGATAATTCCGCAGTAATAAATACTGAAGTAGGAAATGCATTGTTCCATAAATCTGGAAAATTTGATTCATTAATCGTCGTGGCCAGATCCGGGATTTATGTAGATACAATTGAACAGGAAATTAGAAAGCTCTATGGTAACGATATTGGAATAACCACCGTTAAGGCTATCATCAAAACAGTGCAAGAGTTTACAGGTGGGATTAGTGCTTTTCTTTTGAGCATTGCCATAGTGTCTTTGGTAGTTGGTGCGGTTGGAATTATCACCACCCTATATACTTCGGTTATAGAAAGGACTCGGGAGATCGGTACTATGAAAGCCATAGGCGCAAAGAGTAAACACATACTTGCCCTATTTCTAACAGAGGCCTTGATGATTGGTATTTTTGGAGCTAGTCTGGGTATATTGGGTGGAATAGCTGGAGCCTATATATTGAGCGCGGGACTCGTTGGTAACAATGGAGGCGAAAGCCAATCACAAATAGCTCCCATATTCCTGGCCGCAGATATGACTAGGGTATGGCTAACTTCGGCTTCACTAAGTCTTCTAGCTGGTTTGTTTCCTGCCTTAAAGGCTTCAAAGCTATTGCCAATCGTAGCACTAAAAAGAGAATAGATCAAGTCATTGGTAATATGACTACTTTTCGCAAAAAGCGTATCATCTGTACTCGTTACCGCAATCGCCGATGATCTCAAACAAATTATTTGATTTTTTGCAAATATTGTCTATTGAATCACGATCAGTATCATCCAAATCAAAATTGAAAACGTTAACATTATCATTTATGTGATTAACTATTCCGAGCCTAACGCCAATAATCACTCCTGCTACTGTTGGTTTGCTAAGGATATAGTTTGTGGCTACATTTGGTATACTTACACTATGTTTTTTTGCAATTATATCCAAGACCAATAAAAGTTTCTGGAACAAATCCCAACCTCCCCAGACATCTACCATCTTCTTGTATTTTTGTAAGCTTAATGTGTCCAATTCTCTACCAGATGGCTCTGCCTTTCCAAGGTATCTTTCAGACAAAAGGCCTCCACAAATGGTTCCATAAGTGAGTAAATTAATATTATGTTTACTACACAATGGTATCATCTGAACTTCAGGTCTTTTATCTATTATTGAATATTGAACTTGGTTTGATGCAATCTGCACACCAGAGTCTAAAATTATTTGGAGGTGTTCAGTATCAAAATTTGTTAGACCCAAATGTTTGATGCGCCCTGAGTCCTTGAGTTCTGATAAATACTTTAGAGCATCCATATAATACGGATTATTATAATCCCACCAGTGTAATTGAAGTAAATCTAGGCAGTTTACGTCCATTCTGCGAATTGATGATTCTATGCTGGTGTTAGTCATTGAACGTGTTATAGTGCTGGGTTGAGGTACCCATTTTGTGAGGGCCTTGATTTTATCAAGTTCATCTTTTCCTTTTAACTTCAGCAAATTTCGTCTGAACTCGCCAATAAAATTCTCGGCTGGACCATAAATATCGGCAAGGTCCCATGTCGTGAAGCCCTGCTCATGATACCTTAACATGTCTTGTATTGCCATTTGGCGATTGATGTCTCCATGCCCACCTGCAACCTGCCACATACCATTTACAATTCTACAAATCGTCATATCGGAAGCTAGTTGGTGGAATTTCTTGTCCATGAAAGTTCTAGGATACCACTATATTTTTAGCTTACAAATGAAGTAAAAAACCATTCACAAAAAACCAACTAAACTGAACTAAAATAAAACCCAATCCTGATAACGTCTATTTTAGAACACTTTTTTTCAATCTCATTCTTTAATTTGGCACACAATTCAATTTCTTCAAATATTATGTAGTTCCAGTATGGAGCACATAGAATTGTCCAAATAATTCGACGGAAATTAAATCATCATGACAATCATTAAAGTGATCTTAAATTTATGATAGTATTATCTAATCTTCGACCTTTTTATTTTTTCTTGAAGCAACATACAACCTTGAATTAGAGTTTCAGGTCTTGGCGGACAGCCAGGTACATATACATCAACAGGAACAATGCCGTCAACACCTGGAAGCACGTTATATGAGTCAATGTACAGTCCTCCTGTAATTGCACAGGCACCCATGGCAATGACATATTTTGGATCTGGCATCTGATCATAAACCATTCTTAATCTAGGAGCCATTTTTCTTGTAACAGTACCCTGAACAACAATCAGATCACATTGCCTTAATGAACCAAAAGCCTCAATTATTCCAAATCTTTCAACATCATATCTGGGACCAGAAGCTGCTCCAAATTCTACACTGCAGCAAGCAGTCTCCAAATGTACTGGCCAAAGTGACCAGATTCTTCCCCAATTTATGGCATATCCTAAAGGAAGATCCAACGCTCTTGTAAGAACGTCTCCGAGTTTTCCAACCAAGAGATTAAAATTAGTTGGATTTACCAGGTCTTTTATCATTGGTCTATCTCAGTCTCCAATAATTCAAATTCATCATATTTAATGCTTAGACGGATTGATTCAAAAACTACCAAATGCCCTTCCTCCCGGAAAGATAAAGCGCATAGCCCATGGCCGAAAACATCACTGCTAGAAAACCGATTATTGGAAGCGTTGCTGAACGTGAAATAGAAAAAAGCGATGCACCCCATGCGTACAAGAAAATAGAGAGAACATCAAAGACCACAAACATTAAGATGTACGAGTAATATTGCATCATAAAATGAGCTCTCCCTTCACCTGAAGGCATCTGACCGCATTCCATGGGCAAAAACTTTACAGGATTATACCTACGCCTCGGCGAGACCAACTTTGATAAAAACAAGACTGGAACAGAGGCTAGTAGTCCAAAGCCAAGCATGTACATAATAGGCGCAAACTGGGTAACGGTTTCTCCAGCCAAGGATAAACTTGCTGTTTTTCTAAATCATATAAAAATCTTGCTTAACTACTATTTGTCCAAAATCATGCCAAACAGTTGCTTTGCAGCAGCATGGGGATGGGTAAGGGCCAATTTCATTAATCTACTGGTTGTAAATTGAGCTTTAATGAAATCAACAAAATCTTCAACGCTCATTTTCTGAATAATTTCAACTTCTCTGTCCCAAGTTTCATTATTCATCTTTAACCATCTTGACTGAACCTTAAGAGATGATTTTATTTTAGAGCTCACGCGTTCTTTCCAAAATTTCTCATACTTCTCTAGCGATTCCCTTGTACATCCTTTTGATAGTGATTTGGCTCCAATGTCGCCTGCAATTCGACCAAATTCTATTGCAAATCTTATTCCCTCAAGCACAAGGGGGTTTGCTTGACCAGCTGAATCTCCCACAAGTAATAGGCCATCAAATATGGTGGATTGACGGGAACCTTCATTTGGAATGAATCCATAGTGAAATTCAATCGGTTGAATATTGCCAAGTTCATCTAGTGGTGTGATTCTGCTTTCCATAATCGAATTTAATTTTTTGATAGGGTCTGAAATTGATTCTGGGCGACCTATACCGGTTCCGATTCTCACACGTTGTTTGGAGATGGGAAAAACCCATGCATACCCTGCCTCTGAAAATTTGTCTCCTACCATGAGGATCCATGTTTCAGGATCTATCTCATCGCAGTAACATTCGTATTCAACTCCTATTCCATATCTCGTCCAGTTCTTAGCGTATCCTCCTTTTCTTGCGACGATGCTACTAAATCCACTTGCATCAATAACGAGCTTTGATTCAAATTCTGTTTTTCCCTTAGGCGTATTAGCCATAATTCCAGTTATCTTATTAGATTGAGATACTACTGATTGTACCTCACTTCTAACCGATATTTCAGCTCCTTCGCTTGCGGCAAGTGTTGCTAAGTATTGGTAAGTAGATCTAACATCTAAGACGCATGATTTTGGTGTCCTTCCTTTAAGAATGATATCTTTTGAAGGAGAGATAATTCTAAAATTCTTTATTGGATTGTAGCATTTTTCTGGAATTTTAAGTCTTTTCATATCGTCAATCCAGGATACCCCGCTGGTTCGAATGTTCTGCGCTATGGAATCATCCTTTTCTAGAACGATAGTACTAGCATTATTTCTTGCCGCAGTATATGCAGCAGATAAGCCTGCCGGTCCTCCTCCCACAATGACAATGTCGTATTTAGCCATAAAATTCTCCCACGGTTTAGTTACACCTTTACTAAAATTCAAATAAAAATTATACTAATTTTCAACCGCTCAGAAAATAATTCACCGATTAAACCTTTTATTCCACCATCTTGAAAAAGCAGATACTGGTAATTTGACAACTGATAAACCAATTAGCTCAGGTGAATTGAAGGAAGGAAATTCAGCACCAGATTTTTCATTTAGGAGTGGGAATCAAACGATGAAATTATCTGACTTTAAAGAAAGAAAAGTAGTTCTGTATTTTTATCCCAGGGATTTTACTACAGGATGTACAACTGAGGCTTCTGAATTCACGCGAGATTTTGATAACTTCAGACGCTCCGATATCGAAATAATCGGAGTTAGTCCAGATGACGAAGAATCGCATGAAAAGTTCAAAGACAAGATGAATATTCCATATTTTCTGGCACCCGATGTGGATAACAGTATTTCAAAAAAGTACGGTACTTACGGGCTCAAGAAATTTATGGGTAAGGAGTACATGGGAGTTAATAGAACAACTTTTTTGATAAATGAAAATGGCACCATTATTAGAATTTTTAACAAGGTAAAACCAATGGGACATAGTTTAGAAGTACTTGAAGCGTTTGGTATAAAAAAGTAAATTCCTAGTATAGATACGAAATCTGGTCATCTATCGCGGACGTGGATATACCAAGATATTCTAAAATCCTCTTTAAAGTATCAAGGTTTTGAGTCTCAGCTTTTCCTTGTTGATAAAGGACCACGATGGAAGATGTTATAATCAAGGTTTCCTCGGAATTCTTGTTCCACTCTTCAATATTGTAGGTATGTGCAGAAGAGACCTGTGTCTTAATTTCTATTAAAAGTTTATTCAGTCTTAGAAATAATGCAATTATTATCACACGTAATTTTTGTAATGTCACTTTGATCTTTTCGGTATCAGAAATTGATGGTATTTCATGGCATATCTTGTTTTGATAGTAATCAAGATTTTTTGCAATACTCACTGATTGTAGTATGGCAGGAATTTGTGACTGAATTTGTCGTACATTGATTGAAGCTTTTACAAATAGTCCATCGGATCTATTAATCTCAAACGTATCCGTTGTAATTCCGTCATTTGTAACAATATCAAAGCAGTTTGAATTTTCAATATATCTATGTACTACTGCATGGATTATTTTTGACATGAATAATTTAGATTCAAATGATTCTTGTAATTTGATTCTAACCCTGCTGTTGACTAGAACCAGACACTAGCTCTTCAATATTTTCCAAAATCTTAACATGATGTTCCTCATCAACAATAATGCTTTTAAGCAAAGATTTAGTTTCTAGATCGTCAGCCAGTGAAACGCATTTTAGTAACAAATCCTTCGATTCTTTTTCTTCCTCTATTGACTTGATAATTCCTTGTTTTGTCAAATTCAAGCTACTGCTGGCTCCTTCAATTGCCGACATCATTGTAGAAATATATTCAATGTGTCGCAAGCCATCATCTAGTAATTTGTGTATATAGTTCCGTATTATACTATTATTCGTTCTACTCAATACCGACATGTAGTGATTCATTTCTTTCATTTCAGCTTCATGTTGCGATTTAAGCAAAGAATAGAGATCTTGCTTTCTTCTTAAGAGTGAATCATTATTCAATACGATCACCTGTACAGTAATTGATAAAAAATTTTTGCAATTAGATTAGTTAAACGTGAAATTATTTAAATAAGATAAATCTGGAAAACACTTGAGTTTTGAGCAGTATTGAACTATGCAATTGTAAATGTCATATCAAATATGGACATAAATCGCTTTGTGAAAAGTGTATTGAAAGACACAAGACATCACCATACAACAAAATATTAAAAAAATTTTCCTGATTTAATATTTTATCTTTATTTCATTATATGCGGGAGATGGGATTTGAACCCACGAACCCCTAAGGGATAAGAACCTCAATCTTACGCCGTTGACCAAGCTGGGCGACTCCCGCATAGATTTAGCGGTTCCAAAATCGCTAATTTGAATATTTGCTATATAAACTCTATACGAATAATAAATGGTTTTTATAAGCCATACTAAGATAAAGAATCAATGCTTATACCGATAAGATGCTTTACCTGTGGAAATCTAATTGCAAACAAATACGGCGAGTATTCTAGTCGAATTAAAGCTGGAGAAGATCCCGCGGAGGTTATGGACTCATTAAATATTAAGCGGTACTGTTGCAGGAGAATGTTTGTCTCATCTGTTGAAACGATATATCAGGTAATACCATATTACGAAGCATTACGAAGGCGCAAGTCAGAAATTGAATCAGAAATAGATTAAGCTCGATGAAGCATGCCTTTAATTTCATCGTTGAAGGGAAGAATTGTTTATAACAGCAGAGGATCAAAGTCCATAGAGATAGATGTAATATCAGATAACAAATTTCTGGGTAGAGCCTGCGCTCCTTCAGGTGCTAGCGTAGGAAGTCATGAAGTGCCGAGCTTTTTAAATAATGATCCCGAATTGACGCTTCACACTTTTAATTCAAACATCTCCAAATTTATCGGAGTTGAATCATCTGATCCAAGAACTATCACAGAAATCCTAAGATCTATAGACAATTCCGGTAATTTCAGTAAAATAGGTGGCTCTGTGGCATACGGATTGAGTATAGCAGCTGCCGCATCTGCGTCATTATCGCTGAATATGCCCCTTTTCGAAATGCTCAACAGGAAAGGGCCTTTTCGGTTTCCCTACCCTCTTGGGAATGTAGTTGGAGGAGGATCCCACGCGGGCCCTGGCACACCCGATATTCAGGAAGTACTTGTTTGTCCAATTGGAGCAAGGAACATCATGGAAGCATTAGAGATCAATTTCAACATACACAAGGAAGTCAGAGTTTTGTTGGAAAAAATAGACAATAGATTTACCTATGGGAGGGGTGACGAAGGTGCTTGGGCTCCCAACCTGAACAATGACCAAGCAGTATCTGTTGTCGCCGAAGCGATTGAAAACTCTGGGTTGAAGCTTGGAAAAGAGGTCGGTTTGGGTATTGATTTTGCAAGTTCCTCATTATGGGTTTCTAAAAAGAACCATTATAATTACGCAAGACAAGGACTAGTTAGGAATACTGAAGAGCAAATTGATTTTGTTGAGGATTTGATTAAGAATTACCATTTAATTTATGCAGAAGATCCAGTTCACGAAGATGATTTTGAAAGCATGGCACGGATAACTGAAAAAAATAAGAATTGTCTTGTTACAGGCGATGATATGCTTGTTACGAAAGTCCAAAGAGTGGTTGAAGCTAGCAAATATGGTGCGTGCAGCGGTGCTATTTTAAAAGTTAATCAAGCTGGAACTTTAAATGACGCTTTGGACTTTGCAAAAAGTTGCACCAAAAATAATATCAAAATAATCACTTCACATAGATCTGGCGAATCAGTTGACGCACACATAGCCCACATTGCACTTGCAACATCCTCGAAAATGATAAAAACAGGAATTGTTGGTGGCGAACGAGTATCCAAATTGAATGAACTTCTAAGACTTTCAGAGTATGATTTAATAAAAGGCATGATGGATTTGTCATTCAACTAAAATGGCAAGCGCAAATCAAGAAGAAAATGCAGACAATTCTGTATTGGAATCTGAGAATCAATCAACCGAAGACACCTCTAGCCAACCATACGTGGAATCGCGGGAAGGAAATCAGGAAATTGAAAATGACAACCTAGAAAAAATGATACTTTCAACAGGAATACGTGTAGGAACTCCCGTAAAGACTAAATTTATGTCACCCTTCATTGTTCGAGCAAATCCAGAAGGGCTTTATATTTTAGATATTAGCAAGACTCTTACCAGGATTGACGTAGCTGCAAAGTTTATTGGAAGAGCAGACATTTCAAAAATTATAGTCACGTCGGCCAGAGAATATGGAAAAACACCGGTGCAAAAGTTTTGTGAGGCGACAGGAGCTTCTGGGATTATAGGACGTTTCATGCCTGGAACTTTTACCAATCCATCGCTTTCAAGCTATATGGAGCCGCAAGTAGTCATTGTCACAGATCCGCAAGCGGATCAGCAAGCCGTACTTGAGGCAACTAGGGCCGGAGTTCCAGTTGTTGCTATAGCAAATAGCGATAATGTTACTTCTAATGTAGATTTAGTCATACCAGCAAATAACAGAGGAAGAAAGGCTCTTGCAACAGTATATTGGCTTCTTACAAGAGAGGTATTGAAGAAGCAGGGTAAAATCAAGTCTGACGCTGACATGAAGATTTCAATTGATGACTTTGAGACCAAATTGGTCGAAGAGATATCTTGAGTACGCAAGCAAGAGAAGCTGCTGTCTCAGGTATATTCTACCCAAAAAACTCAAACGAACTTAACCTCAATATTGAATCGCTATTTAAGGATTCAAAATTTGGACCAGGAAGGTTACCACCGTCTAGTAATACTGAAAAGATATATGGAATGGTCTGCCCTCATGCCGGATACATGTATTCCGGTGCAGTGGCTGCGAACGGATTCTACGAGCTTTCATCAACAAAATTCGAATCTGTAATAATAATTGGTCCGAACCATTATGGTTTAGGAAGTGATGTAGCAGTGATGAATACAGGTTCCTGGAAAACTCCCCTTGGCGAGATAGAAATAGACTCTGAGTTAGCTCAAGAAATATACCAAAATTGTGGAGTGGCTAATATTGATGAGTTCGCCCATTCCAGAGATCATTGCATTGAAGTTCAACTCCCATTCCTCCAATACATACGAAAAGAAATCAAAATAGTTCCAATCGTCTTAATTAATCAGGGCAAGAGCATGTGTAGAAAACTAGGAATGGGAATTTATGATTCCATAAAGAAACGAAATATGATACCCATAGCTTCATCCGATTTAACGCACTACGAACCGAATACACAGGCACACGAAAAAGATAAACTCTTAATTTCTGCAATCTTATCGCTTGATATTGAAAAATTTTATTCAAATTTGATTTCATTTAATGTAACTGCATGTGGATATGGTGCCATTGCCACAGTTATGGAGTTATCAAAAAAAATGGGGGCAACTAAAGGTAAGTTGTTAAAGTATGCCACAAGTGGTGACGTAGCAGGAGATAATAAATCTGTGGTAGGGTATTCATCAATACTATTTGTATGAGCAACAGTATAAACAAGGCTGTATCGTCAGCCCCAGCAAAGGTAATACTCTTTGGAGAACATTTTGTTGTATACAATAATCCTGCTATAGTCGCAGCAATAAACAAGCGGATTCATGTAGGTGCGCAAACTAACAACAAGTTGCACATTAATATTAGATCGGGGGAAAATTCGATTTGTATACTAACGAAAGGTAACGCGGATCCCGTTTTGATTCGTGACAAAGACATGTCATTTCTATATCCAATCTTTAAGTGTGTATCACATGTATTATCTGAGAAGAATAAATCCAATATTGGTATTGATCTGGATATTGATTCTCAAATTCCCTATGGAGAAGGTCTAGGATCATCAGCAGCTTCATGTGTAGCGACGGTTGCAGCACTCTATTCCTTATTTTCAGACAACAACAGAAATCAGATTTATGAAACTTCAAAGCTCATGGAACAAAACATACACAAGAATTCATCTGGAGTAGATTGTTACGTTTGTACTTTTGGAGGAATCATAAATTATGAGCCTGACAAGGGATTTAGCAATATTAGGCCCAAAAAGAAATTTACATTATTAATAGGGACTACCGGAGTAAAACACTCAACAGGAGAAGTAGTGTCGCAGGTTAAGGGATTCAGAGAGAAAAATTCAAGCCAATTTAAGGATCTTTCTCTAAAAGCAAATGTGATCTACAAGAGAGCATTGAATTCCATGCTCGAAGGCGACGAATTGGAACTTGGACGAATGTTTACAGAAAATCAGAAATTATTGTCCACGTTGGGTGTATCGCATCCTAAAATTGAAAAAATGATTGATGTTTGTCTCAATAGTGGGGCGTTGGGGGCAAAATTGACGGGCGCTGGAAGAGGAGGAGCAATAATTGCGCTATTACCCCATGATAAAACCACGGAGATAGTAGCCAAAATATCCAAAAGTCCTGGCAAATGGATGCTTGTCGAATTTGATTATAATGGCGTAATAGTAGGTTGATTTTGGTTTCAATATTAAAATTTAAATTTTCTTAAGAAAACCTAACCTTAATGCGGCAGGAAGTAGTTCTGATAAAACTCGGAGGCTCTGTAATTACACACAAGGAAAAACCGATGAGTGTCAATAACATTGCCATAGATAGAATCCTTAAAACACTAGCATCGGTAAAAGTGCCCATCATTTTAATACACGGCGGTGGATCTTTTGGTCATTACTGGTCCACAAAATATGATATGCATTCCAAACCAGAGAAATACTCTTCCGAAGGCATAGCAATTGTTCATGAATCAATGATTTCATTAAATCATATAATAGTCAAATCAATGTTGAAATTAAAAATGAAACCGTATGCTGTTCCACCATTCTCAATTATTTTAGACAAAAAACCACTCGGAAAGAAGATTTTTGAGTTGACCTCTATGACCAGCGACAAGATAACGCCCGTAACATACGGAGACATTGTATATAGAACACCTCATAAATACTCAATACTGTCTGGCGACGAATTAATGAGCATTATTGCCTCTGTCATAATGCCCCGCAAAGTAATCTTTGCGGTAAATGTGAATGGAATCTATAAAGATCCTTATGCTGATGAGGTTATTCCATTAATCGAGGAAAAATCATCGGTCAATTTTTCAGATGTTAAATTTGATGTTACAGGAGGCATGAAAAGAAAGTTTCGCGAGGCATTAAAGATTTCACTATCAGGAATTGATGTACATTTTGTCAACGGCTTGAAACCAGAGAGAATCTTGAAAGTATTAGGAAACAAGAAAACAGAAGGTACAGTAATAAAGGGAAAAAGGTCCAGTACCCGAAATGCCTGATGAATCTGACTCTCCTTCGAATATTGAAGTAATAAAACAACGAAAAAAGGAAGGAATAGTAATTCCTTTAACTAGGAACGTTCAAGCAAAAGAATCGTCAACATATTTGGAATTTATCAAATTAATTCATAATGCTCTGCCAGAAATCGATTACGATGGCGTTGAGACAAATCAAAAATTTTTAAAACATAATTTTGATGCTCCAATTATTATTGATTCAATGACCGGAGGAACTCCAGAAGCAACTAAAATAAATTCAAGACTCTCACTTGTCGCAGAAAAATTTGGGCTTGGTATGGGACTGGGAAGTCAGAGAGCAGGATTATTGAGCAGTGAACTTTCTGAGACTTATTCAATAGCAAGATCAAATGCACCGAATGCATTTCTTGTTGCCAATATTGGTGGTGCACAACTTTCAAAGGGATTGAAGTTACGGGATATTAAGAATATGATTGACATGATTGAAGCAAACGCGCTTGTGGTCCACTTGAATCCACTACAAGAGCTAATCCAGCCTGAAGGAGAACCAAAATACAAAGGAGTCTTATCAAAGATAAAAGAGATTTGCGAAAATTTTGATATTCCAATAATTGTAAAAGAAGTAGGAGCTGGTATTTCAATGGAGGTTGCTAGGAGGCTAGAATCCTCTGGGGTTTCTGCTATCAACATTGCCGGTTCTGGGGGAACTAGCTGGGCAGGAGTAGAAAAATTAAGAGCGGAAACGGCCCATGACTCCAACAAAATAAATTTGGGAGAATTATTCTGGGATTGGGGCATCCCAACAGCATTAAGTTTGATGGAAGTGAGAAAATCGGTAAAACTACCTGTTATTGCATCAGGAGGAATTCGAAACGGCCTAGAAATAGCAAAGTGTATTGCCTTAGGAGCAAATATGTGTGGAATGGCCTACCCATTTCTTAGACATGCTTCAAAGTCTTTTGAGAGTTTATGCGAATTTACTAACAAGACTTTGATAGAGCTGAAAAGCACGATGTTTCTTGTTGGATCCAAAAATATTTCTGAGTTAGGAAAATCAAGATACATAGTTACTGGAGAATTAGCAAAGGTGAAAAAATGGATAATCTAAAAGACGATCTTAATGAACTGGTATCACGAGTAAGAAATTTTACCCTCTCTATACTAGATGGTGAACCCGCCAAGTTGTATGATGCTGCGGGTACTTATTTGGCTAGTGGTGGAAAGAAGCTTAGGCCATTCATGGTAATAAAAAGTTGTGAAATGTTTGGCGGGAACGAAGAAGAAGCGTTACCGGCCGCTGCATCAGTTGAGCTAATCCACAATTTTTCATTGATTCATGATGATATTATGGATAATGATGATATCCGTCACGGTGTCTCTACAGTCCACAAGAAATATGGTCTACCAATAGCTCTTATAGCAGGAGATATTTTATTTTCCAAAGCATTCCAAGTACTCTCTTTGCATGGAAAAAAGATAGGTCATAAGGACAACATCACAGCTGAAATGAATCGGATTTTATCTACCGCCTGCGTTCATGTATGCGAAGGTCAGGGCCTCGACATACAAATGGCGTCCAGTAAAAAAATTCCCACTATAAATGAATATTTGGAGATGATACAAAAAAAGACTGCTTCCTTGTTTGAAGTTTCATGTGCATTAGGTGTTCTGTCTTCTCCGGACCCATTGGATAGTAACGTAGAAAACCTATCTAAATTTGGCCGATTTACTGGGATTGCGTTTCAATTAATAGACGATCTAATAGGTGTTACCGGTAATCCTGAACTTACGGGAAAAGCCGTTGGAAATGATATTAGAGAGGGCAAAAAAACATTCCCAATATTATTGGCGCTAGAGCATGCAGATAGAAATAAGAGAGAAAAAATCTTGAAAGTTTTTGGATTTAAAGGGGCTAATCGCGATTATGTTGAAGATGCAGTTTATGCAATATCTTCTCTGAACATAGAAGAAGAGGTAAGGAAGACGGCTCAGGAAAATATGGTTAAAGCCTTTGAAGCCATCGACGGTTATAACGAAACAAGCGCTAAAAATGCACTTATATCTTCTGCGAAGTTCATAGTTGAAAGGAGTTTGTAGTCTTTTGAGCAGTAACGAAGAAATTCGCAGACTAGTTAATGCTATCGCGCTGAAGAATGCATCCGAACACTCAGGAAGTACTAATGTAAATACCGTTCTTTCTAGGATACTGAGCCTGAAACCTGAATTAAAAAAAGAAATAAAAACCCTTATAGAAGAAATCAAAGTCATAGTTGACTCTGTAAATAAACTGGATTTAGAACAACAAATAAAATATCTAGACAGCACATATTCTAAAGATAGCCTTCCCGATCCCAAGTCTAGACACGAACATGTTGACTCACATCCACTTCCTGAACTCGAAGTGTCAGCATCTCAGGTGGTTACTAGATTTCCACCAGAACCTAATGGTTATCCTCATATAGGTCATGCAAAGGCAGTGATAATAGATGAGGAATATGCCAGGATGTATAATGGTAAATTAATTCTACGTTTTGATGATACTAATCCGACGAACGAAAAAATAGAATATTACGAAGCAATAAGAAATGATCTAGAATGGTTAGGAGTTAAACCGGATATTATTAAGAATACATCTGATGACATAAAAATACTACATGAACTTGGGAAAAAAATTACAACGAACGGATATGCGTATGTTTGCACCTGCGAAATTAACAATATCCATACGATGAGAATGCAACAAGTTGAATGTCCATGCAGGAGTAATATTGATAATTCAGAGTACAATCAAGAAAGGTTAGACAAGCTGTTTGACGGAACCTATCATCAAAATGAAGCAATAATTAGATTTCGTGGGAACATGCAAGATAAAAATACGGTTATGAGAGATCCGACACTCTTTAGAATCATAGAAGCACCACATCCTCTCTTGGGTCAAAAGGTGACCGTGTGGCCAACTTACGATTTTGCAGCACCTATAGAAGACAGCCTTGACGGGGTAACTCATGCATTAAGGACCAAAGAGTACGAATTGCGAAATGAATTATACCAAGATATTTTGGATAGATTGGAGTTGAGAAAGCCGAAAGTTGTAGAATTTTCGAGATTAGAATTTGAAAACATGCCTGTTTCCAAAAGAAAAATTAAGAAATTGATAGATGATGGTCTGATAGAAGGCTGGGACGACCCGCGTCTTCTTACTCTGTCAGCACTACGCAGAAGGGGATTTGATCCAAAGGCAATTAGGAGCTTTGTACTGAGTCTAGGCTTGACTTTGGCAGAAACTAAACCTCCGTTTAAGACACTGGAATCTATCAACAGGAAAATGATTGATCCCATTACTATTCGACTATTTTTTGTGAAAGATCCAATCACGTTACTTGTTCAAGATGGTAAAGATACAAAGGCAAAATTAAACAATCATCCTACTAGTAATCTTGGCACGAGAGAAGTTGAAGTCTCCAATGTAATTTATATCTCATGTGATGATGCCGCTGCGCTTACCAAAGATGAGCAAGTAAGACTCATGGAATTGTATAATGTGAAAATAAATGAGATAGATCTTGAGAATAAAAAGATAATCACTGCTTCCTATCTGAATAATGAAATAGTAAAAGATATGAAGAAAATTCAGTGGGTCTCGGAGAAGAATATGACAAAATACAAAGTCATGGTTCCAAAAGAGATATATCAAAATTACAGATTCAATCCAGAAAGTTTAGAAAAGATAGAGGGGTATGCTGAATCTTCAATTTTACAATTAAAATCCCGTACTCCAGTACAATTTATTAGATTTGGTTTTTGTATCACTGAAGAGAAATTTACTGCAATTTTTATACATAGGTAGGCAAAATGAAAATAGGAAGAATCAAGATAGAAGAAATTGGAGAAACATACGGAATAATATCTGCTGATGGAAAGAAGATAATAACAAAACAAGATTTTCAGGAACAGACTGGCGTTCCAATCCCTCAAACAGTAAAGGAGTTTATTGTCAGGGGATGGTTTAGTGAAGTGAAAAAATATATTACTACAATAGAATTTAGTAACAATATTAAAGAAGCCGACCTATTAGCGCCGATTCCAGATCCTTCAAAAATAATCTGCTTGGCATTTAATTATTATGATCATGCGCGCGATGCCGGACTCACACCTTCAGATGAGCCTGTTATTTTTATTAAACCAAGGTCAACGCTAAACCATCCATTTAATGATGTTGTATGTCCGAAGTTTGTACAGCGCCTAGATTATGAAGCAGAATTAGCAGTTATTATAGGAAAGAATACAAAAAATATTGAACCTGAAAAAGCCTCCGAATCTATATTCGGATATATGATACTCCATGATGTTTCTGCTAGGGATATACAATTCAAAGATAAACAATTCACTAGAGGAAAGGGCATAGACACATTTGCACCATGCGGACCTTGGATAACAACCAAAGACGAAATCAATAATGCTCAAAATCTACAGATCGTTACAAAGGTGAATGGCGAAATTAGACAAAATTCTTCTAGTAGCAAAATGGTAATATCAATTGAAAAGATAATTTCGAGTCTAAGTAGAGTAATGACTCTAGAGGCTGGCGACATTATTTCTACCGGAACACCTGCAGGTGTTGCTATGTCTATGAAGGAACCAAAGTACCTAAAGGACGGCGATATCGTTGAAATTACGATAGAGAATCTAGGTACTATTAGAAACCGAGTTACTTTTTCATAGAGTCTGTTTCATGAGTATTGTCCTGGCATATCTTTCTTAAACGGCTAATTTCATTTTCCAAAATACGTGAATAAGACTTGTACAATTCCATTAAGGTAGATCTTATGCTGGCTAACTGGATCGAAATATTCAGTGACTGGAGACAGGTGTCCATTGATCGTTCCGTTGCAAATATATTCATGGATTCCTTGAATGATTCGAGCAGTAATTGATGCTCAGAGCTATTTTCATTAATTAGTTTCTCGATATCTTCTACGCTTTTAGAATCATTTTGATCAGAATTATTTGATTTGAACATTTACTTCATATTGTCCCGGAGAAATATATTAAGTTCATCAGATTTGAATCAAATTATATGATTTTTCTATTTTGTATATCGTACAAACTTTAAATTAATAATGTATTTATTTGTCGGCCAGATTTGACAGTTGTATGGTGGTAGACAATAAGGGCATAATCTCGTATTTACGGGTATTAAAGGAAGACTTGATTATATTCAGAATAAAACCATCGGAAGGTGGCGTACCAGATTTCAAAGCAGGACAATTCTTAACAATAGGACTGCATGTGCCATCCGAGGGAAAAATAGTAAGAAGAGCCTATTCCATAGCGTCCCCGCCGGAGCAAAAAAACGTCTTTGAATTACTTGTAAGATGGGTAAAAAAACCAGTTCCAGGTCGTTTGACTACTGAACTATTTAACAGAAGAGAACAAGATGAAATCCTTTGGGTAAAACCCACAGGGGCCTTTACAATAGATGATAAGAAACACGACGGTACTCCAGATAACAGAAGAATGGTTCTTATTGGTGGAGGGACCGGACTAGCACCGTTTATTTCCTATGCGCTTCACCTAAAATCGATCGGCAGTTCCCGAGAGATAGTAATATTACATGGTGCAAGTTATGTTGACGAACTTAGCTATAGAGAACTATTGGCAGAACTTGAAAATGAAAGTCTGGATAGTGGAAAAGGCAAATGGAACTTTAGGTACCGTGCCAGTATAAGTAGACCTCAAGAATGGTTTAACAGAAGTTGGAATGGTCAAAAGGGCAGGGTTGAATCGTTTTTGCGACCAAAATTGGGAACTGACAAGTCCCCTCTAGAAGAATTGGTTGGAGAATCAATTACCCCTGAAAATACCATTTTCTATGTGTGTGGATGGCAAGGAACAATTGATGGTGCACTTGATTACTTGATTCCTAAGGGCTTTGTGACGGAAAGAAATAAGAGAAAAGATGGAAGCTATGATGTAAAGTTTGAGTCATATGGATAGATTTGCAAAAGAGCTGTCTTGTACAGCTCTATAATCCTTAACCTTATATCAAGGATAAAAGTGAGCAATAATAGATATGAAATTTGAATACGAAGAATTTACCACTATTGAAGAGTTTTTTTTATACTTAGTATCTGTCGCCCCATACATGAAACAAGTTCTACCGGCTAGTTCCTACAAAGGCTACGTCTTCTCTATTCTGCCTCTGACCCCAGTATCTGGCGACATACTAATGATGATATATGCGAAAGGAAGTATGGAACCTGGTCTAATAGAATTCGATATTTCAACCAGGAAATACAAGACCGTAAATGCGGTAGAAAGAGCTGATAAGAATTATTTCATAATACTAAAGCCAAAGATTGCGACTATAGCTGATAGTGCTATTAAAGAAATCGAGAATCTAAATAAGAGTTAAAAAAAGACGATCTAGAGTCCTACAGTTTTGGGGACAAGGATTCGGAAACAGATCTACTCCTAGAGTATCTTTCGACGATATCTTCCGGTACCTGGCCATTGAACAATTGTTTTGACAGGCCCTTCAAGTATCTCATAATTGCCCAAGTCCCAGCCTTTATCAATACTGCCATAAAGACCTTCATTGCAGGACCATAAGTCTTGTTGCGAATAATTATTGGAATAATATCATTTATGACTCTAAGGTTATACTGCCAGCATTTCCAAAATAATGTAAACTGAGACTCGTTCAAATTCCCAAAGTGCATTGAATTCCTTTCAGAAAAGTCTTGATACAAAAGAGGGGCAACAAGACCTCTCATTTTCATGCGCTTAAAGTCATCAATTAATTCTATTGTATATTGAGTTTCGTCTGGTGTTTCATCAGGCCAACCTATAATTAGTGTCAAAGCAGGGAACCAATGATTTTCGTTCAAAATTCTGCAACCTTCTCGTACAACTGCTCCCCATTCATCTGGTTGATAGGGCTTTGTCTTTACTCCAAGATGCTTTTTAACCATTCTCGGCGCAACTGTTTCTACGCCAAGATTTGTAGCCAGCCATCTCCCACTAGAATCCATGTCATTGATTTTCGATAAATCCCTTATTAGATCTGGCGAAGAGGCTACCGCAGACAATGTCATATGGGTAGTGCCTATGAAATTTGCACCTGTTGACTTTAAGCCCTTCCAAATATCAGTAATAGCATCTGCGTTTGGTATGAAATCCTTATTATCACAACCATATAGTAACATTTCATCGGATTGAAGCCAAATAGAATCAAATCCGTACTTCAAATTTATGTTGGCCTCAGCTTGGAGTCTTTCCAACGGAATATCTTTTTTCGATCGTTTATTTACGTCACAAAAATCGCAACCTCTACCACAGCCTCTCATTGCTTCTACCAATGAGTTAACAGTAGGACCTTGGATAGGAGGGATGTTTTCAATGTTTCTCACAAATGTATGAAGCAATTCAGGGGCATCGCCAGATTCTAGATCATGAAATAGGTCTAATGCCAACTCGTCAGCTTCCCCGATAACGACCGTATCAATGCCATGTATTTTCATTCTATCAGGCTTGGCAAGTTCCCAAGAACCATTTCCACCAACTACAACCTTAAATCCATATTTCTTTTTCAGCTGAATTACAGAAGCGCACATTTTCTTGAATTTCATGGCAACATATGACAATTTCTCAGGCGACATGGTCGTAGTTACTGGTGCCATACCCAGTGGGTCCATAACATTTATTCCTACTACAGTTGTGTTTGGACCAATACACTTTTCTAGCATTTCTGGATGAGCAATTACAACATCCTCTCTTTGGTATTCATTTAGCAAAGCACTTTCAATTCGCCTAAGCCCGCATTGGGCAACCTTGACTTCACCCGTGTTTTTATCAGTTTCAACACTTGGACAAAATAACTTGTCAAATACAAATTCTGGTACAAGTTCATACGGACCACATGCAATAAAACCATAAAGAAAATTGCCTCTATAATTTGTCATAAGACTGCGGTCTGCTGTTAACACAACACGTTTACCAGATGACATTTTCTCTATTCCTCAGGTTCGATTACGTATTTGGGTATAAATCTATTACTATACTGTTACCAATATTGATCATTTAATACAATCCAGTGCGATGACCTTTTATCAAGATTGATTTTAACTGTCTATGTGCCAAGAAATTAAGTGCATTAAGAAACGAAACCCACTTGTAAGAGGCATGTTCATATGAAATCACTATATCTCTAGTAGGAGTTGTAGCAAAATAGAACTTGACTTCCTTGTGTGATCTTATCCCATTTAACTTCATATAAGAATATCTTATCGTTCCGATATATGACATTACATCGAGAAATCTTATGCCAGTTTCTTCTCTTACTTCTCTTACCAACGTTTCAAGTTCTAATTCTCCAAGTTCTTTGTGACCTTGTGGAAACCCCCACGACCCTCTTCTATTCTTCAAAATTAGGAATTCAGGTTCTTTGACAGAAGTTGGTGGATTGTATCTAATTACAGCACCAATTGAGGTCTCCAGGAATTATCCACCTCTTTAATTTAATAACAAAGGTAATTATAATTTTTATCGAATCTTTATCCTAGATTCTAACATAAATAGATTCTAATTCTGAACCTTATAGTTTCTTGAATGTGACCCTAAAAACATAATTAGGCTAAAGATATTAATGGGTAGGTCTGCGTCGAAATCATGGGCCGATCGTCTAGTCCGGTAGGATACGGCATTGGCATTGCTGAGGTCGTGGGTTCGAATCCCACTCGGTCCACCATTTACTAGTTTTTTGATTTGATGAAATAAGATACTTTACAAGAAAAGCGGCCAATAATGTATTTATTCATTAAAATGTTAATTGTAAAATAGTGTATTTCGTAAATTGGCAACGTGAGATTTCAATTTCCGAGATGAACGGTAAAAAAGTTGTTGTCAAACGAAATAAGATAAGTAAGAACTTGCATGATTACGTTCTCGTTGTTTCGTACTCTGTACTCTCAATTCTTCTTGCACATCCTTCTGCTCCACCTGAAATTGGTGGCAAGATGACATTCAACGAGGGATTTGAAATGAGAGAAAAATTGCAGTCGGTAGGGATTTCAACACCTGAGCTAATTTCGATCTCTACTAGCTCATTAATTGAAGAATTTATTTCTGGTGGGAATCTATATGAAGCACTTTCAGGCTCCGATGACTTTTCATTAGCATTTGCTGCCGGCATTATTACCGGTAGACTCCATAAATCTGGTTATTCATTCATAGACAACAAATCTCAGAATTATCTTGTAACCTTTTCAAGAAAGGTATTACGTACTGATCTGGCATTCATACAGAAAAAAAATTCAGTCTTTGCCAAAAGTATGGACATAGGTTCATTTTTGGGTAGTTTAATTGGCTTTGACAGGGTAAAGTACAAACCTATAGAAGATGCATTCTATGCAGGATATTACTCAGAAACCAAATCTCAAATTCCTTATCTGTCAATAGTATTAAGAAACATCCTAGGTCTTGGGCTTAGTATGGGTTTGAATTGGATCAAAAACACTCTAGAAAGCTCGGAGAAATTAATTTCATATAGGAGGAAGTTCGGTTTTTCTGTCGAATCCTCCTGACCCGAACTTGCAATAAAAGCACTGATCAGACTGCATATAGGACAATCGCTGTATCCGAATCGCATGTATTTTTAATGCAAATTTTGTCATCAGTCGGTATTTTAGCGGCATTGAAGGAATAACTTCGTCAAAATAAACATTATAGTGATCTGGACAAAACTTTAGGGTAATTTGTGCCCGATGCTTTTGATTAGATTCCTTATTTTCTGATATATGTTTTGCAACGCTAATTTGTTCTCTTATATATTCATGTTTTGGACAAGGGCAATCTTTTCCACCTGGGTGTTTGTACGCAGGTGTATTTTTCCAATCAAAATCTGGAAAATCCTTTTCAAATTCGTCCATGATAGATTAACAATACTGCTCATTTATCAAATATAAAGATATATACGAACTCAATAACCATCGTCGAAATGATAAAAGATATATTTTGAATATTTTAAAATTCACGATAGAAGTGTTAAAAGACCACAGCACAGACGCTGACAACAAGTCATCCGTAGTTGCAAATATTGAAAGAAATGGAAATAGTATTGATGAATCAAGCAAGTATATTGATTCGAATTTAAATACCTTGACGAAATTCAAGAAAACACTTCTTGCAGAACAAAAGAATGGAGAAGAAAAAGTAGAAGAGATTAATCAAACGATTGAATCTACAAAAAATGAAATAGACAAGCAAAGAATGGATCTTGAAGAGCTAAGAACCCAATTAAAGAAGGTAAATGACATTAAAGATGTTGAGTATACAAGATTTTTAGAACTAAAAAATAATTTGATGGAAATTCGAAACAAGATGAAAAATCTTGATGAAAAGGCGAATGACTCTGCAGGTCACAAACTACGAAAGGAAAGATTTGACATGATAAATCTAGCGAGAAACCTGGATCAAATTGAGAGGGATATTCAAACGAAGAAACTTACGAAAGATGAAGAAAGAAGGCTAGTTGCTAGATCAAAAGAAATGGCTACACGCCTACATTCACTTAAGATGATCCATAAAAAAGAAGATGATTACAGAACAATTTCGATTCAATATGATAAGTTAAAGACTAAGATTAATTCCATTTTTCAACAAAAGTCCGAACTAGGAGATAAAATAGGCAAATTAAAAGGCAGTTTAGACAAATTACTCAATTTGAGAGAAAGCCTTTATGAAGACAGAAGAAAAGTAAAAAGTGCACTGCGCGAAGCAGAAGCAAAGCTAGAGATGGTAAATACCCAACTAAATGCAATCGAGTATAGGCGCACGAGGCAGTCAAGCTTTAGAAGCAGGTCTGGAGGAACTGGAGATAAACGTGAATTCAAATATGAGAATTCTCAGGAAAGGATAAGAAGAAATAAAGAAAACATGGAATTATTGAACATAGCAAAAGAGGCCGCATTAAAGAAGATGTCAAGTGGAAGAAAACTTACATTCGATGAGATGAAGCTCATTTACGGCGACGGATTACTTCATGATTAAATTTATGTTTCTCAATCTTTAATTTTTGTGTGTAATCGTTATGGATGCATACGAAATAACCGTCCAAGAAGGCAAAGAACTAGTGAGGTTAGCACGAACCTGTGTCGAGTCATTTGTTAAAAACAGGAAATTAGTTATTTCTGCCAATAATAGTAACAAAAAGTCCGGAGTTTTTGTTACTATATATCATCTTAATAAAGAGAATAATGAAAAAAATCTACGTGGCTGCATAGGCTACGTACTTCCATCAAAGAATATTTATGATTCTGTGATTGATGCTGCAATAAATGCTGCAACTCAAGATCCTCGTTTCATTGCCGTCAGTGAAAAAGAACTTGAAGAGGTAATTTTCGAAGTTTCTGTTCTAACAAAACCATTTCTGATTCGAGTTGACGATACTAATCTATCTCTTGACAAAATTGTACTTGGAAGAGATGGACTCATGCTAGAAAGCAGATACGGTTCTGGCCTCTACTTACCGCAAGTTCCAGTTGAACAGAACTGGAATGTTAGGCAATATCTTACAAATTTGTGCTATAAAGCAGGTGCGCCACCTGATGCTTGGTTATTATCCGATTCAAACATGTACACATTTCGTTCATATATATTCCGAGAAAAATTACCAAATAGTGAGATATATGCTGAAAACTTCATAGAAACCTAAATGAAGATGTCATTCAGTAACGACAAAGTTATCTTTCTGCAGGATAGAAAATTGGTTCAGCTCTTTACAACCATAGAGTGTATTCACGAATCTGTTCAGTATATAATAAAGTACGGATATTTCAAATCATGGCAAGGGCCTATTTAACTCCATATGGTGTTGGTCTAGGTCATGCCAGTAGGCTCCTCTCTATTTCTGAATATCTTAAGGACGATTACGTTACTATGAGATTTTCTTCCTACGGTGAGGCAGTATCGTATATCAGTAACCAAGGATACGAGTGTGTCGAAGTGCCTCCTATAGAATTTGCTTGGAATAACGGTGGATTTTCAGTAAAAAATAGTATTTCCAACATACCATTATGGTTTACAAATTTTACAAGGCAAATTGCTCAAGAAACTAGAAACATTTCTTCATTCAATCCCAATTTAGTGATCTCCGATTCCCGGTTATCGCCTATAATATCATCAAAAACTTTGGGTATACCTTCAATAGTTATCTTGAACCAGATAAAGCTCTTACTATCTCCGAGGATCAGAGAATTCAAATTGGCAAGAATTTTTGAAAAGCTAAATGGGGAATTTTTTGGAACTTTGTGGAGTTTGTCTGAAAAATTACTTATCCCCGATCTCCCTCCACCTTATACCATAGCCGAACATAATATTTGGAATTTGGAATCGGTAAAGAAAAAAATACGTTACATTGGATTTACAACAGCAAAATGGAATGGTGACCATCAGGCAATGAATAATGTCTTGCACTCACTTAATCTGGAAAGGAGTAAACCAATAATTTTTATCCACATCAGCGGGCCATATGAAACCCGTCTAAATTTGATATCAACTATCATAGAGTCAACAAGGTACTTTAGAAAAGACATACAGTATATTATATCTGAAGGCAGACCTAATGGCAGTACTGTGCCCAGAAAGCTTTCCTCTACGGGCTGGTATTATGAATGGTGTCCTGTACGGGATGAAATCTTTGCCTTAAGTGATTTAATAGTAATTAGAGGTGGTCATGCAGCAATATCGCATGCAATAGAACATGGAAAACCCATGGTCACCATTCCTATTCAAAACCATGGGGAGCAATTGGGTAATTCCGAAAAAGTTGAAAGAATGAAAATTGGAATAACGCTTGAACCTTCTAAAACAAATGCAGAACAAATTGCTCAAGCTATCCATAAAATACTTGATGATAAATCCTACATGCAAAATGTAGAGAAGTTGAAGAAGCTCACAGATAATCATGATGGCATTAAGAATGCACTAGAAATTATCAGGTCATTTCTCTAGACTTTGGTTAAGGGATGCAATTTGTCATATTATATACTACAATCCAGCGTCTAGGAGACAAATTAATTACCCATTGCAGTAACTTGTACTACTTAAATTATCACAACTAGGACGAAAGTTCTTTTATGGCCAATTCAATATTGTTTTTATCAGGAGCTTGTGGACACTTATCCAGATAAGAGACTAGATCCGATTTTGCACCCTTGTTGTTTTCTAATTTCAATCTCGCAATTCCTCTGTTCTTATAAATAGATCCAAATCTTGTTGGATTGATAGAAATCGCTGTTGAGTAATATTTTTCGGCTTGGTCATATTGTTCTTTTCTAAGGTAATAATTTCCTATTCCGCGATATGCCAAATAAAATTTTGGGTTCAATTTTATGGACCTTTCAAAATAGTCCTTTGCCTCATCGGATTTCAATTCGTTGTAGATTGATCCTAGCATATCCAATGCAAATTCATTACTTCCGTTAAGTTCAATTGCCCTCTTTATTTTCTCTACAGCGTTATTCTGATTGCCATTTAGTAGTAACCTTTCGGCCTCAAAGCACATTCTGTACGAAAGATCCGGATTTGCGGCAGAATTATCGTTGTTGTTAATTTCTTTCATATCTTTTGGAATAATAGTAATTGAAATAGAACCGTCTTGTTCCCAATGTTCAAGGAATTTTTTTTCGGGTATTGACCCAACTGTGTCAGGCTCTGGAACGTAGGTGATGATTCTGTTCTCATTAGGATCGTACCCGGTTACCACCGTTGCATGTTGAATGGTTTCCTTCAAGCCGGGCATAATAACTATCGAGGGAATACCCTGATCTATTTTTTTCTTTAATCCGAGTAGATCGTTCTTAAAGATGTGAGTCAAAAATCCATGATTCTCAGCGATTTCGATTCCCTCAATAAAAATGGAACCTTTGATGTCGTTGTATTTTTTAGATCTCTGTTCGGTTTCTTGCTCAAAATCATATTCACCCCAATAATTCAATATTACATTGATGGCCAGGGGAAGACAAACATGATCCGTCTTGTTTTCTACCAGTGGGAGTATAAGAGTATGTTCATTATCTAGTTTCAATAACTAGGATAAAAGCAAAGTAAAATAAAATTCTTGTCACAGATTTAGAAAATTACGAATCAGTTCAGTTCCGCAATGCCCGCTTTTTTCTGGATGAAACTGTGTATCAAAGATCCTTTTGGAACTGTGACAAAAGATTTCGTGTTTTGCAGAAGCAGAACTTGCAATACAAATAAAATTTTCAGGCAAATGTGATATGGCATATGAATGGCTTTCGTAAACATTGCAATGTGTTTCTTTTAATAGTATGCTAGGCAGTGTAATCTTAATTCTGTTAAGCCCCTGGACCTGATCGGTTTTATTTATTGAGCCGCCAAATGTAAGCGCAATTATTTCTGCACCATAGCATATCCCCAGTATGGGAGTTTCATTAGCAAAGCAAGTTTTAATAATTTTTGAATTGACAGAATTGATTTCCTTTTTGTACTTTTGGCGACCGGACAGTATCACTTTTTCGAAGTTTGAAACATTGAAGTCTTCGTAATATTTCTTTAAAACATAATCCTGACCTATTTTATCCAAACACAAAGTAATATCCTTGACAAACGGAGAACCATTGTCAACAACAAGTACAGTCAAATTCTAGCTTATTAACAAATATGAACCTATAATAATATACTTGAATTGATGACAAAAATTTTTACAAGGTAAATAATACGGGCAATACTCTATTCCATAAACATTTTTTCTCTGTTATTGGCTTTTAGAAATTGTGGCCAAACCTTTACAAATAAGATATACTGCGACATAAGATGGAACTTTTTCATTTGTACTTTCTAGTTTAAAATTAGTATTTTTGAGATTAAGTTTCAGCTTAGTTTTTAAGTTAATCTCAACTTCGGAGTCGCTCAATAAGCACGCATCATTTGTGGGGTTAAATGATTCTAAATCATCACATTTCGCTTTAATCAGACCACTTTTGCCGTTAATGCTACCGGGTAATCTAAATACACGATGTATATCATTGGTAACTTGAGCGTCAATAGGTACTCCATTCTTTTTAGCAATCTTGTTGAGTTCATTTCTAAAACCTTCATATCCGCCGTTCATCTCAACTATATGTTTGAGTTTTAATTCTGATTTTTGATTAATTCCTAATGCAGATGCTATCTTTTTTCTCCAACCTGTTGTTATACCACTTTTTGGTAACTTTATGGTAAAACCATTTCGAAATCTGCGGACACCAATGCTTTCGGATATGAATCCATTTCCAATAATATAATCCGTAACATTAGATCTCGAGTTAGAATCTAAGTTTCTCATATTAGGATCGTTCACATGGAAGTGAAATCCTGCATTTCCAGAAAAAAAAATCTCTATGTACCTTTCCTTCACTCCAAGATCGTAACGTAAGAAATCAAGTAACTTTATTGCTTCTTTCCTTATAGCCAAAAGACATTTCTTACATGGGATAGAAGTGTCATTATTTTTACCCTTATTACAATTAATGCATAGTTTTTGTTCTGAATTAACAAAACCGCATACATTGCAAATGTAAAAAGTATGATCATGAAAGCAGGGAAGATTCAGGTCTTTAATGTCAATATCAAAGATCAGGTCAGCACCTTCCCATTGTTTTTCATTAATGGGATATGATGGCAACGCATAATATGCATTTGAGTAATACACATCCAGAGGAACGTTTCGTACTAATTCCGCTACGAGCTCTCCAATTGTCTTAAATGACAGATGTCTAACCACTATAGAGTCAAATTTTCTGTATCCAAACTCCCTTTTTTCCATTGAATATAGATATGGGAAATTCTTGTTTTCAAAATAGTATTTTCTAAACACGTCTTTTAGAAATTTAGTATTTTCACCTGCATTTTCTAATTGATTCAATTATACTAACTTCCGTCTTCCAAATTGAATTGGATTTACCAGGTTTTCGCATTCTTTAACTGCAAAGCATAAATCTTCGCTTCTTAGTCGATCGCAAGAAGGTACGGAGTATTTTATGTGACTTCCCTTCTTTCCTGCTAGGTGTGCTACCTGATATCTCGTTATTTTTTCGTTATAGTCAGGAGAGTTCTTGAATATTTCAATTACATCATCTTCGGATTTACCAATTGCTAGCAAATAAGTGGCTAACATGAATCTAGCAGAATGTGGAAGATTTTCTCCCTTGTTTATTATCTCCATGGCATGTTTTATGCAAGGCGGATATTCCAATATCTTAAATTGATTCTTGTAAACGTATCGTCCTGAATATTTTTTTCGCAGTTCATCAGCCTTTGACTTTATTAAAAGCGGTACTTCGTAGACCTTCATATTTTTTATACGAGTATAAATTAAATTGCTTAATTCATTTCGGATTAACCTTACAGCTTCATCAGTATCAAGATAAACATATCCATCTTTTACCGATCTGTTTATCAATTTCCATTCTTGCTCGTTCATCTTAGAAGCTCTTTGAAGATAATCGGGGACACTCAACTTACAAATACTCGAAGTTGAATCTACATCTATATCGATCTTGAATAACTCTTTAAAGATCTTTTGAACAAGTAGTTTCTTTTTTTGTAGAGATCTCTCTGTGCTCAAATCTGTAGACAGGAATCTTTCCACCCTCATGGCTTCGAACAGAGAACATTTCTTTGATATCTCTTCCAGGCCAATTGATTTTATGAGCAGTAGAGAGACCAAAAATGTCATAATTTCTATTTCGTATTCATCCAAATTCGAGTAAACTTTTCCCTTGAGCTCATTTTCCAATTTGTCTACAGCTCTGTTAATAATATGTATCATTTCAGGACGATCAAATTCCTCAAAATCAAACTTTGTCTCCTGGATGTATTCAGAAGCTTCTTGTAAGAAAGGATATTTCGCCAGTTCAGACGATCCCAATTTTATTGACAATTTTGATTTGACATTAATACGAAATACTGTAATAAAAATAAATACAAATCTTTAATATTCAAGTAAAAAACATAGAAGCAATTGAGTCTTAAGGTTGGATTTCACGTTTCAAGTGCCGGAGGGATACAAAACTCCATTTCAAATGCAGTTGAGATTGGATGCACAGCGTTTCAGATATTTACAAGGAGTCCCAGACAATGGCAGATAAAAGATCTCGTTGACGCTCAAGTCGATTTATTCAAAACCAATTTGAAAAAAAGTGGAATTCAAAAGGATTCAGTTGCGGTACATATGCCTTATTTACCAAACTTATCTGGCCCTGATGGCGAAACATATGAAAAATCAAAGAAATCCTTTACAAGTGAGTTAATAAGATGTTCCCGAATAGGTATTGAATTTCTTGTCATACATCTTGGAAGTCATAAGGAGATGGGGAAGGATAACGGTATTAAACAGTTGTTAAAAAGTTGTGAAGAAGCGGTTGATAATTATAAATCGACATTCAAAAGGAAATTGGATGTTACCATTTTGTTAGAAAACAGTGCGGGTCAAAAAGGTAGTATAGGTAGCAAACTTGAAGAATTAGGAGAAATTCTTGACAAACTTTCAAGTAAGACATATTGCGTGTGTTTAGATACGTGTCATGCATTTGCATCTGGATATGATTTGAGTACCGAAGAAGCGTGCAAACAATTTTTTAGTGAATTTGACGAAATAGTCGGTCTTGAAGTCCTCAAATTTATTCATTTGAACGATTCCAAATATGAAATTGGTTCTCATCTTGATAGGCACGAGTTAGTTGGTCACGGCAAAATAGGAATTGAAGGATTTAAAACGATAATTAATCACAAAATAATAGGAGAAATACCAATGGTAATGGAACCTAATGTCGTGTCTATTGAAGAAGACACTAAGAACCTTGAATTAGTGCGTAAACTTAGAAAAAGAGCCAATTAGCCTTACTCTAACTTTTCATTGATTGTGCAAATAAAAATAAATGCATGTTGAATCACAGAATCTAAGAGTAATAGAGAAAAGATGAACAATTACGATACCGTGATGAAATTGGCCCTTGAGAGAGGTTTTTACTTTCCAAGCTGCGAAATTTATGCAGATTCCCATGCAGGATTTTGGGAATACGGACCAACAGGTAATAATTTAAAAAATAAATTCATTGAATTATGGAGAAGGGAGTTACTGAGACGCGATGACATGATAGAAATTGATGGCTCACAGATAATGAGTAGGAGTGTTTTTGTTGCTTCTGGTCATCTCGACAATTTTACAGATCCGATAATAAAGTGCAAAAACTGTGGAGCAACTTTCCGAGCAGATAGATACATAACTGAAAAAACAGGTAAGGATACCCCAGAACTACTTTCAGGTAGTGAAATTGACAAGTTAGTAATGGAATATTCTTTGAAATGCGCCAGTTGTAATGGTCCATTTCAGGAATCAAGTAGATTCAACATGATGTTTAAAGTGGAAATTGGTCCTTCCAGAGAGCAGGCATATCTTAGGCCAGAAACTTGTCAGACAATTTTTGTTGATTTCCCCAGACTTTTTAAGACAATGAGAGGAAGACTCCCACTAGCAGTTGCCCAGGTTGGTAAAAGTTTTAGAAATGAGATCGCACCAAGACAAAGTCTATTGAGGTTAAGGGAATTCTATCAGGCAGAAATTGAAGTATTTTGTAACCCCAACAGACTAGATGAATTACCAAAATTTGAACAGGTTAAGGATACGCCGCTTTTATTGTCAATAAAGAATTCATCTCATTCAGTAAGCGCTAATGAAGCGTTACAACAAGGATATTTACCAAACAAACTTGTGGCCTACTATCTGTCTCTTCTTTCTCTGTTTTATAGCAGGACTGGGATTGATATGGAACGCACTAGATTTAGGCAACTGTCAGACGAAGAAAAAGCATTTTATGCAACAATAGCATTTGATTTTGAAGTTGAAACTAGCATCGGATGGCTGGAATTGGTCGCATGTAATTACAGATCAGATTATGATTTAAAAAGACATAGTGACGTAAGCAAACAGAATCTGCATGTCATAGATCCATCGGATAATAGTAAAGTTTTGCCACATTTGTTTGAATTGTCAATGGGAATAGACAGGAGTATTTACTCAATATTAGAACATTCCTACTATGAGGATACAGAAGCAAAGAGAGTCGTGTTAAAACTAGTTCCACAAATAGCCCCTGTACTTGTAGGAGTTTTTCCGCTTGTGACAAAAGATGGTCTACGCGAAAAGGCTCGCGAAATACATTCAAAGCTAAAATTGGATTATTCGACATTTTATGATGAGTCAGGTTCAATAGGCAGGAGATATAGAAGACTCGAGGAGATAGGAGCCCCCTTTGCCTTGACTATTGACAACCAAACCATGAAAGATGATACAGTCACGATAAGACATAGAGATACTATGTCCCAAGATAGAATTAAAGTTTCAGAAATACCTAATTTTCTTGACACAATAATTTAATCAGAGTAACGGGAAATACCAGATTGGCTTGGTTGTTGGAATATCGCCAGTGCTTGAGTAAATTTTGTAGAATCATAGAACATAAGGCTTTTAGGTCGAAATAACAAGTACAATTTAGCAAACTAATGATTTTAAAAAGAATTACATGTACTAAGCTAGTACTTGCAATCATTAGTCTGATAATTATTGCAGGACCGACGATATTAATTACGCAGTCGCTAGGACTGAAATTTTCCGCATTAATGTCTGGAGAGCAAGTTTCGCCTCCAATCAATTCCAATGTAAATGGAACTGCCTCGTTTAGAACAGCTTCCTTTGATACTGTTATAAAGTACAAGATCAAAGTAACAGGATCCTCTGATGTAACGAGTGCGGATATTCATCTTGGAGGAAAAGGAGAAAATGGCGTAGCAGTTGTTGACCTTTTAAAAGATAGCAAAAAAAATGGAATCAGGTTGGAAACATCGATAAGAGGAAACATTACTAGTTCAGATCTTGTAGGCTCGTTAAGTGGCAAAGAATTAATTGATCTAATTTCGGCAATGAGAAATGGAACCACATATGTGAATATTGATACACCATACCATGATAATGGCGAGATTAGGGGCCAGATAATCGTTCTGCGATAATATTGATTTAATCAGGATCAAGCACTTGAGCACTAAGGAAATGAAACAAGTACAAACTAATTCAAATTTGGCAAAATGGACTTTACCTGCATTACATTGATATATGCTTTTATACAAAATCCCGTAGATAAATCGATGGCAAGACAAGATCCAAACCCGCTTCCATATGGAGCCTTACCATATTTTCAAATACACTACATGATAGAACCAGTAAAGATATCTAACCCATCAGCATACATGGTAAAGGCTAGACCAAAAACAGAGGGACATTTTGAAGATAAAAAGGTGATCGATATAGAGTGGATTGGTGGCAGACTGGCTCAAAGTTTGGCGGCGGACAAGGAGCTAACTGAGATGTTAAAACCATTCATGGTTAAAGAAGGAGAGATTAGCATAGATCCTCAAAAAGATAGAGTAAGACTATACACTAAATGGAAGAGAGAAGATAGGCTACAGTTCGATCCTCAGTTCTTTCAAGTTGTTGAAAGAATCGCTAATGCAATTAAGAAATTAGAGTCGTAAAGACAAACTACATAATATTCATTTCTCAAGGAATTTAGCATTATTTATTTGAAATAATCATAAATTTCTTGACATTAAAATGTTGAATCAATCAATTTTGTTATTCACATTAAATTCAATATGTACATATTGAGGAACTGTAAATGAAGCCTATGGTGCGTAACTCCTCCAATCTAATTCAAGATAGGAAGGTAGTAAAAAAGATAAAGGACGGTGAGCTCAAAATTGCGGTTTATGGTCTAGGTCATGTTGGTGCCCCACTTGCAGCTGTCTGGCTTAGAGCGGGAGCGCATGTCATAGGGGTAGATAATTCAAAAAATGTTCTAGCTGCTGCAAGAAAAGGTAGAACTGTAATCCCTGAACCAAACGTTAATGAAGCGTTTAGAAACGGGATTGATACTGAGCGATTCAAGTTATATGATGATCCTGTCAAGGCGTCAAGGGATTCCTATTTTAAGATGATTTGTGTTCCTGTATTGTCCCAGAATCAAGAACTCTCCGCCGATCTCACAGCGGTATCGGGTGTTGCTACAATGATAGGTAAGGGTCTGAAAAAAAATGACATAGTATCACTTAACCCCAGTGTTCCTCCAGGAACGACGGAAGACATTGTGATTCCAATAATTGAAAGAGAAAGTGGATTGAGTGTAAAAAGTGACTTTTGTATGATATATAATCCTGAGAGAATTTATGAAGGAAGAGCCATTGCAGATATCGAAAATAACTATCCGGCTATACTCTCATCTTTAGGACCAAATAG
>Ga0193715_1000036_pt1 | contig 37059 bp, 36 predicted proteins | sample U2m2metaG_FD_143040 | JGI IMG/M metagenome (GOLD analysis project Ga0193715, IMG submission 143040) | Soil microbial communities from a riparian zone of the East river system, Colorado, United States - U2m2 | ecosystem: Environmental > Terrestrial > Soil > Riparian zone | place: USA: East River... | reverse complement strand
CGTGTTGTGCCGCGGCCTTCCGAAATATTTGTTCCTTCCAGAAGACACATGCCTGGATAAACCGTCGCAGTATCGAGCGTGGGCATGTTAGGTGACGGCATCACCCATGGCAGACCGGTTTGATCCAACCACATCTGGCGCTCCCAGCTTTTCATCGGCAGGATCGACAGTCGACATTGCGGGAAGGCCTCGTCTCGAAATTGCCGAGCAAGTTCACCGATGGTTTTTGCGTGGCGCACCGGAATCGGATGGAGACCCACGAACGATTTGTAATTGGGATCGAGCAGCGGCCCTTCCATCGTCACGCCATTAATCGGATTCGGCCGATCGAGAACGGCAACCTCTATGCCCGCTTTCTCGCAGGCGCGCATGCAGAGATACATCGTCCAGATAAAGGTATAATAGCGCGCCCCGACGTCCTGGAGATCTACGAGCAAAACATCGACGTCTTTCAGCATGTCCGTAGTCGGCTCGCGATGTTCGCCGTACAGACTGTAAACAGGAATGCGGAAACGCGGATGCTCGTAACTTTTCCATTCCACCATGTTGTCCTGCGTCTGGCCGAGGAACCCGTGTTGCGGACCAAAGAGCGCCGAGAGACGAAAAAGATTGCCATCATGTCGCTGGAGAATCCGCGACGCGTGCTCGAGCTTCGCAGAGACCGAGGCGGGATGCAGCAGCGCGCCGATGCGTGCGTCGCGAAATTTCTCTGGCCAGAGTTCGCTTAAATGATCGAGTGGCAACTCGACGGACATAGCGTTCTTCTAGCACAACGCGGAATTCTCGCGAGACGTTGTAGCGGTGCTTGTGTCAAGCACCGTAAGTCATCAGGCGTTTGGCACAAACGCCTCTACAACCACGTTTGTCGTACGACCCCAATCACTATGGCTATCCCAGTCAGAACTGCGCACAACTTGGCGAACAATTCACCATGGCGCGTGTAAAAGGTTAGTTCAATCTCGGTCGGGATCTTTACCTCGCCAGTGAGCACGCCTTCGGTAAACGTGCTGCCTGTGTCATCCTGCAATTTTTGGGTGACACGCCCGAATTCGTTTACAAAACAAGTTACCCCGGTGTTCGCGGCGCGAACCATCGGACGGCGTGTTTCTACGCAGCGAAAAATGGCGTTTGCTAGGTGCTGGTGCGAACCGGCGGAATGCAAAAACCATCCATCGTTTGTTATGTCTGCCAGTAGATTTGCGCCGGGATTCGTCTCGCTCGGAAGCACAAAGCGTCGGGTCAGCTCGCCGAGTGTGTCTTCAAAACAGATCAACGGCGCTACTTTGACATCCCTGTTTGTCAGCTCGAATACTGTGTGGTTCTTGCCCGCTTTGAAATCGCCAGGCACCTGGTCGCCAACAATTCGCGCAAGCAGGGGAACGGAGTGCCGCCCCGGAACATATTCGCCAAACGGGACGAGATGCAGCTTTCGATAAACCTGGACTTGCTCACCTCCATCGGAAACAAGCAGTGCGGCGTTATACACGTCACCGTTTTCCTCGTCGATTGTGCCCAAAAGGATGTCGCTCTCGGCCGACGCCGCCAGATCCATCACGAATTGATAACTTTCCCGGTCCGCAAGAACCGGCCCTGGCATGGAGCTTTCCGGCCAGATCAATAGATCCGCTGGAGGAGTGGAGCGCAGCGCAATTTCGCTGAGGCGCCTGAATTGATCGAAAATCTTGCGCGTAAACTGCGGGTCGAACTTTTGATTTTGGGGCACATTCGATTGCACCGCAGCAACCCGGAGCGGCTTTGTCGGTGGAGAAACCTGGGTAGCGCGCAGACCAAAAGTGAGAACGCCCACGATGGTTACCAATGTTAGCGTCAGGTCAAAGTGTGGGCGCACCGTGCGTGTGCTCACCTCAAGAACCAAACGGCGCGCGGTTGTGACCGCAATGACGTTCGCAAACGCGACCAGGAATGATAAACCGGCGACGCCGGTAAATTCCGCGATCTGGATCAGCGGCCAGTTGCCATGCAGCGCGACGCCCAGCCCGTTCCAACCGAAACCGGAGAACACCCAGCCACGGAACCATTCCTGCGTTACCCATGCAGCAGCGACAAGAAAGGCGAGGAGCAGATTATTTGTTGATTTTATCCACGGCGATCGCGAAGGAGCGGCGCCGCTGCGGGCCTGAGCCAGCATCCGGTCCCATTTCGTCGAACGTGATTCCCTCCTTCTTTCTCGTGGCTGGAGCAGCCCGCAAAACCACGCCCATAGAGCGAAATAAATCGCCATGTAGAATGAAAGAACAAACCAACCGGGACCAGTGACAGTTGTCAGCCAGGAAAAAGCCGTCCAAAAAAATGTCAATCCAGCAACGTAACCGAGCAGAAGATTACGAATCCAGCGATGCCGCCACCCTGCTTCTGAAAACCAAATTGCGGCGATGAGCGGTGTGAGAGCAATCCAGCACAGCCACGTAAAATTAAACGGTGCAAAACAACCCGTGTAGAGAAGCCCGCTGCAAATCGCTGCCAGCCATGGCCAAACCACAGTTAATTTTTTCATCAAGTCGTGCAACTCAGTCGCAACCTCCAACCTCCAGAGAAACTTCAAGCATCAACGCTCGGCGCTCCCCATACTGTCATGTTGAGCGGAGCGAAACATCTCTGATTATTGTTTGGGAACTGGAAGAAAGGCCAGAGATCCTTCGCTTTGCTCAGGATGACAATAGCGTCTTTGAATATGGTGCTTGGAATTTGAACCTTCAGATTATCTCGTCAGAGCCTAGGGAACTCGCTGCTGATGCCTTCGCGTAGGCGCGACTCGGCGTCCTTTTGGAGCCAATTCCAGAGACGATCGAGTTTCTCTTTGCCTTCAATTTTGATTTGATTGAGCTCTGCGGAGTTGAATTTTCCGCTCTCTGGCCGGCGCTGCGCAAAAAGGTAATACTTGATCTTTGGTTCCGTCCCCGACGGACGCACTGCGATGCGCGTTCCATCTTGTAACTCGAACATCAACATTTTTTCCTTTGGAATTTGGTCGCCTTCCACATCCTTAATTTCGTTGGTCTCGAAGTTTCTAATGTTGGCGACTTTTGAGCCAAGCACTTCCTGGAATGGATTCGTGGCGTAAGATTTGATCAGGCGCGCGATTTTTGTTGCGCCTTCTGCACCCTCGAAAACGAGGGAGCCGTTTTTCTCGACGAAATAACCAAACTCGGAATAAATGTCATCGAGTAATTGATCGACGTTTTTGCCGTGCGCCTTTGCGTAAGCGGCCACTTCGCAAAACATGATCACGGCACCGTTGCCGTCTTTGTCGCGCACGAAATCCGCGCCGCTATAGCCATAACTTTCTTCGCCACCGAACACATAAAATGAAGAGTGTTCCAGACGTAGCTTCCGCGTTTCGTCCTCGGAAAGATCGACATAATTGCGTCGCAGCCCTTCTGGAATTGCGCATTCATAATCGCCCAGCTTGGCGCCGATGTATTTGAAGCCGGTCAATGTTTCGATGCAGCGCAGACCGTAGTGTGCAGCGATCGCTTTTTGCAGATCAGTAGTAACAAAGGTTTTGATAATGACTCCCCGCGAAGCGTTCTGTTTATTCAGCACGCCTTTCTCAAATAGCGTTTTAGTTCGGTACCAGGCGATCAACGATCCGATTTGATTCCCAGTAAGTAATTTCATTTTTCCGTCGGCTGAACGAACTGCCGCGCCCACCCGGTCACAATCTGGATCAGTCGCAACCACCACGTCAGCCTCTTCCTTTTCTGCCAAATTGATTGCCATTGTTAATGCTTCGGCATTTTCCGGATTCGCCGATTTCACCGTCGGAAATCGGCCATCGAAATGATCTTGTTCCGGCACTACTTTGAAATTGAAACCCAGCCTTTTGAGCATGGGCTTGACGATCACGCTGCCAGTTCCATGCAGAGAGGTGTAGATAATCTTCAGTGTTTTCGCCTCGCGAATGACCTTTGGATCCAGAACGAGCGTTTCGAGTCGATCCATGTATGCGTCGTCGATGTCCTTGCCAATGAGAGTTATCTTGCCCTGTCGATCCCTTGCTACCGGATCGTCCGCTTCGGAGACGATCGCGTTCACTTTTGCAATAATCCCACTCGCGTGGGGTTCGATTACCTGTGCGCCGTCGCTGAAGTAAACTTTGTAACCGTTATCGTGCGGTGGGTTATGACTCGCCGTGATCACGACGCCGGCATTTGCCCTGAGATAACGAACCGCAAACGAAAGTTCCGGGACGGACCGTGGCCCGTCGAATACAAATGCGTCGCAACCGTTTTCGGATGCAACTTTGCCAGCAAGCTCCGCGAACTCCTTCGAGAAAAATCTCGGATCATGCGCGATCACAAGTTTTGGCTTCGTTGAAATTTTTTCGCGTTGGTTCCAATCGTGCAGATAAGCAACGAGTCCCTGCGTCGCGCGACTGATGTTGAAGAAATTCATCGCGTTCGTTCCGACGCATGGAAATTCGGGCCGCTCGTTCTCGCGCGCATTCCCGCGCTCAGCGGAAGTTACGATTTTTCCAATGGTCCGACCGCGCAGCCCGCCGGTTCCAAAGGAAAGTGTCCGGTAAAAGCGATCATTTAATTCCGACCATTTGTCTGCGCTAACGAGTTCGCCGACAGATCGCGAGTAGAGGTCAGACGGCGCGCCGTCCAGCAACGCATAAATATTTTTCGCTGCTGATTCCATCAATTGTCCATCAGCAACTGCGCCGGAGATTTTCGAATCAAGTTGTTCAGAATGGCCAGGCATCGCAGCGAACTGTTCCGCCATCTGCGGTTGTAGGGCAAGCGCTTCGCTTACTCGCGCACTGGACAACCGAAGCGGTCGTCTGCAATTTACCGGATTGAAGGCCGTGGCCCTTTTGTAAACGCTCGATAAACCAGCATTGCGGTGGCAATATCTTCCACTGCCATACCTAACGACTTAAAGACTATAGTTTCATTCGAACGCGCCGGAATTTTTCCAGCGAGCGCTTCGCCGAGTTCCGCATAGATCTTTGCTCCGGAAAGAATGATATCGCCGGATTCTTTCATTGCGCCTTCGCGCGAATCGACAAAGACGACATTGGTCATTGCTTCATCGTCGAGTTCGCGCCAGTCGGGACGGCACGCGCCAATCGCGTTCACGTGGCAACCGGCCTTTAGCCACGATCCCTTTAAGACTGGCTTTTTCGAGTTTGTCACTGTGACCACAACGTCCGCGCCGCGCACTGCTTCTTCAGCAGAAACCGCTATTGCGCCAATTTCTTCGGCGAATTGCTTTGCGTGTTCGCTCATTGGGCTCCAGACACGAATTTCCTCAAAGTTTCGAACCAGTCGCAGAGCTTCTGCATGACTGCGCGCCTGCACACCGCTTCCGAGAATCGCGAGAATCTTTGAATCGGGCGCCGCGAGAAATTTTGTCGCCGCGGCCGAGACTGCGGCTGTTCTCATTTCAGTAATCAATCGGCCATCCATTATTGCCAGGGGCGTACCGGTCTCGGGATCGATCAGAAAAATCGTCGCCATGTGAGTTGGGATTCCACGCTCAGCGTTAGATGGATAGAAAGTGACGGCTTTCAAGCCGAGTCCATCCGGAGCTAGTGCAGGCATCAAACCCAGGAATCCGGTCGCCGCGGCGACATCGACGTGAACGATCGAGCGCACCGGCTGAGTTACCCTGCCCGCAGAAAAATCGATCAATGCTTTTTCCATGACTGGAATCAAATCCGCCATCCGTAGATGCTGACGCACTTGTTCTTCGTTTAAGAAGATTGGCCCGTCGCTCTTCATTGGTTTTTCGGGCTGGTCTGCAACAGCCCTGACTCAACCAGGCTTTGTCGCGAGCGCATAAAGAACATTCGTCTCAACGGCGGAAATCTTTTCATCGCGAATGAAAGCTAAATTAGCTTCTTTGACTCTTTCACGCTGCGACGGGTTTAACTGTTCGATCGTTCCCCGGTAGCCCGACCCTAAAACGATCGTCCACCAATCCTCAGCCGAGCTAATCGGGTGAAGGCGATTTTCATCTGCTATTTTCGCCGATTCGACGCCTCCGTCTCTCATGATCGTCATAAGGCTTGCCGGATTGTTGATCCGGTCCCATGGGTTGAAGCCCTTGTACAGATCAGCCCGCACATCCTTAATTGACGCCCAAAATGCGCTATTTGCCGGCTCGAACAGATTTGGTCCCCACGTTGTGACAGCCAACTGGCCGCCGAGTCGTACGCAACGCCAAAGTTCGCGCACTCCAGCGGCCATATCGGGAACGAAGAAAATTCCGAACACGCATACTGCGGCATCGAAGCTTTTATTTGGAAATCTGAGAGAGAGCAAATCGCCCAGCTCGAACTGCGTGTTGCCAAGACGTCGTTGCGCTGCTTTGGCCTGCGCCAAGTCCAAAAGCGCTTGAGCAACATCAACTCCTATTACCTTTCCTTCAGGTCCGACGAATTCAGCAGCTGAAAGCGCAGAAGCTCCGGCCCCGCAGCAAGCGTCCAGTACTCGCGATCCATTTTGTAATGAGAGGTGCTCAATTGTTTTGCGTCCGAAATAGTCCCAAAAGCCGAGTGGGGATGCGTCGTAGAAGCCAGCTGCTGCGTTGTATGCGAAAGCAGCGCGACGTTGTGCATCGTCCGGCCTGTTTGTTATCATTCGGATTTTGGAGCGTGATGATTTCGGAACGGTTTAACCACGAATTGCACGGATAACACAGATGAAAACAACAATCTTGATCTCAGTTTACTTATCCGTGCTATCCGAGTAATCCGTGGTTCCTTCTGAGTTGCAATGAGCGCGTCTGAGAAATTGCAAACACGTTGCGTAATCGTGGGTGGCGGACCGGCGGGGATGATGGCTGGCTATTTGCTCGCGCGAGCGGGCGTGCCCGTGGTTGTGCTCGAAAAACACGCCGATTTCAACCGCGATTTTCGCGGCGATACCATCCATCCGTCAACCTTGGAACTGATGTATGAGCTCGAGCTGCTGGATGAATTCCTCAAATTGCCGCACCAGGAACTGCGTGAATTGCGTGCAGTGGTTAACGGCCAGGTCGTGCCGGCGGCTGATTTCACAAAGCTTCCCACGCGTTGCAAATTCATCGCGTTCATGCCGCAGTGGGATTTTCTAAACTTCATTTCACGTCACGCCAAACGGTTTCCGGCGTTCCGATTGTTCATGGAAGCGGAAGTCGTCGATTTGTTAATGGAGAATTCACGTGTGGTCGGTGTGCGCGCAAAAACAGCCAAGGGCGAACTGGAAGTTCGTGCGGACCTTGTTATCGGCGCTGATGGGCGGCATTCGATTGTTCACACCCGTGCCGGTCTTGAGCTGCGCGAGTTCGGTGTGCCGATTGACGTTCTTTGGATGCGGATTCCTAAGAAAGAGGGAGATCCGAAACAAACGCTCGGCTTCTTTCAACACGGCAAGCTACTAGTGTTACTCGACCGCGATGATTATTGGCAGTGCGGTTTTGTCATCCCCAAAGGCGGCTTCGACGAGATCAAAGCGCGCGGGCTGACGCAATTTCAAAACGACATCGCCAGCTTCGCGGGTTTTTTACGCGACCGTGTCGCGGAACTGAACGACTGGTCGAAGATCAAACTGCTGACAGTGCAAGTGAATCGCCTGCGCGATTGGTGCTGCGAAGGATTGCTTTGCATCGGCGACTCTGCACACGCGATGTCACCAGCAGGCGGTGTTGGAATCAACCTCGCTATTCAGGACGCAGTGGCGACTGCAAACTTGCTCGCGGAAAAACTCCAGCACGGCCCAGTGCACCTTGACGACTTGCGAACGGTGCAGGCGCGCCGTGAATGGCCGACACGTCTGATCCAGGGAATGCAAATCTTCATTCACCGCCGGGTTGTCACCGGTCGGAGGTCCGGCGAGAAGCAGACTTCACTTCCGTTCGTGCTGCGTTTGCTGAAACGGTTTCGAATTCTGCGACAACTGCCCGCACGTTTCATCGGCCTCGGGCCGCGCCCTGAACATGTCCGCAGTCCGATCGCAGATTAGAGGGCGCCTCGACACAGCGAGGCGGTTACAACATCATAAGATCGCTTCTCGGAATTTTTGAATTCGGTCGAGACGGAAGCCGCATCAGACAAGAAGAAGCGAACCACGCAGGTCTCTTAAACTATGTCACACGCCGAAACTCCATTTCCTTCTACTAATCTAGTTGTCTCACGAACACTCAGCGCGTTCGAGCTGCTGTTCGGCGCATTCATCGTGATCGGTCACAACGTTTTTCACATCGTGCCCAATGAAGTGATTATTTTGTCTATCTTAGGCTTGGTGTCGATCAGACTCCGGGATGGCCGATGGTCTTCAATGGGATTTGCGCGGCCTCCGTCATGGCGCCGGATCTTACTGATCGCACTGGTCGCGGCTGGCGTGCGCATCGTCCTTGGGCAATTCGTCATCGAACCGATTACTGGATTTTTCTGGCCGGCGCCGAAGGCGCCCGAGCTCGCAAATGAAATCGCCGGCAATGCGAAAATGGCGTTGTTGGCTCTGTTATTAGTCTGGACGTTTGCCGCGTTCGGTGAAGAAATCGCGTATCGAGGATATCTCCTTACGCGCGCAGCCGACATTGGAAACAGATCGACAACGGCTTATTGGATTGGGATTGTGTTTATCTCAATTTTGTTTGGCTACGGCCATTATTATAAAGGGCCATCAGGAGTCACTGATTCTGGGATTGCCGGCGTAATCTTGGGAGCGGCTTACATGCTGGGGGGCCGAAATCTCTGGGCCTGCATTTTGGCTCACGGATTTATTGACACATTTGCAGTGATGGACGCTTTTTTCGGATGGTCGACGTAGATATGATCCTCGATTTTCCGACTATCCTTTCAGCCCGCGATCGGATTCAATCACATATTCATCGTACGTTTGTGCTGACGAGCTCGCGACTGGACGAGGCCAGCGAAGCCTCACTATTCTTTAAGTGCGAAAATTTTCAGAAGATTGGCGCGTTCAAGGCACGTGGAGCGACAAATGCCGTTTTTTCGCTCGACGATGCGACGGCCAGTCGCGGCGTGGCGACGCATTCGTCGGGAAACCATGGAGCTGCTGTGGCGAGAGCGGCGAGCCTTCGCGGTATTCCCGCCCACATCGTCATGCCGTCGAACTCGGCGAAGGTGAAGGTTCGCGCAGTAGAAAGCTACGGAGCGCGCGTTGTGTTTTGCGAGCCCACGGAAGAGGCGCGTGAGACCGCATGCGCGGATGTGATCGCCAAGACCGGGGCAACACTGATTCACTCTTTCGAAAATCCGGACGTCATAGCGGGGCAGGGGACAGCTGTGGTGGAATTACTGGAAGACGTTCCTGATCTCGATCTTGTGATGTGTCCAGTCGGCGGAGGAGGATTGCTGTCCGGCACAGCTATCGCCGCAAAATCGATGCGACCAAGCATCAGCGTGATTGCGGCTGAACCGGAAAATGCGGACGATGCAGCGCAATCATTTCGCGCGGGGCGAGTGATTCAAACCGAAAAGAAATTCACCATTGCCGATGGTCTGCGGACAAATGTCGGCGAGCCAAACTTTGCGATCATCAAGCGGTACGTGGACGACATTGTAACCGTAAGTGAGAAGGCAATTATCTCGGCGATGCGCACAATTTGGGAGACGATGAAAATCATTGTGGAGCCATCAGCAGCTGTTCCGTTTGCCGCGATTCAGGACCGGAAGATCGCCGTCGCTGGCAAACGGGTGGGCATTATTCTCACCGGAGGAAACGTCGATCTCGACGCGTTGCCGTGGAATCTGTAGTGGCCGCCGTGTCGGCTGCGGGATACAGATGACGTTGCAGGCGACACGCCTGCCTCCACAGCGGAGACGAGCCTGAGCATGAGCATGAGCATGAGCATGAGCATGAGTATGGATGCGTGAATTGTGGAGACTTACGTCTTATTTTTTTATCGCCAGCGTTATCGGGGGAGTAATTAACGCGTTGGCTGGTGGCGGCGGATTGATAACATTCCCGCTGCTAATGCTGGTTGTCGGGCCGGTGACGGCCGATGCCACAAGCGCAATCGCGCTATTCCCCGCATATCCCGCGGCAGTCTGGCGTACCCGCAGCCAATTGGAAGGTATCTTCGATCGCGGATGGTTATGGCTGCTTGTGATTCCAAGTGTGCTCGGCGGTTTAATCGGAGCTGTGCTGCTGAGCCGGACGGACAATCGCAACTTTATTCAGTTAGTACCGTGGTTGGTGTTAGTCGCCACGGCCATCATTGTGTTGCGGCCGATCCTGGTTCGACGCGACGAAAGTGGTGGCGTGCATCCGGAAATCACGGTGGCACTGGCTCGCATTCGCAGAACACAAAGACGGTCCACGGCAAGAACAACAGTGTTCATGGGAGAAGCGCTGTTAACATGGGTCGCGGCCACAGTAATAGAATGACTACGACACGAGGAGTCGGTCACGGATCAAGCTTTAGATCTGCGCATATGGGATCCCATGGCATGCATGGAATGGCGCGTATGGGTGGAGTGGGCCATGGCGGTCGTGGCCGGTAAGGGTAAACAGAAAAACAGGTTGGATTACTTAAGAGTAATCTCGCGCATCGTTTTTGTTCCCAGAATTTCGCGGATATCGAGTCGCTTCGTAGCGGTGGTGAGGCGTTGCTCCTCGGTGCCCATGACTTTCTCGACGATAGGATCCATTTTGTCCCGGAGATTATCGAATGCAGCCCAGTTAGGATATTGAACCAGGATCATTATGTTGAAATCCTGAGGCCCGGAGGCTTCGCCGTTCAGGATTTTGTAATCGAGGATGATCTTTTGCTTTTTCTCCTCGTCGTAAACCGGCTTCACGGTTTGGGTGATCTGTTTAAGGTATTCATCGCCCAGACCGGTCTTGGTTTTTATCATTGTCAGCGTCCAGACAGGGCCCTCGTTATAAGGTGCACTGCTCCCTTTGGTGCTCGCCGCGTTTGGCGCCGCGAAGCAAGTGAAAGCAATAGGCAGCAACGCGGCGATAATGGAATAGATCTTAGTCGTCGTCATGCGGGCACATTGGTTCGGACAAGCTAAAGGGGCGAGAAGAATTTGCCGAAGATGTTTCAATTCCGCAGATGGCCCTATGCAGTAGTTGCCTGCAGGAAAGTGAAACCCTGGCGTCCGATTGCGACTGCAAGACCTGGGCTGACAAATATGGATGGGAGCCGTCTTCCTATCCGCAGTAATTCAACTGTCGTTATACGTCGGTCGTGTCCCAGAATTTGCGAAACGCGCTTGGCCAGCTCCGATCGACGACGCTTTTTCTGGCGGCTGTGCCCATGCGTTCTCGCAACGCACTATCTGTAGCCAGCGAACGGATAGCTCGCATGAAATCGTCCACATCACGAGATCGAGTGATCAAACCGTTCCTTCTGTCCTCTACCAATTCCTTGGGCCCGCCAGAATCGGAAACAATGACCGGCATGCCGCAAGCCTGCGCTTCCAGAATGACGTTGCCGAAAGTGTCGGTAGTGCTCGGGAAGACAAAAATATCCGCCGAAGCGTACGCGGTCGCCAATTCCTTTCCCGTGAGGTAACCGGTAAAAACGGCCTCTGGGAGTGACTCCGCAAGCTTCTTGGAGTACGGACCATGACCGACAACAAAAAGCTGCACCGGAAGGCCGTCGTTGCGCAATTGGCGATAGGCGTCTGCCAAAACATCGAGATCTTTCTCCCTCGATATGCGGCCGACGTAGAGCAAACGGATCTGGCTGTTAGTAGCAGTAAACTTTTCCCAAAACGCCGGCTCGCGTCGCGCTGGTGTAAAAAGCTCGATATCGAGGCCGCGTGGAAGGATTTTCAGTTTCGCGTGATCGAAACCACGTTTGATCCAGCGTTGCCGATACTCTTCGGAGTTAACGAAAACGGTGTCGAGCTGCCCATAGAACCAATGCATGTAACGCCACGCGACGCTTTCCAGGAAGCTGTCCTCGGTAAGAATCCGGACGTACTGAGGGAAATCCGTATGATAAATGCCGCTCGTTTGCAGATTGAGCATTTTGGCTGCAAGCAGCGCAGTAAGTCCGACCGGTCCGGGCGTACTGATGATGATCTCAGTAAATTTTTCCCGCTGAATGTAATCGAGCATCTGGAGAATCGGCGGAAAACTCAACTTTTGGAGCTCATACTCGGGCAATTCAAATTGGCCGATTGGCGGGAAATTCTTGATCGGAATATTATCGACGTGCAATTCGCTGCTGGAAACAACCACCACCAGTTCCTTTCCGGCTTCAGCGCCGGCTGCCGTCATTTTGCGGATTGTAGTGGCGACGCCGTTGACGTCATCCAGGGTGTCAGTGAACCAGGCGCGTTTGCGGTTTTGCAACGCGGCTGGAATTTCGCCGGTCAAGTCCAGGAAGATAGACCGCAACCACTTTCGGGAAGGCGCCTGACTATGAAAGCCGTAGATGTACGGCGTAAGAATGACCAGGATCGGCGCAATCGCACTGAGAGCCTGCATGCTTTCGACCATGTTCCCATCACGGATTTGCTGCACGAATTTTTGGAAAAACCGAAACGTGAGTTGCTCTGCCACCATGTTCGCCATGAGAAATGTGCGGCGCTCTGGTTCGATGACTCCGTTTAGTTGCTCGGACAGTTTCGCTTTTACTTCGGGCTGCGCGAAATAACCGGACAGTTCGTTCCACAGCGACACGTTCGCCGGCTTGACGAAGTCGAAAATTTTTCCGGACAAGACGCCCTGCACGATGAATTCCATTTTTTCTTTGAGAGTGAATTCAGTCGGGGCGCGGCCTTCCATGAATCGCGAAAACATTTTCTCCAACAGGGCTGCGCCCGGTCCGAGCTTTTCATTGAAACGATCCTGAATGAAACAGGCGACGGTGTTATAGAAACCGTGCGAAAGGACCAGTGGGGTGCCGCCGTGGCCGTGCGCGCTGCAGTGGCCGTTGCGGACGTATTCGAGAAATTTTTCCGCGGAGTCCGCCCGAGGAGTTTCCGTAAAAACCGACGCTGCGAATTGCCCGCCGTGATCGTCCGACCCACCGACAAAAATCTTCCTCCACGGCTCGGTGTGTGTAGGCGCCAGGTTATGGCGATTTGCGAGCACCTCGATTTTTTCCGGAGTCAGTTGTTTGAACAGTGTCTGGGCCAGATCGCTTAGAAGCGCATCGCGCAAACCGTTGATGCCCTCGAAATGCTTGAAGAGAAGAATGAGCAACTCCAGATGCCGTGAATCGAGTTTGCCGTTGATACTGTAAAGGGGATGCGCTACCGCGTGCGCGATCTGCGCAGACTGCAGGTAGCGCTGCAGTTCAAAAATGTTGCCGCGTATTCCATCGATCTCGCGATGCTGGTTTTCTGAAATTCCCCAAACGAGAATATGCAGCTTGCACGGATCGTTGGGGAAATAGGTGGTGACTTGTTCGCTGATAAACGTGCCAGGCCGATCACTGATTTGCAGGCAACCCTCGATGGTATCGTGGTCGGTAATGGTGACGTAATCCATTCCGCGATCCAGCAATTTTTCATACAGTTGGTTCGGATCGGAATAGCTGTCGGGGAAATCCAAACGACGAAAGAGCCATTCTTCAGAGCGCGCGCTGTAGCGCGAATGAATATGAAGATCGCACTTGGTCACATCTACATTCCCCGTCTCAATCTTTGTTGCGCGATCCAGTCCTGGTAGGTCGTGGCTGTCCGCGACCCAATCGCTCTTTCGATAATACCCGTGACCTGCCGCCAAATCGTCGGGTGCGAATAATCGGGCGGATGAATGCTAATGCGCAACAGTGGCTTTCCTTCTAGATATCGAAAGAGCGTGGCATTGCAGATTCGGCTAATTCCGCGGCGCCAGTTCCGTCGAACACTATAAACAATCGATCGCGCGACGAATTCATCGCCGGCACGGAGATCGCACACTTTGTGTAAGCGGGTGGTGTACTCCATCCCGGCATCGCGCGCGGCGCGTTCAGCCTCTTTGCCAAGGAGCCATGCCGGGGCCACAAAACCTCGCGATTTAAGACCGGACCCACGGAATTCGTCTCGTGCCTTCGTGATGCGAGACAAGGCCTCGTCGTAGCCCAGGTCGTAGAACTCGCCTTCCTGCTCGGTGTAGAATCTTGTCAGGAATTTGTCGTGGAAACTCTCTTTGGCGCGTCGAGGTCGTTCGTGAAAATACCCGTGAATAACGATTTCATGACCGTCCGCTTCCAAGCCTCGCAGCCACGACACAAATTGGTGGTTTCTCGTGAACAGCCCCTGATGATGATAATCCGGGACCACGAGAAGAGAACAAACGCTTACCCCGCGTCGAGCCAATTCTGAAACGATTGTGTTCGCGATCTGCTGATTGGAGGGAGCGACGTCATGCAGCGAGACGACCATAAAATCTCTCGTGGCAGCGGCAGTTGCGACGAGGGGGAGGAATTCCGTTGCCGCAATTGTACTCATTCGGCAATTTTCGGCCCCGACACAGCTTTGAACAAGGCAAAATCGTCCGCCGTCATTCCGAGCAAAGTCGAGGAATCCCGCGACAAAACCCAGGAATGATTCCGCGGGATCCTTCGACTCCGCTGCGCTCCGCTCAGGATGACGCCATGCGAGCACCCATCTTCGCAATCTCCCGAAATTCCGATTCTGCCAACGGCATGACTGACAAACGCGACTGGCGGACCAGCGGTATTCCTTTCAGCGGGGAGTGGCTTTTGATTTCGCGAAGCGTGACCGGCCGGCGCAGCGGTTTAACGGGGGCCAGATCAACAGTAGACCAGTCGCCTTCCTTTGCAGTTGAATCTGGGTATGCCGTCCGAATTACTTTGGCGATCCCGACAACAGCCTTATCCTCGCCGCTATGATAGAAAAGAACTTCATCATTCTTTTCCATTCGGCGCAGGTTATTGCGCGCGGTGTAATTGCGCACACCGGTCCAACTGGTTTGTCCCTCGGCGACAAAGTCCGACCACGAATACGACGATGGTTCCTGTTTCACGAGCCAGAAATTTTTCACCTCGGAAGCTAATCCAACCAACTCGCGCAGGGCAAACGTCGTCTTTGCTGTAGCGTGCGCTGTCCTCAGCGCATCATCTCGTGTGTGGCGCCACATCGCATTATCCGCTGAGGACAGCTGACACTACAGCATGGCGTTCGACAATCATGCCGGCTTGTTTCACAATCGACATCATGCGCCGACTGCCATTCATCACGTTTGAAGGATCAGAGGGTAGTGGAAAATCGACGCAGGTGCAGAGATTGGCCGCGCGACTGGAGCGCTCCGGTGTGCAATATCTGGTCACCCGCGAACCCGGCGGCACGCCGATCGGCGAAACGATTCGTGAACTTCTGCAATTTGCTTCGCACAATTCCGGTATGACTCCGAAAACCGAACTGCTTCTCTTTGAGGCCAGCCGCAGCCAGCTCGTGCGCGAGATAATCAAGCCGGCGCTTGAACACGACTTGTGCGTGATCGCCGATCGTTTCTTTGATTCCACCACTGCCTATCAAGGGGCGGCACGGGCGTTAGATCGCGATACAGTCGACCGTTTGAATGCGTTTGCGGCCGGCGATTGCATTCCGGACGTTACTTTCGTTCTCGATATCGATGCAGCGAGCGCAAAGTCGCGAATGCAGAAGCCACGTCGGCCAGACCGGATGGAGCAGGAGCCGGACGAGTTTTATAACCGCGTTCGCGAAGCGTATCGCGAGCTCGCTGCACGCGAACCAAATCGCATTGTGCTACTTGACGGCTCGCGTCCCGCGGATGAAATCGAGGACCAGATTTGGTTGGAAATCTCTGCCCGTTTTCCCGAGCTAGCGACAAATCCGCAACCCGCGATCCGTAATCCACAATCTTGAAATGCCCTTCTCCCGCTCAGCTGCGCTTGAATATTTACGTCGTGCCCACGAGCAAGATCGACTGGCGCATGCCTATTTGATTTCCGGCCCCCCAGACAGTGGGAAGCATGAGCTCGCCGCCGATCTGGCCAGTCTTGTTAATGGCACACCTTCCGGTGATGTTTTTTCAGCCAAGGCCCGTGAAATTTTCGTTGCCCGGCCGGAATCGAAATCACGGCGTATCGTTATCGAGCAAATTCGCGACCTCGAGCACGCGCTGCAAATGCGTGCGAGTAATGGGCGACGCAAAGTGGCAATCGTTTCCGATGCCGATCGGCTACAACCTCAGGCCGCAAACGCGTTTCTGAAGACATTGGAAGAACCGCCCAAGGATTCTTTACTGCTCCTGCTAAGTGCATTGCCGGAAGCGCTGCCGGAGACAATTCTTTCGCGCTGCATTGCGATTCCCCTTACGCGGGGCGGCCAACTGCAGGCAAGCGACGAAGAAAAGAACCTGGTGAACCTACTGCAACAAGCGTCTCATGAACAAAGCTGGACCATTCAGTTTGCCTATCGACTGGCTCAGGAATTTCAGCGTTTGCTCCGCTCAGTTCGTGAAGAAGTTAAGCGCGAAACCGACGAAGCATTGAAGCAGGAGCAAACGCGTTACAAAGAGGCGATCGATGGAGCCTGGCTGGAGGAACGCGAACAATACTACAAAGCCCGTGCTGAAAGTCTTTACCTGCAACGGCGCGCTGGATTAATCGAGACGCTATTCGCCTGGTGGTCTGATGTTTTGCGCTCCAGTAATGGTGTTGCGCAACGTAGTCTGCCTCGGGCAGGAGAAGAAACCGGCGCACTGGCAAGCCGATTCAGCACAGTTGAAATCTTGAAACGCATCCGGTGTCTCGAAGAATTGCGCGATCATTTGAATCGCAATATTCACGAAGCGCTAGCGATCGAAGTCGCTTTCCTGACGGTCTTTACGGCGACTAACAAGGAGTGATCGCTGCCGCCAGTTGGAGGGAAAGGCGGATCTGGCACACCGTACCTTCAGCGAAGGCGGGTTGACAAAAAGCCGTCCAATCTTATCCAGTATGCTCGTATGCGACATATCTCCCGATTACTCTTGCTGTGTGCTGGCGGTTCACTCCTGCTGCTGACTGGTTGTCAAACAGGGCATGTGGCCAGCGGGTCCTATCACGTAACGGCATATCGCCCGCACGATCCATCCAAGGTGAAAGTCAAACTTTCCACCTCGACGCAAAACCTTTTTGTGATGGAAGGAGACCGGGTGTTGATGGCTGTTCAGGCTAACGTGGGCAAGCCTGGTGCTCCAACCCCGCATGGCCACTTCACGATTTACAGTAAACAAAAAGAACGCCGCCGGCAGAGCGAGCCAGACCGAGGCTATCCGATGGCTTACTGGTGTGAGTTCGCTCCGGCGTATGGATTTCACGAAGGGTTTGTCTGGCCTGTGCCGCATACCCACGGCTGCGTTCGTCTCCATCGCGAAGCGGCTGCTCGACTCTTCGCCTTGGTCCGGATCGGCACGCCGGTGGAAATCGCAGGCTCGCTTCCCGAGGACAAGGAATATGGGAAACTAGTTCGACGGCTCGATCAAAGCCGCGACCCGGACCCGCCGCGGTCGCAAATGATGTCCGCCAGCTGGTTTAACGATCCTCCAGGTCCGCTGCTGGTCGATCAGTGATCGTCTGCAGTTGAGATTTGGCCGATGACCGACCATTGGAAAACGGCCGGTTAGAGTTACATTGGCCAAAGCCATGAGCACGAATCTGATTTCCAGCGGCACAACGGCGCGGGAGAAGGTAAACCTGCGTACGCCCGACGTAATGGCTGTTGTGCAGCAACAGGTTGAGTCACATTACCGCAGCGATATTGTCGAGAAGGTGCGCCGCGCGGGAGGGACCATTTCCGTGGGCGACACTACCGTGCGCCTGGCGAAACAGTTTGGTTTTTGCTACGGTGTCGAGCGCGCGATCGATCTTGCGTATGCGGCTCGCAAAGTCTTCGAAGATCGCCGGCTTTTTATTGTCGGCGAGATCATTCATAACCCGGAGGTCAACCATCAAATCGCCTCGTTAGGCATAAAGAACCTGACCGGCAAGAACAAGGAGGCAGACATTTCCGATCTCGGCCCCGAAGACGTGGTTATCGTCCCTGCGTTCGGTACCGAATTATCGATCCAGCAACAGATCAAAGATCGTGGCTGCCAGATTGTCGATACCACATGTGGCGACGTGATGAGCGTCTGGAAACGAGTCCGCAAATACGCAAGCGAGTCGGCCACTTCCATCATTCACGGCAAAGCCGAACACGAAGAAACCAAGGCAACCAGCTCGCGCGCGCTTGGCGATGGAAGCGGGCATTATGTCGTAGTTCTAACACTCGAAGATACCGATTATGTTTGCGACTATATCAGGCACGGCGGCGACAAGAACGCGTTCCTCGAGAAGTTCAAGGGCGCACATTCGCCGGGGTTCGATCCGGACGTGCATCTGCAAACCGTTGGTGTAGCAAATCAAACCACCATGCTGCGCGGTGAGACGGAAGAAGTGCAGCGTCGCGTTCGGCGAGCCATTGTCGATCGAGATGGTCCCGAGCTTGCAGAGAAAAATTTTCGTTTTTTCGACACGATATGCGGGGCCACACAGGAGCGGCAGGATGCGTTGCGTGAATTGCTCGACGTGCCAATGGATCTGCTGCTGGTTGTGGGCGGTTATAATAGTTCGAACACATCCCACCTCGCAGAGATGGGCGAGGAAAAATTGCCCACATACTTTGTGCTCAACGCCTCGCGGCTGGTTTCGGCAACTGAGGTCAAGCACTATAACCTGCACGAGAAACGCGAAGTGGTTTCTCATTTTTGGTTGCCGAACGGACCGGCTGTCATCGGTATCACTGCCGGGGCGTCATGTCCGAATAATTTGATCGAAGAGACCTTGATTCGGCTTTTCGAATTACGCGGCATTTCGCGCCGAGATCTCGAGCTCGCCGCGTAGCATACGGGATCACGCCGCGCTGGGCGCGCGGTTCATGCTCGCCGCGCGAATTAAGTTGTATGGCACGGGCAATCTGGAAAGGCAGCATCAGCTTCGGTCTGGTTAACATTCCGATCGCTCTCTATCCGGCCACGCGACGGGAAGAGCTCAAGTTTCGTTTGCTGCGCAAAAGCGATTTGAGTCCCGTAAACTACAAGCGCGTTGCCGAAAAGGACGGCAAGGAAGTTTCCTGGGATCAGATCGTCAAGGGTTATGAGTACGAGAAGGGAAAATACGTCGTGCTCAAGGAGGAAGATTTTGAGCGCGTTGATCTGGAGGCCACCCAGACAGTGGATATTCAAGACTTCGTCGATCAGGAGGAGATCGATCCAATGTTTTTTTATAAACCGTACTATTTGGAACCTCAAAAAGGCGGCGACAAAGCATACGCTCTCCTGCGTGACGCGCTAAAGGACAGCAACAAGGTGGGCATCGCCAAAGTGGTGATCAAAACACGTCAATATCTCGCTGGCGTAAAACCGGAAGATGGTGCGCTTGTCCTAGAGTTAATGCATTTCGCCGATGAACTTGCAGACTCTGGAAAATTGCATGTCCCAAAAAAGACCGAAGTCGGCAAACGCGAGATGAACATGGCCAAGTCACTCATCGACAGCATGAGCTCGAAATGGAACCCTGAAAAATACAAGGACGACTATCGCGAAGCGCTTATGGAAGTGATCGAAGAGAAAGTGGAAGCTGGCGGAAAAGAAATTGAAGAAAAACCAAAGAAAGCACCCAAGCCGACGAAAATAATCGATCTGGTTTCTGTCTTGCAGAAGAGCTTGGAGCAAACCGGCGGTAAGAAAAAAGCGACGGCCAAATCGCGTGGGAAACGGAAGCACCCCGCCAAGAAAGCGGCGTAAGGTAGAGCGCGCCACGGACGGCTCAGCGAGCCGTCCCTACCATTTGAAATTCTTGACAGACAACATCGATATCGTTCAGCCTGAACGGCTATGAACTTTCTGAATCGTTTCGCGGATCCGGTTTATTGCATTATGCGATTGATAGTTGGACTTATGTTCGCTTGTCACGGCGGTCAGAAACTTCTCGGGTTTCCCGGAGGGCAGAGTGGCGCCCAGGGATTAATGCTAGTCGGGGGGATCGTCGAACTGGTTGGCGGCCTAATGATCGCGTTTGGTTTTTTGACCCGACTTGCGGCATTCGTGTCAGCCGGTGAGATGGCGGTAGCGTACTTCATGGTGCATGCAGCCGGCAAAGCAATCGGTCATCCACCAACGCCGACGGAGCAGTTCTTTCCAATTCTAAATAAGGGCGAATTAGCTGTCGTTCTCTGCTGGCTGTTCTTATTCATGATCTTTTATGGCCCGGGACGCTGGAGCATCGACGCTCTTTTTAAGAAGAAATCTGCGGGGCCTGCAACTTAAGATCGGCACGTTGTCATTTCGAGCAAAGTCGAGAAATCTCTGGCTCCCATGAAACGTATTATCTCCGCGCTAACGTTCATTCTCGTGGCACCATTGATCCACGCACAGGAATACAAAGATTTCGGCAAGGACCGCCTGAACAACTCGCCACGCCACGGCGAATGGGTCGATATCAAGTCAGGCGACCGTACGATCAAAGCCTTCGTCGTTTACCCCGAGCGTAAAGACAAAGCCCCTGCCGTGCTGGTCGTTCAGGAAATTTTTGGCGTGACTGATTGGCTGCGCAGCCTGTGCGATGAGCTGGCAGAAAATGGAGTCATCGCGGTTGCTCCCGATTTTCTCAATGGTCAAAAGTTTGAAGATGCCGATAGCGCGAGCAAAGCGGTCTCGTCCGTGACACAAGATCAGGTCAAAGCGGTTCTTGACGCGACGACCGATTACGCGCTCAAAATTCCGGCATGCAACGGCACGCTTGCTGTATGCGGATTTTGTCGGGGCGGCGAATGGGCGTTTGCATATGCGAATGAAAATCCAAAACTAAAAGCGACCTACTCGTTTTACGGGACCGCGCCTGATGAAGCCTCCAAGGTCGCGAATATTCCGTGCCCAGTTTACGGCTTTTACGGCGAGAACGACGAGCGGGTGAACGCGACTATTCCAAAGGCTGAAGAGCTAATGAAAGCCGCTGGTAAAAAGTACGAGCCAGTGATTTACAAAGGTGCTGGACACGGTTTCATGCGTTCCGGTGAACCATCCAATCCCGCCGTTCGCGAAGGCGACAAGAAAGCACGCAACGAAGCCTGGGCACGCTGGAAGATGCTGTTGAAGCAACTGCCATAGCGTTTCCTGTGATTCCGAGCGGAAGTCCATGAATTTCTCGATATTCGCTGGGAAAGTTCGGCCTACTTCTGGGTTCCTTCGAGTTCATCGGCGAGCGCGCCAGCATCGTAAACCTTGCGCAGCGCCTCGATAATCGCCGCGGAATCGACCGAGACAGCACGCGCCTGTGTGTCCGTGAAAATGCAATCGAGTACCAACGACTGGATGTTGCCGTCGAAAATAATCCCAACAAATTCGTTTTCCTTATTTACCACTGGACTGCCGCTGTTGCCGCCAATGATGTCGGCGTCGGAAACGAAATCGAAATGTGTCGCCAGATTCAAGCTAGCTTTCTTGTCGATCCACCGTTTTGGCAGATCGAACGGTGGTTTGTCGTCGTGCTCGGCAGAACGCTGGTATAAGCCTGCAAAATCGGTGAACGCAGGAATTTGTTTTCCGTCCTGTTCATAACCACGCACAGCCCCGTAGGAAAGCCGCAACGTGAAGGTAGCATCCGGATAACTACCCGTGCCTTCGATTGCAAAACGTGCCCTGGCGATATCCGAATACGCCTGTTTTTTGATCTCATCTTGCGCGTCGTAGATCTTCTTCGCTTCTCTCGCCGGGCCGTCGACCAGGCGCGCGAGATCGATCATCGGATCATGCGCTGCTTGCAATGCGGCGGTATCCTTTCCGTAGAGATCTTTGCGCACAGCGACATCTTTCAGCTTGGTGCCCGAAACGAGCTCGACGGCGCGATCGTGGGGGGATTTTTCGGCGAACACCTTTTTTACGAGTGGATCGTCGGCGCCAAATTGCGAAGCGAAATCGGTCAACGAATCGGTCAGGCGCAGAATTTCATAATCGTCGTAAATGGGCTCCCCGGAAAAAAGCTCGAGTTCCAATGAATCGCGTGCACTGTCCCGAAACTGGGGAATCCGTTCACCATTCGGTTTAGCACGTTCGTCCATCGCTCGAACCAGCAGGCGCGCGTATTTGAAAAGATTTCCGAACAACGCGCGCGGGCCGCGATAACCGACCGGGCTCGGCCGTTCCTGTTCGAGATAATTGTAAAGAGGAGCGTTTTTGGCGATCTCGGCTTGGGCACCTTTGATTCGATCGTATGCAGCGATCGTCAATTTTAAGTTCGGATCGCGCGTGATCGCGTCGCGCAGTTTTTGTTCCCGTGCCTGGAGCGCCGACCAAATTTGTGGATTAAGCAAACCCGCAAGATAACCGTTATAACGTTTCCGGTTGTTCTGGTCGCCGAAAAGATCGTCGCGCGCCTTTCTCGCGTTTTCGAACGAGCGCGCACCGTACGCCAGTCCCAGCACCTCGCGCCGATTAAACATGCGCAGGACATAAGGCAAATAGCGATCCCGCATATCCGCCAGCTCATCCAGCGTAAGTTGCCGATCGGTCTTACCAGGGCTGCCGCTCACGAAGGTCAGTTCGCCATCGCTCGGCCCATGCGAATTCCATTTGAAAAAATTTTCGATCTTCGCGGGCTTTCCGTTTTCGTAAACCCGAAAAATGCAGATATCGAGATCGTAACGGGGGTACTCGAAATTATCCGGGTCGCCGCCATAAAATGCGATCTGCTGCTCCGGTGCGAAGACCAGCCGCACATCATCATAGCGTTTGTAGCGGTAAAGATGGTACGCTCCGCCTTGATAGAGGGTAACGACATCCGAACGCAGCCCGGTCTTATCCTTACTTTCCTTCTCAATCGTCGCGATGACTGAGTTGCGCGCACTGGAAGCCTGGTCGTTCGTCATTCCTGGTTTGACCGCGCCGTTTACGCGCGCTGTCACGTCTTCAATTGACATCAGCACGTTGAGCTCGAGATCGGTCGATTTGATTTCGTCCGCCTGGGTTCTCGCGTAGAAGCCGTCCTTTAAATAGTTGTGCTGCGGATCGCTAATCTTTTGCAGCGTATCGGCGCCGACATGGTGATTTGTAATAGCAAGACCATTTGCAGATACGAATGAGCCGCTGCCACCAGAGTTGAAACGGACGCTCGCTTTTTGCAGATGCTCCAACCACTGCTGTGTCGGCTGGAACTGATATTTCTTTTTAAGCTGCTTGAGAGGTGGCGCATTGAAGAGCCACATTCCTTCATCGGCGGCAGCGGATGCAACGAAGATCATTGCGCACACGACGGCAAGCAGTCTTAGGTTTCGCGAAATTTCAGAACCGGTGAACATCGAGCAGCATAAAATGCTGATCAGCGCGCGACAACCCCGGTTCTACCACCGGGCGATCAAGCCGCGTTGCGTGCCAGGATTCAAATTGATCAAAAAGCACGGCTGAAACTTCGGACGGACGATTCCCGTTTGCGTACTCCAATGCAACCAAGGGCGGCTATTGTGGCAAGCGATGTAATGAAGAGAACGACGATTGCGATCTCGAAGAAAGTCAATGTCCCGCGCGTGAACACTTTCAAGGCAGCTGCTATTGCTATCAAGACAGGGAACCGAACTCCGGCGTTACAAAAAAGATCGGCGTTATCAGTGTGGCCGCTTTTCTGGGAAGATCGATTGCGTAACGTGGTTAGCGGTTCTTGATTCATGACGATGTTCAGGCCCAAGCCGAGAAAGATCGAGCGGCTGGAGTTCATTCTGGCCGGCGCGCAAAAATCCGGCACCACAGCACTGCATTATTTTCTAAGCAGGCACCCGAACATCACTATGGGTGATCAGCAGGAAATACATTTTTTTGATAACGACGCTTTGTTTGTTTCCGAGGTCGATTACGAGGAATTACACAAACATTATCCGCTTCTTGGTCCTTCAACTATCGCCGGTGATTGCACCCCAAGTTACATTTACCACGAGTCTGCAGCCGAAAGGATCTGGAAATATAATCCGAAAACCAAATTGCTGATCCTTTTGCGAAATCCGGTCGACCGGGCCTTTGCTCACTGGAACATGCAACGATTCAGAGGTCGCGAGCCGCTGGATTTTTTCGATGCCGTGCGAGAAGAGAAAACACGCATCGCCGGCGCGCCGCCTGCTGAAGCGCGTCGTTTTGCTTATGTAGATCGCGGATTTTACGGGCAACAACTCGAGCGTCTGCTCAAACTCTTCCCGCGGGACCAGATCAAGGCGGTCAAGTTTGAAGCCTTTAAGGAGAAACAGCGTGAAACGCTCATTTCCATCTTTTCATTTCTCGGTCTCGACCCACTCCGTTCGGTTCGCAGCAAAGATAGGAATATTGTGCCTTACGAGCGGGCGATGAATTGGGAGGAAAAGGTTTTCCTTTACAATCTCTTCCAGGAAGACATCGCAAAGCTCGAGCAGCTATTGGGCTGGGATTGCTCCGATTGGAAATTGTAGCAACTAGGCACCCGTGTCGACTGCGGTCCGCCATGGTAGAGCAGGCGGCACGCCTGCCGCTACAGGAGCATCGCAGCGGGATGTCCGTACCGTGTCTGCTTGAATCTTGGGCGTTCGTATGGATTTGCAGCCAATAGCGCTTTCCAACGGAAAATGCGCGCACCTTGCGACTCAAAGAAGGTGCGCAATTCATCTGTGAAAAATGAGGACCCATCCTGACGCCGATTAAATTCAAGCAAGAGGCGCCCCTTGGGTTTGAGAAATCGTGTCCGGATATCCTTGATAAAAAAATCCCAATCGTCAGGTGTCCATTCAAGCCATTCTCCATTCTCGGTACGTGCGAGACGGTGAAAACAAACGCGATGTCCGGTCACGAGATCGAATTTTCTTCCGAGATCGGGCAATGGTGTTTGCGGCTCGATACGTCCGATCACACGGCGGACCTTGAAGAACTCGGTTGTTCCGCGAAAGAACGGCTCCTCATCTTGGTCAAACCCGAGTCCTTCGTGACCAAGTAATCGGCAGAGGTAGAGAAAGTAACCCGCGCCGCAGCCAAGATCGAGAATCTGCAGTGGCGGAGAACGATCGAGCCAAAGGTCCTGTGCGCGCTTGACGTTCACCCCAATCCAGTACTTTGCATCCTCGTAAGCATTGATCTTTCGCGCGTTAGGCCTGTAAGGATAGCATTCTCGTAACCTCTCTAATTCGGCCCGATCGATCGTGCCAAGAATTCGTCGAGCGCTCACTGGGTGAGTGGAACGGCAAACGTGCTCCCACAGGCTTTGACCTGCGTCGAGTGAAAGAAGTTTTTGAAGTTTCTGCGAAAGTCGCACGTGATAACGATGCAACGAAGTGAGTGACAGACAAGGCTGCAAGGAAACAGCAGTTTCCAAGCATCCGCGATACGTAATCGCCAGACCTCACTCCTTAATAGCAACTTGGATAAGGCCGGTTGAGCCTGTGCGCGTCATGAATCCGCTCGCCCAGCCGTTCGCTGGATAGAAGTATTGCTCATAGCGCCACAACATCTCTAATTTTGCGCCGGAGGGTTTTTTCCAAAGCAACCGATAATACAAATGACGCTTCCATGACGGGGATTGCCCGGTCATGAAATTAAGATCGAATGGCGTTGGCCAGTTGAGAATGCTCCGGCGGATTTCGATGAAAGCATCGTCGCCCGCGGGGGGTACGACAGCAAGATTCTCCGCCTGTGATCGCGCTGGACCGAACGCGAAGACCCTTCCACCGGTTGCCAGTCCAAGCTGATCATCTTTCGTCGTGCCGATGCTCGGAGCCGGACCGTTCCTGTCGTTTAGACTCAGCCCGAGATCGTTGACGCGAAAAATGCCGCCAGCTTCGTTCCCTTCATACGCGAGCGAGTGAATTCGCGCGGACGTCGTTTCAATTGTCCCAAAACGATCGAGAAAAAGTGAAATCTGGCGTCCGCCAAAAATCCAGGTGGCCAGGAAGGCAATGACAAAAGCGACGAAGATCGCCAGCGTGATCAGGATTTTGCGCATCTTGGCTTCTTATTGTAGCGACGGCGCTATGCGCCGTTTCAGGCAAAACAAGGCACATTAAACGGCCCACAGGGCCGTGGCTACAGCTATCCCTTCTTGCGCTGAATGTAATCGTTCACTTGTTCCTCGAGAATCTCGAGGGGTAACGCGCCATTTTTGAGCACCACATCGTGAAACTCGCGCTGATCAAATTTTTCTCCGAGTTCTTTTTGCGCACGTGCGCGCAGTTCCTGAATCTTTAGCATCCCGATTTTGTAGGCGCACGCCTGCCCGGGCGCGACGATATAACGTTCGATTTCGGATTTAACTTCTTTCTCGCCCATGCCGGTTTTCTCGCGCATGTAACCGATCGCTTGTTCGCGGGTCCAGTGTTTCGCATGGATGCCCGTATCGACGACCAATCGAACCGCGCGAAAGAGTTCGTCACGAAGGCGTCCCAGATCTCCAAACGGATCGTTGTCATACCAGCCGACTTGTTTCGCCAGCCATTCGCAGTAAAGCGCCCAGCCCTCATGATACGCGGTGAACGGCAACACTTTGCGAAATTGCGGAACGCCTGTGAGTTCCTCCGCCGTGCAAAGTTGCCAATGATGTCCTGGCACGCCTTCATGATATGCGAGTGTTGGCATGCTCCATTTGGGCACTTCGTTCATGTCGCGCAGATTCGCGAAGAAAATCCCGGGCCGGCTGCCATCCATGGCGGCGATATCGTAATAAGCTCCCGGGGCAGTTGCTTCCTTGAACTCGGGAATGCGGCGCACTTCAATCTTCGCGCGCGGAGTAGTGAGAAAAAGTTCTTTCGACGAGCGCTCTGTCGCCTGCCTGATCAACTCGGTATACCTCGCCAAAGCGTCGGCACGTCCCTTGTCATCGTTCGAATAAAGAAAACGCGGATCTTTCGCGAGCTTGTCCATCGCTTCGCCGATCGGCTGACCTGCAAAGCCGTTTGCATCCAGGATTGTCCGCATCTCACCTTCAATGCGAGCCACTTCACGCAGGCCAAGGTCGTGCACCTCATCCGGCTTGAGCGTGGTGGTCGTGTTTTCATGCAACTTGTAGGCGTAGAAGGCATCGCCGTCCGGCAATTTCCAGACGCCATCGTCCGTTGTCGTTTTTGGTAAAATTTCGCGGAAATAATCGATGAGTTTTTGATAGGCCGGATAGACTTTGTCGGTTATTGCCGATTCGACACGCGCCTGAAAATCGGTGCGATCGGTGTCGCTTAACTTGTCGATCTTGGCAGCGCGGGTCGTGAATGAAGTCGCCAGAATATTTTCCGAAGCTGGTTTTCCGATGAATTCGGTCATTTCCTTGAGCACTTCTTCAACCACAAAACGCGGTGGCAAAATCTGTTTTTGTTCGCGGACTTTCAGCCCGTCGAGGACTTGATCGAACTTCTTAGGCAGCGCATCGAGCCGCATCACGTAGTAATCGCAATCCTTCTTGCTTAGGAGCCGGTGGGTGTTCGCCATGAATGATGGAAACTGGTTTTGCACCCCGAAGAGCTGATTAACGGGATAATCATGCCACTGCCATTTCTCGCCTTCGGCTTGTACTTGCAAAAACCAATCCAACACGCGCGTGGAAAGCTTTTGCGACGACGATTGGCGATCGAGGGGATACTGGCGAAGCTGGGCCAGATCGCGCTTCCACCTACCGAATTGGCGCTGTTGATGCGCAGGCGATTCGTCGTCGAGTTTCCCGTTGTGACCTGTGATCCCGAATTGCTCGACCAAGCCGAGCGTTGAGAGGATTTCCGGATGATCAAAGAGAATTTCGGCGAACACCTTTTCGTAAAATAGGTTCAGGCTCCATGGCCGAAACCAAATGAGGTTGACCAGGAATATTGCGATCGCGATTACGAGGACTGCAGTAATCGCGCCGAGCCATTTTAGAATGCGTTTAAACATCTTTATATATCAGTGAGAAAGACGCAGATGATGATGTGATGCGTAATACACACCAATTGGATTCAACGTTAACGTTGCGAGAGCATAATCTTGAAGGTTTACAGTAGTTTACGGATGCCGGGGCCGGTCGGTCAGCGTCTTGAGGTATTTGGTTTAGCCCGTTGATTTATTGTCGGGAGATCCACTATTCCGTGTCCGCAAATCGTTCCAAGGCGCTTTAATGCCAAGTGCCGTGTCCAGCAGGATCTCTTGGACCATGGTCTTCATCTCGCGCACGGTATGCCGGAGCCGTCGTCTGACGGCCCAGTCTGGCGGGCATATTTCAAAGTCGTTAGGCTTAAACTCTCGACCAACATCGACTGCAAAAACCTCCGTCCAAGATCTGCCCCAAGCGTCTTGTGCAAACGCATCGTTGTCCAGTCGCCATTCTGTTTCGATGTGCCGAGCCAACGCCGTCGTCAATCCACAGTAGCCGCTATCCGCTAGGCCCTGTTCGTAAAGATACGAAGTAAGTTTCTTTCCGCATCGCGAAGCTTGCAACCATGTGAGTTCTCGCCCTTTGCTACCTAGCGAGCGCATTACATCGCGAGCGACGCTAATAGTAAATGGTCCTGCCCCTGGGTTGCGCCGGACATCCGCATCATGGAAATGCACGGGATCGATGTCGATGGCTTTAAGGAACTCGGGTACCACACCACGAGTAATCGTCTCTTCCGTGAACGGCTGAGCAATCAGTTTAGAACAGAACCCGTTCGCCAACGCGATCAAGTGAGCGTATCGGAAACTTGGGTGCCGAATTTCTGCCTGCACGAAGACCTCGAATGGTTCGCTTCGTTGGAGGGCCTTGACCACCTCCGCATAACGAGAATTCAGTAACTGAGATTGATTGCGGGGAAAGAAGACAAGCTTCGGCTCGAGATTGAGTTCTTCCATTCGAGCAAAGAATTGTCTGGCGCAGTCTCTATTTATCAGGAGCCCATCCAAAGCTTCTGAAGAAATGACGACTGCTTCGCAAATCGTATCCTTGATCGCACGAGCAAATCTGGCCGCCGTATCCCGCTGATGCGGCGGCACCGGTTGTCCGCAGAGGCCCCTAACGAGCGGGTGATGTCCACCGTGGACATTTCCGCTCTCCGGCACGAAATAGCCGCGCTTTAGCAACGCCGCGCGGTTTTCTTTCAGGAACCACTGAATCGACGTCGTGCCTGTCTTGTGCGGGCCAATGTGGATATAGCAGACACGCTTTGCCATTTGAGAACTGTAGTCAGGGGCGACCGGCAGCGGCAATTCTTACCGCACGCTATGATTCAGTCCGGAACAGTTTTCGGCTAGCGGACGTCGCACTGGATTCAAGCCGTTGCTCGCGTAAATCGGAATTCTGGCTATAACCCGACGTATTGACCGCTCCATTAGATCACGTCGATAAACCTGAGCCGCGCGGACAGGCCGTGCTGGCCTTCCTGGCGATCTGTGCAATTTACCTGGCGCTGCCGCGCGACCTGGTGGTCGGACCGATTTGGTTATTGCCCACACTGATCGTGGTTTTGCTTGTTCCGACAGTAGTGAGCCACCGGGTCGGCAAACAATCACTGAATCGCACGCTCGGATTTGTGATTAATGGAATCACAACGCTGGCCCTTATAGGATCAGTGATTCTCCTTGTGCGCGCGCTGCCCGGGCACAGAGAGTCCCCGGTGCGGCTGCTGCGTTCGGGCGGACTCCTCTGGCTAACGAACGTGATCGTCTTTGCGCTGTGGTATTGGCGGCTCGATGGCGGCGGTCCGACTTTGCGCCAGCAGGAAAAAAAGTTTGGCAGCAAAAGCTTTCTCTTTCCACAAATGCAGATTCCGCATGACGAGCGCGGACAATTTGCTTGCGCCCGTTGGCGCCCGCGCTTTGTCGATTATCTGTTTGTCGCATTTACACAAAGCTCCACATTTGGTCCAACCGATTCACCTTTACTGGCGCGCTGGGCAAAAATCCTGGCGATGGTCCAGATTTTGATTTCCCTCACCATCGTTGTCCTGCTGATCTCACAGGCAGTCGGCGTTTTGTAGGGCACACGCCCGCCCTTCGTTTTTTTTCCGTCTCCTGTTCGGGTTCCTTCCTGTCCTCGTAGCAGGAAACTGCATACAGTAGAAAGTGATCCGGATCGTTTCGCTTTTGCCTGCTGCAACCGAGATCACGGCCGCGCTCGGACTGATGGAACAGGTAGTGGGTGTCTCCCATGAATGCGACTTTCCTAAGGAAGCAAATGCGCGGCCACGAGTCACGCATTGTCCAGTTCACAATGCTGGCCTCGCGAGTGGCGAAGTCGACCAATGGGTGCGCCGCGCGCTGCGTGATAACGGGACAATTTATACAATTGACGAGCCGCTTCTGCGGGAGCTGCGACCCAATGTAATTCTTACCCAGAAATTGTGCGACGTCTGCGCGGTCGGTTATGGCACTGTTGCCCGGCTTGCCGAAACTTTACCCGGTCCACCACAGGTAGTGAACCTTGAGCCAACAAGCCTCACGGACATTTTCGACGATATTCGAAGCGTCGCTGAAGCGTGCAGTGTGCCGGAGCGCGCGCATGAGATCATCGCAGGATTGTCCGAACGTCTCGAATTCGTGCGGCACCGAGCGGATCGCATTTCGCATCGGCCACGCTGTTTTCTGATGGAATGGGTGGATCCGCCGTTTTGCTCGGGTCATTGGGGACCAGAGCTCGTGGAGATTGCGGGCGGCCGTGATTCGTTAGGCCGCAAGAATCAGCCCTCGGCGCAAGTCGATTGGCGCGAAGTAATCGAGGCACGCCCCGAAATTATGGTGCTCGCTCTCTGCGGCTACGATATCAGTCATGCGCGGCGTGATTACGAATTGCTCCAGAGCTTTCCTGATTTCGGATCAATTCCCGCGGCGCTTGATGGCGACATTTATCTCGTGAACGCGAGCGCCTATTTCGCCCGCCCGGGGCCGCGCATTGTCGATAGCCTTGAGATTCTCGCTGGAATCCTGCATCCAGGGGAATTTTCTGAATTCGCTTCAACCGGGCCTGACGACCCGCGCGTTGTTCGCGCCGGCTAACGAATCTTCTGTAGTGGCCCCCCTGAGGCGGATGTCGGCTGCAAAGTCGTGAGGATTGCGGGCGACACGCCCGCCGCTACGTGTTATTCGCCGCTCTGTTCGCGGATTCTGGTTGGTGCTCCGGCCACACACCCGCCAGCGCCAGGGCGACGACTATTCCAACCGAAACTTCGAAGAAGCGGTGGAATGCAATGATCCAGGCGGCGTTTGAACGTGGGATGAGCACGATGATGGCGAGGGTAATACTGGCGTAACGATACGCGCTTTTTTCCATGCGAAATCCAGCGCACAAAAGTCCCAGCGCAAATACCGCAGCTGCGAAGACTAAAAGATTTCCGGTAAAATAGTTCGCCAGGAGCGCTCCCGCCAAAGCACCCAAAGCGGTAGCGGCAATGCGTTCGACCGAAATTAAAAGAGTCGCGCCAAGTGTCGATTGCATGACTACGAGCGTTGCAATCGCGGCCCAGTACGCCTCAGGTAAGCCGAAGAGGCGCGCGACGGCAAGAGAGATCGTCGCCGCAATGGCCGTTCGAATTGAATGTATGACCGACGGTAGGTTTTGCGGTTCCCATTTCCAAAGTTTCACGAGACCGATTTTTCGTATGCGTCCCGAATCTGCAACTCCAATTTGGAGGTGGCATGGGTTACCGCTCGTTAGGTTTAAGGTCCACACGCGGTCCCCCGATTCATCAGGTAGTTCGAATGCTCGAAGGGATGCGTTTATCAAATCCTTACAAATCTGCGTGAATTACTGAAATCCCTATATCAGCTTACTGCATGCGAATCAGCGAAATGAATTGGATGATGGTGGAGGAATATCTGAAGAGCGACGACCGGGCGGTCTTGCCGCTGGGCTGTACAGAACAACACGCTTACCTGAGCCTGAGTGTAGACAGCATTTTAGCCGAACGTCTGGCTGTTGAAGCAGCAGATCCGTTGGGAGTACCTGTCTTTCCTGTGCTCGCCTACGGAGTCACGCCATACTTTCGTGCGTTTCCTGGAACGGTCACGCTGCGCGTCGAAACGTACATGTCGCTCGTGCGCGATATTCTCGATGTGATGGCAGAGCAAGGGTTCAAACGAATTCTGGTCGTCAATGGCCATGGCGGTAACACGCCTGCACAAGGAATGATAGGCGAATGGATGGCGGATCATCCGGGCGTGCGGGTCAAGTTTCATAACTGGTGGAATGCACCAAAGGTGTGGGCGCAGGTGGAGGCAATAGATCCCGTCGCCTCCCACGCATCGTGGATGGAAAATTTTCCGTGGACACGTTTGGTAAAGATCGACGTGCCGCGTGAGCAGAAGGCGATGACCGATTCTGAGAAATTACGCCGGCTCGATCCAAAGTCGGTGCGGGAATACCTCAAAGACGGCAACTTTGGCGGTCGTTATCAACGCGACGACAACGAGATGATGAGGATATGGAGAACAGGGGTCGAAGAAACACGGACTCTGCTGACGGAAGCATGGGATTAAGGACAGCGCTCAAGCCGGTGATTCGGTAAAGCGATGCGAGGACGCATCGCACTCCAAAGGCACTTCGTGCGAAATCGATGGAACACGCTGGTCCCTTTTCGCGATAGCTTTCGGAGTGCGTACGCGTTCTCGCGTCGCTTTTTGATTTCCGTGCGTCTACGACGACGATTTCGGAAGTCTTGCTCCCGCTGGGACGACAGTGCCTAATCTCGGCCGAATGCCTTTCGCAATTGGTCCTTTGCTCGCTCGAGAACGCGCTTTTGCTTCTGCGGCAGATTTTTCCCGGCGCGATTGATGTAAAAATTCAACATCGACATCGCAGATTGATATGCCGTGCCTTTGCGTCGTTTGCTGCGCTCAGCAGAACGTTTCAATGACAACGCAATACGATGTGGGTCTTTCCCTTTGAAGACCTCTGACTTGAGATCGAGTGCGTCGCTACGCTTTGTAACATCAGCGGACCAACGTCGATCGTTCGACGATTTCCCGGGAGTCGTACTCATCGAGCCATTAAAGTTGGGCATTGCAAATCGATCAAACAAACCGCGTGACCAGCCCGACGCGCTGCTGCTGCGACAAGTTCGAGGCCGAGCGGTTCGAGCCGAAGATAAATCTTCGAATACATCAAGCAGCTGGGATGAACCGCGAGGAATTTCATCTGTTCGACGCAACTGTTGATCTCTTTGATTCCTCCGAAATCAATTCTGACTCTCGAAATAGCGACGTAAAGACGTTAGTTCTTCGTGTGATCCTGGTTGTGCGCGTGTGTTTTCCAAGAGAGCCTCAGTTGCAGCTGGACTTGTTTGGCGCCAAAGGCGCCGTGTTCACCTTAGCCCTGGGGCGTCGCCCCAGGGTTGGATTACGCCAAAAACAAGCGCCGAAGGCGCGATTCAAGACGCTTTCAAGGCAACTAGCGCGATGCTTCGAACTGGTGTCGGAAATGACTCGCGCCTTCAGCGCTGGGATTTTCTTGTCCTACCAATCCTGGGGCGGTGCCCCAGGCTCGAAATGAATGCTGCGCCGTTGGCGCTAAGCAGTCATCGTATTCGGTTTTTTTGCGCCCGGCTGAGATCTTACGACGGCGTTGATTTCTGAGCAGGCCGCAAGCGAATATTGATCTCCGATGTGAGCGTCCGATGTACCGGGCATTTCTCGGCGATCTCCATCAGTTTTGCGTGTTGCTCTGCACTTAAGGACCCGGTCAATTCCACTTCGACATCGATTCTGTCCAGCATGCCTTCTTTCGTTTCGCATTCTTCGCAATCGTTTGCATAAATACGCGAGTGCCGAAGCGAAACCGTGATGTTCTCGAGAGGAAATTGTTTCCGGCGCGCGTATAAGCCGACAGTCATGGAAGTGCAGACGCCGAGCGCGGTCAGAAGATAATCGTATGGGTCTGGGCCGGCATCCCCGCCACCTGCGCTGACTGGTTCATCAGCGACAAGACTATGCTTATCAACAACGACATCTTGTTGAAAGCCGTCTGCGGTGCCGTGCACGACAACGTCCGAGGTTTTGTTACTCTCTTGTGCACTCACGTCGAAATCAGGGGCGTAGAATTCCCGCGAAGCGATCGCGATATGACCAGACGAGAAATAATTCAAGAACAGTGACGACCACTGCGGGGGGCAGTCCCTCGGGTGCCATCAAAAGGTGGAATGCCCAAATATTCACTATGACGGCACCGAGAATCGTCAGTCCAAGCGGAACGAATCGACCGATCAAGAGAAGCAAGCCGCCGACGAGCTGGAAGCTGCTGATGACGTACACGTAGCCGCTGGCGAAAAACGAGTGCAAATATTCGCCGGCAACCCCTTGGGGGAGAGGCGGCATCGGAAGGAAATGCAGCAATCCATTGGAACCAAAGAAAACAAAGATCAATCCAAGAAGGATCCGGGCAATAACGGTTAAGACTTTCATTCGAAGATGATGGCTTGTTCGTCAGGAAATTCCAATCCCGAAGTTGTGAATGCGGATCGAAAGCGACGCAATTTAGGTTTTTTCCCGAAACAATTCGTTTAGATCGGTAGATGCAGCACCATTGGCCAGAAGATTAAATGTGCCGTTTGTTTTGATGTCTTTGGCAGCGCGGAGGAATACACCCCAAGCGGCCAGCGCGAGGCCGGAGCCGACAGAGATGCGCCGCACGCCAAGGTCGGTCAACTGAGACAGTGAAAGCTGGTGATTGAATCCTGAGACGAGCACGTTGACAGCCTTTGGGGCAACTGTTTTCACGATCTGCGCAATTTCATCGGGTTTACTAACGCCCGGCGCGTAGAGACAATCAGCACCGGCTTCAGCGTATGCAGCCAACCGGTCGAGAACTGTACGGAACGGCTCGGGATGATGCACCAGCCAGGCTTCGCAGCGGCCTGTTAGGACTACACCATTGCCCGAAGCTTCAATCGTCGAGCGCGCTGCTCGAATCCGATCGATTGCGAGTTTTTTCTCGTAGAGCGGCACGTCCGTCCGACCTGTGTTGTCTTCGATCGATAAACCAGCAACTCCGGTTGCAACACAAAGTCCCACGTTCGTTGCCACGCCTTCAGGTTCATCAGCGTAACCTGCCAGGAAGTCTGCGTTTACTGGCAACGACGTTGCGTCCACAATTTCCCGGATGTGCGCGAGCATTTCGTCACGCGGAACACCGCCATCGCGTCTTCCGCGGGAGAAAGCGAACCCTGCCGAAGTAGTGGCGAGCGCTTCAAAACCGAGATTCTCCAAGTAGATCGTCGTTCCGATGTCCCACGGGTTTGGAAGCACGAAGCATCCTGACTCGTGCATCTTCCTGAACTTTGCAGTGACAGAGTTGTGTTTTGCTGAGCTCATCCTCGAGAACTTATCCCGTGTTGGCTCGCGCGCGAGAATGGAATGGCAAGCGATGCGCTTGCCCTACAATTTGTTCATCTTCCCCGGTGAATTACTTCGAGCTTGCACCAGCGTCTTTCCAAATTCGCCGTAACGGACCTTCGGCTCCGTAGATCGGATCGTTCTCCGGCATCGGCAAAGCCGCGATGTTATGATCTGCCTTTGGTCGTTCGCCCGGTAAGCCCCGAAGCAAATCCCAATGGCGTCCACCGGGATACGCTCCTACAACGCCAAAATTGTCACTGGCGCCGATGTTCTGATGGGCCACACCCGCTGGAATAACTATCACGTCGCCAGGGTTCACCTCAACATTCTTGCCGTGTTCGCCGCCCAGGCGCAAAGTCGCCATGCCGGAATAAACACCAAGCACTTCATGCGACGTGCTGTGGTAATGAGGAAAAGAATAGACTCCGTCTCGCCACGAGTTGCTCCAGTCGTTCTCGGCGAAATGTTCTTCAAAAATGGACGCCGGATCTTCGGCATCCGTTGTAATTGCCCGCCGATAGAGCAGCAAGGGAAGGGGACTATTTGGGAAAACGCCGTCGTCCTTGAAAGGGAACTGCTCCGGCTGAACGAAGTCTTGCTGTTGGATCATTGGCGATGTTTTCACCAAAAGATAACACAAGAAAAGTCGGAGATGGTCTTGGTAACCGTGAAATTCCCTTTCGTGAAATGCAGTGTCATGCGTGCCTAGACGATCGACCGAAGTAGGCCACCTTCGACGCGTAGAGCCGCGCCGTTGGTAGCAGATGAAAGAGGGCTCGCCACAAATGCAACCAGTGCGGCTACTTCCTCGATTGTGGCAAAGCGTTGCAGGAGCGAGCTTGGTCTCACCGTCCTAAAGAAATCTTTTTCTATTTCGGCAGGCGGGATGCCCTTCGTTCTTGCAACATCGGCGATGAATTGTTCGACGCCCTCCGAGCGCGTCGGGCCGGCGAGAATTGAATTCACTGTAACACCGGTGCTCGACGTCGTTTCTGCCAGGCCGCGGGCCAGCGCGACCTGCATGGTTTTGGTTACACCATAATGAATCATCTCGACAGGAATGTTCACAGCGGACTCGCTGGAAATGAAAATGATGCGACCCCAATTTGCAGCCTTCATGCCCGGCAGGTAATGCCGGCACAGGCGCACCCCGCTCATAAAATTTGTCTCGATGATGGCGTGCCAGTCGTCGTCGGTGATTTTCTCGAACGGCTTCGGCTCGTAGACGCCAAGATTATTGACAAGAATATCTACCGCGGGCAGAGCCTCGATGCATTTCGCGTTGCCCCGCGCGGTTGCCAGATCGGCAGCTATGCCGCTGACCTTTGCATCGCCGATTTCCTGCTGAATCGTTTTGACGGCGGCATTGACTCGATCCTGAGTACGGCCAGTAACAACAACGGACGCTCCTTCCCGGGCCAGGGTCCGGGCGATGGCAAAGCCGATCCCCGCCGTCGACCCGGTAACCAATGCGCTCTTTCCTGCTAATTGCAGATTCATATCCCCGAAACGTCTTTGCTAACTTCGCCTTCGCAAGCCGGTGATATCGACGTCCCCCAAGAGTATCTCAGGCTCGATCATTCGAATAGTGTTTTGGTCATTTCCGTTAACTCTTTATCTCGTTAGGGCTGCAACTTACTAATGTCACTCTGCGCTCTTAGGGCAGCCGAACTGGAAGTGAGCACCATGGAAGGTGCCCACCTCCGTTTGTCCCGCGTTCCCTCACAAAGAAGAGGAAGTATCCGCTCATCATTTGACTCCCAGCGATTGAAGCGTGTCAGCGTCAACCGTCCCCGTAACGCTGAGATCGCGATCTTGTTGATAACGGGCAAGAGCGGCCTCTGTTTGGTCGCCAAGAGTTCCG
>Ga0193715_1000034_pt1 | contig 38138 bp, 32 predicted proteins | sample U2m2metaG_FD_143040 | JGI IMG/M metagenome (GOLD analysis project Ga0193715, IMG submission 143040) | Soil microbial communities from a riparian zone of the East river system, Colorado, United States - U2m2 | ecosystem: Environmental > Terrestrial > Soil > Riparian zone | place: USA: East River... | reverse complement strand
CCAAAGCAAGCAACCGAAACAGATTCCGACGCCTGCGAGGAGTGCCTGTTTCCCACCCTCCACAGCAGCGGTTCGCAAAACCAGGGCTGTATCCAGCCCCGGTGTAATGGTAAGCAAACCAGCGGCTAACGTGAACGAAAGCAGTGCCTGCCCAATAGTCATAAAGTCCGGGTTCGTCGTTGCATTCGCTATTCTGGCAATCTCCTAAAAACAAGTTGGCGACATGTTGCATTGGATCAAAATGAGATTTGTTTCAGATTGATTGCCAAGTATCAACAGATCTCTCAGTTCCGCTCGACATGACAAATATTCGGATTGCAGCTCTGCTTTGTTTTCTTGCCGTCGCACTCGGTGCTTTCGGGGCTCACAGTCTCAAACAAATACTTGAGACGCACGGAATGCTCGATGTCTGGAACAAGGCCGTGTTTTACCATTTTATTCACGCGCTTGCGCTTCTGGTGCTTGCGCTTTTCGGCGCTTCGAATCGCAGCACATGGTGGTTACTGTTTGCCGGTATTTTCATTTTTAGTGGCAGTCTATATGTGATGGCGCTGACAAATATCCGGTGGCTTGGAGCGATTACGCCCGTCGGTGGTCTCTGTTTTCTGGCAGGCTGGGCGTGGCTCGTGATTGCGCCTCGCTCGTAGGCAAGGTGGAACGCGTTGTCCTCAACGCGTTGATAAACAGGCCTGCGGCTTTGCGGCCGATATTCGCGCCTTCGGCGATTCGTTCTGCCATCGTCTTCAGGAGAGGCCGACCACCTCAAGTTTGTGCGGGTACAGCCACTAGAACACAAGAAGTCTGTTCCGGCTCTCCTCTTCTGATATACTATCGACTCGAATGTTTAGCTCACTGTCGGAGGCGGAGCGAGATGCGATCACAGCGGTCGTATTCCTCGGAACGTTTTTTGTCACGTTCGGCGTCGGCCGGTTCTTAAAGCGCCGCGCCAAAGTGAAGCTCGGGCTACTGTACCGGCTTTTCTGCCTCATGCTGGCATTCTATGCCGCCATAGCTGTTTACGGCGTCCATGAGTCCTGGAGAAATCACGTCGGCGCCGCGGTGATTTTGTTAAGTACCGCGCTCGCGGTTGCGCTGGTGAACCGATATGTGTGGGACCTTTATTACGAAAAAAAGCGCCGGACAACGATTCCCCATTTTCTCCGCGAGGTTGTTGGTGGGATCATTTTTTTGATCGTACTACTTCTGGTCCTGAGTTACGGCTACCACGCCGAAGCGCAGTTAAAAGGAGTACTGGCTGGCTCCGGAGTAGTCGCGATCATTCTCGGATTTGCGGGGCAGAATTTCTTTGCCGGCATTATCGGGGGCATATCGATCCAGATTAATCGCCCCTACAAAGTCGGCGACTGGCTGCAGGTGGGTGAGCGGTTTGCCGAAGTAAGGGAGATCAACTGGCGTTCAACTCGTTTATGCACAAACGACGACATCTATCTCGATATCCCGAATAACGAGATGGTAAGTCATCAGATCGTCAATCTCCATTACCCGACCGAGATCCACGCTATGCGGATTCGCGTTGGAGTTGAGTACAAGAACCCACCAAATCGGGTAAAAGACGCGCTCGCGCGTGCTGCGCAGAGCGCAAAAAATGTTGTTCCCGATCCCCCCGTGAAAGTGTTTCTGGTCGACTTTGCCGACTCCGCCATGATCTACGAGATCAAGTACTACATGGGGAATCATTCACGGATCAACGAGACCAACGACTCCGTGCGCACCAATGTCTGGTACGAGCTCAAACGGCAGAGCATCACCATCCCCTTCCCGATTCGCACGTTGCAGGTGGAACGCAAAGCAGCTGCATCAATACACGAAGAATACCAGGAAGCCCGGGCGATTTTGCGCTCGGAAGCTCTGTTCGAATGCTTGTCGGATGAGCAAATCGAGAGCCTGGTGCAGCAGTCCCAGGTCAGTCATTTTGGGCGGGGCGAGCGTGTGATCAGGGAAGGCGCCGAGGGCAACTCGATGTTCGTGTTGTTGAGGGGCTCAGCAGAAGTGTCGATCTCGAAAAATGGCGCTTCCATTTCCGTGGCTACCCTGAAGGCGCCCGATTGTTTCGGCGAAATGTCTCTTCTCACCGGCGAACATCGGACAGCAACGGTGCGCGCCCAGACCGATTGCCAGGTGATGGAGATTGGCAAGCCAGTAATGGCAGAGCTGCTCCGCGCTTCGCCCGATTGCCTCGAGCGGCTTAGCGAACTGCTCGCCAAACGGAAAATGGAAACAGAAGGTCTGCTGAAAGAGGCGGTTTCCCACGGCCAGAACGCGAGAAAAGAGCGCGAATACAGCGCCACCTTCCTGCGCCGCTTGCGGACGTTTTTCGAATTGTAGGCCGTTAGCGATCCCAGACCGTAAGCTTGGTCGTCATCGCGAGATCGCCGCGCGGACGGCAAAGGACATCCCCGCTGTACTTTGTGCGTCGATCTGCCTGGGTAATCAATGGGTCCCTGTGGGGTCCTTCTGCTGCGGCAGCTGGATCAGGATAACAGCGTGCACTCAAAAATAACGAATTGCGAGCGGATAAAAACCTACTAGAGTCCCCAACTTTCAGCCGGAACGTTCATGAGCATTTTACTTGGCCTAACGATTCTCGATTCAGGCGTGCCACTGTCGATGGTATGCGCCGTAATTGGGCTGGTGTTTGCCCTCTGCTTGATCGCGATCGTGCGCCGCTCCTCGGCTGGCAACGAAAGGATGCGTCAGATTTCGGCCGCGGTGCAAGAAGGCGCAAAAGCATATTTGAACCGGCAGGTCATCACCATCAGCGTGATCGCCGCGATCATCTTCGTGCTGCTTTTCATTTTTAAAGATCATCCCACGGCGATTGGTTTTGTGATCGGCGCGTTTTGCTCGCTCGCAGCCGGTTACATAGGAATGCGCATCGCCGTGATTGCGAATGTGCGTACGACGCAAGCGGCGTCCCACTCGCGCACCGCTGCGCTGCGCATCGCGTTCAACGGCGGCGCGGTAACCGGTCTGCTCGTGGTCGGTCTTGCACTGCTTGCCGTCTCGATCTTCTATACGCTCGCCAGCAAAATCGTCGGACATGACATGGCGATTCGCAGTCTGGTGGGACTCGCGCTCGGCGCGAGTTTGATTAGCGTGTTCGCGCGACTCGGCGGCGGCATTTATACGAAGGCCGCCGACGTCGGCGCAGATCTCGTCGGCAAAATCGAGAAAGGCCTGGAAGAAGACGATCCCCGCAATCCGGCGACGATTGCCGATAACGTTGGCGACAATGTGGGCGATTGCGCGGGCATGGCGGCGGACGTTTTTGAAACTTATGCGGTCAGTTTGATCGGTGCGATTCTTGTCGGCGCGCTGACGCTTGCGGGAAATCCAGCAGCGGTTGTTTACCCATTTGTGCTCGGCGGAATTTCGGTGCTCGGCGCGATCTGTGGTGTCGTGTTCGTGAACGTCGCCAACGGCAAACCGGCGAATATTCTCATGGGCGCAGTGGTTGCCAGCGCGATCGTCTCCGCGATTTTATTCTGGCCGACCACACATTATTTATTTCCAAATGGCGTAAACATCGCCGGCGAGATGCGCACGCCTACGCAACTTTACTGGGCGTCAGTGATCGGCTTGGTCATGACGGCAGTCGTCGTGGTCATTACCAATTACTACACGTCGATGCATCACGCGCCGGTGCAGAAAATTGCCCGCGCGTCGGAAACCGGCCACGCCACGAATATCATCGCCGGATTGGCGGTCGGACAGCACGCCACTGCGTTGCCGGTCGGTTTCATCGGCATCGCCATTCTGCTCAGTTTTCATTTTGGCGGACTTTACGGAATCGCAATTGCAGTGATGTCGATGTTGTCTATGGCGGGAATTGTCATCTCACTCGATTCGTTTGGACCGATCACAGACAACGCAGGCGGCATCGCGGTGATGAGCAATTTGCCGAAAGAAGTCCGTGGTGTAACAGACGAGCTCGACGCCGTCGGCAATACGATGAAAGCGGTGACCAAAGGTTACGCCATTGCATCGGCTGGATTGGCCGCCCTCGTTTTATTCGGCTCGTATGTCGAGGAACTCAAAACGCACGTCACCCGAAATGGCGTGCCGTTCGTATTCCAATTTTCGCTGACGGATCCGAAAGTTATTATCGGGCTTTTTATCGGCGGACTTTTGCCATTCATCTTCACTGCGTTCAGCATGGACGCGGTCGGCAAAGCCGCGGGCGCGGTTGTGCGCGAAGTGCGGCGTCAGTTGAAAGCGAAACCGGGAATCTTGACGGGCCAGGACACGCCCGATTACGGCACATGTGTGGACATTGTGACCAAAGCAGCACTGCGGGAGATGATTGTGCCCGCGCTTTTGCCGGTGGTTTTTGTCGTGGCAGTCGCAATGATTAAACCACTGGGACCTGTTGTGCTCGGCGGTTTACTTGTGGGTACGATCGTCACCGGATTGTTTGTCGCCATCGCCATGACCAGCAGTGGCGGTGCATGGGACAATGCGAAAAAATTTATTGAAGAAGGAAATCTTGGCGGCAAAGGCTCTTTCGCGCATGCCGCATCGGTAACCGGCGATACTGTGGGCGACCCTTACAAAGATACCGCTGGTCCTGCGATCAATCCGATGATCAAAGTCGTCAACATTCTGGCGATCTTAATCATCCCAATTTTCTTCTAGAGCGCGGGCAACACGAGTTCCGCGGCGTTGCTGCCTAAAAACGCTTGGTTTCGTCAAAAGCGCGTGGCAAAGTCGGGCGCTCTCCACGCCATGCCTAGCGTTTCAGCCTCGCCCACACGACTCAAGTTTTGGGGGACGCGCGGTTCCATTTCGGTACCGGGCAATGGCACACTGCGTTACGGCGGCAACACTACCTGCGTCGAGCTGCGCGCCGATGGCGAAATTATCGTGCTCGATGCCGGTTCCGGGATTCGTCCCCTTGGGCTCGCTTTGGAAAAAGAATTCAAGTCGCAACCGATCAAGCTCTCACTGTTGATCACGCATGCGCATTGGGACCACATTCAGGGGCTGCCGTTTTTTGCACCGGCATACGAAAAGAAAAATGAAATCCATGTGCGCGGCTACGACGGCGTCGATATGAGTTTTGGCAAGATCATGGCTGAACCGATGAAGGCGCCATTTTTTCCGATCGCGATGCGCGAGCTTTCCGCCACGATCGATATTAAGAAATTAACTGAGATGGAGTTTTCGGCGGGCAAAGTGCAAGTGCGCGCCAGGTTCGTAAATCATCCAGGTGTTTGCGCTGGTTATCGCCTGTTCACCAGCGCCGGCTCAATTGCTTTTCTGCCGGATCACGAGCCCTACCGATTTTTACACGCTGCGAAGGCTAATGACCTAAGTCCAGAACAAGCGAAAAAGACCGCCACCGAGGAGCGAATCGGTCTGGTCGAATTTCTTCAGGGCAGCGATATTCTGATCCTCGACGCGCAATACACCGACGCAGAGTACGAAAGTCACGTTGGATGGGGACACGGTTCGGTTTCCAGTGCCGTTTTGCTTGCGCTCGACGCCAAAGTCCGCCGGCTTCTGCTTTTTCATCATGATCCGAGCCATGATGATAGAATGCTTGATGCCATGGTGGACGATGCGCGGCAACTAATCCGAGAGAGAGGAAAACACGTTGAAGTGGACAGCGCACGCGAAGGCGAAGAAGTGTTACTGAAATGACGAAGCACGAATGTCGAATGACGAAAGAAGCACGAAACAGAGACGCCGAGAAGACGACACCACGATCATTCATCATTTAATCATTCGTCATTCCTCCGATCTTCGTCATTCGGATTTCGTCATTCTGGCTCCTGGTTTGGATTGCGAAATTGGAATTCCAATTTTTCTAACGCTAATTTGGCATTAGCTTTTTCCTCTTATTGCCTCGTAGTGTAATGGTAGCACTAGAGACTCTGAATCTCTCTGTCTAGGTTCGAATCCTAGCGAGGCAGCTTTTCATTTTACCTGGGGAAAGTGATATTGGCGAACACGATCCGCCAGCGCGTCAGGATAGGGGTCCGGATTCTGCGAGCAATCTAGGACACTCACAGCGTTGACGCAGATCGATTCGAGTGTGCTTCGACCGGAAAGCTATTGACAAAAACAGCATGGCTTAGGCAAAATCAGCGGCACACGTAGTCGTTCCATTCCATGGTCAAGGAATGCGGGGGCGACGGGCATGGGCACGGAGTCGCGCGTGGTCTTGGAGTCGGGGCAGGTCTCGGTGTACTGGTCGGAGCGGGTGTAGAACCAGCCCGCACTTCAAACGAACCTTTGTCGATGCGACCGTTCCTTACGCGATAGAAATCGAGGCCACGTTGATCGTAAAAAGGCGGTGGAGTGAAATTTGGATTGCCTGCGTCAATCGCTGGACTCCCTGGCAACAACGCATGAGTTAATGTTGACCCACCGTTGTCCTGCAAGGGACCGAGCATCGGATCGGTATTGATCTGATCGCCTGGGCCGTTCAGATAACCACCACCATCATCGCTACTGAGGTTGTACCCACGAGAGACTGCTCCGCCCAAAATATTCTCTGGGGAATTCGCGTTGAGAATCGTGTTCTCCAGCGTCGAGGTGCCTTCGATACCGCCACCGGAGAGGGAAGCACCGTTGCCGCTGAGAGTGCTGTTAGTAATCGTCAGTGTGCCACTATTCACGACTCCACCGCCGGTACCCCAAGGATCGCCATCATGCTGGCCAATAGCCCCGTTGTCGCTGACTGTGCTGTTGTTGATCGCTAGCGTGCCGTCATTGTAGATGCCGCCGCCGAAGAGGTAGACTTGGTTACCCGTGATCGCGCTGTCGGTAATCGTCAGCGTCCCGTAGTTAGATATGCCGCCGCCGGTACCGGTCGGGAAGTTGGGACCATCCATACCGGCGTGGTTGTTGCTCACGACGCTATTAGTGATCATCAGCGATCCGCTGTCATTGTAGATGCCACCGCCCTCGCCGCCACCAAAGGGGATATCGTCGTACCACGCACCATTGGTGTTTATGGTGCTGTTCATGATCGTCAGTGTCGCTCTGCCGCCATCGGAAGCATCGTTGTAGATGCCGCCGCCAGCATAAGAGGCAAAATTGCCGCTTACTGTGCTGTTGAGGATCGTCGTTGTCGCGGTTCCGTTTAAACCGTCATTGTAGATGCCACCAGCGAGATAGGCCGTGCGATTGAAATCCACGGCGCAATTGTTGAGCGTCAACGCACCATGATCGTTCCAGATTGCGCCGCCGCCTCCGGATGCACCATTGCCGTTCGTGATCGTCAATCCCGAGATGGATACGGGCCTACGGGAGCCGATGTGAAACACGCGGCTGTTGCCGTTGCCATCCAATGCGAGGCTTGCAGCGCCGGGACCGGAAATGGTGATGACCTTGTTCACCAGCAGTTCGCCGCTCGTCAGCCCAATCGTGCCAGTTACCGAAAAGGTAATCGTGTCATGGTCATTCGCGTCGGCGAGCGCTTGGCGCAGCGAGCCGGGACCGCTGTCGTTAGTATTAGTGACGGTTACCGTCGTCGCGTGCATTGAAATCGCGACTGCACAGAGTAGCGGCACGCCAAGCGCAAGCGTTGTTGCCCGCCTCATCGCGCCGTTTATATCATTTGTCATTGCTGTGGCGAAGAAAAAGAAGGACAATCTCGAATCCTAGCGAGGCAGATCAAAAATGACGCCACCTGCGGGCTGCGCTCCAATTGCGCAGAGCACCGAAGTGAGCGCCATGCGCATCAAGATAGCCCAGACGCCATTGACGGATTTTTACCCGTATCCAGGTGATGCCACCAAACAGTGATGTACACCACTGCGCCATAATTTACGTGCGTAACGTGGCGAATCTTGTTGATCCGCTCGGTTTTTAGCCAGTTATTGATTTCTTTCTCTACCTCGATCTCGCTACCCTTAAATATGGTCATCTTCATCGTTGAACGATTCTGCCGGACAGCTACCGCAACCGCAACCCCGGCTCGTTTAAAACATGACGACCCAAGACGCTTAGCGGCGGCGCTCACAGAGTGATCGCCCTACCGATCAAATGCAGCGTCGCGCCGAATGGCGGGATCAAATCCCTGGATTGCCCGTACCGAGTTCTTCGACTGTGACGACGGTTCGGTCGTTTGGTTTCGGACCCGCTTCCTGACGTTCACGAAGCCACGTCACATTTTTGCGTACTACGTGGCTTCCCTCTACAAGAGTGCGTATCCTTCCGAGCTTTGGATCGAACACACTGACGGTAGCAGGAAGTGCTGCCAGAAATTCGCAGAAATCCGGCACTCCATTGTATTTGAATGCTGCCTCGCGCACCGCTTTCGCCGTTGGTGGGCGCCGGGTATTTTCCGCTCGTGAATCACGATTCTGAGCAGCCAATTGTGAGGGTGCCGATTCAGGATAAGGAAAAGGAGCAGGCGTGGGTAAGACCGATGATTCGGAAAAAGTCGGTGGCGCAGGAATGCGCACCGTTTCTTCATACGGATAGGCACCAGGAACTTTGATGGTCTGGGTCGCCGATTCAACTTTTCCAATGGTAAAAGCAGACATGATCGTTAGTCCTCCGGCGATGCCGATAATTCCGATTGGTGTTGGAGCGTGGGTTCTTCTCATATTGGAGCAAATGGCTATTTCCGCGAAACGGCGTGATTACCCGGCGACTTTCAAACTGCCCCGAATCACACGCCGTGGAGAGGACGAGAGAGTGCGTAATTAGAAACCATTCATCGAATCAGTCAACCCAGAATTTGCGTTGATCACCGCAAAAATTCGTGATTGCGCCGTTTCGCTACACGAAAATTCATCGGGGAGTCGACAACCGAGAAAGAGTGTGCGAAAAAGAACGCTTTCCAATTCCGGAGAAAAACTTTTCAGATGGTGCATGGTGCATGGAGAGACTCCATGACCGCCCTTTTCAAGATTTTGTGGCGCATGAAACACACCGTCTGATCCCTAGGTCGACCAGGATGCAGCGGACTCGCTGACGATCTCACCGAAACGCATGCACACGTCTGACTGCTGCCAGATCGATGTGAGTCGACTCGGCTTCAGTCAGCGCACGCCATGTTTAACGGTCACTTCACTGTGGAATCAATCACCACCTCTACCGTGCCCCGAGCCTCGACGGACTTGGCCACGAATCTCGCCGCCGCCGAAGTTTGCTGTGTGCATGTTGGCATAGGACAACCCGTCGCGCACGGCTTCCAAAGCGGAGTCGAGATCGCCCGGGTTCACGCCCTGGGTAGTGGGCCCGGTGACATTTGCTGCCGTGATGGTTCCGGTGATAGTTCCTTCAGTAGTCGCCGGGCACGCCGGTTGACCGCCGCCGCCGCAGAGGAATATCATGACGCCCCCCGCGACCTTGCCAGGTGCGAAGTGCAGGTGCGCCACGCCAAGGGGCGATGACAAGTCGGAGAACGTTAACGAGAAGGTGATCGTGCCCTGCTGATTCGTCATCTCGAAGTCGGCTGAGCCAGCCGTATTGATTGGAGGTACCTCCTCCGATCCGCTGAGCCTTGCGGAAAAACGCTCCGTGTGCTGGTTAGCTAGAAGCTCCGCCTGCGAGTACGCTGCCGGCGCGGCAAGCAGACACGCAGCCAGCGCGGCTAGTGCCCAAAATCCAATAGTACTAGATTTCATAATGAATTCCTCCTTGTTTGAGGCTAGAACGATTTTCGCTTTGTCAAGCGCAGCCAACCCTCCGAAGCGCATCGGAAAAGTAACGCGGTTGTTACTTTCCGAAGGACCTCTTTAGGATTTCCATGCGCGAGGACCGGAAAAAATGTGAAAGCGCTCGGATCGGGTTAGCTGAAGCGTTAGAGAGAACCCGGGTCTTGTTCTTCGCGTCGCTTACGGAAAAAATCCCGCAAGATTGCCGCGCATTCGTCCTGCAAGACACCGGACGCGATATCGCACCGGTGATTGAAGCCGGGCATTTGCAAAAGGTTGACCACACTTCCCGCGGCCCCCGCGGAGGGATCCGCACAACCGAAAATCACACGTCGGATTCGTGTGTGGACGAGCGCGCCTGCGCACATCGCACAAGGCTCCTTAGTCACGTAAAGATCGCAGTCGATCAGGCGCCAATCGCCAACAGCAGCCTCGGCTTGGGTTAACGCCAGCATTTCGGCGTGAGCAGTGGCATCTTTGAGCAATTCAACCTGGTTATAGGCGCGCCCAACGATTTTTCCCGCGCGCACCACAATCGCACCGACCGGCACTTCGTCGGCTTTGGATCCTTTTAGCGCCTGCCGCAATGCTTCGCGCATGAAGTAATCGTCATTTGGCGGCTCGATCATCGCTTAGATGTAGCCACGGCCCTGTGGGCCGTCCAGTCATCGGGAAAGCGATTCGACCCTTTCATTCAACCGGCCACAGCCGGGGGCTACAGCAACAGCTTGCCCTGAGAATTTCTTCGGCATATTAGGGACTGCTCATGCACGACAACATCGAGTCGCACCTGGTTGAGAAACGCGTTTTTAAACCACGAACAGATTTTGCGAAAAACGCACGAATCAAAACCCTCGCGCAATATCAGCGGATGTACCGAGAATCAATCCGCCAGCCTGCAAAATTCTGGGCCCGCGAAGCGAGTGAGCTGGTCTGGCGCAAAAGATGGAAAAAGATACTCGAATGGAAAGCGCCGTTCGCGAAGTGGTTCGTCGGCGGCAAAATCAACATTTCGGAAAATTGCCTCGACCGGCATCTAGGTAGTGCACGCCGAAACAAGGCGGCGATTATCTGGGAAGGCGAACCCGGTGATAAACGTACGCTTACCTATCAACAGCTGCATCGCGAAGTTTGCCGCTTCGCAAATGTGCTGAAGAGAAACAACGTAAAAAAAGGCGATCGTGTCATCATTTATCTCCCGAATATTCCTGAGACCGCGGTTGCCATGCTCGCATGCGCGCGGATCGGTGCGGTGCACTCAGTAGTCTTCGGCGGATTTAGCGCCGACAGTATTCGAGATCGAATTGCCGACAGCGGCGCGATCGCACTGATCACAGCCGATGGCTCGTATCGGCGCGGTGGAATTGTGCCGTTGAAGAAAAACGTTGATCAGGCACTCCGTGATGGCACGTCAGTCCGGCGCGTTATCGTTTTCCGTCGCGCAGGAAACCAGATTCACATGGAGGAAGGCCGCGACGTCTGGTGGCATCGCGAACTGGAATATGTCGACGCGAACTGTCCGCCCGTGCCCGTCGATAGCGAGCATCCCCTTTACATCCTTTATACAAGTGGTTCTACGGGGAAACCGAAAGGCATCCTTCACACAATCGGCGGTTATTTAGTCGGCGTTTACTCAACTACTAAATACGTCTTCGACATTCGAGATGAGGATATCTATTGGTGCACGGCTGATGTCGGTTGGGTCACGGGCCATAGCTACATCGTCTATGGTCCCCTCGCCAACGGCGCGACAACGGTCATGTACGAAGGCGCGCCGAATTGGCCGGAACCGGACAGGTTCTGGAAAATCATCGAAGAATATCGGGTCAACATTCTTTATACCGCGCCAACGGCGATCCGGGCATTTATTCGCTGGGGAGACCAATGGGTCGCAAAACACGACCTCTCATCGCTCCGTCTGCTGGGAACAGTCGGCGAACCAATTAACCCAGAAGCATGGATGTGGTATTACAAAAATATCGGCGGCGGACGTTGTCCGGTTGTCGATACGTGGTGGCAAACCGAAACGGGCGCAATAATGATCACTCCTCTGCCGGGTTCAATTCCAACCAAACCGGGCAGCGCAACGCTTCCATTCTTTGGAGTCGATCCAGCGGTTGTTGATGAGAAAGGGCGGGAAGTGGGACCGAATGTAGGCGGCAAACTCATCATCCGGCGGCCCTGGCCTTCGATGTTGCGCACCATTTACGGCGACAAGCCCCGGTATCGGCAGCAATACTGGAGCGAATTCAAAGGCAATTATCTCACCGGCGACGGCGCGCGGCGCGACGAAGACGGCTATTTTTGGATCGTTGGCCGTATCGATGATGTCCTCAACGTGGCAGGCCACAGGCTTGGCACATCGGAAATTGAAAGCGCGCTGGTCAGCCATCCCCACGTTGCCGAAGCGGCAGTGGTTGGCAGACCCGACGAGCTAAAAGGACAGGGCGTCGTGGCTTTTGTGACGCTGAAGGCGAGCGTTAGCGTCACCGGCGGACTGAAAGCGGAACTGCGCGAGCATGTTGGCGTGCACATCGGCGCAATTGCAAAACCAGACGAAGTTCGTTTCGCCGAGGCGCTTCCAAAAACCCGCAGTGGCAAAATAATGCGCCGATTGCTGAAAGAAATCGCCAGCGGCGCGCAAGTCACAGGCGACACGACTACGCTCGAAGATTTCAGCGTGCTGGCAAAATTGGCCGAATCGGAGGAATAACTCCATCGGGTCGAATTGCCGCGTGAGTCGCAGGGACCCAATTTGAGAAAGATGCGCGCTGAAATTTCTTTTTCATAGCGCGCATTCGGGTAGCGTTCAACCGTGAGTTTCATTGGCACCGGCTTTCGCGAGATTGGATTGAAAATCCGGCGCCAGCGAACGCGCATTGCGCTTCGTCATGAGAAGCGCCTCCTGCAGAAGAGCGAAATCAATCTGGGCCGCGAAGGCACAACCCAGGCGGCCAATTTTCCCGAACTGCGCAACGAGATCGTCGCTCTTAAGAAGCTGGAGCAGGAACAAAAGGAAGTCGCAGTCCGAATCGCACAGATCGAAGAAGGAATAAAAAGGATCGAAGAAGAACGGCACCAAAATTCGCGCGAACAAGCGGAGGCGATTGCAAAGCTAGAGGCGGAAAAAAAGCCGCTCGTCCAAAAGCGTAACCAAACGAAAAGCAACGTTGACGTCTGCGAGCGCGAGTTGGTTGCCGTAGAACGACGCATTCAGGAAAACGAAACTGCCGATCGCGATCTCTTGAAACAGCTCTCCGATCTGCATGCGCTCGATCCTGCGCCCGCCGACCTGGAAACGCGATCTGCCAGTATCAGTGCACGGCGGGCGCGACTTCCGGAAGCGAGAGCAGAACTGGTGCGGGCGCGGCTTGGCAGCGCGGAGGCTGCGAGTTTGGCCAAGGAAAAATTGAATGCCGCGGAAGCGGAACTTGCTGCGGTTGAAAAAAATATCGCGCGCACCCGGAGTGAGTTTGAAGCGCGCGACGGGAAATTGAGTGACAACATCCGCGCTCAGCAGGAAGCAGCGCGCAACGCACGCGCACGCCACCAGACAGTCGAGGAGCGGAAAAATCCCGCGTATCTGAATATTGGCAGGCACCTTGCCGCGCAGGGCGTTGCGCCGCCAAGCGCGCCGCATCTGCTGGCCGAGGCGCATCGCCGCCGTGAGTCAGTCGATCGGCATTTGGCGCACAAGGCAGAGCTGGCCTCGCTCTCAAGTCAGATCGACAAACAGGAGCTGCGGAAATTTTATTTCAGCATTTTCTCGGTGCTGTTCCTGCTTGCGATCACGCTGCTTGTTATTTTCCAATCTCCGCGAGGTCGCGAATGGCTCCCGCAGGAAACCGACACGATTTTGTCGATCAACGCCGAGCAGTTTGAACGGGCAGACCTCGCAAAGCGCTGGCGCAAAGATCAGCCCAAACTGTGGCCCGGATTAGTTGGCGCGGCTGCTTCGACTCCGGGATTGAACCTGCCTCGGGATGCAACACGCATCACTCGTGCAATTACAACCAATGAAACTGGAGAAACACGCGAGTTCGTCCTGGTTGAAGCGCGCCGGGCCGCTCCGAAGGCCATTCGTGCCATCGCAGGCGACCAGGCGTTCCAAAAGCGCGCAATCAGCGGCCTGCCAGTTTGGGAGCGACCGCCTGATTTTGCGGTTGCCAGGATCGGACCCGCAACACTGGCGGTCGGAACACCGATCGCGGTGGATGAGCTGGTTCTGGTGCGTCTTGGGATGAAACCGGACCTGAAAATCACGGGACAACTGTTTGATCGTTTCCAGGCACTCGATCGCGAAAGCGCGCTACGACTCATTTCACGCGATCCGCCCGATCTCTCACGTATTTTTAATCCGATCTTTACCCCCGAACTGCTCGACGCTTCACAATTACTGGGTCTTGCGATCAATCTACAAAATCCGGTAAAAGCCAGAGTGCTCATAAAAGTGAACTCCTCCAAAAATCCTGCCGAGATCGCGCGAAATTTGCACGATAATCCACAGCAATGGCTGCGTCTGCCGAACTCGGAACTGTTGCTCTGCTCCCGACCGCCCGAGATCCAAAGACCGAGCGCCTCAAATTTGGAATTGCGTTTCGAGGTCCCTGAAAATAGCGCTCGCGTTCTTCTTGAGCGTCTGGCAAAAACTGAGGCTCCCCCGGCGGTGACAGCGTACTGACCCAACAAATGCGACGCCCGAACGTTCCTTTAATCGCCGTGATGGGACTGGCGGTCACGTCGTTGGCCGCAAACGCCGGCACCCCCCTGGTTGATATTCGATCGGTCGATCCGACAATCATTGTCGAGCTGCGTTACGCGGGGCGAAATAATCTTGTCGGATATCCGCTTTATCCTCAAGGAACGAGTGCTCTCGCTCGGCCAGAAGTCGCTTCGGGTTTAGCCACAGCGCAGGCGTTTCTGCGGCGCTATCAATTTGGGCTGAAAATCTGGGATGCGTACCGGTCCGTAGCGGTGCAAGAAAAGCTTTGGCATACGTCACACAACAATGATTACGTTGCCAATCCTGAAATTGGCGTCGGATCACTGCACAGCTGGGGCGTCGCCGTCGATGCTACATTAGTCGACACGTGGAATCGTCCGGTGCGGATGCCCAGTGATTTTGACGATTTTACGCCGGCCGCAATGTGGCGTTACCTCGGTCCTCATGCCGATGTCCGTGCACACGTGCATTTGCTGCAGGTCGCGATGCGAAATGCAGGTTTTTGGGGATTGCGCACCGAATGGTGGCATTTCACGATTGCTGACTGGCAAAAATACTTGCCGAATCAAGCAGCACAAACCGCTCAAGTCTCCGGTACCGAGTGGCAAGGCAAGTTATGATTGATCCGCTCCGCTTTTCGCATTTGTCATGTGGAGCGAAGTTGAGACATCTCTAACAGTCGTCATTTGAAGACAAGAGATTCCTCGCCTTCGATCGGCATGACAAATTGGTGATTCGACATAGTTCGGAGCATGGAGGCCAGAATGCTCTTAGAAGCGACCCTGCTGCGCGATTTGCGACAGCCTGAATACATTCATGTGTTGCTCAATCCATTGCCGGTTTATGGGTTGCTCATAGGTTTGATCGGTCTCGTACTCGCTTTGATTTTGAAGAGCCGCCGCGCCCAAATCGCAACCTTGGCGCTCGTCTTCATCAGCTCCGCGTCGGCTTGGCCTGTTTACGAATTTGGCCAGCAAGGTTACGACCGCGTTTTATCGATGACTGACGAGAACGGAGGAGCCTGGCTTGATGAACACATGCATCGGGCTGAGCAGCTCATCTGGATTTTCTATGTGCTGGTCGCTTTGAGCGCGATTGCCATGGCCGCGCCGATCAAATGGCCCAGATCCTCCGCGCCGCTTGCTGTGGCGGTGGTTTTGCTCGGGGCGGTAACCTTGGGAAGCGGTGTTTACATTGGCTACGCTGGCGGAAGAGTTCGTCATCGTGAATTTCGAAACGAACCGGCACCACCGAAAAGATCCAACACGAGCACGAACTCTGAGGTCATTCCGAGCGAAGTCGAGGGATCCCGTGGCCTTACCCAGGGTTGCATCACGGGATCCTTCGACTCCGCTGCGCTGCGCTCAGGATGACGTCGCTCTTCAGTCTTAAGGTCAGCAATGACAACAGCACTCGATCGCGCAGAACGCAGTGTCGAAGAACAGAGCGTTGTACTGAAAAAGCCGCTCGGGCTTGGCGATCTCGTCCTGACACAGATTGTGTTTGTGGTCGGTTCAGGCTGGGTCGGCACTGCCGCAAAGCTTGGAACATCGCATCTCTTTTTCTGGCTACTCGCCATCTTACTCTTCTACATTCCGCAGGCCGCCGTGGTCATTTATCTGAGCAGACTGATGCCGTTGGAAGGTGGAATTTACCAATGGGCAAAGCTCGCTTTTAACGAATTCACAGGCTTCATCGTCGCCTGGAATCTCTGGCTTTTATCGATCATGGTGATCGCCATGGGCGGCATGTTCATCACGACAAATATCTCCTATGCCTTGGGCGACGCAGCCGCGTGGATGCGAAATAGTCCCTGGTGTGTCTCGCTCGTCAGTTGTGTGCTGGTCGGTGGCCTCGGCTGGACCGGCCTTCGCGGGCTATCGTTGGGCAAATGGGTCCACAACATCGGTGGATTTGCAATGTTTTTGGTCTATGGCGCTTTGATTCTTCTGCCATTCATCAGTGTCGCACACGGTGATCTCAGCACATATCACCCTCTGCAAATCGCCGCGCCCGCGATGTCGCTCTTTTATTGCTTCAATATCTTCAGCAAACTGGCAGTTGGCGGACTCAGCGGATTTGAATATGTGGGCATTCTGGCCGGCGAAGCCCATGCACCGGCACGCAACGTCGGACGCTCGGTCATTATCGCCGCTCCAATCATCGCGCTCATGTTCGTTCTTGGAACGAGCTCGGTTCTCGCTTTCATAGGAAATAACCAAATCGATTTAATCGGCCCTGTGCCGCAGACCTTGCGGCTCGGGCTGCAGTCATTCGGCGCCGCCGGCACGATTGCCTCTGTTGGCATCCTACTGATGACCGTGCGCTCCATATCTTCCATGAGTATTCATTTCACTGGCAGCTCCCGCTTACCAATGGTGGCAGGCTGGGACCATCTTTTGCCGGTATGGTTTTCGCGTCTGCATCCGCGTTACAAAACACCAATCAACTCAATCATGTTCGTCGGCGCGATCACGCTGGTGATCGCCATTTCGAGCCAGATCGGCGCGGGATTGCAGGAAGCATTTCAACTCGTGGACAACGCCGCCAACGTTTTTTACGGAATTGTTTATACCGTCATGTTTGCGATCCCAATCGTGGGGGCTGCTGCGATACGATCCGGAGCGCGCGCCTGGCTGCGACTCGCGGCCGGTTGCGGCCTCATTGTTTGTCTGCTGGCCATCTTTTTCACCATCTATCCAATCATTGATGTGCCTAACCGGTTACTTTTCGCGGCGAAAGTGATCGGAGTTAGTCTGGTGGCCAATCTCATCGGCGTCACCATTTTTACGCTTAACTATAAACGCCGCGGTGCGGCTCAAACTTGACGGCTTCAAGCCGTGGAGTTTAGCGACAGTTATCGGTCACCCAGCGCAGGTAATCCGGCGATCCACTGTCGATGTTGATGAATATCAACTCGGGGACTTCGTAAGGATGAAGGGAGCGCATCTTTTCCTCGAACGTCGGCTGTCGATCATGGGTGGTCTTGAAAAACACGATGACTTCGCCGGCGGTTTCGATCTTTTCTTTCCAGCGATAGATCGAGTGAACACCCAGCATAATATTCGCGCACGCGGCGAATTTTTCCTCGACTAACGTTTGCGCGATGCGACTGGCCGTCTCCGCGTCCGGAAAAGTGCTGATGGCCAGCAAAATTTGGTCCGCCATCGGTCAGCCAAAAGCCGTCATTCCGAGCCCTTCGGCTTCGCTCAGGACAGGCTTCATCGAGGAATTGCATTGCATAACCCTACGGAACCATCGCGGGCTCCTTGGACTTCGCTTCTCGCCGCTCAGGACCACCTCCCCGTGAAATCCAACCGCCGCCCAGGACGATGTCACCATCATAAAACACCGCGGCTTGGCCTGGCGTCACGGCCCTTTGCGGATCGTGCAGGCGCACATTGGCGCGCCCGCCTTCGAGCTGCGTCAGCGTAGCTCGTGCTCCTGGGTGGCTATAACGAATCTTCGCCGTCACTTCGAGGCGGTTGGAGGGCGGAGCTCCCGCGACGCCGGGCTCGCAGGAGTTCGCCCCTCCATGAAACCCCTGCCTGATATCGCAAATCCAATTCGCTCGGTCGATCTCGAACTCGTCCGTCACCAAATCGTCAGCATCTCCAACAATCACTCGATTCGTCGCCGGATCGAGATCAACCACGTAGCGCGGCTGCGGCGAACCGCCCGGTAGCCCCCTGCGCTGTCCAATCGTGAAAAACTCAATCCCCCCGTGTTCGCCCAGAAAATTTCCGGTAACGTCGTAAATCTCCCCACGATGAAACTCATTTTCGCCCAGATGCGAACGCAAAAATGCTTTGTAATCGTTACCAGGAACGAAACAGATTTCCTGGCTATCGATCTTGTCGGCAACTTTCAGGCCTAACGAATGTGCGATTTCGCGGATTTGCGGTTTCGTCATCTTGCCGAGCGGCGTTAACGCACGTCGAAGCTGCGGCTGACGCAAACTGAAAAGGAAATAGGACTGATCTTTGCGTGGATCGAGGCCCTTTCGCAAGATGGCGTGATCAGCATGATGTTCAATGATGGCGTAATGCCCCGTTGCGATGTAGTCGCAACCTAAGGCCGCTGCTTTGCTCCAAAGATTGCCGAACTTGAGCTTCTCGTTGCACATCACACACGGGTTTGGCGTGCGGCCAGCCTGGTATTCGCTGGAGAAATAATCAATGACCAACCGCTCGAACTGATCAGCCTCATCAACCACGTAATGAGGAATACCCAGGGAATGCGCCACACCGCGCGCATCAGCGATCGCTTGGGGCCCGCAGCATTTGTCTTCCGCGCGCGAGATACAATCCTGCGGCCATACCTTCATGGTGACGCCGATGACCTCGTAGCCCTGCTCGCGCAATAGGTATCCCGCAACACTGGAGTCCACCCCACCGCTCATCCCCAATAACACGCGTTGCTTGGTATTGCCCATTTTGAGCGAAGAATTTCGATCAATCACAGTGCGAGTCAATGGAGGGGCGAGCTCCTGCGAGCCCTTTCATGCGGCGGCGTCGCGAAGCTCCGTCCCTCCAGTTTCACCGCCCGGCTTACAAACTCACTACCCTTCAGCGTAAAGCGCCATGGATAATGGGCAGATCGTGTGATCCCAATGCGTTTGTCGGCTATCACATCCGCAAGCGTTTTTGTATTGCGAACGAAGCAGTATCGCGGGTCCGAGCACAGATCCATTTCATGATGACGATCGGTAATGTCGAGCGCCTGGGTAAGCTTGCCGGGCCCCGAGCAAAGACGTTTCACATCATCGAGGCCGCGACGTTTTTTCATTTGTTCGATACCTTGTCTCGGCTCTAGCGCCCGAATCAGGACGAAGCCGTTCTCGTCACCCTTGACCAGCACGTTCAACATCCAATGCATTCCATAATTGAAATAGACGTAGGCGGCACCGGCGTGATTTTGCTCGATAAAACTGCGCGCGCTCGGCCGTGTAAAGGTGTGCGCGGCCTCGTCATTGATTGCCGCGTACGCTTCCACCTCGACAACAATTCCCGAACAATCGTCCCAAATGAGTTCTGTGCCGATTAACTCACGAGCGCAAGTGAGCGGATCACGTTTGAAAAAAGACGCACGCACAATTTTGGTCACTAGCGCGACCCTCTTTACTTGATGCATCGGTGCTTCCTCAGTATTTCCATGGTTTTGTCGATTGGCAGTGCCTCGATTGAGTGTCCATTCCCGCTCATTGTCGTTGCACGAAGCATCGAGTTGTAGATGGCTTCTTCAGTGGCCTCGATCACAGCCAGAAACAACGGCGACATCGCGTCGTTGGTTAGTAGTTCGACATGTCGCGTCGGTGGCTTTTCAGAAGTATGAATCCGCAATTGTGATGCGGTCGAGAATGCGATGGCATAATCCCCGCTGCCATTCGAGGCAGCGCTTCCAGTGCGAGCCATGCCCAGCCAGGCTCTGGCTGCGAGGCGCCTGAGATTCCGTGAATCGACAGGCGCATCTGTGGCGATGATCGTCATGCACGATCCGTCTGCTTTGTCTTTCGCGCTGCCTTGTTGCAGCTCCTTATCCAAATAGTACTGACCTAATTCCTGACCAACCGGAGCGCCAGTGATGGTGAGGACGCCTCCAAAATTCGTCTGCACGAGAACCCCCACCGTGTACCCACCAAGGTTCTGAGGCAGCTTTCGCGACGAAGTTCCGATCCCTCCTTTCCAACCAAAAGCCACCGTCCCGGTGCCAGCCCCGACATTCCCCTCTTCGACCGGGCCGCCCTTTGCCTTCTTGATGGCAGCAAACACATCGTCTGGTGTGATGTGACGCCCGCGAATGTCGTTTAAGTATCCGTCATTGGTTTCGCCGACTACGGGATTGACTGAGAGAACATCCTCGTTTCCCGGCAAACCCAGAATGTAGGTCGTTACGGCATCTGCGACCCGCGGCACACTCGCCGTGTTTGTCAGCAGGATCGGTGTTTCGACCTCGCCCATTTCATCGACCTGCGTAGACCCGGTCAGCTTTCCAAAACCATTTCCAACGAAAATCGCGCCTGGCACCTTGTCGCGGAAGAGATTACCCGAATGTGGCAGAACGGCTGTCACACCGGTACGGACGTTGTCCGCGCTATTAATTGTCATGTGGCCGACTTCAACCCCGGCAACATCCGTGATGGCATTAAGTCGGCCAGCGGGGAGAATGCCAACCTTCAGTCCTAAATTCGAAGCGCGAGGCCGCGTATTGGAACTTCTGCTTTGAGCAGAAACAAGGGAGCAGAGCAATAAGGAGGCGGCGACAGCGATGAGTCTGTGAGCCATGTAAAAAAGTGGGACCAAATCTGTGCGCACAAAATCAAAATTCCGCAGATCGTTCGAAGTCGTGCCTCACATCTTGACTACGGCGCGCAGTTCGAAGTGGTTGCTGGAACTCCGGCCTCTTGCGTACTTCGCCAACTCGCTTCGTAAACAGATTAGCCTGGCGGCTTATAGTAAACGTGAATCGTGACTTTACTGTCGACAGGTTTGCCGTTGCGGAATGCGGGAATGAATTTTGCGCCATTGAAATCGGATAGGGCCGCCTGGCCGAAACCCAGATACGGGGGCTCCTCGGACACAACGTACATGATTTTCAGATTCCCCGCAGCATCGACCTCGACCGCGAGTTCAACGGCACCGGTCAAACTCACCGTCGTCGGGACTTCAGGATAATGAGTCCCGGTGAATTTTGAGTCCTGACCGACATAGGGTTGCGGATCGATGAAATCGCTTTCCTTCTTAAGTTCATCGAGTTGCTGATTAGCCAAAACACGCAGCCGCGGTTTACCATTCACAACCGCGAAGGTTACCGTACCGTAGAAAACGGCCAGAACCGGTTGGTGATTATGAATCGCGGGAATAAACTTCGCGCTGGCCAGATGTTTTAATACTTCCTTCTCGAGCAGCTCCGATCCTTTCGTGCCGCGATAAGTTCCGCTCCGAGCAATGTCGCCGGTTGGCGCGACAAGACACGTAAACATAACTGCCGCGTCTTTTTGACCCTTTTTGATCAAATCGGCAGTATCGATCGTGTTTATCAACGAGTTGGGACCTGTTCCAACTAGAGCAGGCCGGACCTCCGGCAGCGCCGGCGTCGGTGTTGGTGACCCAGGTTTTGCCGTTTGCGACAACGCGAGTTCAGCCGTGAGCAGCAAACCAATCATGCAAAATGTTCCGAGTCGCATGGCGGAATAGGCAAGCAGGATGCGCCGTTTTTGCAAGAAGAACTGATTACACCGCGATTGCTAGCGGGTTTACCGCGGCGATCCGGCGCACGATTTTGTGACGCTGGAAGTAACCAATTAGCGCATCTCGCGTTTGCAATGGATGCAGGATGCAGCTTGCCTCCGGTCGCTCGAGAAACGCGCGCAATTTCATGAAGTGATGGCCCCCGCTGCGTGCATCGAAACTATTAAACGCGACGATGTATTTCTTGTTGCGATCCAGTGGTTCTCGGTTAGCCAGGCTCATCGAGACGATTTTACAGTCGTCGCCGTGACCTTCCGTTTTCACCTCAAAGCCAAGCAGATTACGCTTTTCATGGCTGGCGAACGCATCTTCCATCGCAACCTTTATTTCCTCAGGTGAGAGTTGTGCGGTCACTATGTAGTTCTCGTAAGGAATTACTTTCCAGACGTCGTTAACCGTTTTGGTGCCCGCGACCAGGTCGGCTTTATCATCGAACGTCCCGTGCATGACACCATCAACTGGTACGCTTCGTTCTATCAACATTTCCATGATTGCCGCTCCGATCAGCCTCTCGACGTCGCTCGGCCGGCCGGGGTGACTTCGACCCCGCAGTTTCTCGGCCAGTTCGCCAATCGGCTCGGACAGCGCGGCCTCCGATTCGGCCAACTGCGATTTCGCTCGTGAAAGAATTGTCTGATCAAAGCCGAGGCGATTATCCATCAGCTCACAGATAGCTTCGCGGCGCATCAGCTTCTTTGAATTGCGATCGAAGAAAAGATCGACGCGCCCCACGTGAATGCCGAAATGATCTGCCTGGGTAAACAATACCCCATTCGTTAGCCGACTTGGAATATCCTGATGCGTATGTCCGGCAATGAACACTGCCATTTCTGGAAATTCCGACGTCAACGCCATCACCGTATTGGCAAAATCATCGCCACCGGTGCGCTCCTTGAGTCCCATATGACCGGTTAGCACAATTGCGTGCGCTCCCTCGCTTTTCGCCCTCGCGATCGCGCGGCGAACCGGCTCGACCGGATGCCGAAAATCAAGTCCCCTGGTAAATTCGGGCCAAAGCCAAAACCGCATCCCCGGCGTGGTAACACCAATGATTGCGATCTTGATTCCCGCAAGTTCCTTCAAAATCAACGGGCTAATTTTTGCAAATGGGTGTTTCGCATCCGGAAATTTTTCCGCCAATTTTCCTTCCATCAGCATGTTGGCTGCAAGGACTGGCATGTTTGATTGTTGCACTGCGCGTTCGAAGCACTCCATCCCCCAATCGAATTCATGATTACCGACGACCCACGCGTCGTATTTGAGATGATTGAGCAGATCGATCATCAACGCGCCCTTGTTTCGGAAGCTGACGTCGGTGCCCTGATACACATCCCCGATGTCGATCAAAATCGAGTTGGGGTTTTCTTCCTGCCAGCGCTTGATTTGCCTCGCACAACGCGCTAATCCGCCGCGATCTGGATTTCCGTCGTAGTCGGACGTTGGCAGAATATGACCGTGCAAATCCGTCGTGTGCAGGATCGAAATACAAACCGTGTCGGGATTGAGCGTCGCAGCAGCACTCGCGAGCGTCGGGACGGCGCTAACCAGTCCCGCCTGGCCGGCGAGTTTCAAAAATTCCCGGCGAGTCCACGATGTGTGCGCGTCAAACATCGCCTATTTCAGTAGACAGACATACTACCCCTGCGCCGGCCAATATCTCAAATGAAAATGCTGAGACTTCACTGTCTTGACCGTAAGACCGTTTGGCAGACACTTCGTCATGCTTAAGGAGAACGCCATTGCCGATTTCAAAGCAAACCTTCGTGGCGGACTGATCGAACCGGGTGACAAGGATTACGATGAAGTCCGCAAGGTTCACAACGGAATGATCCACAAAAAGCCGCGGCTGATTGCCCGTTGTGCGGACGTGGCGGATGTCATTAGCTCCGTGAACTTCGGGCGAGGAAACGATCTGCTTGTCTCGATCCGCGGCGGTGGACATAACGCGGGAGGTCTGGGGATTTGCGACGATGGCCTGGTCATCGACCTCAGCCCGATAAAATATACGCGTGTCGATCCGGAAGCGCGCACTGTCACTGTTGGCGGCGGATGTACATGGGGCGATGTCGATCATGCCACGCACGTGTTCGGGATGGCGACGCCGAGCGGAATCATTTCTACCACCGGCGTGGGCGGATTGACCCTGGGCGGAGGAATCGGGCATCTCACCCGCAAATGCGGGCTGAGCATTGATAATCTCCTCTCAGCCGATGTCGTATTGGCCAACGGCAATTTTGTTAAAGCTAGCGCTGATGAGAATTCGGACTTGTTCTGGGCGCTTCGCGGTGGAGGCGGAAATTTCGGGGTCGTCACGTCTTTCACGTTCAAGCTGCACCCGATCGACACGATCTATGGCGGGCCAATGCTCTACGAATTGAGCGAAACAGCCGACGTAATGAAATGGTATCGGGATCTGATTCCAGCGGCGACCGATGATTTGAATGGCTTCTTTGCATTTCTCACCGTTCCGCCCGTTGCGCCTTTCCCGGACCATCTGCACATGAAAAAAATGTGCGGCATCGTCTGGGCATACGCTGGATCCCAGGAGAAAGCGGAGGAGACATTCAAGCCGATCCGCGATTTCAAAAAGCCTGCGCTCGATTTTGTAGGCCCACTGCCGCAACCGGCGTTACAAAGCATGTTCGACGCGCTTTATCCTCCAGGTTTGCAGTGGTACTGGCGCGCCGATTTCGTGAATGCGTTAAGCGACGACGCCATTAAGCAACACATTCGCTTCGGTGAAAAGCTTCCAACGATGCATTCCACCATGCACATGTATCCCATCGACGGCGCGGCATCGCGGGTTGGCAAACAAGATACTGCCTGGAATTATCGCGATGCCAAATGGGCGCAGGTGATCGTGGGCGTTGATCCCGATCCCGCGAATAACGAAAAAATTATCTCCTGGACGAAGAGTTACTACGATGCGCTTCATCCCTATTCCGCCGGCGGGGCATACGTGAACTTTTTGATGGGCGACGAAGGTGAAGAACGCGTGAAAAAAACGTACGGCGATAATTACCAGCGGCTGGTCGAGATCAAAAACAAATACGATCCCGATAATTTCTTTCGAGTGAACCAAAACATTAAACCGAGTTAGTTGTAGCGGCGCTCGCCGCGGCGAGCGCCGAGTCCAGAGGGAGCATCCGCGCAGAACGAGGCGACTGGCGTAGTTACGAAGGCGTTACCAATTTCAGTTTTGAAATCATGTTTGATCGCATGGAATCTGGTTGATGACCGCTGACGAATTACGATCATTGCAGGCGCCGCTAAAAGCACAGTATCGCGAGCATCCTGAGACAGCGTTGGTCACGCTCCGTGCAGAAGGGCGAATCGGCGAAAACGTCACCTGCAAAATCGAAACAGGAAAGGCGCGCGTTGAAGCCGGACTTCATCCGGCAACAGGCGGCGACAGTCAGAGCGCATGTTCGGCGGACATGCTGCTCGAAGCGCTGGTAGGTTGCGCGGGCGTTACGCTAAGTGCGGTCGCCACCGCTCTGAACATTCCTTTACGCGGCGCGACGATCAAAGCAGAAGGGGATCTCGATTTTCGTGGCACACTCGGGGTTTCCAAAGACGCACCGGTTGGGTTCAAAGAAATCCGCCTGAATTTCGATCTTGATACCGATGCCACCGATGAACAGGTCGCCACGCTAATTCGTCTGGCAGAGCGCTATTGCGTCGTTTACCAAACGCTAAGTCACCCTGCGAACATCAGCGTTTTGCATCACGTAATATCGCGCTAAAATCTTCGCCTATGCCATTATACATGGACATTCATAATCTTCCGGAGGGAACCACCGCTGAAGATGTCGCAAAAGCCCACGCGAAGGACATGGAAACGCAGCGCAAATATGGCGTCGAATACAGCAAGTATTGGGTCAACGAAAAGATGGGCAAAGTTTTTTGCCTCGTCCATGCGCCAAACGCCGAGGCAGCAGAGTGTGTGCATCGTGAAGCGCATGGGATGGCGGCGGAGAAGCTTATTGAAATACAGCCCGAGCTTGCGGAAGGGTTTCTAGGTGGTGTCGAAACAAATGCGGCGGGAGCTGTGATTCTGCCCGGTAGCGGAGCCGACGCGCGAGACCCGGGAATCCGAACCGTTTTGTTCACCGACGTTGTCAATTCAACGACGTTGACTCAATCGCTCGGGGACGAGGCGGCGCTGGCTTTGCTCGGTGTGCACGACACGATTGTGCGGGATGCCTTGTCCGCTCTCGGCGGGCGCGAGATCAAGCATACTGGCGACGGCATTATGGCTTGCTTTATCTCAACGGCAGGGGCCGTTCGATGCGCAATTCAGATTCAACGCGAATTAGACAAGCACGGCCAAGCAAGCCCGGAACGCGCGCTCAAGGTCCGAGTTGGCGCTGCAGCAGGCGAACCCGTCGAGCAACATAACGATCTCTTTGGATCGACGGTTCAACTGGCCTCCCGCCTATGCGCTCACGCGCAGCCGGAACAAATCCTGGTATCAAACGCAATCGCCGAGTTATGCCTCGGCAAAGGCTTCCAATTCAAAGACCTCGGCGAGGTTACGCTCAAGGGCTTCGGTTACCCGGTCCGCGCACACGCTGCCGCGTGGAAACAGTGAGTTAGGCGAAGAAATGTTCGTGATCTTTTACGAACGTTCGCCTACTTCTCGTTAGGTATATGAAGCGCTTATTCCTGATATTGGCGATGCTGAGCTATAGCACGATCGGCGACGCACAAACAAAGAGCGACGAAGACGCCGTACGTGCTCTTCCGCGTGCGTTCTGTGAAGCATGGGCAAATCATGACGGCCATCAACTCGCAACCATAATGGCTGAGGACGTCGACTTCGTCACGGTCGGCGGAGCTTGGTTTCATGGACGCGCCGATTTCGAGAAATACCACACTCGCTTATTGTCCGGCCGCTTTCGAGACTCCGCCAACACACCGCTTGAGACAATTGTGCGCTTCCTCCGACCGGATGAGGCGATCGTCCATTGGAGCTGGACCATCGAAGGGGACAAAAATCCAGATGGATCGCCTCGCCCAAAACGATTCGGGATTATGACCATGCTGGCAAAGAAGCAGAACGACATATGGTTGGTAGCTGTCGCGCAGAACACGAATGCCGGCCCAGGCGCGCCGGAAGCTGACGACATCAAGCTGCCGATCAGGTTACCAAAAGCGACCTCGAAACCATGAGCCGCAAATGGGACCTAACCAATCGCTCCAGCCCACCGCTGGCCGTTCTGATGAGTAGCTTTCAAATGACTTCAACATTAACCTCCGCAGCAAAGTTCGCTCCCGCCAGCGGTGGCTGAGCTCTTTCTCGTTAGGCAATAGGCGACTCCCATAGAAAACACATGAAATCCATAGCTCAAGGCCTCGGAATGACGATTGGATTTGCGGCCTGCTTAGCTACAGTCGGCGCGGCCGATGATGCACCAAATAGGGTCGAGCGTGTGGTGGGCGCCGGTATTCGACCGATAATGGCGAAATACCGTATTGCCGGCGTGGCCGTCGGCATCACGCTCGCGGGTAAGTCCTTCGTCTATAACTATGGCGTCGCGTCAACCGAGACCCGGCAGCCTGTTACGCGTGATACATTGTTTGAGATCGGATCGATAACTAAGACCTTCACCGCCTTGCTGGCGGCCGAGGCACAAGTGTGCGGCTATCTTTCGCTCTCGGATAAGACGAGTAAGTATCTGCTCTCTTTGCGAGATAGTAAGTTCGGCAACGTAACTTTGCTCAATCTAGGAACGCATACGCCCGGCGGTCTTCCTTTGCAGGTGCCGGATAAGATCGGTAACAACGATCAATTGCTTCAGTATTTCAAAGACTGGAGGCCCACGTATGACGCAGGAACCTATCGCACTTACACCAATCTCGGTATCGGCCTGCTTGGGTTGATCACGGCGAAAAGCAGGGGACAGGATTTTGTCGGGCTCATGGACGGGCACCTCTTTCCTGCGCTCGGCATAAGGGACAGCTACATTAACATTCCGGAGGGTAGGATGGCGGATTACGCGCAAGGCTACACGAAGGAAGATACTCCGATCCGAATGACAACTGGCGTCCTATCCTCGGAAGCCTACGGCATCCGGGCGACCGCCGCTGACGTGATTCGGTTTGTGGAAGCCAATATGAATGAGATCGAAGTGGATGAGAAGCTGCGACGCGCGATCAGGGCAACGCACACAGGCTACTTCAAGGTAGGGCCGATGACTCAGGACCTGATCTGGGAACAGTACCCGTATCCGGTGACCTTGAAGACGCTGTTAGACGGGAACGCGCCGGAAATTATCTTCAATGCAACGCCGGTTACGCAGTTAAACCCCCCTGAGCAACCGCGTGATGATGTTTGGATCAACAAGACCGGCTCAACCAATGGCTTTGGGGCGTATGTAGCATTTGTTCCGGCGAAGCGGCTGGGGATTGTCATTCTGGCGAACAAGAGTTACCCGATCGCTGACAGAGTAACTGCTGCATACCAGATTCTCATATCACTTGCCGACGGAAAAAGTGGAGATGGTAAATTACCCTAGAGTATTTGCACGTTAACGCCTAACCATGCGATGCAGCCAACCACTGGCCGCCGTAGTGAAAAGCTGAAGGATGAATTATGAAGGATGAAAGCGAAGCTCGCTGCCGCCAGCGGTGACTCAGCTCAGTCTCGTTAGACCGCTATGAAACTGGTCGTCTCATTTATCGTCAGCGCCACTCTGGCAAACGGTCTTCTTGCTGGAGGGGATGTAGATCGCTGGCTCGTAGGCATGCCTGCATGGCAGTCAGTCGGGCTTCTCGCATGGGCGAATTACAGCCGCTCGGCCGATTTGGGCAACGGCTTCGTTCTATATCCAATACTCGCGATTGGTGGCACACTGCTTTCCCTTGCCGCAGCCGTGATCTTTATGCGCCAGGGGCAGCACGAACGCGTCGTTGCTATTCCGGTTTACGTGGCAGCGGCATTGGCGGTCGCGGGACTTTTAGTGACATTTAAGGCTGCTCCTTTCATGTTGAGTCTGCGCCACATTGGAAACGAAGATGTCGGTTTATTGCAGGATGCCTTCGATGGATTCAGGTTATGGGGCGGTGTCAGAACGGTGCTGCAAACTTTAGCGTTTGTCGCGAACCTGTGGTCGCTCGCAGTGATTGAAAAGCACCGGTCAGCGGGATGAGCATTCGAGTTTCGTATTTCACAATGCCGTTTAACCAATCGCTGGAGCCAACCGCTGCCCGTTGTACTGAAAGGATGAATTATGAAGGATGAGATGAAAGCCACGCTCGCCGCCGCCAACGGTGGCTCAGCTCCGTCTCGTTAGGCGCCTTGTATGCCGCAGTTTGTTTTTGGTCTACTACTGATCGCGTTTGCCGCGGTGGTGGGGTTCTACGGCACTCAGGTCGCACGAGAGGGTTGGACCAAAATGTTTTCGCCGCCTCGCGCCGAAGCGACCGCAGCGCGGCCATATGTCGTCGTTGCGAGTACCGAACTCGTGATTCCAGCCGATCATACCGAGCCGGTTCAGGTGGTCTTCGATCTTAAAAATACCGGCCAGACGGAGGCAGTAGGTACGCTTCGAGATTTTACCTACTACTTCAGCACCGATGCTGCGCAGCGTGAGTTCGCTTACCAGCACTCTGAGTCGATCCCTTTCTCGCTAGCACCGGGCGAGCAGTGGCGCGGACATTTTCTGCCGTCCTTCGTTTTGTCCAACGAGAAGCTAGAGGCACTCGATGCCGGCCGCGCTCGTCTATTTGTATATGCGCGCGGCGAGTACCGGGACCCAGCCGGGCGGGTCTTTCCGTTTCCGTTCGCGCGGATGTATCATCCCGTTGTTGCTGGCAAGCTCGCAATCTCCCCGCGCGATATAGTATTCAAATAGTTGTGCGTGCGCCTGAACATCTCGATTTTCACCGTGTAGCCAAGCGATGCGGCGAACGTGGGAAAAACAAAAAAGTAAGAATTAGGAAACCAGGAATGTTTTCGAATCCGAAAGAGGCGGTATGCGTATCGCTGCGCTCTATGATATTCACGGAAATCTGCCAGCCTTGGAGGCTGTCCTTCAGGACATTTGTCAAGCCGACGTTGATCAAATTGTAGTAGGGGGCGATGTCGTTCCCGGCCCGATGCCGCGCGAGACACTTGGGCGCTTGCTGGACCTCGACCTGCCCACACACTTCATTCACGGCAATGGCGAACTAGCCATCTTAGCCCAAATGGCCGGGGCGGTCACCTACTGGGGCACGACCTCAGGCGCGCGTCCTCCAGAAAGTATCGTCGAAGTCTATCGCTGGACCGCCGCGCAGCTGCAGCCGGAATTCGAGCCGGTGCTCGCAGGTTGGCCTAAAACAGTCCAGCTTGAGATTGACGGCCTTGGCCAGGTGCTGTTCTGCCACAGTACGCCACGCAGCGAAACGGAGGTCTTCACCCGGTTGACGGCTGAAGACCGCCTCCTGCCGCTCTTTGAACCGCTCCAAGTTGCTGTAGTCGTCTGCGGTCATACGCACATGCAGTTCGACCGAATGATTGGAAGAACTCGAGTGGTGAACGCTGGCAGCGTGGGGATGCCGTTTGGAGAACCAGGTGCGTACTGGCTGTTACTTGGACCCGATGTTCAGCTTCGCCATACGTCTTACGATCTGGCGAACGCTGCCGAGAGCATTCGCGCCAGCAGTTATCCGCAAGCCCAGGATTTTGCAGCCCATAACGTCCTGCAACCGCCGTCAGAAAAACGAATGCTTGAGGCATTCAGTAAGGCTGAATTGAAGTGAAAGCGAACACAGCGACATCGCTCACTGATTAATCCTTGCACAACAGAAGGCCGTTGCTGAATTTCGCCTCGTTAGAGCCATGACCCATGAAATATTTTAGCGTTTACATGCTTTTAGCCATCGCAATTCAGAGCGTGTGCTACGCGGATGTCACGAAGTTCGCCACGGCGAATCCGTCCCGCCGTACGGCGGGCGGACTTCCCGCAGAAGATCGGAAGGCACTGCTGGAGGTTTCGCGCTTCCACGAAGTTCATTCCACCAAGGATTTGCCACCCGCAGTTGTTGCTCTTTGTGTCGACGACAAAGGCAAGCTCGCGGACCCGGGTCAGAATTGGAACGTGACTGATGCCATCACGGACCCAACGCTCCCATGGAAACGCCTGATTTGGGCAGCCGCAGGAAGCGATTATTACGTCGTTCATTACGAGCGCGGCGGAATCGATCACTCGTTTCACATCTTGGTTGCGAAACTCGCGAAGAATGAGGCGAAGCCAAGGGTAGTCTGGCACGCCGTTGGACACCAACTCAAAGACTACAGGGCATTTCTCGACGCATTGCGAACCGGGAAGCTGGACGACCGGCTGGATTACGGGCATTGAAGCGGAGTTAGCGATCGAGACGCAAGTAGCGCAGGTGGATCGGCTTCTCCGAAGACGATGCCAAGGAAATCGCCGAAGGCGCGGACATCAGGCGGCGAAGCCGCAGCATTTAGCCAACGCGTTGAGGACAACGCGTTCCACCTTTATTGATTTGAACAATTCTGTAAGTTCTGTCGCAATTCTTATGCAACTTGAAGGAATTGATCACGTAGCTGTTGGCGTGCGCGACATCGAGCAGTCAGTAAAATGGTATATCGACGTTCTCGGGTTCGAGCGACTTCATGAAGGCATGTGGGACGGTGTCCCGACCTTTATTGGCAAAGGAAATACTGGAATAGCGTTGTTCCCCGCGAGTCCGAATGCAAAGCCGACCTCGCTTAGTCACCGCGAACTTCGGATGCTTCATCTCGCTTTTCGCGCCGACCGTGAAAATTTTCTCGCCGCGCAACACGAATTGGAAACGCGCGGAATCAAATTCGAATTCCAGGACCACGAAATTTCGCACTCGATCTACTTCCGTGATCCCGACGGCCACGCGCTGGAGATCACGACTTACGAATTGCCTCAACCGTCCTGAGCTGCGTAACCTACGCGACTCTTCCGCAGCAGTTTTTGTATTTCTTTCCGCTGCCGCAGGGGCATGGTTCGTTGCGGCCGACCTTCGGTATTGAACGACGAACCGGAAGGTCGATCGATACCTCGCCCTCACCGTCACCATCTCCCGCCGCAACTCCGGCCATCGCCCCAACGGGCTGACGCACGCGCGCGTCGGCGCTCGCAGTTGGTGCGGTCGGCGCATGTTCGCGCATCAAGAACTGCGGCAAGGTTGCCAGGAAATTCTCGAATGCCTGCAAGTTTGAAGTACTGCGGAACAGATTGTTCAGCACTTCGTTCTTAATGTTCGCCATTAACTCGACAAACATGTCGTAAGCCTCGGTCTTGTACTCGATGAGTGGATCCTTTTGCGCGTAGCTACGCAGATAGACGCCCTCGCGCAATGCGTCCATGGCGTAGAGATGCTCTTGCCAGAGACGATCGATTGCGTTGAGAATGATGTAGCGTTCCAGGCTTTTAACGGCGGTCGGCTCTTCGTGACTCGATTTCCGCTGGTACGCATCCTTGATCTTCTCGACTAAAAACTGCGCGTTTTCATCAACCGCGCGCGTATCGAACTGAGCTTTTTCCTTTGTCAAACCGAGCGGGAAAGTGGTGTTCACCCAATGGGCGAGACCGGCGTAGTTGGGTTCATCGACATCGAGATATTCCTTCACTTTCGCGGGCACGGCTTCGTCGATGACCTCGAAGATCAGCTTACGCGGCTCTTCGGAATCGATGACTTCGTTGCGGTAGGTATAAACAACCTCGCGCTGCATGTTCATCACGTCGTCGAAATCGAGTGTCCGTTTACGAATCATGTAGTTGCGTTGTTCGACACGTTTTTGCGCCGTCTCGACCGATTTATTGAGCCATCGATGCTCGAGTTCCTGGCCTTCCTCGAGACCGAATCGCTCCATGATTCTCGTCATCCGATCGGCTGCCCCGAAATTGCGCATCAGGTCATCTTCGAAACTAACATAGAACCGCGATGCACCCGGGTCGCCCTGGCGCGCGCAGCGTCCGCGTAATTGTCGATCGATTCGGCGGGCTTCGTGTCGTTCGGTCCCAATTACCATCAAGCCACCCAGCTCTGTTACGCCCGGACCAAGCTTAATATCGGTGCCGCGACCGGCCATGTTGGTTGAAATCGTGACCGTGCCTGGTTGCCCGGCGCGAGCCACGATCTCAGCTTCCTGCATGTGGAATTTCGCGTTCAGCACATTGTGCGGGATCTTCTCGCGCTTCAGCATTCGACTGAGTAACTCGGAGGCTTCCACGCTCACGCTTCCGACTAGCACGGGCTGAGTTTTCGCGTGCGCTTCTCTGATTTCCTTGATCACCGCGTTGTACTTTTCCCGACGTGTTTTGTAGATCCGATCGTTGTTATCCGTGCGTCGGATCGGTCGATTGGTCGGGATCATGTTCACGTCGAGTTTGTAAATATCGTGAAACTCCGCCGCTTCGGTTTCGGCCGTGCCGGTCATGCCGGCCAGCTTTTGATAAAGCCGGAAATAGTTTTGAATCGTGATCGTGGCCAATGTTTGGGTTTCTCGATCGATCTGGACTCCCTCCTTCGCTTCGACCGCCTGATGTAATCCATCGCTCCACCGTCGCCCCGGCATTTTGCGGCCGGTGAATTCATCGACGATCACAACCTTGTTATCCTCGATGACGTACTGGACATCCTTCTCGAACAAGCAGTAGGCGCGGAGTAATTGCGAGATGTTGTGGATTCGCTCGGCCTGAGCGTCGCAATGTTGCTGGCGCTCCGCTTTTTTCTTGTCCTTTTCTTCCGGAGAGAGCGTCTGGTCGAGATCGATCTCAGTGAATTCGTTAATCAAATCCGGCAACACAAACGCGTTGGGATCATCCGGATTCAGGAAGCCGCGGCCTTGCTCGGAGAGATCGGCTTCGTTCGATTTTTCATCGATGGTGAAGAAAAGCTCCTCCTTAAGTTGGAATAGTTCTTCCTTGCGGGTGTCCTGATAAAACGAAAGCTCGGCTTTATCGACGGCGCGGCGCTTGTCCGGATCCTCCATCATGCGCAAAAGCTGTTTATTGCGCGGCTGACCAAGCTTCACCTTGAACATGAGACGGCCGCCGATCTCGATTTCGCCCTGCTCAAATTTTTCGATCGCTTCACTCGCAACCCGGTTGCAAAGCATGTTCTGCTTCCGAACCAACTGGTCGATGAGCGGTTTCCATTTGTCGTATTGATGTGTGGAAATGGTAGCCGGGCCGCTAATGATCAGCGGCGTGCGCGCTTCATCGATCAGGATGGAATCGACTTCATCGACAATGGCATAGTGATAACCGCGCTGGACCTGTTGTTCGCGAGTCGTGGCCATGCCGTTGTCGCGCAGGTAATCGAAACCGAACTCGCTGTTCGTTCCGTAGGTGATGTCCATCGCGTATTGTTCGCGGCGAACATCTGGCTCCTGGTCGTGTTCAATGCACCCAACTGTAAGTCCCAGGAAATTGTAAAGTTGCCCCATCCACTCCGCGTCGCGTCGCGCCAGGTAATCGTTTACTGTTACCAGGTGCGCGCCGCGGCCGGTGAGCGCGTTTAGATAGAGCGGCAAAGTTGCAACCAGCGTTTTACCTTCACCGGTGGCCATCTCCGCGATCCGGCCTCGGTGCAAAACGACTCCGCCGAGCAATTGCACGTCGAAGTGCACCATGTCCCAGACCATCGGCTGATCGCACACGGTGAAAGTGTGCTGGCGATCCTTCAGCCGGCGCGCTGCGTTTTTCACGACGGCGAACGCTTCCGGCAAGATTTCATCCAGCTTTTTCCATTGATTTTCCAGCTCGGGAATTTTGGAAAGCTCGTCCTTCCAAGCCGCGGTCTTGGCGCGCAACGCGTCGTCGGACAAGCTCTTGAATTGCTCATCGAATTCGTTGATCCGGCGGACGTTCGGCGCAAGCCGCCTCAGCTCGCGTTGATTTTTCGACCCCAGAATCTTCTTTAAAATCCAACTAACCATTTGAGCCGTTAATATCGGTCAGATTCTCAATCTGTCATCCCGAACAACGTGAGGGACCTCTCAACTGATCCTGGATTACACTGGAACCCTCGCATGCTTCCGGTCCATTGGGAGATCCTTCAGTCAGCTCGAGATGACACCCCGTTTTCGGAGTGGCGCCCTACCAGTTCATTGTGCCAGTTGAATTTGCGTTTAAGGTCGCACCCATGAAGAAAATCATTTCCACAAGCGAAGCTCCAGGGGCGATTGGTCCTTACTCGCAAGCGGTGCGCAGCGGGAACTTCCTGTTTTGCAGCGGTCAAATTCCGCTTGACCCAAAATCCGGCCAAATCGTTCCCGGCGATATTGCCATCCAGACCCGACGTGTACTGGACAACATCACAGCCATTTTGAAAGCTGAGAGCCTAACTTTCGACCATGTAGTTAAGACAACGATTTTCCTTACGAACCTTGGTGATTTCCAGACCGTTAACGAAATTTATGGTTCGTATTTCAAGCAGGATCCTCCAGCCCGTTCTACCGTCCAGGTGGCAGCGTTGCCCAAGGGCGTGAGTGTGGAAATCGAAGTTATTGCTGTGGCGGATGGAGATCGGGGACAAACGGCGTATGACACGTCTGGTTAAGACCGACAAATGAACACAATCATTGTTTGTAGGGCGTTCGCCGCGGCGAACGCCATCGCTCCAACCGGCGTTTTACAAAATGGAGCCGGCGGGAGCCGAGCGACATGGGCGGGCAGGTCGAGAGACCGAGCGAGCGGGTGCGAGCGAGTCAAACGCCCTACAATATGAGCGAAGACATTCTCGCCCTTTTCCGCAAGACCGGCGCGTTGCTGGACGGCCACTTCATTCTGCGCTCCGGTTTGCACAGCCGCGAGTATTTCCAATGCGCTTTGCTTCTTCAGGACACCGCGATCGCAGCGAAAGTTTGCGAATGGCTCGCTGATAAACTACGCAAATTCGATTGTGACACGGTGATCTCCCCTGCCCTCGGCGGAATCATCGTCGGCCAGGAGGTCGGCCGCTCGCTAGGTAAACGCCACATCTTTGTTGAGAAGGACGAGGGCCAGCTCTTCTTGCGCCGCGGGTTTCAAATTTCGGCCGGTGAAAAATTCGTCGTTGTCGAAGATGTGGTGACCCGCGGCGGACGAGTGCAGGAAACGCTCGATATCGTCCGCGCACATGGCGGTGTGGTCTCCGCAGTCGGAGTGATTGTCGATCGGAGCGGCGAAGCGAAACCGAATTTTGGCTGTCCATTCGTCAGCCTGGTTGAGATGACTGTTGAGAATTATCCCGCAGATAACCTCCCACCGGATCTGGCGAAAATTCCGGCCATCAAGCCCGGCAGCAAGTAGCGGCCGACCTGTAACCACTGGCCTGCGGCCAGTCCCCGACTGTCGGGGGAAGCATGTGTTTAAGAAACGGCCCACAGGGCCGTGGCTACAAGTTCCGCTGGTAGGCGGAGCGATTATTTAGAGCAGTTCGGACAGCGGCGTCGGATCGGTCACCGGCGCTTTGCAGGCGAAATTTTCGCAGACGTAAGCGGCTGGTTTTCCATCGATCGGCGACATCGCGCGAATCGCCTCATTCTGCTCGCCAAGATATTTCTGGCCTTCAGCGCCATCCGCAAGACATAGAATCGTTTTCGGCAGAAAGTGCGTATTCACCTCTCTTAGCAAAGTTTTGGTTTCGGGCGCATCCTTCTTACCGGCGATCACGATCTGCCGCGGCTTGCTTAAGGAGTAGTCGAGCGCCACTAACATTTGCGGCATGGCGCTGGGAAAATGCGAGAGCGTCGTCGCAAACGTGTCGGTCGTTTTTCGCGCCCGCTCTGCAATCTGTTTATCATCGCGAAATTGTGCGAGCCGAAAAAGATTCAGGGCCGCGACAGAGCTCGCTGCTGGCTCCGCGCTATCGTTATCGTCTTTCATTCGGAGAAAGACACTTTGATCCTTACCGCTCGTGCTGAAATAGCCGCCGGTTTTCTCGTCGAAAAAGAAGCGGTCCTGCGTCTCCTGCAGTTCGACCGCGAATTTTAGCCATTCGACATCGAACGAAGCCTCGTAAAGATCGAGAAGACCTTGAATAACGAATGCGTAATCGTCGGCGAAGCCCTCGATATCGCTGCGGCCGCCCCGATAGTTTCGATAGAGCAATTTGCTCTTTTCTTCATAGAGCTTTGTCCTGAGGAATTTGGCCGCGCGCGTTGCAATTTCCAGGTAGCGCGGCTCATCCAGAATTCGGGCAGCGCGAGCGTATGCGGAAATCATCAAGCCGTTCCAGGCGGCGATGATCTTGTCATCGAGATGCGGTCGTGGCCTTTTGGCACGAATGGAAAATAGTTTCGCTCTGCTTTGTGCCAGCGAATTCTTAACTTCCTCTCCGGTCTTCTTAAAATGCTGTGCCGTTTCCGCAATCGTGTGACGCTCAATCAAAATATTTTTACCGCGGAATTCATCCTGCGGATCGCTCCCTTCCGGTGCATTTCCCTGCGGCTGAACCCCGTAATGGAACGCGAAGATGTCGGCGGCATTCCCCAGCGCTGCATCGATCTCCTTTTCCGTCCAAACATAGAATGCGCCTTCCTTGGTCTCGAGATGGCCGCGGTCAGCGCCCGCGGCTATAACCGGACTGTCGGCATCTTCGGCAGAGAAAAAGCCGCCTTCCTTCGATACCATGTCGCGAGCGACGTAATCGAGAATGTCGCGCGCCACGGATTCGTACTGCCGATCTCTGGTAATCTGGAATGCGTCGAGATAAGCGATCGCAAGTTGCGCCTGATCATAAAGCATCTTTTCGAAATGCGGCACGTGCCAGTACCGGTCGACGGAGTAACGATGGAAGCCGCCCCCGATGTGATCGTGCATTCCACCCGCAGCCATTTTGCGCAGCGTAAACAGAGTCATCTCGAGCGCATGCTTGCCGGATTCGCCGTTGGGATCACGCGCGTAAAACCGCGTTAGAAAATTGAACGCCACCGGTCGGGGGAACTTTGGCGCATTTCCGAAACCGCCTTCCTTCGAGTCGTAACTGCGTTCAAGTTGCCGGTAAGCGACATCCAGGATCGCTGCATCGATCTTTCCTTCGGCAGTTGTCGCCGACTGAGATTCGCGCAGCGCCTCAACGATCTTGCCACCCTGCTCAACGATCTTGTCATGATTTTCCTTCCAAGCCGTGGCGATTCGTTCGAGCACGGTCCTGAACGCCGGCTGACCATAACGGTCCTCCGTCGGAAAATAGGTTCCACCCACAAATGGCTTCAGGTCAGGCGTCAACCAAACGCTCATCGGCCAGCCGCCGCCGCCCGTCGTCGCCTGGACAAAGGTCATGTAAACGCGGTCAACATCGGGGCGCTCTTCCCGGTCCACTTTGATGTTCACAAACTCACGATTCATGAGCGCGGCGATTTCTTCGTTTTCGAATGATTCGTGCGCCATGACATGGCACCAGTGACAGGTGGAGTAACCAACCGAAAGAAAGATCGGTTTATTTTCCCGGCGCGCCTTCTCAAACGCATCCTCCCCCCATGGATACCAATCGACGGGATTATGCGCATGCTGCAGAAGATAAGGCGACTTCTCCTGCGCCAGGCGGTTC